>Ga0256838_1000232_pt1 | contig 39158 bp, 27 predicted proteins | sample 4571419metaG_FD_185978 | JGI IMG/M metagenome (GOLD analysis project Ga0256838, IMG submission 185978) | Hydrothermal vent microbial communities from Guaymas Basin, Mexico - 4571-419 | ecosystem: Environmental > Aquatic > Marine > Hydrothermal vents | place: Mexico: Guaymas Basin | collected... | reverse complement strand
TATGATCGTGATAGAAAAAACAGATACTGAGGAAAACATCAGGAAAAAGGTAGATATTTTTATAAAATCAAAAAACTATATTTTACATAATGTAATTACAAGAACACAGTTAACAAAATCTTTATATAAATCAAAAATTATATTGGACTTTAAAAGTTTCGTTATAGATGATCCATTTAACAAATTTTTAACTAATGTGTTTCAATTTTCTAACAACATCGAACAAATTCTTTATGAAATATCCGCTGACAAGAAAATTGATGTAGGACTTTTTATGTATCCCTTTGCCCTATATGGATACTATCAATACAAGGAATATGTATATGAAAGATTAACAAAAACAGAAAGAACAGAAGCTTTACTGTCAAAAGTTGCATCTCTTAACATTAATTTGTTATTTAAAAAAAAAGAAGGAGTTCCTTTTTTAGATGTACCATTCAATTCCCAATTACCTATAGAGAAAGAAATAACCAATATATATTTAGAAGAATTAAAATTCGAAAAAATAAAAATTACTTTTCCTATCACACAGCAAGAAAAAGAAAGAATTTATCAAATTATCCTTGACGAAATAAAAAAACAAATACAAATAGATAATCTTTTAAATTCTGTAACTAAAACAAAAACATGGAAATTTTATCATGAATTCATTACCCCTATTTTGTTTAATGAAGATTATAAAAATTTATGGGAGAATTTAAAAACAGAAATAATATACAAGCAAATATCTGAGGAAGATTTAATAAATCATCTTGATATCATGCCTATTTTCAAAATTAATAAGTTCGGAACAGAATTAGCAGAACAGTACTATTTTAAATACAAAAAATTAATGGACAATAAAACTTACAGAAAGGAAGGGTGATTTTAAATGATTAAAGTGCGTATTGATCCTTCAATCCCCTTTGAAAAACAAAAACATGATATAGAATATAGTATTAAAAGGCAAGTAGCACGACTATCAGAAAATCTCGACTATTCTTTTATTGATAATGATGCATTAATTAAAGCAAGATTGCTTGAAAATATCTATGTTTTTGAATTAGATGATCCTTTCAGCAATTTTATAAAAGAGTCTATAGCAAGGGGATATAATCCTACAAATTTATTGTGGAAAAATTTTAGTAAAGAACTGGCACCTATTATTTATCCTTATGCAAAATTTTCAAAATTAAATTACTTATATTCAATTGAATGGTCAGGATTCACGGATAAAATGATAAAAGAACTAGAATTTTTTAGGGACATTGTTACCAGGGTGGAAAAAAATCTTGAAAATAAATATGGAAAAGGATTATTTGTTTTTTCTTTAAATAAAAAAATTTCTAAAGAACCATTTGAACAGATTAAAGAGGATATAATAAATTATTTCATAGAAGAGGAAATTGAAATCATAGGAAATCTAACAAAAGAACAGAAACTCGATATTGCAAAAATAATAAAGAGAGAAGTTGAATACAAAATTGATGATATTATGGATGATATTTATGATGACGACATCGTCAGATCAACTGCTGATGATATGTATTATAAAATTGTTAATGATATTATATCAGACACAGAAGCAGAGTTTACAGACATAATAGACGAAATTATTGATAACGAAGAACTTCCAGAATGGAATGAGGAGGAAACTTTAAGAGAATATCTTTGTTCTATAGATGAAGAAGAAAAAGAAATTTTAATAAACTCTCTTGTTAACAAAATGACAAGTATATATAGTAAATATCTTAAAAAAGAAAGTATAAGAGTTTTATATATTCTTCCTATAAAATTTCACGATAATACTCCTTACAATAAAATTTCTTTTGCCATAGCTATTGATAGAGATAATGAAGCAACTAAAGAAGATTATATAAACAGAGGATATCTTTATTATCCAATAAAATTAACATCAAAATCAATTCAAAGATTATCAGAAATTATAATCAAAAAAGGATTTGATATTCCATTAAATAAAGTTGATGGTACTTTCGATGCAGAATTCTCCAATACAATAAAGGGGGATTTAGATTACATTGATGCCTTTGCAAAATTAACAAAAGATCTTACCGAAATATTGGATATAATCGGAAAATTTACCAACAAAAAGGGGGATTTTGTTTATAAAGTAAATAATAAATTGGGTATTGCAGAAGAAATATGGGATACCTTTAAACAGCACATTCCCTCCGGTATAATAAAGTATCTATACCTTGAAGGTATAGATTTGGATGAAGAAGATTTTGATGAAATCACTTTTTCTTCCATTGAAACAACATTAAAAGAAATAAAAAATTTAGTTATTCAGTATCAAACGTATGGACTGGAAAAATAAACTACCTTTTTCTACTGAACAACATGAAATATTTGCTCTATTCGTTTTAATAGGTAATGAGGTGATATAATAAATAAGAAGGATTTTGTAGGGGGGGGATAATCATCAAATATCTATATTATGCTTATCAAATAAAAAAATCAAAATATGACGACAGTGATGAATTATCAAGTTTTATCCATCATTCTCTCCAATTATTTAGAGGAGAAATTGATTATCAATATTTTTTCAATGAAAAACATGTTTATGATTTAATAAAAACATGGAAAATATTACAACAACTATTAAAAGAAAAACAAATTTTCAAAATCGGATTACTTATAAAAAAAATTCATTCTCTCATTATGGATGAGAGTACTATTCCCCTCTCTAACATTAAGGAATTTTTATTATTTTTTCCTGAAATTCGAAATCACCATTTTTTTACCTTATCTACATCTCTTAGAAGAAAGGTAATCGAAAATAATGATATTCAAAGTATATTACAATCATTATTTTTCTCTTCATCTCGTTCTTTATTAGAAATTGCAGATTTTTATGAACAAAATCTTTATATAGATAGTCTTTACAACCTCACTCTTTCTGCAGAATATATTGGATCAAATGAATATGTAAAAAAATGGGCTATAATTGTAGAAGTTAATGGAAAGACATTTGATTCTTTTATTATTCAAAAGATTGACATGTTAAGTCCTTACATATTTTCATCTCTTTCTTTACAATCCTATGATGATAGCCTCGTTACAGAAATGAGTATAGCATACAGTAAGTATATTAGAGATATAACAAAATTTAAAAATTTCCTTTTCTCTTTATTACAAAATACAAAAAATAATTTAAGTTTTGTTTATCCAACCCCCAAAAATCTCGATATAGTATCTATTAATTTGCTTTCGTTGTTTACATTTTTTGTAGAGATAGAACATAATATTAACATTTCTCTTTTACCATTTATTATAGATTATCTATTTTCATATTATGAAAACATAATTTTACCTATATCCTACGCATCCCTAATAGTGGCATATGTCAATAAATATCCCTTATCGATTGATTGGAAAATCTTTTTTAATAATAAAATAGACGATAATTATTTTCCCTTATTTTCTGACACTCTTACCATATCCTTGCAGAAAGTTGCTATGTTTTCAGATGAAGAAAAAGAATATATCCATTCCTTATCTAGTTATGATGAAGTTATTCTGTATTTAAATAATTATGTAAAGAAGGAAGAGGAAAATATTGAAATCTGATAAAATAAGAATAAGGAGGCATGGTCATGATAAAAATAAAAGTTAAAAGAACACTATATAGGAAAGAAGAAATTATAGAAGAAAAAAAAGTACCTGATATCACACTTGAAGAAGCAACAGGATATCAGGTAGAAAATGGACATATAGTATTAATCGATAGACAATTCGTATTTAGAATATCAAAAAATGAAGCTTATAATCCTGATGATATTGAACTATGGATAGGGGGTATATGGGTTACGGGGCTAGAGTTCGTTGAAAAATATATTCCTTATCCTAAACCAGATCCATCAAAAAGAAATTATATTGAAAATTTCTTCAAAGATCATTCGGTTGCAAAACTTATAAACAAAGAACCTACAAAAATTTTAAAAACAAAAGAAGAAGAATACACTCAATCTCTTTTTGGAAAAGAAGAAGAAAAAGCAAAGGAGTTGTTTGACATTGAACTTTAGTTTTTTTAAGAAAAAAGAAAATGACAAACTAAAGAAAAATATTAATAAACAGAGTTCTTTTAACTCAACAAACAAACACGATTTGGTCTTTATTGCGGTTCATATCGGTCATTCTCTTAGTGAATATTCAGAAATTGTATTAATAGGAGGTTCTCTTGCTTATGGAACTGCCATTCCCTCTTCTGATATTGATTTATGGGTAATCCCTCGTCAATCAGGAAAAACTATTTTAGGGCAAATTAATAACAAAGAAAAAACAGTTGATATTAGTATTTTCAATCCTCCAAAAAAAGAAAATATCTATTCTGTTAGAATTTTTGATTTTGTTTCTGTTTTTCAATTGAGATCTTCTTGCATTATCTATAATTCCCACACATATGATAATCTACTAAATAATATATGGAGAGATATGCAAAATATTGAAAACATTGACTTCAAAAGTTATATTGATGAGCGTATACAAAATGAAGGGATGTTTTACGGAACTTATAGTCATTTAGTCTTACGTTTGCATGATTATATAAATAAACATAACCTTCGGAAAGAAAAGTTATCTTCATGGGTTTTTGATTTTTCAAACGATTATTTTTATCAATACAATAAACTTTATAATAGTAACTTTATAAAGAATATGTTCAATACATTACCGACTATCAATGAAAACTTTTTCATTCTAAGAAATAAGAAATATATGTTATCATCAAAAACAGAACATTTGCTTATTTCCATAAACAAGCAGTTGCAACAATATAGGTATCTATATAATGATTATCACGAAAAAAACATACTGCATGCTTTAAGGATATTTTATACACTATATCTGAAGTTGTATATTGGAGAATACATACTCCCCCTTCCCTCTTCTGTAACCTCAAAATTGCATCAGATTAGAAATAAATCTTTACCTAAACATAAAGTAAAAGAACTATTTATAGAAGTTATCAACAATATCGATTCCTTAATGTTATCAAAAGAAAAAATTAAAAACAAAGGAGGGAAAAGAAATGGAAGAGATTATAAAAATGAAAAATAGAGTTATGGAATATTTGTTAAATAACATTGAAGAGCCAGGTCATAATCGTGCATATGTTTTCCTTTTGATCTTTAGAAAAAAATGGGGATGGAAAGATGAAATACGACTTCCCAATAGAGAAATTGCTATTGATAAATTTTTATTACATGGTAGTAAAAGAAAATGGGAAGAGCAAATCATGAAATCTTTAATTGCTATGCAATACAAAGTTTTAGAATATCCGTCTGTTTCCGTTTCAGCAAACTATTTATTATCTAAATGCCCCCAATGTTTTTCTTTGATGTATATCCCTGCCCCTAAAAATCTTGTTAAAGCAACAAAAAAATATGCGAAAACATTATTTAACATCCTGTTACAAGATAATTGGGATAAAAGTTATTCTGCCTACGGACTTCTAAAACATGACCCCTTCTCTGCTGTACAAAAAATTTCATCAGAGGAACCTGTGCTTGTAATCGATATAGACCTTCAAGAAGAATGGGAAGAAGCAATAGAGAAAATAGCAAGGATAGAGTTATCTCCTTTTTGGTATGCTAATAATGTTATTGTTACTCCTAGCGGGGGATTACATGTATTAATAAAAGATAAAACTTTACTTGAAACAATGTTTAAAAACAGGAATAAAATTACTAGTAATATTATGGAAGTTTCAGAAGTATCAGAAATATTATTTAAAACAAATATTTTCACTCATATTCCCGGAGTTAATCCTAATGTCAAAGATATTACTGTCAAAATAAAAGAGATCTTAAAAGAGATTAAAAAGAGGGAGAAGATGGAAGAAAGAGAATAATCTTTTTAAAGTTTTCTTCCTCACTATAAAGATTTTGTTTGGATAGTAAGGGGGACGGGATTAAACTCCCGTGCTCCCAAATCCCCCTTCTCCTCTTTCTGTATTGGAAAGAGATTTCACTTCTACAAATTTCGCTTGGTGAGTAGGAGAAACAACTAGTTGAGCAATTCTCATACCATCTTTTATTGTAAATGGTTCTCTCCCCAAGTTAATTAATATAACTCCTATTTCTCCCCTATAATCGCAGTCAATTGTTCCAGGGGCATTAATCACCGTAATCCCCCTCAAAGCAAGACCACTACGTGGTCTAACCTGCATTTCCCATCCTGTTGGCAATTCTACTGCAATACCAGTTGGAATCAAAATCACCTCTCCTGGGTTTATTGTAATATCTTCTTCAAGGCAAGCATACACATCTGCTCCTGATGATCCTTCTGTTTTGTATTTTGGTAATCTTGCTTTTTCTTTAAGCTTTTTTACCTTAATAGTAATCCTAGCAACTTCTCTCATATTACATCCCTCCTATAACGTTGTTGTATTTATTATATCAAAAATAAATAGGATTCTTTTATATAGTATAATTAACCCAGAATATTCGAAATAAAGGAGGGGTAAGAATGTCAGAAAAGAAGGGTGAAAATGTCATCCAAACAAACGTTGATGAAAGTGAAGAGTTAATTAAGCAAATGATTTATAAGGAAAAAATAGAAAAAACGAATAGATTACAGAAAGCACTCTTATACTTTTTTATTGACATGGTAACTTCCCTTATAGGATTATTTTTCTCATTATTTGTTATTGGGCCGAGATTTGACACCGAATTATTTGGATTAGGAACAATTATTATTGCTTTACTTATGGTTAAGTTTCTTCCTTATATTAGAACAACATTTATAATTCTTCCTTTTTATATATGGATTATATATTTGGGAGGAATGATAAATAAACTTCCTCTTATAGAAACAATGATGGGGGGATTTTCTATTTACATGATTTCATTAGTTTATACCCTTATTATCCAGGTTATTGTATATAAATTTATTATACCTAATATATCGAAGAACAAATAAGGAGGTAATGATTATGCATTTTCCCACTGTAAAAGAAGAACAAGAAGAAATTATCGATCTAATAAAAGCATATCATAAGTGGGAAAATGAAAAAGATCTTTCCTATAACAAAATAACAGAAAAGGTTTTTTCGAAAGAAAAAATAATATTTTTATTTTTAAATAAAGAAAAGCAAAAACAACTTCTGATCTTATATGAACAATATTTAAATAAAGATATATCTTTTAGAAAACTATATGAAGAAATCATTAATATTAACATTAATAACATTGAAAAAAAAGAAATATTTAAAATTGCGGAATTTTTACATGTTTTATCTCATGATTTGAATATTCCTACGTCTATTGTTTTTTTAAAAAATTATAAAGAAATATTCGAAGAAATAATAAACTACAAAATCTTAGGAGAGGATACATACGAAATTATCTTTCAGTCGTTATATTCCTTTCCGTTAGTTTTGCTAAACAATGTAAAATTGCTAAAATGCATTATTACAGATGAATATTTTTCTATAGTAAAAAAACATCCCAAAAATAACACAACGATAAAAATCATCGCTGTTCAAGCAATAAATATTATTGGAATAGAATGTTACAAAAAATTTTTACCTAATAAAATAAAATTTTCTTTATTAGATAAAAATATCAAAAAAGAAATTATGATTGATATATTAAAGGAGGGATTTTACCTATCTAGTTTTTCTTTGACAGATTATATACAAAACATCTCCCCTACCATAGTCTCATGGAATAACGTAGAAGAATTTGTAACTATATTATTAACCTTGTTTGAAAGAGGATGGAAAAAAGAAGGAATAGAAACTTTTTCTCATTTCATAAATAACACTATAATTGTTTCCACCAAAAAGATGCCTATTCTAATTGCAATAGCAACTCTTTACGCATTTTTAACAACTCAAAATTCGGAAGAATACTTATTTAACAATATTTACATCAATAAAAAAACTGTTATCGTATCTAGAAAAGAGTTTTATGGATATCTTATTTACGTCTTATCTATTCACTACGGGTATTATATAGATTATATATTACCTCATATAAAAATTGATGAAAACGAATTACATGAAATATTATCATATACTCTCTCGATTATTGCTAATACGAATGAAGAACAATTTAAATTCTATTCATTAAATAAGCTAATAGAAATGGTCAACTATTATGCCTCCCTAAATAATAACGATGGCGGAGAAAGTGTAGATATAGAAGTTTAACAATGATATTGAATTTTATTGAACGAAGGGGTATAATTATTATATGAAAAGGGGAAAAGAATACCTTTCGTAAAAATTGGGACAGGCAGAATACAAAATGCCTGTCCTTTTTTTTGTTTATAAAAGGGGGAATCTGATTATGATCATAACGTTCAGAGAAGTTTATTCAAAAGCTTCTGAACATTTTATTGTTAAAGTTCACATTATTAAAAATATTGAAACAGAGAAAACGAAAGCTTATATTGTGAAGATTTATAAGAATGAACACAAGGGATATTTTTCAGACAACGACCTTATCTCCACTCTCGTATATCCAACTTTATCGAATGTAGATTCTCAAAGTATAGAAAATAGATATAAAGCTTTCCAACAAACATTATATGACATGTTTCAATTTGTTTTTCCTGATGAGGAGATTTCAGTAGAAAGAGTTAAAAATCATTTTGAGATAAATGGATATGTTTTACCAAAAAAGTCAAGTACGAGATTGCCCCTTTTAACAAACAATTCAATGCTTGTCATTGAAGTAGAAAGATTTATTAATCATGTGGAAAATATGATTGAAAAGATGGAAAAAGATAAAATCAGAAAGATTGTCAGAAGTATGCCCACTAGATATACTATATTTGATCTCAGCAGTCAAATAGAAAAATCAAAACTTATTAAGGTGCAACCTTTAATTCCTTCAACTTTACCATAACAAAAATAAAATTATAAAATAAAGAGGAGGATTATCTTTCTTGCTCATTATTTGATTTTTGTGATACTGTTAAAATACCTTTAATTAACTTCTTGTATTCTTCCAACATTTTGTTAACAAACTTTTTTGCTATCTCATTTTCCGAAGATGGAGTGATCTGATTTGCGAGGTTTTTATGTTCTCGTATATCCACTATCTTCCCCTCCTTTTTTGTAATGATATAGGGAATAACATTTATTATTCTTAGATAAATTCATTTGTTAATTATGTTATAATAAATTAAGGAGGTGTATATATGAAACCTTCAACTCTTGCCAATAAAGCTAATGAGCATTTAATAAAAAAATGGAAAGAAAATCCAAATCATCCTGCTGTTCTTTATTTAAAGAACAGGGGATTAGATATATCAGACGTAAGAAAATTTAAATTAGGATGGATGGAAAATAGTTCAATATTAAAGGATTTAAAAAAATGTATTATCATACCCATTATCGATGAAGAAAATCGAGTTATCTCCTTTATAGGAAGAAAAATATCAGATGATGAACAACCTAAATATAAACTTTCCAGTGCTTTTCCTTTCAATAAATCAGCGACTCTTTTTAATATTAACAATGCTATTGAATCACGTCGACATTCGGTTTATGTTGTGGAAGGGCCTTTCGATGCAATAATGTTGGATAAGAAAGGTTATCCTGCTGTTGCTCTGTTAGGAGCATTATTCTCCAAACAAATGTATGAAAAGTTATACTCATATTTTCCTACAATAGTTATTGCCCTTGATAATGATATTGCAGGATATAAATCCATGCTTAATATATATAAAAGATGGGGTGATACACTAAAATTTGCCCTACCTAAAGATGACGACAAAAAAGATTATGGAGAAAACACGACCCCCAGGTGGACAACAATAGAAGAAATAGCTTTGAGATACTACAGATATATCAGAAAAAAAACTTTAATAAGAAGTAATATTACTGACGAATGGGTAAATTTCGTTTTATTTGGAGAAGGAAAGGCTATCTACAAGGTAAAAGACGTTAGAGATATAATTAATTTTAATATAATTGAAGAGAAAATAGACGAAGAACAAAAGATAGAGGGAATTATTGAATTAGAAATACGACATTATAAGAAACATATTCTATCATCTTTAGGAGTTAGAGGAACATGATAACAAAAAAAGATATTATGGTTATCAATAATAAATTAAAACAATTGGAAAAGAAAAAAGTATTTGACAATATTGATAATATTGATTATATTTTATTGTCTTCTTTAAAAATATTCACAGAAGCATTAAAACAGAAAGAATATATTGAAAAAGTCAAAGGTAAAAAAGTTAAGATTAAACAAGATTACACGCTAGTTTCTGCTTTTATTTCATTTACAGAGTTTTTTCATTATTATGATCAGCATCCTGATAAACAAGAATCTCTTCGTTATCTATTTTCCATTGAGTTTTCTCAGATTATAGATCCGTTAAACAAAAGGCTAAAAATCTTTTTAGTAAATGAATTTTTGAAATATTATTCTCTATTCTTTTCAGATGCTGAAACAGAAGAGAAATTTGCTAATTTGGTTATTTTACTACAAGGTGAAATAATGCAGGACGTTCCCCTTGATTTACTTCTTAAGACAAAAGGATGGAAAAAAGCAATTAATAAATTTGACAAACTTAGGAGTAAATTCAGAAAAGAATTCGATATAACAAAACCTTTATCAGAGATTTTAAAAAGCAAAAAAGATAAATATAAAGGAATTACCGACGAAGAAATAAGCATTATCAGAAATCTTGTTGCTTTAAGTTATGAAAGAAAACATCTTATAGAAGAAATGATCAATTTTCTTAAGAAGAAAGGAATAGAACAAATAATTATTGATGATATTATAACCATAATAAAACAAGATTCTTCTATTAAAAATGAAAAACAAAATAAAAGTTCTAACATCTTCTTTTACGAAGAAGAAAACGATGATGAACTCATACAAATAGATGACATAAATAATACCGAACAAAAAAGAGAAACTGAAAAAACTGAAGAATCAGAAGATTTTAATAAAGAGTTAGAAAATCTTATGGATTTCGATGATATAATGGATACTACAGGTAAAAAGAAAAACAATGAAGAAGAAGAAAAGGATATAAATAAAGAACAAGCAAAAGATCCTGATGAAGTAGTAGCATCATTAATAAGTTTCTCTTCAGACTGGGGGGATCTAATAGAAGATGACAAGGAAAAAAATAGTCATAAAGAAAAAAGAAACTGAAGCGTTTCACATAATTATTGTCTTGTTACTTGCATCAGTTTTATTTATAGGTAGCATCAGTTTGTTTATGAAATTTGACGAACTTGCAGAAAAAATTAACAATGTGCAATATAAAAAAATCGAAGTTCCTGTAGAAACTATAAAAATAAATCCTTTTAATGATGTTTTTGTAATAATTATTCCTAATGGATACACTATCAGAGATAAAAATTTGTCTGATTTACAAAATTTAGTTGGTCCTTCGAATGTGGAAACATACTACGTTCCTAATTATGTTTATTATGATATTTTAACAATGCTTTTGGGAACTGAAATTAATCAACCTGTTATTCCTATAATCCTTGACTATTCAGGACCCGTAAAAATAAGGCATATATTTATAGGAGAAATATCTATCCCCTTTATTGAAAAACAAATGGAAATAAATACCCAGTTCCCAAATATTTTTATGAAAAACCTTGAAATAAGAAAAAAACCAGCTCAATGGTGGTTTCTTGCCTATACCTATAACCCTTTTAAGGAAAATTCCCCATCAATAAGCAAAGGATACTGAAAAAATAGTTTTCTTTAAGTTCCCCTTTTTTATCTTTATAAGTTTATATTTTTTGTAGTGCACAAATTCGTGCTGGATATCATCTTAAGATGTAAGATCTTGATGAAAAAAGAATAGTATTTCTCTTTAGTATAATTCAATAAAGACTTGAGTGATAAAGAAGGACAAAGGGGGATATAAGATGGAAAGTTCAAAAGCATATAGGGTAATTTTACAGTCTCCATCATTTACTGTCAACGAAAGATCTCAAGTTGCTTCCTTTGCTACATCCCAAGATAATTGGTCGAGAATGATAAGATTTTTTTGGAAAAGAGAAACAGAAGTTCCTATTTCCAACAGAGTTATTGAAGCGAGAACAAGATCTACAAACGAAGTTGTAAAGTATGAAGATAAAATTGAATTTAGTTTTTATGAAGAAGACACTATTATTTTACCTGGAGAAGATGTTTCTTTAAACCTTATCAAAAATGTTGCAAAATGCCCTGAAGATGTTATATATGACATAGATTTAGGAACATATACAAATATTTTTCTTCCTTCTCCTAAGAAATATCGTTTTATTAAACATGATAATTACATAGAAATTAAAAGTATCAAAGCAGAGGAATCATCAAAATATTGGAGGCAAGTATATGACCAACTTGCGTTGGAATATGACTCACAAGCTGCCGAATTAAGATATGCAAAATGGTTAGACTTAAAAGAAGCACAAATGAATTACTGGTACCGTGAATATCCTTATGTATTTGGATTTACTATATATGATATTCCTCCTGTTACCAACGGGCAAAACCTACTTGATGTAATCACAAATGCAATGAGTATCCTTAATGTCCCCTTTATAACATTAATTGCAATGAAAAGGCTAACTCACGAAGAACAGCAGTTTTTCAAGAAAGTTTATGTGGGCGTTTTAACAAGAGCAGCTCAGGGAGAAAATGAAAAACATATGGAAAAGAAATTAGAAAAAGCTGCAAGAGCAAGCAAATATTCAAATATCATAATGAATGCCTTGCAGAAACAGGAAAATTTCATGGAATATGAAATACATTTTCTCGTGTTTGCAGGTAGAAATAACAAAGAAGCAACTGCTGAAAACCTTGAAACCCTTTATAAACAATTAACAGCTGCACATGACTTCCTTATCAGAGGAGAAAACTCCGATAATATTGCAAAAATATTTATGAGCCTTTACCCAAGAGGAGAAAAGACTTTAATGGGGGGAAAGGTTGTTACAGATGGCATCTTTGCAGGATTAGGACCCTTCATAGGTACAGGTGTTGAAATGGGACGTTATCCATTTGGCATATCTTTTAAACTACATCCAGATGCAAAAAACTTTGCGGAAAGATCAGAAGCAGGAGCGGCGTTTTTTGATCCTATGGAAGCGTATTTCACAGGAGCAGCTACAAACGCCCATATTATCGTTTCTGGTGCATCAGGTTCAGGTAAATCAATGACAGTTAAGGGTCTTATTAGAAGATTGTCATTAAAATATCATAATAATCTTCACGTCGTTATTGCAGATGCATCAGGAGAGTACACTATTGCAAATTTACCATTTATTCACTTTATGAATGGTGTTGTATATTCAGGAGAAGTGCAAGAAGAAACAATAGAAAAAGAAGTTCCTATTTATCCTTTAAAAATTAATCCTCTTGCAATACCCAAACTTCTGTGGGAGACATCAGAAGGAGATGTAGAAGAAAGACAAGCCCTTGTCTCTACGATGAAAGAACGATTGGATAGATTTCTAAAACTTATTGCTGAAGAAAGTGATCTTGACGCAGTAGCGGCAGTAATGGAGGCTGCCAATGATTTGTATTATCTTGGACACCCTGAAATTGTGGGATATAATACTGACAAATTTGGAAATCGTATACCTGTTGTTGTTTTCGATCATTTAGAAGAAGTAATGGACAGATTAATAACACTATACCCTGCAATAAAGAAAAAACTTAAACCTGCAAAAACGGAACAAGACAAAGTTGAAAATCTTAAAATAATTCTTTCTGATCTTTACAAAGCAATAGATGAGAAGTTGATACCTCCTGTTATTCCTGATCCTTCTCTCGAAGATCTACTTTTACTTTTGAAAGCAAGAGGATATTCTCAAACAAGAATTTATTATGTTCTTTATAAACTTGTTCACGGAACTGCATCGGTTATTCTTGATCAAAAGGCAACCCATATTGATATATTTAATAATCATGTCGTGGGGTTATATGTTCCACAGGCTGCAGGTGCTGTCCCCACAAGGTTGGAAAATGCTATTTACTACGCTGCCATTATTGATACAATCATCGCAGAATGGATACATGAATATGATACAAGACCTGGTTTTAAATCTCATTACCTTATGATTGTTCTTGATGAGTTCTGGCAATACTTAAAAAAGGATGTATATGGTAAAGTAAAATTACAAGATTTACTTGATTATTGGATTAGATATACTCGTAAATACAATGTAGCATTTGTTTTACTTTCTCAGAATTTTAAAACTGACTTCATTGAGTCAGTTCCTGCCCTTTACCAAAATGCTGGTATCAAATTGTTAGGTAGACAGGAAAAAAGTGATGACAGCGTTATGGCAGAAATTACAGGGGGAATGTATGGATTACCTGCCCCTGTATTAAATATGATATCCCAACTTACTCCTGGTCACTTCTTTATTAATACAGAAAACGGGACAGCCCTACTTTATGTTGCATTATCAGATTTGGAAATGGTCCTATATGACACATCAGGTAAATATTCTGAAGTTATCATTTCAGAGGAATAGTATAAAATTAAGGGGGTAAGAATATGAAATCAAAAATATTAAAATCATTAATAGGTTTTTTGCTTATTGTTGCTGTAATAATAGGTAATTTTGTTTTTATACCACCTGCAAAAGCATCAAACACTTGGGATCAAATTACATTTGATCAATATTTTGATTTGGTTATTCAAACCTTCTTTACGGGAATGTACAACGATGGAGATTCTTTTGATAGCCAAAAATTTATTATTATTCCTCCAACAGTTGTCATGTACATGATTAATCAATCTCCAGGCAGACTTAAAAATAACAAAAAGGAAATGAATTTCCTTGATTCAGGATATGACAAATGGACAATTTACTCAGTTAGTTCATGGTTTATAACAACAGCCGCTGGATTTTCTTCCTTGTTAGATAGTATTATGGGAGGAAAATTACCCAGCACCAAAGTGCCCCAAAAAGTTGCCGATAGATATTTTCCTTATAAACATAATGCTGGAGAATATGATTCTCTAATAAAGAAATTATCAAAAAATTACCCTTCAAACGGAGTTACTGACAATGTACCTGAAGAGTGGTATGAGTGGTATAAACAAGGATGGGATATTACATATGATAAGGTAAAACCGAAATTTAAAGTAGAAAACAAAGATGAAAAAGAAAAAGAAAAGACATATGGTCTAAATTTTGATATGTTGCAAAAAGCATATGCCCCAGAAAAAGTTAAAGATGAAAATGGCAATGAAAAAGAAAATGAAGTTTGGGCTTCTTTGCGTTTTCACCCTGTTTTTAGAGTGTTATACCAATTTACATCAGGTAGACTTGTTTTATTTTTCTTCTTCTTTGTGTTCTTTATTTTACTTGCAATAGTAATGTTTAGAGAGTTAAAAACAAGGAGTTTTTTTGCCTCCTTGTGGAGTGCTTTGATAACTATCGGATGGGATTTCTTCGAAGTTATATTCTTAGCAGGATTTATTTACTTAATGCTGAATCCGAATAATACTGCTATTTCTTTCTTGATATATTTATATGCACAAGTATCTTTATTACTTGCTTTTCTTGTAGGTTCAGCATTTAATGGAGTTTATATCATTGGGGTTCTAGGAAATTTGGTTTTTTGGGCATTAGGAGTATGGATGTTATTCAAATATATTAAAACATTGGTGCACTTACTTATGGCGGGAATTGCTCTTAACATTAGATTAATGATAGTGGCAATCCTTTATCCTTTTGTTATATTTAAAAAAGAAGCACAGTATACTCCCTTATGGTTAATGAAACTAACATCATGGGTTGACGGTATGGTTAATTCTATTTTAAGTACGGAACTTTCTTTAGGAATGTTATCTGTTATTTTAGTAGTTATTGCACAAATTTTAAACTTTACATTAGACGTCCTTGGAGGACTTTTATTTGCAATGTTTTTCTTTGCTTTATTCGGATTTATTGATGGATTAATTCAACAAATTGCTCAAAAGATTATCATTACAGATAATGTTGTATAATCTTAACAAGATAATAAATTTTGTAAGGAGGTTTTGAAATGAGGAGAAGAGAAGATAACAAGAAAAAAGTTATTATTATTGTTTCTTCTGTTATTATCGTTTTGTTTTTAATCACTTTTTTAATGATACCTAAAGGGAAAAAGGCTACAGAATATAAATCATCTGTTCCTGTGCATGTTGTAACACCATCTAATACTCCTCATACAAATGTAAATGTTAATAATAATACAGGTAGTACAACAGTTGCCACTACAACAACTGCTTCTACATCCACAACAGTTGCTACTGCGACAGGAGAATCCACAAGTTCTACTACTGATATTGATCTAACAAAAACATCAAGCGTAGAAACGGTCGCTCTAAAGAATTTATTAGACAACGGAGGAAAGTATTCAAATGTATATGCAAGAGGAATGTATTCTAAATCAATAATAAGAAATTTGCAAAAAGAATATCAATTAATTGTAGATCCGCAAATAACTAGTCCACATGTTGTAAAAAAAGTTATTGGAGAAAATGCAGGGCAGTTAATTGAAAACATTAACATATATATGGAAAAAACTAATCCTTATTATAGAGTAATTGTTGCTTGTAAAAAGGGTAAGGAACAATGGATCTGTAAACCTGTAGTAGACCCAAGATGGGTTGATAGATTTCATACTGTTTCTAAACAAGTATATGAACTAACTGATGAAGATGTAATTAGGGCATGGGCTGAAATTAAAGGTATAAAATATGATTGGGAAAATAATAATGTATTTCAAGGAATGAATTTTTATTCTTCTCTATCTAAAGAACAACAACATGAATTAGAAATGGTTCTTAGAAGTTTTCATGATCTAAAAGCACTAAATGAATTTATTAATCTACATGATTATTTGTTAGAACATTATCCTGATACGGTAAAGCAAATAGAAGAAAACAATCCTATTCATTTTATTAAAATTAACAGAACTTTTATGAATTATTCTATATCTCCAACCTTAACTGTTACTCCTACTAAAATAGTAGAATATAGAGAAAATTATTTTTGTTTAGCTTGCGCTCAATTAGATTTATCATTCATGAATTTTCTTGATCAATTTCAAACCAAAACATTCTCATATACTAACAATGTCTTAAATACTTACGGTGGAACATATGTAAAACTTCCGTTTAGAAACGATTTACTACAATTACCTGATCTTGACCACCCTGAAAAACAATTAGGAAATAACCTCAAAAAAGAAGATGTGGTAAAAGTTATATTCCCCAAATATTATTGGGGTATGTTAGAAATACCCATTGAAGAGTTAAAAATTCCTCCTAAAATTGTATATTCTGTAGTTAAAGATAAATATATATTATATACTTATGAGGCAAGTTTACGAATTATAACTGCCTATCAATCAGTAAAAGGATATTATATTGCTGATTTTTCCAGATTAGTTGGAAACAAAACAATGTCTTATCCATGGTTAGGAGATATCTTTAATGGATTTAATATTCCAACATGGGTAAATAAAAGATATTATAATTTTGAAGTAGTAATACATAAAACACAAGGAGATCCCTTCTTCTATCCTAAACCCTATTATCTTTTGAAATAAACGGGTATTTTTCTAAAAGTATAATTCATAAGAAGGGGAACTGGAATAGAAGGAGGGAAAACATATATGCCTAATGGATATGATCCATCTTCTTTAATGAAGGCTTTTAATAATCCTAATTCGTATTTAGGAATAAATAACAATGTGGGGGAGGCAATTATGAGTGTGCAAACCTCCCCCGTTTCCACTCATAAACTTCTTGCTACAATGGGAGTTCACGAAGGAGCTTCTCTTATCGCTAATGTTATGACCAAAAATCTTGCGTCAGACGTTGTCGTCAATGATGTTGTTAACACTCTTATAACAGGAACATCATATACAGGATTAACAATGTCAGAAGCAAGAGCCCTTGCTAACCAAATTGCTCTTGTTCATCCAGAGTATAGATCCACTATTGTTTCTGCTTTATCAATGAATAATGTTGCTAATGTTTTAACAAATATGAAAGTGACTGACGGACAAGTAAACCACCAAATAATCGAGAAAGTAAAATCCTTAAATAAAATACAAGAAAAAATTGAGGAAAATATACAAGCAGATATATCCCAGTTTAATGATTTAGAAGAACTAAAAAGTTCTTTTGAAGCAAGAGCACAGGATTTATCTGAGAATTTAGTAAAATTAGAAGATCAATATAATCAACTTATTACAGAAATTCCCGAAGAAATGGCAAAACCCATATTAGAAGTTACTATTGCAGGGGGAAATATAGAAGAGGCAATTAATAATCAACTAGCTCATGGAGTAACCAAAGTTAACATACAAGCAGAACAAGCCAATCTTAATAATTTGCTTCAAGAAGGGAATTTGCCCGTAGAGGTAGTTACTATTGATGAAAAACTGAAAGAACTTGCAACGGTCGAAGAAAAAATAGCGGTTACTCAAGTTAAATTGCAGTCAGCTCAAGATATCGTAAAAAGAATAGAATTAGCTAGTAGTAATGTTTCGGTACAAGATTTTGTAGAATCAAATAAAGATTTATTTGTTCAGTTCAACTATAATGAAGATATGTTAAAACTACAAGTTAAGGGATATGTAGGAGCTCATGAGCTTGCTCAGCCTATTATTAAAGAACTGATGCAATCTGATCCATCAACATGGGTTGCTACTCTAAAAGAACTTGCAACAAATGGAGGGGAAATAGGAAAATTTATAGCAACTGCTGCTGTTGCTGAATTAAAACAATTTGCTAATATAGGAGAAATTATAAAATTACATGTAAATGCGAACCCCTCTATAACAAATATTGTTGATTTTCTAAAAGAACATCCTGATTCTTACCTCCATTTTGTATTTAGAGATGCCGCTAAAGCTCTTGGAATGACATATACAATGAATAACATAGAAGAAATTGTTAGTCATATTATGAAAGCAAATGAAGTAATTCAAAATACTCCAGGGTTATTGCAGGCAGCTGATAAAGTTGGAGATGTAAAGGCATTCGGACTTGATGAAGCAATGTTTGCAAATTATCAGATGGCAGTTTACAAGACTAAAAATTTAGATGATGCCGCTAAAGTTGCTATGCAATACATCGCCGCAGAAATTAAAAAAGAAATGTTTTTATCATTTAGAGATGCAGTAAAAGTTGCGTTTGCCCCCGCAGGTCAATTTACCAAAGATTTAACTAAAGACTTGTTAAATACCTTGCTTTCAAGTGGTAGAGGATTTGTAAGGTCCACCGTAAGTTCATTAATGAGCTCTTCTGTAGATCAGGCAATATTGTATTTTAATGGAACTGAAATAGGTAAAGTTGTAATGAAACAAATTTTACCAAAAACTATTGAATTAGCAGAAAAAGCTTTATCTCACTCTGCAATGATAGCTATGTCAACTGGATCAGTGATGGTAGTTGGAGGAATCTTTGCTCCTTTTGCTATAAGTACTGTAGCATATGCCACTATAGGAGTAGGAATAGCAGAAAGAAATCTATTATTACAAGCCTCTCAAAGATTTGGCAAGGTAATAAGTTCTACTACGGTTGGAAAACCCATTGCCAATTTTATAAAATCTGGGGGTAAACTTGTAGTTAAATTAGAAAAAGCAGGAAATATCACTATCAAATTTACCGGCAAAGCATTATATTCAGCAGAAGGACTATCTATTAATGCTATTGAAATTGGTTCTGGAATAGTGAACAAATTAGCTATTAATCCCCTTAAAAAGTTAATAAAAAGTACCTTATCTCCAATCGAAAAAACAAAACTTGGAAGAAGTTTATTAAAAGGAGGACAGGTTTTACTAAAAGGAGGAGTTAAAGGGGCAGGAGCTGTAATTACATCAACTCCTATAGGATATGCAGGTTCAAGATTAGGAAAAGGGGTTCTAAAACTTTATAAAAACCGACGATTAACTCATAAATTGGGGAAAACAGGAGCTGTCAGTAAACTTAAAAAAATTAAATTGATAAAAGGGATTGCTCTTTTAAAATACACTGGAGCTGCTGTCACCGATATAAGAAGATTTATCGCGAAGTCGGAAGCTTATTTAGATAACCCTGTTGAAGCAGCTTTAAAAGACATAATGATGTTATCAGCAAAAACTGTTACCCAGTTAGTTAAAAAATTTATTAAAAAGGGCATTAAAAAAGTTATTGGGCAACTATTAATTTTATTGGCGAATTTCCTTATGTCTCTATGGGCAGCGTTGGGGATATGGTTAGTAATTGGTGCGCTAATTGCTTTCTTAGTGGCAATCTTATTTACTTGGATGCCGTATTTTACTGCAGAACCTGCCTTGACTCAAATTCAATTGGATAACATTTTAATTTCTCATTTAGCAGGACCTTATTATTCCAGTGGAATTACAAAAATGGGAGCACTATTATTCTATTACGATAAAATGACCGCAGCTTTAGGAGATGAAATTGTAGGTCACGCCCAAACTAATAATGAAATATGGGTAAAAACCAATAAAGACTGGAAATGGAAATACGGTTATATATATAGTGATTATTTCAAAGAAACTGATGAAAACCCAGGGTACGTAGATAATATTGCAAGAGAACTGGTTAACATGATGTGGTTATCCTACGCTCCTCAAGATAAAATTAACAAATCTCCAACATGTGTAATAAGAAAAATGGTAACAGGAGGAGACGTTAATTCCTGTCCTGATAGTGGATTTAATGGAGATATTTATGCTACTTTTATAACGTTATTTAACGAAGCGGCAACATCAACAAATTCTTCAATTGCTCTACAGTATTATAAAAACATGTGGGGATCAGCTAATGGGCTAGTATCTTACGATATAACAAGTTTTAATGATGGAGGATTGGAAGATTTTTATCATGCTTTAACTGAAACAGGTACAGGATATTCAGGTGTTTCTTTGAATAGTGAAAATGTAAAGAATCTCTTAAACGATAGTATTGACCCGCAAATTGCATGGAAGTTTGAAAAATGGAATGACACAAGTGTAGGAAAGACAACATATCATGTTAGTGGTAGATTAGTATCAGATTTAGATATTAATTGGAAATATAATGTTCAAGATTTAAATCTTCCTCACCAAATAACAATACAAGGAGCAGAATATTATTGTGCTGATATTGTTGATAAACAAGCTTTAAGATTTGTAACATCTCCTAAAAAAGCATCTGTTGGTTTACTATGCGTACATCAAGAAGGTACATATATTAATGTCAAATATGGATTATATAAATTTCCTCCAGGAGCTCAAGATTACAACCCTGACCCATCGGATACAAACAATTTAATATTCTTTAATGTTATATTTATTCCATCAATTGGTGACGGAAGTTCATTAACTCAACCCCTATTAGCAAAATACAATGCCAATGATATTGCTAATTTGGTAAAATCCATTAGAACTGTACAAGTATTTAGAGACCAATTAATACCATCATTAGCTTCCTTCTATGCTCACTTTAAAAAAGATAGAACTATTACAAACTTTTCTGATAAAACCCCTGGAAAATATGTTTATGCAAATATAAATGGGAAAAATTATGTACTAAATCCTTTAACAATAGCAGATACATATGTTAAAATCTTGGGGGATGCGTTAACTCCCACCGATTCTAAAGTTCAATTAGATGATTATCTTAAAAACATGAATGAAACTGATTATCAAATAGTAAATAAAGATAGTATTTTTACTGATGTATTTAAGAAAGTAATAGCTGCACGAAATGGAGATGCAAGCGCCAAGGATGATATAGAAAATGATAAAGCAAAAGGAGGAATGTCTCCTTATGTCTTTAATATATCATCCCCTGGTTATATTCTTGCTAACAATTATTCATCAGGAGCAGGTTCTTCAACCTTTTTACAATCACTATTATTATGGAATTTTTATAAATTCTACAAAGATAAAGAAGAACTAAACCAAATGCAAAGTGCAATTGATTATTCATACTATTCTCCATATTCAGGACCTATAGCAGTTGATATTTCTGCATCTCCTATGTCTTCGTGGTTTCCTCCAGAGGCAGACGGTCAAGGATTGTTAGACGTAGTTAATAAATGGTTAAAAGAACAGATAATGAAAAATACATCAGAAAACAATAATTTAGCAATTGTAATGATAAAAGGTATGAATTCTCTTTTCAAAATGATAGATGATTTAATAGAAACTTTAAATGATATGGCCGTATCCTTATTACCAAATTGGATGTTACCTAAAGGAATGGTAAAAGAATCTATACTCCGTGATTCATTACCTCTTCAACCAATTTTAAATTATTCTAATGTTATGTTAATGTTTTCTTCATATGGCAAGGTTTTAGGAGCAGACCAATTGACTGTTGGGGCAGAAGACATGTCAAAAATATTACTTGATGGTCCCTATTGGTTAGGTATGTTACCTATATCACCCGCATATATGAGATATACATATGACAAATTAGTGGGAGCATCAAAAGAGGAAAAACTTGCCTATAAGATATTATCCCCTAATGGAGGATTTGATAAAAATAATACAAGTGAATATAAGGATGAAAAAGTCAAAGCATATTTATATACTGCTTACTGGACTAATTATTTAAAAAATAAACTAATACCAAGAAATCTCTTTTATGATCCAACACCTCATGTATTATATCCATACGATTTGGCAATAGGATACATTTTCTTCAGGAATGGAGAGGTATATAAAGAATTTGGAGAAGAAAAATTAAAGGTTAGTCATGCTTTAATATCAGATAAGAAATTTATGCCTATGGGGTGGGAAGGTATAGGATATTTATATTCCAAAATTCTTGGATATGATATTTCTTCACAAATTCCTAAAGGATTGCAAGTATGGTATCGTTCTCCTGATGTAGATCCTATTGCAATAAATTCAAAGAGTTGGGATAGTCATTATGCATCCCCTACAAATAGGTTAGCTTGGGGAACTGATAAACCAAGTGATAACCTTTTAATAGAAGATATAGACGATTTAGATTCTGATAAAGAAAATTACTGGAAAACTCTCAAAGCAGCTGATAAAACTGCCTTACAATTAGCTTATCAGGTTTATAACACAGGGCATTATGCTCCCTTATGGGTTAATGATGCTGACTATGACGTAGGTACTCTTACAGACAATGGATTTACCCCTAACGTCAAATTAAAACAAATGCTGACTATGCTTCCATATAAAGGAAGATTGTTAACATTTTATAAATTAACATCTATGACAGAATATTATTCCGATTGTGATGAATGGGGTTGTTTGTTTATTACGTGGACTTATGACTATGGAGAAAATGCCAAAATTTTTGTCCCCACCTTATCTTTTGACTTTGAAGTTGATGGGGGAGTTTTAACGCATAAAAATGTTGATTTAAGATGCTATTTTATTGGTGAAGGAAATTATGAATATCTTATTCATAAGGTTGATTTAAACCCTTCATATTCAAATGGATATCAACTTACATATCCTCTTAAATCATCACCAAATGATTTCTATCTTCCCAAAGAAGGTAAAAGCAAGTTCCTTAAATGTATAGATGGAAGTATTTCTTACAAGGAAAGAACAAGAACAGTACGAATAACAAATGTTAAACAAGTCACAACTTATTGTCCAGCTAATGGTTTTTGTAGCACATCTTATGCGGATTTACCAGATTCTTCATTTGAAATGGAGGATCCTCGGGTACAAATAGAAATAGCAGAAAAATTGCATGTTATGGGAGCTTCTGCAATGGCATATAAAATAGGAAATTTATTTACCTACCCATCAGGAATAAAAGTTACTATACCTCGACCCGATCAAATGTGGACTATTACAAGAAAATATATGCCAGTTTTATCTCAAACCCAGAGATTCATAATAGATTCAGTCTTAATGGCAGATTCTCTTGCTTTATTGCACTGGCAACAAACCGATCCATACGCATGGATTAGTGCAAATATTATGGATCACTTGTATAAAGGAAAGAGATGGGATTTCATGTTTGCGTCTGGATCGGGAGATTTATCTAATCAATATGGATTAAAAGATGCTAAAATACGAATGTTAAAACATAATACAATTTGGTCATGGTTTACAGGATGGTTATCATGGTTAAGTCCATTCCAAAGTAGTGAAAAGAGAGCTATAGTGAAAAATGAATCTATTTTGTTCCCAATAGCAGATTATCTAGATGCCAATAGTAATAAAGAATTCAAAATGCAAAAAACGATTGCCTATCATTTCTTATACAATAAAATATTTAATGCTTTCAAAGTTGAAGGTTATGGATATGTTAAAGAATTTGGATTTTATACATATAATATTGAACACATTCCAACAATTTTAGGAATTGGATGGACAGGATTATTAAAATCATCAAATGATGGTTCAAGAATTCTTGATCTTCTTGGTTATCAAGAAAAACTTAAGTTAGACAGGAGTTATTTATTTAACACTGCTTTTCTTGCTTATTTATCTCCATATAGATCATTAACCCAAGGGGTACATTCAGGATTACCTCGAATAAACATAACAGTTTTAAAGGATAATGATTTCACATATTTATTTGGTAATGGAGTGAGAAACATAAACGATAATGAAGAAGCAAATCAAATTGTTGAAAAAGTTAGTGCGAGGGTATTATCTCCAGGATATCTTGGAACAACTGACGGGTTCACACCTTTATGGGTGTGGCCTGAAGAAACATATATGAAGAAAATCGGATATGCCCATCTATACTTGGAAATACCTATATCAATTGTATTTTCAAGAAAGGGAGATATAGAAAGTGCTAATGAACTTACTGATAAAGTTTTCTATCAATGGGAAGAACAATTTAATCAACAAGATAAGAAAACAAAAGAGTATACAAAAAGAAGACAAATTATTAGTAAAATTTTAGGAGGATATTCTGATATACCTAAATGGGTTCTTGAAGATGCTGAATTAGCAACTTATCAATACGATTCTGTAAATGACTTTAGTGATCAAGGAAGAGATACTAACAGTGATTACAAAATTTATGTACTTGTCTTGAAATTACCTGCTGTATTAGCTGTACCGAGATATTATTTTAATGATACTACAGGTTCTCTTGACCCATCTCTTAATCACAAAAATATTTACATGCTTTTAGCAAGCCAGAAAGATATTTCTGATGCTATTATTTCAGAAAATTTACCTCTAATGGAAGGTTCTACAAAGTTGGGTATTCTATTTAACCGATACATAGAATCCACCCCTGATTTTAATGATGGAGGAAACGCTGAAAGATTTTTATCACATTATTTGAATACCGTAAAAACATACCCAAGTGATATTGTAGGTATTATAGTAAATCATCCAGAATACTTACTTAGTCACTATGATGAAATGAAACCTAAATGGGCAAATATGAAACTATCAGAAGAAAGAGAGGCATGTGCTAAAGCTAGTGCTTCAAGCAAAATATATGTCTGCCGTTGGTATTATGATGATTTAGCAAAATATTTTGATCAAGTTAGACAAACAGTTGCAAATTATGGATATGATATAGCTTTTGATAACTTTAATGCCCTTCTAGCAGCTATTCAATCCGATTTAAGAACAGATGGTAACATGTATGTTTATCCTGATCCCAGAAATATTATTCCTGATATGATGATAGGTAACAATCCACAAGAAACCACATCTATAACAATGGAAGCATTTGCTTTATTTGATAAGTGGATTACAGGAGAAAATGCTTATGAATATGAAGCAAGGAACTTGCAACAAGATACAGAGGTATTGCAACATATTATAGGAGGAAATTGGTGGGATTATTTATTTAAAGCAAAAACATTAAAATCACTATTCTCTCCTTATATAGGTCATGCTTCATTTATAGTAAAATTAGATCCAAATTCAAATACAACATATGTGGGAACTCCTATAAAAAATATATTATCAAATGCCTTTAAAGAAGGAGATGGATTATTATATACATACTTGCAAACTGGACCTCAATATGTTAGTGACGATAGTTTTTGGGGACAAATATATTATCAAAGAGCTTATAAATATTATAGTCAATTTACAGGAAAACCTGCAAAGATGCATTCATTCTTAGCTCCATTTCAAGGAGAAGGTTGCCCTAAAACCTCCTCAACATCTATTATCAGTCAATGTAAGTTTGATATTCTGGCAAAACATACTACTCTTAATGGTGCAATTAAAGATTACGGTATTCCTCTCAGTAGCAAAATAACAGACAAACACTGGTATTATCAAGCAAAAGACATAAAAATAGAAGATTGGTTTTTGAGTTATCATTGGACAACTTTCGACAGATATAATCCTCCTACAGGTTTAATCTACGGATATTATGCGTGGATAAAACCAGAAGCAATAAAAAATAATGTAAAAAGCATTGTAACACCATATAATTGGAGAGATTATGCAAGTAACGTATCAATCTACGGATTCGAACTTTACAACGATCAAAATGGATTAAAAGGAATATTCCCAACGGATTATAGACTTGTTGCAGGATATTTATGGAAAAGAGGATATCCATCTGCAATGGGATTTGAAATATTAAGAAAAGCTATTGATTATCAACGAGATAAATAAAATTAAGTAAGGAGGGTATGATTGTGGAAAGTATTAAAAGTTATTCTCTATTTTTTGAACCTCAATTCAGGGAAAAAGTTTCTTACAATGTTTTCTTTAGAGAACTGTTTAAGGACATAGATGGATTCTACAGATTTTCAAGGCCATTTAAAAACCACAGGGTTAATTGGATCTTTTTAAACACAGAAGATGAAGATTTTGTTAAAAATTTACTGAACAAGAAAATTGGAAAATATACTATTACAGGTATCAAAGAAAGAACTTTTCCTATGCCTTTACCAAAAGATAAAATTGTTACCTTAAGATACATTACATTATCTCCTATTGTTCTTAGAGGGCGAGGAGGAAGATATATTACTGCTAAAGACATCTCTTATTTTCAAAATAAAATCAGAAAACTTACTGGGGCAGAAAAAGTATTTGTCGATTTAAAATATTATGAAAAACATAAAGATAGAGTTGTAAAAATCATAAAAGATATTCCAAATAGAAAACCATTCCCTGCTACTGTCATTCCTTTCTCCGTAAAAGGAAACAGAAAAGTTCATGAATATATATGGTATAGAGGTATCGGAATTCTTCCTGAGTGGGGATTTGGTTTTGTAGAATTAAATTTCTGAAAATTAAATGACAAAAATATATAAATTTTTTGGGGGTAAAATACCCCCTTTTTTTATATCAATTCATTGCAAAAATGCAATATCACATCACATTTACATCATATCAACAGGTTGAAGAGATAAATTGGAAGATATACCATCGACAAATCCCCGTATTAAATCATAAGAATAATCTGAATATTTTTTCCAGTGATGCCATATTTTTTTTATATTTTGTTTATCTTCTCTTGAAAAAAAATGGCATTTAGACTGTCTTCCTATCATATATCCTGCATGATAATAAGAGAATAATCTATTGATATGACTTTCATTATCCGTAGGAATATTTTCAAGGGCAGAAATAAAGATATCTTCTCCTCTAATTTTATTCATTAATTTTACAATTTCAATAATATCTTCTTCATCTGACAAACTTTTGAAAATACGATAATACAACTTACTAACTAATTCATCTTCTACATAATCTCCTATTACAGGTCTCGGTAAATAAATCCTTAAAAAGGATAAAAGAGAATAATTTAACATCATATCTGTTTCTACAAAAGAAACCAACATTAAGGTTTTCTCAGGAGAATACGAAAATTTTGAAAGAACAAAAGAGCCAGTGAGGGGGATTTTTTTAGTAGCCCGAGGTACCCATATTACCCCCTCACTAGCAAACAATAAAACTTTCTTTCCCGTATTTTCTATTACAAAACCATGTATATACAAAAATTTCCCTCCTTTAAAAGGGATTATCTAAGATTATCTGACAACATTTTCTCCATTTCTAACTTGTTCTTGAAAAATAATATTTTTGAGATGGGGAGGTACACTTTGTCTCAAAACATTATCGTATGGAATATCATCAAGGGTAACCATTTTCTTATTTGCATATTCGGACGGCTGCAAAATAACATCTACAATGTTATATGCTTTAGCTTCTTGCGGGGTAAGAAAGGTATCTCTTTCAATTAAACTCTCTATCGTTTCTTTGTCAAGACCTGTTTCTTGAGTAAGAACCTCTATTGTCCATTCTTTCCATCTATTCAATTCAAAAGAGTTAATGGAAACATCTGTTGCTTGTCCTCCTATCCCACCCTGAATAAGAGGCTGGTGTATCATTGTTTGAGCAGTAGGATAAACAAATCTTTTGTCTCCAGCCGCAAGAATAATAGCTGCCATTGAGGCTGCTAGCCCCATATTGATTGTGTGAATCGGAGATGCAACCATTTTCATTGCAGAATACAATGTTGCTCCTGCAAGAACACTACCTCCAGGAGAAAAAATATACAGCTCGACAGGCTCCTGAGACAAGCTATCAAGATACATAATTTTAACAACAAGGTCCAGGGCACTTTGCTCCGTCACCGGTCCAAAAAGAAAAAGTTTTCTCTGCTCTTCTAATGAGGCAATATAATTTTTCTGTTCCATCTAATATCTCCTCCTTTTATTCTTTATTCTCTCTTACATTAGGTTTTTAAGTAAATCGGAATATTTTTTTATCATCTCTTCTGACTCACCCTGCTCCCTTAAGTATAACTCGAAACCAGGGACAAATCCAAGTTGTAAAAACTTATTCCCTATTGTATCAACTTCGGTTACCTCTTTCATAATTTCTTTTTCCATACCCCCTATCAATACTCCATCTCCATCTTCATTATCAAATACATAAACTTTTCTTCGTATTTCAGATAAATCTATTCTTGTTAAGTTCTGAGTTTCAGTATCATATATTGCAACAACTTCATCAGATGGGGCCCTGCTTCTTTTTAAAATAGCACCGATAATAGAAACATTATCTTTATCAGCATAAGTGTGAATATGGCCAAATAGCAATTTAACATTGTGTTCTTTTGCTTTCTCTACTGCATATTCTGATACTACTGTTTCTACTTCAGAAAATTTAAATAAAGATGGTGTATAGTGAAACATAATCGTTGTTACCTCTTCCTTTTCTAAAATTTCTTCTACTATTTTATCAAGATCTTCTGTCTTTAACGTAGGGATGTGGGGAACAGCATACACTTTAGGAAGTATTTCTTCATATTCGTTATATACCGTTCTAATTCCCTGTAATTCTATTGCTTTAAAATATTCTTCTTTTTTGGGATCATGATTACCTCTTATAAAAATTACTTCGTCAAAATTACTTGCAAGTTCTGAAAAATATATCTGAGAAAGCAATACCTGATCAACATTATTTGCTTTATCAACAGCATCCCCCAAATGAACTATTATTCTAATTCCCTCTTCTTTAAATAGATTGATAATATTTTCCATTATCCGTTTTTCCAAATTCAATAAAACTTTTAAAGAGGTTTTTCTATTTTTTCTTACTGAATTTATAATTTCCGTTGAAAAGAACCCCCAATGTGTATCTGATATTATTCCTATTTTCATACTTTATACCTCCCTTACCTTTCCGTTTTCTATCCTAATAAACTTTGCGTTTTCTACATTAAAATCATGATGCGTAACTATTATAAATGATCCTTTTCCTTCATAATTATTAAGTAATTCTTCTATATGTTCTCTTCTTTCCATGTCTACAGCTGCAAAAGGTTCATCAAGAATAATAGTAGTATAAGGAAGAATGTTATGAATAGATAAATATAAAGCAAGAGATAAAATAGATTGTTCTCCTCCTGACAGATTAGAAGCAAGAATAATAGAACCATCTTTTCTTTGAACAACAACTCCATCATTAGAAAATCCTGCTACTTCAAAAGATACTGGTAGCCCTGACAATATTTTATTCGCGTTTATAACAATAGACTTAAGAGAATCCTGTAATACATCATAGTATCCTTTAAGATACTTAATAAAATTCTTATATAAAACTATCTGTTCCTTTGCTTCCTTATATTCCTTGTATTGTTCAGATTTGAGATATTTAACAAATCTTGATATTGCTTCTAATGAAGAGTTAATATCTGATATTTCCTGTTCAATATCGGATATATCAATATCAATATCTTTTAAATCAACATCATGTATTTCCTCTTTTTCGAGTTCTTTCAAACGGTTATCAATATAATCTTTTTCTCTTTTGATCTTTCTTCCATCAAAAGTTATTCTTTCTCTCAACAAACTTTCCTCATATTGTTCTAAATCATCTATATACGATATCACAGAAGAAATATCATCATACATTTTTTTAATAAGTTTATTATCAAATAATGGTAAATTCAGCTTCTTTCTTAAGGAAAGAATTTTCACAGGTGTCTTGTAATCATAGTATAAGAAACTTTCATCGGCTTCAATTTTAGATGAAGGAAGTTTATCTATCATTTCCTTAAGAGTATCTATTGAAATAACAGATTTAACTCCGTCAACAATATAATGTGCTATCTGTTTGGCAACATAATCTTCGTCAGGAATAGATGTAAGTTCCTGTTCTTTTTTTTCTTTTTCATGTTTTAGGTTTTCTATTTCTCCCTTGAGTTTAAAAAGTTTTTTTTCAATGCTTTTAAGATCCTCTAATTCTTCTGGTGTCAATCCTGATGCATATTTAGCTGCAGCCCATATGGCGAGGGCAGGATCTCCCCTTGATGTGTCATTTACTATAACTCCTTCTTTTATTGCAAGAGCCTTTACTCCTTCTTTTATTTCATTATCGTTTAAATTGTTTGGTATGGGAATATATACTCCTTTTTTAGCCTTTTCTACAAGAGCATTATATTGTTGAAGTAAAGATTTATGTTTTTTGGAAATATTATTAAGATTTTTCTTTATCATTTTTAATTCCCTTTCAAGTTTTTCCTTCATTCTTAATTTATCAAGATTTTCTTGCAAATTTATATGATTAATATTTTCATCATATATCTCAATTGCTCCCTTAATAATAGATAAAATTTTTACATCAATAGGAGATACTGCTTCATATGGAATTGGCACTATTTTTCCATATTCTTCTTTAATTTTTAAGAATTTTTTGATTATGTTCTCGTCCCATTCCAACAAATTACCATACTTATCATATTTTTTATACTTTTTCTTTTCCTGCAATAGATTTTCATACTCTCTCCTTTTTTCTATTTTATTATAATTCTCCAACAAATTAACTAATTTTTCTTTCTCTTTTCGCAAATTATTTACTATAGACTTCATCTGTTTTATAGAAAAATCAGGAACTTTTTCTTCTAGGCTATTTTTCAGATGGTCAAGGAACTTTTCTTTTTCCTTTACAGTTGTTTTTAATATTTTTAAATCTTGCTTTACCTTCTTCTCTATATCTGAATATTTAACAGGAATAACTCCTAAAACATCCATCAAATCTTGAGACGGAAGAGTCAACAAATTAGAAATAGTTCCCTGCCTAACTATAAATGATGAAATTATATGATTAAGTTTGTTGGGAGTTACTTTAAACAAATCTGCAAGTATTTCTTTTGCTTCCGTCTGTTTGATAGCAAGAATTTCTCCTTCTGATTCCAACTCTACAGAAAACGTATCCCTTACTTTTCCAACTTTCCAACTTCTAATAATTCTATACTTTACCCCATCTTGCTCAAATTCTACAACCACTTTACCCGAATGTTTTTTACCTTTTTCAACTCGTGGTATATCTATTACTTTATCTCCCGTAAAAGCAAAATATATTGCATCTATAATAGAGGACTTGCCCGATCCATTCTCTCCCATAATAAAGATAATAGGAGCATCTAAGAGTTCTATCTCTGCTTCTTTGATTCCCTTAAAGTTTTCTATGATCACTTTATTAATAATCACATGTATCCCCCCTCGTTCTTATATTCCCATCACTTGATATTATAACATAAAAACATCATTCTATGAAAAAAAATAAAAAGGAGGGAGTATCCCTCCTTGTAATATATATAGGTAAATTTTTTATCTCCAGGATATACGGATAATATCTAATAATATCAAGGCAAATGAAAAAGAAATAATTGCTCCATAAAACCATTTTTCTACTTTTAGATACAAATCTTCATTCTTTTTTCTAACATACCAAAAAACAATGCGAGAACCATCAAGAGGAGGAACTGGTAATAAGTTAACAACCCCAAGTGATAAAGATATAAGAGCAAGGATATATAAAAAATCAATCCATGTGGTTTGTTCTAATACATATATAGCAGATATTATAGACCCCCAATCTTGAATATTCCCTCTTTTAATAACTTCTGGAAGCATAGTAGCTGCATTTTTTGCCGTGTCTACTGCTTGATCGGCGGCGACAGATACAGGAGCGGTATATGGTTTATGGTAGTAATCCTCAACAATAAGAGAATACCAGTCATCTTTATCAAAATGTACCCAAAAAGTTTTATCTCCTCTTTTAACTTTAATATTCACATTAGAATCTTGTATACAAAAATACAAAGGAAAATCTATACCATTATTATTTTTACAAGCAACAAAAATATCTCCTTCTTTGATTCCCTGTTTATTTTGGGGAAAAACTGTAATAACTTTATATATTCCATTCCAGTCTAATTTTTTACACATTTCAGCGGTTTGTTCTTTAGTGATTTGTAATGTTTGTAATTTTCCTTCTCTTTTGATTTTTAAAGTATTATCTGTATATGTTCCGCACATTAATGAAGTTATGTCTCCGTAGTTATATATAGGTGATCCATTCACGGATATAATAATATCTCCTTTTTTCAAAGGAGGAATTTCTCTTGGCAACTGTATTCCTATTTTTCCTCCGAACATAAAAACAACAAATAGTAAAACAAGAGCAATAACAATATTCATCAAAGGACCTGCCCCTGAGACAAAAGAGGTTTTCCAAAAATCAGTTACCTTTTTGTCAACTTCATCTACCACAACATATGCTAAAACGGGTATTAATCTTATTTTCCATCCTTTAAATGTAAATAAAACAGGACCAAATCCAATCCCCTTTTCAGAAACAGTTAATCCCGTTAACAAAGCTGCCCAGTAATGCCCAAGTTCATGCATCGTTATAAGAAATAAAATTGCTACAATACTAAGAAACAACTTCATGTTCATCCCTCCTTAGTTTATTAAATTACCTTTAAAAAATTCAGTATAATTATAAAAAGATAAGAAAAAAGCAATTGATACAAATTTTTTGATAAAACAAAAAGGGGGGTATTAATATATGAGAAAATTGTTATTATCTTCTGTATACATGAAACAAAAATTTACTTACTTTACAGATCCCAGACTTGCTGCAGCCATGATAGATGAAATTGATCAAAAAGGGGTTGTAGAACTAGATCCCGATGACCCTATAGAAATAGACATTCCCAATTTTCTAAAAAAGAAAGAAGTTAAATGGGTAAACAAAATGAGAAAAGATTTGCCCCCCGAATATAATGAGATAAAAGAAAGTTTTAAAAATAATGATCCTATTAATGCTATCATACCCGCAAATATTTTAAAAATATACCCATCATTTATCAATGCTATATATTTATTTGCTCCTAATCAATTTACCCCAAGGCAATTATTCCACGCTTCGTGGATGCGTCATTATTATAATGTTCCTCCTCACTGGGAAGAAACTGTTAAAGAATACCTTCTTGAACGTCAAGGAAAAAATATGGATAAATGGTTAAAACTTACTCTTTTATCTCTTAAAGAAAAATTTGAGAGAAGAGATATTGATGAATTATCTCTTTTAGTTTTTGATCCTAAAACAGAATTTGATGGGTATTACTATCATAAACTAATAACAAGTTTTGCTTATGCTGATCTTGGAGAATTTGATATTGCATCTAAGATTGCATCTTCCTTGTTAGAAAAAACAACATCAGAAGCATTAATGCATGTTGCAAAATATAATTACCTTATGTTTATTATATCAGGAAGAAAAATTTTAAAAACAACAGTTTTACCAATGTTGTGGGATGCTGTAATTAAATATAGTACAAAAGCAGGAGGTAATGCAATTTCCCAAATTTATCAGACTTTTGCCTCTCTAGCTTTTGATCAATTACCTGCCTCTTTTATTGATCAAATTCTTGATGAATTATTTGTATTATCAAAATACTATGGAGAACCATCAAAATTATTTAAAACAGAATTATTTTTGAGACATATGGTAACACCATTTGATTCTACAGAATACTTTATACAGAATTTGCAAGAAGATATTTATCAATGGTTATATTATGTTCTTTCAATGAACTTCGATGATGTTAAAGATGATGATTACGATTATGATAGTCTACCTGAATTGATAAAAGCATTATATAAACCTCTTTATGATGCAATTCACGGTAATATAGCTAATTTAGAAGGAGATATTGATCAAGATATTAAACAATTAATAGACATTGTTTCAAATCAAGAGAACTTAAGACATATAGCAATAGAATTAATTATGGGGGGGAATTATGTAAGTGCTTACTATTTACTAAAAAAAATGGAAGCAAAAAACATTAGTTTTCCTGTTAATAGTAAACTTTTATTGAGATATTTAAAAGATGGCAAACCTATACCTGAAATTTCTCCTCTTATCTTTTTCCAAGATAAAAAAATAGATTCTCACATAGGGCAAAAAATTGTTAGAAATCTAACTGGCTTAATCCCCGTTTCTTATGCTCAAGTATCTATAGGCAACGACACTACTATATTAATGAATGGTATATACATGTTCTTAACCCAATCCACATTGACAAAAGTCGTACCTTCAGAAACGATGTGGCCTACTCCTGTTCCCAAAGACCTTGTAGAAGATTTTGTCCAAACTCTTTCCCAGTTCTGGGGTGGACAAAGTAGAGATTTATTCAAAGACACATTAACAGGTCTTTATAACAGAAAATTTTTCACGGAAAGAGTTAGGGAAGTGCAAGAAGAAGTAAAACGTTATCCCAAGGGACAATATGCCGCTCTTATATTTATAGATGTAAATAACTTTAAGAAGATTAATGATACCCTAGGTCACTTATTTGGTGACGAAGTGCTTAAGGGGATAGCTAAAATACTACAAAAATCTGTTCGTTCTTATGATGTTGTTTCACGTATAGGAGGAGATGAATTTGTTATTATCCTTCCTAATGTAAAAGGAGATGAAGCTATTCATACAATTATAGGAAGAATAGAAAGAAATATGCAAATTTTCGTAAATCAGAAAACAGAATTTAAAGAATTAGGATTAGGACTTGCCATTGGATACACATTCATTGATCCTGATAAAGATATTGATGAAATTATTCATAAAGCAGATCTCAAAGCATATGAAGATAAAAAAAGAAAAAAGGCTGTTAGAAAAGATTAATTAATAAAATTAATTATTTTTTATCTATTAAAATAAAATAAGGGGACATTCAAAGATGTCCCCTTTGTCTTTTAGGAGGTTAATTCATTTATCTTTTACACACTAATTTAATATATTTCTTTTTCTTTAATTCCTTCCATGTTGTCGTATATGAAGCACAAACTTTACCATGAAGATATGATTTTATGGTAACTTTTTCATTATCATTTCCTAACACAGGCATTCTAAACGGACTAAGATGGGAATATATTTCTTTTCCTTCACTATTAAACACTTTTACTCTAATGTTAGATATATTTGTAAGAATTACTATAGGTTTATTTGGATCTTCATCTGTTAAGTATCTGCAACTAAGAATAAGTTTTTCTTTACTGATATCCTCAATTGTCCATCCACTCTTTTTAACAGCAGGATAAGAGGAACAAATTGTACCCTTAAACATTGCGACAAACATAGGATTCTTTAACTCAACAGGAACTTCAAATACACATTTCGTTGATGTACAAACTCTTATTAATCCTGTTTGTCTTCCATATTTATCAACAGTAATAAGAGCAACTCTTAAACCAGGAGGGGAAGTAATAACAAACTTTTTAACTGTTGCTGTATTATTCTCACTATGCTCGGATATAGTAGTTGTCGTAGAAGTTGTCGGTTTCGTAGGTGTTACTGCTTGAGTTGGAGTAGTAGTTTGAGTAGGAGTTACAGACTGGGTAGGAGTTACAGGCTGAGTTGGTGTTATAGGTTGAGTAGGAGTTACAGGTTGGGTAGGTGTTACAGGTTGAGTAGGTGTTATAGGTTGAGTAGGTGTTGTTGGTTCTATATTCGTAGTTGCAGTTGTAGGAGTTACCACTACTACTGTCGCAGTAGTAGAAGTAGATGCTGTATTATTATTCACTGTTGCGGTAGTAGAAGTATGAGGGACTGTAGGAGTTATAACAGTCCCGTGCCCTCCTGCCATATCATTATTACTATTATTCTTATGATACCAACTAAATCCTATCCCTCCCAATAGCAATAATATAATAATAACAATAATAACAATAATAATAATATTATTCTTCTTATTGTTCTCCCTTTTCTTTTTTATCTTTTTAGGAAATTTAATTCCTTTTTTTGTTGATTGTTTTTGTAGAGAAGAATAATTAAATCTATCTGATGTTTTTATCGTTTCTGTAAGTTTCTTTACTGTATGTTTTGTATATGTTTTAAGATAATCTTCAGGTAAAGAAATTCTTTTCATTGTAATAGTTGTTAAAATTTCTGTATCATCTGAAACAGGTTTTTCTTTTCTTTCTTTCCACAAAGACATAATAGTAATAGGATCAGTTACTTTTTCCTTTTTAAATTCTTCATCCATTTTTGCAAGAACACTACGAGGAGCAGATATTTTAGTCATTAAAGACATTATTCTTTTATGCCTCATAAACGGAATAAATCCTCTTGTCGCGGCGTAAATTGCATTAAATTGCCCTTCTACATATGTAAAAGTTTGAACAGAAATATTAAAAGATGATACTCTTCCACCATCAATAATAATTGCTTCTGTTTCTCCAGGATAATAAATAGGTGTAGAAGAATGATTCAAATAAACCACATTTTCACCTGCTGAATAAATAGTAATATCATCATTTTTCCATATAATCAAAGAAAAATGCATTTTAGTGTTTGCTGTTTGTTGTAAATTATTAAATGTTGCCATAACCACTTCTTTAACCACTTCTTCTACAGTTGACATGTTAATTGATTTATTTTCATTTAATAAATCAAAAATTCTATCCGAGATACCTCCTGCAATTAAAGATTTAATTTCCTCATTGTAAACATTTTCTATATCAACAAGACAAGCAACTCCTAACTCCTTTTCCTTTACATTTCCTGATGCCTTCGCTGTGGATTTTTCCTGTAATACATCTAAATGAGCAAAATACAATCTTTCTTCAGGAGGTAATTCTTCTATTTCTTCCCAGTTCTTTTCTTTATCCATACAAAATCCCTCCTATCTATTTCAAAGAAATTCTATATTTTCGTGCTTCCTCTTCAGTGATAATACCTTGTTCTATAAGCATATCAAGGTGTTTATTCATTGTAATCATTCCCTTGGAATAATTAAGTTCTATCATATTATGAATATTAGGAATTTTATTAGATCGAATAAGGTTGGCAATAGCAGGTATGTTATACATTAATTCAACTGCAAGATGTCTTCTACCATCTTTTGTTCTTGGTAATCTCTGTGAAATAACTGCAAGAAGGGTATCAGCAAGTTGTATTCTGATTTGCTGTTGCTGTTCAGGAGGAAAAACATCTACTATTCTTGAAATAGTTTGTGGTGCTGAGTTTGTATGTAATGTAGCAAAAACTAAGTGTCCTGTTTCAGCAGCTGTTAAAGCGGTTTTAATTGTTTCAAGATCTCTCATCTCTCCTACCATGATAACATCAGGATCTTCACGAAGGGCATCTTTCAAAGCTTGGGCAAAACTAGGGGTTTGCATTCCTACTTCCCTTTGATTTACTATACCTTCTCCATGATTAAAAACATATTCTATAGGATCTTCTATAGTAATAACATGCACAGGAGAAGAAACAATAATTTCTTGAATAAAAGCAGCGAGAGTGGTAGATTTACCCGAACCTGTTGGCCCTGTAACAAGAACAAGACCCTGAGATTTTTTTAATATATCCTTAATAATATTCATTGACATGATAGGAAAACCTAAATCATATATGTTAGGAATATCCCCCGAGAGAATACGAAAAGCAGCAGCAACTCCAACTCTTTGCTTAAAGATATTAGCACGAAAACGCTTATTAAACAAATCTATTTGAAATGCAAAATCAACAGAACCCTGCTTATTTAATTGTAATTTTTTTCTGTTATCTATCATAGGATAAATCATATCCGCAATATCAGTTTCTGTGAGAATTGGATAATCGTATATTTCTTTTAGTTTGCCATGCACTCTAATAACGGGCTTCTTACCTGGAACAAGATGAATATCAGAAGCATTCTCCGCAATAGCTATAGCAATAATTCCTTTAAGACTTTCATTAACATCTACAATCATATTATCCCTCCTTTATCTTCCTGTTTTTAGTTTTTGATAATTGTCAGTCCAAATTCGAATCTGATCAAGAATTATTTTTCTCATCTCTTTATTTTTATTCAACTCTTCTTCCAATAAGGATATTTTTACCTCCAAATCTTTCGTAGGAGTTTTTGTTAATTTTGATGTTTCTTCTATTAATTTATCAGGAGAATGTAAATGGGGATTTTTACTTTGGACAGTTATATTTAACGATTGACATGTATATGACAAATTCCCGAAAGAAAACATCCAATATGCCACAACAACTGAAATCACAACTATTATTGCAGTAACAATCCCCGCATGATCTTCTAACCAACTCATTATAATCCCTCCTTATAAGGCATTAATAATTTCGTTAAATGATACGAAGTATTTTGTTTCCTTTCCTGCTATATCCATAAAATTGAATACATATTGAATCACATAATAATTACCCTTAATATTAAGAGTATTTAGATCTTCCACTATTAATGTTCCTACACATCCCTTACTCTTTAAGAAAGAATTTAAAAGGTTTACATAATGTTCTTTCAGTTCATCAGGAGACTTATCCATTTCTTTTTTAGGAATCACAATAATATATTCTTCTTCTGGAAGAGCAAATTTTACCGTTCCCTTCTCAAACTGATGTACAGATGGGAAGAAATAAATGATGTTATCTTCCTTTACTTCATTATTTTCATTTTTAATAAATTCCCATTCTATTTTTCCA
>Ga0256838_1000231_pt1 | contig 39192 bp, 62 predicted proteins | sample 4571419metaG_FD_185978 | JGI IMG/M metagenome (GOLD analysis project Ga0256838, IMG submission 185978) | Hydrothermal vent microbial communities from Guaymas Basin, Mexico - 4571-419 | ecosystem: Environmental > Aquatic > Marine > Hydrothermal vents | place: Mexico: Guaymas Basin | collected... | reverse complement strand
AGGAAGAGGCGGTTTAAGATTGAGGTTCTCGACGTGAACGTTGAGCCCGATGTGGGGCGTTGGACTGCTACCGTCGAGCTGAACACCGGTCGCCTTGAGGTCGAGGCCCGGAACATCGGTCCGGCAGAAGCCGAAAAGCTATTGTTGGGTATGAACAGGCAGGGGCTCGGCCCGCTTTTGGGCATTGGGCTGAGGCACTTCGCCGGCTGGAAGCTCCGCTCAGGTCGCGACGAGCTCTGGGACGAGCTCGTGAGGGAAGGTGCCACCCTGCCCGACGACCCAAAGGTCGCGTACTTTTTCGTTGCTGAGCGCCCCGGTGCCTTCGTCCGCGTCCGCTTTTTCAACAGGGAGCTCGGCCCGTTTGCGCTGGCGATGGTGATGAAAGCCCTTTCAAAGCGCGTCCAGCTCCCGCGCAACGAGAAACGCACTGGCGACCTCTCGGAGTGGCAGAAGCGCGAGGCAGAGTGGAGGAAGACCTGGCCGGAGCGCTGGGAGAAGATGCGCCGGTTCAAAAAGCAAAAGCCGGCTGGCTACCGCATCGTGGTGAAGAACACGGTCTCCGGCGAGGAGTACGAGGGCTGGGCCGACGACCTCGAAGAGGCCGAGGAGATAGTCCGCCGTGTCGGCGAGAGGGCCGGCTACACGCCGGTTTACGAGTTCGCGCTCCTCGACACTTGGTGCGTCGGCCCGTTTTTAGTCGTGGCTTACCCCGAGCATTGACTTTTGCAAAATCCTACCTTTGCATTCCCCAACCGCAAAGCTTTTAATAAGTTTAAACATAAGTTCTACCGAAGGAGGTGGCTCGCAGGGTGGTGTCTATGGGTAAGTTTAAGCGACTAACCCTCCGCCACGGCTGGCTCGTCCGGGCCGGCCCCTACTTTGCCTACCTGTGGCTCGTCAGAGGCTACCAGGTGCACACGGCCTACCACTACATTGACGCCCTCGAAAAGCACTGGCTCAAGAACCACTTCTGGGCAAAGGTGCGCTACGAGGAGATGCTGGTTGACGAGCGGACGCCGACTGAGCCAGATAGGCACTTTGACCTCGTGACCGAGTATGCGCTCTGCGAGGGCCGGCGCGTGAAGCTCAGCGAGCTGATGAGGCGCTACCGTCACGTCGTCGGCGAATACACGCTCCGCAACGACTTTAAGTGGTGGTGCTACCGCAACGGCTACGAGCCCCGCGACTTCTACGTCCCGGGAAAGGGCTACCACGTGCCTTGGGCCTTCGTCGAGTGGTGGGTTCGCGTCATGCTCCCGCAGTACGCCCGCCGGGAGCGTTGGATAATGGTTGAAGGATAAGTCGGGGGTGTATGAGAATGGCGACAATGATTGCAACTATTGATGAGGTTATAGACTACCTCCAGAAGCACAAGGAGGCCGGTTTTAAGTACGTAGTAATTGCAGAGGACCCTGTTGGTGACTGGAGCGCACCATCTAAAAAGAAAGGATACTATAAGACAAGTTTTGCCGTATCAAGGAATGTTTTTGGAAAGGACGACCTCAACAACCTCCTAAAGTCCAGAGCTTTAGCAATGTTTTTCTATAAGGAAGAAGATATCAGCCTCTTCGATGATGACACGAGAAGATACTTCCAAGAGAATGAGGCCGATTAGACCCTTTCTTAAATTTTTGGAGGTGGAAGCATGAGGGTCGCCGTGATTGACGGCCTCGACAACACCTACGGCGTTTACGAGCTCCATCACGTCGAGTACTGCTGTGGCGAGCTCCACGGGCGCCTGCCGGACGGCAAGGACATCTTGCTCGCCGTACTCAGCGACGACGCCGAGGCTCTCAAAATCATTAAGGCCCTTGCAAAGCATGGCTACGCCGTCGTCCGCCTCGGCGAGCCCGCCGGCCGAAAGGCCGAGGTGGAAGTTTAAGGGGGTGACGGGGCGTGGCTAAGGTTCTCATAACGGTTTTTGGAGAGGTTTGGGGCGAATTCGACAATGAGGGCGCTGAGGAACTACCGCCTTGCTTTGGAGACTTTCAGGGCGACTCGCTCTGTGAAGCTTGTGAGTTTTTCGACGAGTGCTTTATTGCAACACTTAGGAAGGAGCGTGATGGCCGTGTTTAGTTTCTTTTTTGGTGTGGGGGATGGTTCAGCAAAAAAGGCATTTGAAAGCCTCGCTCCGCGCAAGTTCAATGTTATGATTAACTATGCTTCCAGAGTTAGAACCCCACCTAGGAACACAAGCTGGTTGTTCATTGACAGCGGAGGCTTCAGCTTTTTTTACCGCATGCAAGAATACCCGGACCCACACGAGCGCTACCTTGAGTTTGTCCTTCGTCAGCTCAATTCTGGACGCTTTGAGAATGTCCTCTTTGCGAATAGGGATTATCCGTGCGAACCGGAAGTCCGCAAGAAGTGGGGTCGCACGGTTCGAGAAAATCAGATGAAAACGATAGAAAACCAGATTGTAATTCAGAATCTAATTGACGACCAGTATCCTGAACTTAAGAAGCACTTTGTGGCAGTATTGCAGGGGTGGGCGCTTGACGACTATCTCTGGATGCTCGATTATATGAAGGAGCATGGTCTCCTGACTGAACTTCTCGGCCTCGGCACAATGTGCCGGCGCGGGCAAGAACCGCAAATACGGAGATACATACTCGCAATAAGAGAAGCGACACCAAGGAGGGTTAAGTTGCACGCTTTTGGAGTAAAGTTTGGAGTGCTCAGGTATCCTGACGTGAGAGAAGCTCTTTACTCGGCGGACAGTTTGGCATATAGGTATGGTATTGACCGCGTGAAGAACTCTAAGCCTATCTGGATGCAGATACGACAGAGAGTACTCCATTGGGTTCGGTTATTAGATGGGTTCCAAAACTCCCGTCAGAAAAGCCTTACTGAGGTGATTTCGAATGTGTGAAATGGGAATCACGGAGGAGTATTACATATGGTGGTTCCACTATGTGCACTCTGAAAGAAAAAAGGAGCGTGATGGCCGTGAGCATTGAAACTATCTGGACCTACACCGGCTTCGCCGTGCTAACGGCGCTTGCGTGGGCGCTTGTGGCATTCATGGTATGGCTCGGAGCTCAAGTCTTGTGGGCCGTGTGGCGGAAGTACGGCAGATATAAGGAAGTCCTTCAACTACTCGACTTCCTTGATGAAGACGAGGAGTGTGACGAGAAGTTCAAAGAGTGGCTCGCTAAAAGAAACTATATGAGTAGAGAAACAATCCCTGTTTGGAGAAAGCTACGGAGGATGATGAGGTGGAGGGGGTCGGCAAAATGATGCGCGTCCGTTGTCCTTACTGCGGACAGCCCTTCGAGGTCGAGGACATCCACCGCCCGGTTCACTGCCCGCACTGCGGGGCAGTAATCACCTTCCCGGCGCCCGACTTTCGGCCTTTCGTTCTTTTCACGCCCGGCGAGCAGAGCGGAGAGAGGGGGTGATGGGTGGTGGCACAGGCGAGCCTCCTCGGCTGGGTGAAGGCGAGGCCGAAGGCCAGGACGGCGAGAACTGAGCGCCCGGCCCCGCAGTGGGCCTACCGGTTCCTCATGGACTTTCCAGAAGGCATTATGACGCCGGACGGCCCGCGCGGGCCGTTCAGAAAGGGCGACCTCGTGACGGCCAACGCTATGCCCCCTGGCGTCTGGGGCGTGCTCCTAAAAAGAGGGGCGGTGGAGCCAGTACGGCTCCGCCCGGAGTGGCCCGGCCCAAACGGCGGGGGCTGGGCCTAAACGTTCTCCAGCACTTTTTTCCAGTCTTTTATCAACTGCTTGAGCTCTTCCTTTGTCAGCTTGTCGTCTTCGAGGGCTTGGTACGTGTCTTCGAGGGCCTTCGCGAGGTCGCGGAGCACGGCTTTTGCCTTCCTCCACTTCGCTCCAAGGAGGAAGCTCACGACGGCCAGGATGGCCGTCAACACCTCGGCTAACAAGGCAACGTCCATCACCCCTCACCCCCTACGAAGTCATCAAGGCTCGGCACGTCGGTTGGGGGCTCGCCCGGCCCGAGGAGCGCCTGCATTGCCTGTTCTTTCGCCTTCCTGACGAGCTCGCGGAACTCCTCGCTTTCGATTTTCGGTTTCACGTACTCGTTCTCGAACTGCTGAGCCGTCCGCTTGAGCCAGCCGACGGCGAGGTTCTGAAACTCTTTGTCTGTTAGGAGCTTTCGTAGCCACCGCTCGGTGCGCCGGTAAGCAATCTCGGTGCCGATGATGGTCCCGAGCGTCGCCCCGAGGAGGACGCCGAGTAGCATCGTTAGCAGGCTTCCCGTACTTATCCCGTAGGCCCAGCTCGGCGGTATCACTCTCCCACCTCCGCACTTTCTTCGGCGAGCTCTTCGAGCTCAAGGATTGCCCAATCCACGTGCTCCAGCGCCGTGGCGCTGTCCTCAACGAGGAGGGCTTTTCTCGCCCGGTCGAGGCGCTTTTTTAGCCGTTTGAGGATTGCGGTGGTGTCGCGCCTCGCCATAGGCTCACCCCCTTGCAAACATCAGGAGTGCCACGGGGAGCGCGAGCCAAATGGCGGAACCGCCCACTGGCCTATCGAGAGGGAGGCCGAGCTGGAAGGTCTTTCTTGGTCCGGGCTTTGTTACAGTTGCTGTCGGGTCGCCGTAGAGCTTGCTAATCATCTTGTCGGCGAGGACGATGCGCGCCACGAGCGGGGCCGGGTCGAGCTTCTGCCCTTCGCCCTTGAGGAAGTAGTCGAGCCAATGGTCATAGGCCTTTTCCCTTGCCTTCTGCGCCTCGCCGGCGGTCATTCCGCTGAGCATTGCACTGTCAACGGTGAACTCTGCGAGAAACGGCGTGGCGGTAATGATGTCAATCTTGCCCGTCTTGGGCATAAGGAATAAAAACTCCTTGTCGTGGGCGAAGACCGCCCAGGCGCCCCTTTTGACCATCTCCTGTGCGAGTTGGAGCCCGCACCAGCACGAGTGGACGTGCCAGACGCGACCCTTCACGATGTCGAGGTTGCGCTCGGCCTTACAGTAGGGGCTCATCTGGGGCTCTGCGAGGCTGATGAACGGCTGTAAGTCCTGGAGCGTGGTGGCGCACGGGAGCCCATGGCCGGTCGTGAAAATGTACGGCGGGTTGTGCCCAAGGATGGCCTTCCTGGCGTTCTCGGCGGTCGCTTCGCCGTCCCAGAGGATTATCGGGCTCTCGTCAATCTGGGGCGCGACGTTCTTCATTATCGTGCTCGGCACGTCAACACCGTGCGTGGTCGGCAAAATGTAAAGCAAGGGCGTCACCCCCCGAGCTGGCGCCGGAGGAGCTCGACCTCGGAGCGGAGCAGGTTGAACAGCGGGCCGAACCAGTGGCCGGCTCTGACGTAGCGGATTAGGTCGCTCGTGCGCCACACGTTGCCGTTTATGTCCGTGATGATGCCATGGGGGTCGCTCTCAAGGGCCCTGATGACGCCCTGAGTGACGCGCTGGTAGAGTGCCCTATCCGAGGCGAGGAGCCGAAGGGCCTCGTTGTAGCGCCCCGCGTCGAGGAGCGCCTCAACCTGAGCGAGGAGCTCAGCCGGCGTCATTTCCCACCACCTCCAGCGAGCTTTTTACCGAGCTTGAGCGCCTGTTGGGCGAGAAGGAGGTCGGCCTCCGCGAGCTCTTGGATGAGTGGATTTGATAGGTCGCCTTGAGCCACGAGCTTGGCGAGCTTGTCAGTGGGAATGCTTATCCCGCTGAGCGAGGCTATCTCGTAGCCCTTCGCCCGCTCAAGGAGGAGCTGGAGGCGGGCCTTTGCAAGGGCGTTTAAGTCCGTCCCAAAGCGCCCTTGCTCTACGAGCTGTTGTAGTTTTTCACCAATCGTTGTACCTTTTTCAACTTCTCGGAGCGCTTGCAATGGTGTGTAGAAGGCCTCGCCCACGTGGAGGAGTGGGAGCGACCGCTCCGCCGGCGGGAGCGAGGCGACCCATCGGCGCATGAGTTCGAGGCTCACTTCTGCCCACCCCCGACCTCACTGAGCACGGCGAACTTCACCATCAGCTTGTAGGCCTCCCCGGTAACTTCCGCCACGTAAGGCCAGTACTCCGGCTTCCAGATGTTGGCCCACACCAAAACACCCTCTGGCGAGCCTATGAGCTGGGCAAAGGCTTTTAGTCCTTCAAGCGGGTTTTCCTTGGCCTTCTTGAGTATCCGGCCGAGCACGGTGCGGGTGTACTGGTCGCGCTGTTCCTGCGTCATCTTGAGCCAAATCGCCTTCTTCCGCTCGAACTCCTCCTGAAAGAGTCGGTCGTACTCCTCAAGCGCTTTGTCAAGCTGAGCCTCCGCCGAGGAGGGACTTAACGAGCTCGACGTATTCCTCAAATTCGGGCCGAATGGCATCCCTCACCGCCCCCTCAATCACCTTTTCGTTTTTCTTTATCTCATCTTTCGCCTTCAAAAGCACGGCGGGGTTGTTGTAGCCCGCCCGGAGCGTCTGGGCGAGCCAGCGGAAGACTGCGACTGTCTTGGGGTTCGGTTCAGCCACCACCCTCACCCCCGGCCTGCTGGACGAACTCCTCAAGGCTCGGAATGTCCGCCGGCGGTTCTGGCTTGGGGACGGGGGCCGGCGTGGGGGCCGGCGCCTGGACAGGTGCTTGAGCGAGGGCGTTGTTGAAGGTCTGTGGGCTCGGCGCCCTACCGAGGAGCCCGGCGAAGATGCCTCTGAGCCCGTCGAAGATGACCCGGAGCGTCTGTGGGTTGCTCAGCGCCTCGGCGAGCTTCGAGTAGAATATTTGCTTCGCCTCGACTTCCTTCTGCTTGAGCTCGAACTCCTTGAGCTTTAGCTGAGCCTCAAGGAGGCTGGACTCGTCATCGTTGCGCTTCACGAGCCCGGCCTTTTCGAGGGTCTCAAGGAGCTGGTTGAGCTTCTGCTGGTGCTCCAAAAGCTCCTCAAGCGGGTCCTTGTAGCGCGGGCCCCCGTTGACCGGCGTGCTCTTCTGTTCCTGTATCATCTCCATCATCATTTCGAGGCGCTGGTCTATCGCGTCTATGAACTTCACGAGTGCCTCTTTTAGCGCCTCGGTCTCCCCACTGTCCTTCCTGTTCCGCTCCTCAAGGAGGAGCTGGTAGAGCATCTTTTGGGCCTCGGCCTTCTCCCGCTCCATCTGACGTATCATCTCAAGGATGAGCGCGTCGAACGAGCCGGACTTTTTGCCCTCGTCGTCCTTGAGCACCTCGCTTATCATCTTGACCTTGTAGAGTTGCTTTTTCGCCTCCACGATGTCCTTCACGAAGTCGTCTTTCTCCTCCTTGAATCCGGCCATCTCGATGAGGCGTTGCATAATCAGCGGGGCGAGCGGGTTCTGGCTCTGCGCCATAGTCTCCGCGAGCGCCGGCATCATTCCGAGTGCGGTCTTCTTGAGCTCGTATTCCTGTCTCTGGGAGCGGTCGAGGTACTTCATTATCATCTGCATCGTGAGCTCAGCTTCCTCGTCGCTTAGGCCGTAGCGCTCCTTGATTTTCTCCTTTATCTCCTCCTCGCTTAGGCCGGCCATCTGGCCCTGGACGATTGTCGTCGCAATCTGGTTCTGCACCTCTTTCGGGAGCTCTGGGGCGTTTTCCTCGGCGGGCTGGGCTTCTCCGACGGGGAGAAACTCTTCGAGCTTCGGCACCTCGGTCGGCGCCTCCTCGGCGGTCTTTTCGACCTGCACGGCTTCCATCATCTACCACCTCCAGGAACGGCGCCCTGCAGGGGCGCGTACTGCTTCATAAACTCCTTCATAAACACATACGCGGAGAACTTTTCGAGCTGGTCGCGCGTGAGAAGACCCATGAGGAACCGGATGGCGTCCTCGTACTCTTTTAGCGTGTCGCTGAGCATGTCGGCGGTCGCTTCGAGTGCCCTGACCTGGCGCCTGAGCGCGGTTAGCTCGACCCAGACGCGCTGGAGCGTCTCGGCGTCGGTTAAGCGGAGAACGGCGTCGAGCTGGTTTTTGACGTACTCGTAGAGCCTGTCCGGGTCGGTCGAGAGCTGTTCAGAGTAGGCGACTATTTTATCACGCTCGACCACACCGAGCTGGAGGAGGCTGAAAATCAGCAGTTCGCCGAGCCGGGCGTAAACTTCCTTTCTAACCGCCGTATCGTGGAACTGAGCACCGAGCACTTCGCTAAGCGTCTTATCAATCTCTTTGAAGGTCGTCGTGCTCTTGGTGAACTCGTAGAGCTTCTGCGGGATTTTTTCTTCTTTCTCGCCACCCGTAGAGCTCTTCGAGCCCCCACGCTTCTTCGGCGCCGGCTCCGGGGCCGGCTGTGGGGAAGGGGCTTTGGTTGGTGGGAGCTTCGACTCTAACTCGCCCGGGACGCCTTCCTCAAGCTTCCGCTTCCACTCCTCGTAGTCCTCGCGAAGCTCGTTCCACATAGCCCTATATCGCTCGGCGGTGCGCATGACGGTGGAGGGCGTCGTGTCGAGGAGCTTGGCAATGTCTGTCGAGTGCGCGCGCGGGTTCTCGTAGATGCTTCTGATGATTCCGCGCCACAGCTTGCGCTTTGCCCACTTCGCGTCCGTCTCAAGGAGGAACGTGAGGAAGTCTTCGGGGATGTCTTTGATTTTGCTGTACGGGTTTGGGGCGTACTTTCTGTGTTTGGGTTCGGCGGGTGGTTCTTTGGCGTCGTCGGGTGGTTCCTCGCTTTGGCTGTCTTCTGCCACCTCCTCGGCGCCCATAAGGGCTTCTAAAAGGTCGTCGAGCTCGCTGAAGTCGTCGGGGCGGTTTTCCCCGGCCTTCTCGCGCTTTTCCTCGTCGTCCACAGTGCCACCCCCTTGACGTTGTTCGTATAAGATTTTTGCAAAAGGGGTATTTAAGGTTTTGCATCTGTAAAGGTCGGGGTTGCGGGAGTTTAAACATAGAGTTGGGGGTGAGGGTTACGTGTCCTTCCTTGGCAAAACCGAGTTAAGAAAAGCTATAACCGAGTTATAAGGCGGGCGAAAAAAGAAGGGTCAGCAAACACCCAGGATGTCGCGGACGCTTGAGCTGATTGAGCCCCTCGCATACACGATGTCGCCGTCGTCGTAGAACTTGATGCTCATACCGTAGTCATTGTATAAGTATCTTCTGCATGTGAGGGGAACCTGAACCCTCGTCCTCCGCTTGTCAAAAGCTATGTCTTCTGCGAACTTCCTAAGCATAGTATCCATACCGCCGTACTTCTCGACTGCCTCCTCAAAGCGCTTAGCGACGCGCGGGTGCTCCTTCTTGAAGATTTCCCAGTTGCGCTTCCAGGTCCCGACGAGGGCGTTGATGTACTCTTCCTTGTCCTCAAACCTGTGCGGTATGATTCTCACCTTCTCCATCACGACCACCTCTATCACATTCTTCGTTCTCTCTTATGTTTAAACACATATATAAACCTTCCGTTTTTGAAACTTTTTTGCAACAAAGTTCTCGCGTCTGAGAGCGCCTCGGAGTCGCGTCAGAAACTCACGCGACATAACCGAGTTATCAACTGCTAAAACTAAGTTATCGTGGTGAAACTTGGGGCGTGGAATTATATGTAGTATATATGTAGCCCCCCAGGCAAAACCCGGTTGTGAGAAATTATAACCGGGTTATAAAGCGGGCGAAAAAAAGAAGGTTCAAAGGTGCTGGAGGAGGTGGATAAGAGTTGGGACCTCGCGGACTGGTAGGGCGAGGGCGTTGCGGTGGAGCTTCTGCCTAAATAATGCCTCCTTTTGGTTCGTCGCTGTCTCGACCTTGAGCTCGCGGTCGCGGGAGATGACCACCCACCTCATACGCCCACCTCCTCCGCTAGGGCGCGGTATGCCTCAGCCAGGTAGGCGCGCCCCCTCTGCGTCGCCGTGATGTCTTTTTTGTCCGCCGTGATGACGCTCGCCCAGTCCTTCCCGCCGAGGTCGTAGATTATCGCGATTGTGCCGTCGTCGAACCAGACCCGTGAGGTCCTCTTAAAGCGCTCAACTTTCGTGACCTTCATTGTCCATCACCTCCGACGAAGCGCTGAAGGGCCTTCTTAAAGGCCCATTCATCCACTTCTTTTAAGTTCTTCAGAACCTCCACAAACATATCCACCAACCATTCCTCAAACGCTGAGTTGTCCCAGTTGGTCATCTCGTCGTTAAGTATCGTTTTGCCGTCCTTCTCGATTTTGAAGCTCATTTTTGAAAACCACTCGTCCAGCTCGTCGGCTATGGTTATGACCAGCTTCATAACATCACCCCCGCGCGGTCAGCTTCCCTCGCGAGCGCCTCGTAGCGCCTGGTTTCTTCAACCTCCATATCAACGAGTAGGTCTTTCACCTCTGCCTCATCGAGCTCCCTGACCGTCTTGTCGAGCTCGGCCTCGGCGTCGTTTATCAGCGCCTTCGCGTCGCGGATGTTCTTTTTCAAAAACTGAAGTAGGCGCGGGAGCTCGGAGAGCGGGGCGCTTTCGAGCTCCTCGATGAGGCGCTCGGAGAGGTCGAGAAGCTGGTAGGCATCCACAAGGGCGTCCGTCACGCGCTCGACGCTCATGCTCTCACCTCACCAATCCTGTACTTTTCGACTTCTTCCCTCGTCCTGACAACCGCTATCATGTACCCAGGGTCTCCCGCACGGTTGCTCTGCTGTCTGATATACCACCTACCGTCTTTTCCCTTCACTGCGTACCTCTCCACGTCCACAGAAGCCCATCCGAGGTGTATTCTTTCCTTCGCCATTTTTCACCACCACCTTTGCGTTCTTCAAAATATATTAGCAGTTTAGACCTTAAAAATCTGCCGTTTTTACAACTTTTTTGCAACGGCACGTCGGGCAGTAGTAATCGCTCCGGCTCGCTCCCGAGCTCGGCCGGGGAATCCTTTATATACTCGTTTAAACAAAACATCATCGGGGTGGTGGGAATGACGGAGGTCGAGGTTCGTCAGGACAAGGTAATCGTGAAAGGACCGAAGCCGAAGCTCGCTCGGCAGGTCAAAATCAAGGACAAAGAGGGTGTGAGGCTCATCCGGAAGGCGTCGAAGTTCAACGACAGGGGCATCGCAGTATTTATCCCGTTCGGCTTCTACGAGCCGGGCGAGGAGCTGGAGGTTTTCCTCCTGCCGGGGCGCGTGGCCATCATCCGGCCCCGGAAAAAGGAAGGCTAACGCCTCTTCTTTCGCCGGCGCCTCTTAGTTATCCACTTTTCTCGCGGGACGAGCCGGCCCGTTTCCCTGTCCTCGATGAACTCCCTATCCAGCCAGTCGTGGAGCTCACCGGCAAGGAAGGCCTTCGGCCCAAGGAGAATGCCGAGCCAGAAGTTCGTGGCCCGGTCGTGGAAGTACTGCCGGTGCTTTTTGCCGGGAAAGAGCCGGTAGGGTGCGTCCTTGATGAGGTTCACGGGCTCGCAGTCGTCGCCGAGCACGAGCCGGTTAAGGGCTTTGTGGTAGCGGTGGGACGGCACGCTAATCACCACTTAGGGGATACGTTGTACAATATTATATAGGTTTCTCGGTGGCTCCGGCGAAAATGGTTTATACTTCGAGCGCCTAACTACGAACATCGGGGAGCGGTCGAGTAGGGGGTGGTGGCGTGAACCTGTACGATGAAGTCCAAAAGCTCATCTGGGAGTTTAACGACATCCGGGCCGAAAACGGGTGGTTCTCGGGAACAAAGGATATGAAGAACTACGTCCGCGCCCTATGGCTCAAGGAACATATAGATGAGATTAGACAGGCCGGCGAGGAGTTCCCGCCCGGGATGAAAGAGCGCGTTGAGGAGTTCTTGAGGCTGTGGAGGGACTGGGTGGCCGTGAATAAGCTCATTGACCGCTACCGCGACTTAATGAGAGAGGCCGACATTGGGCGCTATAAATTCACACCAGAAGACGTTGAGAAGCTCAAGGGTGCTATTGAGAGGCTTAAATCCGAGCTCCCGCAATTGAACTCTCTTGTAGAAGAGCTTGAGCGCCCCGTTGATAAAATCTTGACAGTTGTTAGGGCGAAGCGGGAACGGGGCCCGTTTATTCAGGACAATTGGACGCTTGAAATCGAGTGTTACTATGGCGGGAAGGCTGATATAATCCCCGTCAAAGTTACACCGTTCCCGTTTGAGCGGGCGAAGGGCGCGTATTCTATTAATTCGTGGACCCCGGAGAAAGACGCGGAGTATGACCAGCTCTCTTACCTCCGCACTCTGAACCGCTACGCTGAGAAGGTGCAGAAGCTCTGCCCGCTCATCGGCCCCGAACGGGCGAAGAGGTTGATACAAAACTTTTCGAAGCGCTACATTGAGCTTTATGAGGACTACTTAACGACGAGGGCGAGAATTCCGAGCGCCCACGTGGTTGGGCCGGCGAGGATGCCGAGCCAAGACCGGCTCGAAAAGCTCTGGCGGACTGAACATAGGAAGCTGTCAGCGCTCGACGAGTTCATCAAGAACGCCTTTAAGAAGCTTGATAAATTGGCAGAGGAGCTGAAGAAGGAGCAGGAAGCTCTGAAGCAGGGCGCCGTGAACAAAAAGGCCGTTGGCGAACTGGAGAGGTTAAAGGAAGAGTTGGCGATACTCGAAAAGCGCCGTGAGATAATGAAGGAAGCGAACAAAATCATCCGCTCAAAGAAGCTCACGCCCGAAGAGAAGGAGAGGAAGCTTAAAGAGATTGGCGCATTTAAAGTTGCAGAGGCCGGCCACTTCTTCTTTTGGCCGGAGCCGGACGAGCTGGGCAGGATTGGTTTCCCCGACTTTGAGCTCCGCCGTGTTGGTGAAAAAATAAAGCGCCTCAAGGCCCGTATTGAGGAGTTAGAGAAAAAAGAAGCGCAGGCCAAGGGCACGACAAGCGGTGTTCAGGTGTTGGCCAAGGGTGACGGCTGGAAAATCATTGCTAACCACGCCGACGATAGGCTCTGGGTGGTCTTTACGAGCGCCCCGCCGGCAGAGGTTAGGCGCGAGCTCAAGGCGCACGGGTTCCGCTGGTCGCCGAAGCGGAAGGCGTGGGTAAGGAAGCTGACTGATAACGCCATCGCCGACGCCCTCGAAATCATCGAGCGCACTATGAACGTTCCCGGCCTCTCAAAGAAGTTCGGCGAAGTCCGCCTTAACCCGCCGGAGCTCAAGGAGCCCTGGAACGAGGTATGGAAGAATGCTCGGAAGGCGCTTTACGACGGGGTGTACGAGGTAGTGCTCCACGAGACCGGGAAGCCCCCGTTGGACTGGAAGGCAGTCAAGGAATGGAACAGCGACACGCAGGCTGAAAAAACGTGGCTCGTCAAGACGGCGGTGGGCGACTTCGAGCTGACGATGAGGTTGGGGCAGTTACACGGCGCCTACATCACGTTGAGCGCAAGGGTGAACGGCGAGACCATCGAGCTCGACGGGGTTTGTGAGGTTGGTCGTGGAAAAGACCCGCGTAAGTACGTTCCCTGCGTCCACTCACTCGCCCGTGAGCTCACAAAGGAAGTTCTGGAGAGGCTGAGTCCGAAAAAGGTGGACTGGCGCGAGGAATTAATGAAGATAATTGACGAGAAGCTAAACAAGAGCCCAACGGTCTTCTCAATCTGGGACACGCTACCGGGGCTGGTGAGCAGGCTGGCCAGGATGGGTGCGGAGGTCTCGGCGGACGAGATATGTGAGTTCATAGAGCGCAAAAAGCTTGGGTGGTGCCTGTCGGGCGGAAAGCTCATCCTATTGAGGACCGACTACGATAAGTTGTGTAGGGACAGCAGGAGCCCCTACGACTGCCTGAAGAAGCTTAGGGAGCTCATGGCGCTCACGGCTATGGCGTGGAAGCTTTACAACGCCGGGAAGGTCGAGCCGGTCAAAGCCGTGCTCATACCGCTCGATATGGCCTGTGCCGACATAAAGCGTGGAAAAATCCCCAAGTGGCACGGCGCCAACCCGCTCGACCGCGAGATACTCTACCTCGCCCAGTACCTCTCCAACTTCACGTGGAAGGACGCCAATATGCCGGACTTCTGCAAATACGTCGGCTACCTGACGAGCGGGCTGGGCGTTAAGTCAAAGGCCGGCACCGAGGCGGAAAAGCGCCTTGCGCTTGAGGAAGAGGCCAGGAAGCTAATCAAGGAATACGAAGAGCTCCGCAAGAACCTGCCGGAAAAGCTCCCTTGGAAGCTAAGCACGACCATTAAGAACTCGCTAAAGGTGAAGGTGCGCGTGCTTGGGAGGATGATAGGCAACCCGCGCGTGAGCGACGAGGAGCTCAAGGAGCAGATGGAAGACGTGCGGGAGACGCTCAACAGAGTAAAGGCTGAGCTTGAGGCATTAGCAAAACAATCGGAGTCTTATGAGCCAAACTACAACGTCCGCTACGTGACGCCGGAGCTCACGAAGCAAGTCGAGGAGTTCGCCAAGACAGCTCCGAGGGACGTTTTCGCCCGCCACCTTGAGCGCGAGTTCGGCGTCCGTGAGGAGTTTTTGTACCCCGAGAAACACTACCCCAACGGCGTGTGCCACATCTCAGACAACGCCCGCGGGTATTACAACGTCGTCCGTCGCGAGCTCAAGCCCGGCCACCTAAACTTTGTCAAAGCCAACTACTTACAGGAGCTGGTGACTACGTACTTTGAGCGCTTCCTGGCACCACAGGTGGAAAAATGCAAGAAGAAGGTGGAAAAGCCGAGAGAAGTCCCGGGGACTGCCAAGTCCGCACAGCCAGAGCCTAAGCCCGCCCGCGAGGAGAAGCCGAAGCCCTCAATAGAGCGCGCCCAGCTCGGCTTTTACCTCGGCCTAAAGCCGACGCCGGAGCGCGTGGCCAAGACGCTCGTCCTCCTCGGCGCAATCAGCCCGAGCGAGGTCGAAGACTATGACTGGCAGAAGCTCGACTACTACCCGTTCCGTACGGTCTATGATATGCTCGTCCACTACGCCCGGACGCTCCCGACCAACAAGGAGGAGGCGCTCCTCGCGAGGGCTGGAGCCGAGGTTATGAGGTGGAAGCTCAAGCCAACTGAGACGGAAGAGCGGGCCGAGTTGCTGAGGCAGGTTGACGACTACATCCGCGACGCCCTTGAGCACCCGGAGCAGTACGGTGCCACCAGCGCCGAGGAAGTGGTCGAGCAGTTGGCCAATGATGAAGAGTTCGCCAGGCGCCTCGGGATGACGCCGGAAGAATGGGCACGCCACGTCCGCGAGCTGGCGAAGGAATACTTACCGCCGGCACCGGAAGAGCTACCGGAGCTTGAGGCCGAGCTGGAGGAGAAGCAGAAGGCCGAAATCCCGGAGGAGTCCATGGTGAGAACTATTGCCGGGGAGAAAGAGGGGGCCCCGCTTGAGGAGGTTGAGGTCCCGGTCAAGGTGCACGGCGAGGCGACGGAGCTCCCGCTCGAAGAAGTCGCCGAGATGGCGACGCAGGAGGAGGAAGACCTCCGCTTCATCAGGCGCAAGCTGACCGACACCTGGGAAGGCTACTTCGAGCTCCACGATGTCAGACCGCCGGAGCCCCCGCTTGAGCTCATCGAGCGCCTCGCCCGCGAGGTCTATGAAGGCAGGCTCACCCAGCCGAGGGCGATGGCCATCGTGATGAAGGAGGCGCGGAAGGCGTTGCCGAAGGCGAAGGTCGAGGAAGCGAAGAAAATGCTGGGTGCAAAACCCGAGCGCAGGGCCGAAAGGGAGGTGAAGGAGTTGACGCCGGAAGAAGAGGCCATAAGCGAAGAGATTGAGCCAAGAAGAGCACCGGAAGTGCCAGAGGAAGTTAGAGCCACCTATGAGCGCCTACTCAAGAGCCTCGACCGCAGACTACTCAAGCGCAACATTGACCTCGACTTCGTGCTCCCCGACATCGAGCGCGACCTATGGGTTCTCGCGGATATGGTGGCCAAGGGCGAGCTCCCGTTCGACAGCGCCGTCATCGAAGCCTCGAAGTTGGCCACAAGTGTGTACAACCAAAAGGTCGGGCGCCGAGAGCTCCCGGTCGAGATGAAGAAGCGCTCGGGTGGGGTGGTTTCAGCAACTGAGATAGTCGAGCGGAGGAAAGAACTATCGAAGCCAAAGAACATCTACCAGTACCTCGGCGAGGTGCCGGAGTGGCTCAGTCGGGCCCTCGAAGACCCGCGCGAGCTCTCAGCTATGCTGTGGTATGGCGTTGAGCGCTACCTTAAGGAGAAGGCCAAGACTCACTCGGACGCCAGCATGTATGCCGACTTTCTCAAGAAGTGGCTCGGGGAGAACATCATCGGCGAGTACATAGACAGGAAGAAGAGGGCCCCGCTGACGTTCGCCGAAGCGATGGCGCTATACGCTGTGGAGCAGGCGGGCGGTGCTCTGGTCGAGGGTGGCATCCACGAGGTATATAGGAAGGTTGCGAGCCTCATACGTGCATGGCTGAAGAGGAATGCTAAGGCGGGCGAGCCTTACAGTACTGCCGTGCTGGCTTTCCTCAGAAAGCACAGAAAGATTTGCCACAAGGCGGACTACAACCACTTCACGGTGCAGGTCAAGTTTGAGGACGAGCTCGGAGAGAACGAGAAGGGCTGGCTTTGCGAGCCCACGATGTTCTACTTGGTCGCAGTGGTGCCCGCGACGGTGCTGAAGAGTCTTGGCTACGAGCCAGAATTCCCCTGGCCGTTCAACGAGATATATGAAAAGTTCGTTGCGGAGTTGAGGAAGGAGCTGAGGTGATGGGGTATGGTTAGGCTCGCGGACATCCCGGCGCCGGTGCTGGCTCAGATTGAGGAGTTCGTCGAGGAGAACTGGGGTAAGATGCCCGTCGTTAGCAAGTTCACCGACAAGACGCTCCAAGCCGAGATTGAAAGGCGCTGGGGGTACAAGCTCAGCCCCGCGCAGATAAGGAGGCTCAAGTATAAGACCGTCCGGCTGAGCAACGTTTACATCTCCCTCGACCACGCGAGGGAGCTGGAGAGGCAATACGGGAGCGTGGCGACCGGCGTGAAAAAGGCCGTCGCAAAGCTCATCGCCGAGATACCGAAAATCCCGGAGCCCTACGACCGAGCCTACGATTACCTGCGCGGGCGCGACTACGACATACAGGAGCTTATGGAGCGCATCCGGGAGCTCGGCTACGAAGACCCGCAGGAGGTCTTAAAGGTCTTCAGCAGAGAAGGCGTGATGATGTGGGAAAACGGGCGCGTGAAAATCCTAAACAGGCGCCGGCTAACCGACCTTGAGAAGCTCGGCTTCCTCGGCTTCGGCGTCTGAGGTGGTGCTTATGGAGACACTCCTAACCAAGGTCGCCTACGAGCTCAAAGAAGGGCGTCCAAAGCTCAAGCCGTCGCCGTTGGCGGTGGAGCTGAATGGGGGACCTCTCGACCAGGACAGGCTCGCGAGGTTGGAAAGGCTCTACCGGAAGGCTATGAGCACGCCGGCGAAGCCTATGAAGGGCTCAAGGGCCGTCGTGGTTGCCAAAAGGGGTGACACCATTTACTTCCGCCGGACGCCGGAGAAGCCACCGACCGAGGCGAAGCGGAAGGCGTGGGAGGAAATGGCAAAGCTGGCAAAGCTCGCCGGAGAGTTGAGCCACGAGGAGGTTGCGGAGCTCGTGGGTGGTGAGGTTGTGGACGTTGGCAGATACCTCGGCAGGCCGGGGCTCGTGGGTAAGAAGGCCGTCCTCGTTGACGGCCAACTGCTCACAAAGAGTCAGGCGATGGTGAAGCTGTTGAAGGGCAAGCGGTGGGCGAGACCGAGGACAAAGCTCGACAAGCTCCTCGACATCCTTGAGTGGGCGCTGGAGTGACTGTGCCACGCAACCTTTTCTTTTACATTTGTAAACTCAACCGTTGACCAACCACATGCGAAACATTGCTTTCTGCAAAGGGCGGGTTTTGCGGAGCGAAAGACATAAATATCTCTTTTGCAAAAAACATACACAGAGAACGAGACCGGGAGCCCTACCGGGGGCCGAAACCCGGCAACAAAAAGAACCACTGGAGGTGGTGTTGAGATGACGAAGATAAGGCCCCAGACCCTCGTTGCCGGTCTCGCCGGTAAGGCAACTCCTATGAATAACATCGGAGCTAAGGGATTCTACATCCAGAGCGTCGGTGCGCGCTGGTGGGTCAAGAAGAGCGGAGCTATACTCGCGAACCTCCCGTACACCATCGAGAGCCCGCACCTCGGCCAGATTGAGACCAGGCTGGAGTTCGCCAAGATTGCGAGCGCCACCAAGGGAATGCCTCTCGCCGAGAGGCTGAGGAGGATATCCGAGGAGATGAGGGGTTACCGCGCCCCAGACGCTATGAAGCCTGAGGAATACCCGAGCAGGGTCAAGAAGAGCTACCACACCGTCGCTGAGCTTGAGGCTATGCTTAGGGCGAAGAAGGGCGAAGAGTATGGCACATACAAGGCTGGAGAGTTCTTCAGAGGCGCTGGGCTCTGACGCCCACCCCTCATTATTTAGCGGATGGAGGTGACGCGAGATGGGATTTGTTGAGGACATAAAGAACATCTTCACGGAGAAGACCGTCGTCGGCCTCGGATACGCGACCGTCTCCGGCCTCGCCAGCGCCGTCATCGGTGGCGTCCTTGAGAGGGCCGGCAACGGCAACAAGTGGCTCGGCTACTTCGGAAACGTCCTTGGCGCCGGACTGATGAGCTGGGTCGCTGACAAGATGGGCCACCCCGAGTGGAGGGGCTACGCTGTCTTCGGTGCGCTGTTCCCGCCAATCTGGGAGTGGGTTAACGACAAGGTTTCGCCCGACCAGCTCGCCGATAAGGTCGCCAGCAACCTCGGCCTCACCTGGAACAAGGTCGCTATGAGCGCCCCCGTCGCCCAGCCGATTACCGTGGCCGTCACCCCGGCTCCGGTTGAGACCCAGCCGGCTCCAGTAGAGGAAGAGGAGGAGTATTTGTTCTGAGGGGGTGAAGAGCAATGGTTAGGTTCGAGTCTATTGACACCGACCTTAACACCCTTCCACTCGACCCGAAGGAAGAGGCCAAGCTGAACGCCCAGCTCGACAACCTCTTCGGCCCCAAGGATGGCGTCATCTACGAGCTCCTCCAGACTTACAAGAGGCAGATAAGGGGCTTCGTTGAGGCTGTCAAGCACAGCCTCGGTGGCGCCAAGTTCGGTGGCCAGGTTGCGTCAGACATGGAGATTGGCCTCACCCCGCTTAGGCCAGGCCACTTCGTTGACAACGGCGGGAACAGCACCCTCGGCGCCGGCGTCACTGCCTACGGCGACAGGTTCAAGGTCAGCTTCGACGCCGAGTGGAAGACCCTCGCCGAGGGCACCGCACACGACGACGCCGGATACCTCATCTTCGGTATCGTTGACTTCTACGACGGCACCGACGTCACCGCCAGGATTGACGGCATTAGGTTCGCCGTCGGCCAGAGACAGCTCCTGCCGATTGACGTTAGCAACGCCGTCATAAAGGACAACAGGAACGGCGTCGCCGTCTGGAACTTTAACAGCGTCCCCATTGTTCCGAAGGACTACTACAAGATTGAGGTTCACAGCCCGGACGCCAACAGCTCCAGCCCGACCACCGGCGAGCTGAAGCTCCTTGGATTCACCGTCGCCCGCGGTAGGTTCTTCAAGACCCACTTCTGAAGCCTAACATCTTTTCCTTATTTATAACTCCGTAACGGAGGTGGCAAAGGTGACCGGACGGCCGAAGAGAGAGAAGGCCGGGAACACTGTTCTCGGCAGTTATAACTTTGGGAGGTGGTGAAATGCGCGAAAAGCCAGAATTCCTTAAGCCCGGACACTACCTCGCGGTGGCCTTCCGTGAGGGCCCCGTGTTCTTTAGGGTGACAGGTAGAGAAATAATGAGCTACGAGCCGTACGAGGTTGGCGTGGTTCAGGCCGGCAAGACCACCGACTGGATTGAACCAACCTTCCCAGGGACGAACGATAGAGTTCTTGAGCCCGAGCGCGAGAGGTTCATACTGCACACCTTCGTCGGCGTTGCGCCAGAAGAGGCGGAGGTTTACCTCGACTTTCCGCCAAGGGTCGCCAGGTACAGCCTCCGTGGCACTCGTTCAGTGCCCGGCAAGACAAAGTGGATTGACGGCATAATAAGCCCGTTCGAGGACCCGGACGCTAGGGCTGAGCTAATAACCTTCCTCGACCTCTACCCGAGCTTTAAGATAAGCAACCAAAGTGGCCAGGACATCTACGCTATGCTCAGCTTCGACATCGCCAAGTACTCCTACCGCGTCATCAGGGACACGAAGAAGATTGACTCCCTCATCGAGGGCAAGAAGGCCTGCAAGATATACACCTTCCTTGAGCCATACGAGGCCCCGATGTGGCTTAAAAAGCTCGTTGGAGACGACCTATTTGAGTACGCATCAAAGAGGTGGAACGAGCTAATGGGTACGGGGGTGTGATGAATGCCGACGGTGCACAAAACCCTTACCGACACGACCGAAGTTGACCTTATAGTCCCGCCAAAGCACCGCAAGGTCAGGGTGCGCTACGTCAAGTTCGTCAACACCGGCTCGTCCGCCGTGAACGTCAGCTTAAAGCAAGTCAGCCCGGACGGCTCGCTCAGCAAGGACGTTGACACCATCGTGCTCCAGTCCGGCCAGAGCGAGATGGCTGACGGGTGCTGGGGCGTTTACGACCTCGATAGGGGATTCAAACTCGTTGGCTCCCTAAGTGCAAGTGGTACGGTGCTCGTTACGGTCACCTACGAACTAATCTGAGGGGGTGACCGTAACGGGAGTGTTTAGGAGCGACCCCAACACGGCAGAAATCAACGCCAAGATTACAAAAGCTGACACAGACCACACCATCGCCTACACCCAGTACCAGATAAAGGCCAGCGAGGACAAGGCGTTCTTCGTTTCAAAGCTTTGGCCCCACATCTCCAGCGGAGCGACTGCCGACCTAACCATCATCAACCCGGCCGGGAGCGGTAAAACTATCCACATCATGACCACCAAGATGAGCACGACAGACCAGGCGTGGATTAAGTACGTCATTGACCCCACACTCCAAGGCGGGACCCAGATACAGCCCGTCCCGTTCCGGGTCGGTTCCACTGCAACGAGCGTGGCACAGGTCATCATTGACGTGACCAACTACTCCGGCGGTACTGTGGTGGGAGAAGAGGTCATCCCTGGAGGCTCTGGCAACAAAGCGGTCGGCGGTATGGACGAGGGCCTCGTAGCCTTCGTGATACCACCGGGACACAGCGTCCTCTTTGAAGTCATCAACAAAAGCTCAAACGCCAATCAGATTAGCATCCGCGTTGACTGGTGGGAGGAATGATACTATGGTGGACATACTCGGGTTACTCCCCATCCTCAATGGATGGAATTGGGTTAGAGTGAACGGTAGCGAGAAACTAAACGCCGACGACGCCCCAAAAGAACTTTACGAAAGTGAAAACGGCGAGTTCGGTTGGCTCATAAGCGCCCGCGTCAGCACCGATGTAGCAGATGCGGGCCTACGCATATCCTACGACCCCGAAGAGAGCGGACAGTCTCTCCAGTTCTCCCTCATACCGCAGGAACTCTACGACGCTGGCTACTTTGACAAGAGCAACATGCCCTACGTAGCCAACTACGACCCGGCCGGCAAATACACAGCAGAGTTCACGCCCCAGCCACCTTTGAGCCTAAAGGGCACGCTGACAATTACGGCAGTCCCAGGTTCCACCGATGCTACGGTAAACTACGACGTGCTAATCCTCGAAGTGACCGACATCGGGGTCTTCGTTGACTCACTTAGGGTCATATTTGGCATTGAAACGATAATCCAGCTCCTGAACCAGCCAATCAGACAGCCGGAACGGCCCAGACAGCCGGTTACTTTACCGCCGGTGGCACCGAGCCAGTACACCGGGTTCCTGCCGTGAGGTGATGAGCAATGCTTGGGCGCTCGATAGGTGTTGATTATGACCGACTCAAGCGGGCGCTTGGGCCGACCTTCAGCTCCTACAAGCCAATACCAAAGGGTTCTAAGGTCGAGCTGACTATACCAGCCGGCTCACCGGTGGGGTCAGAGTTTACCGCCACCTTCGAGCCTGATGACGGCTACCTACTCGATGTCTCGTATGTGCGTATTACCCTCCCAGACGGTACAGAGGGCAACGTCATAGCCACGACGGACGAGGGTGGCACGCCCCTGCTGGCTAAGAACACCACCGGCACACTCCTCCTTGACGCCTCGGACTTTGGAGCCCTAACTGGCCTTAAAGCACTCGCGCTCTACGTCAAGGTGAACCAAAGCCCAAGCTCCAACGTGGTGGCGACCCTTGAGGTTGGGGGCAGACAGGTGAGGTGGTCGCCATGATTAGCTACCGCGCAATGAAAGACCTCCTGGGCTCGCCCTCGAAGGGCGGGACCTTTCAGTTCACAGTCAGCACGACGCCGACCGCCCTCGGGGCGCTGGAGGTGAAGATGGTCACCATCAAGGCCGACAAGGCCAACACGGACGCCGTTTACATCGGCTTCGACGACTCGGTTAGTACCGGGACCGGGTTCGCCCTCGACCCCGGTGAGAGCGTGGACATCGTGATTGACAACCTCGGAAAGGTTTACGTTGTCAGCGGGCAAAACGCACAGAAGATTTACGTCATGTGGGTGGGGTGAAGTATGAGGAGGCGCTGGCCGTCGGTGCTGAAGGTCGGCAGTACAAGATTCGGGCCGAGGAAGTTAATTGACCTACTCAGCGAGGCCGTCGAGGCCGAGGTCCACCACAGCGGAGACACCACGCTCGTGATAATCCACGGCAGGTACGCATACACGGTCAGAGAAAGAACCGCCGTCCCGGAGGACGCCATCGCCGTAATAGCCGACGAGGTGGTGGCAAGGGAGCTTGAGTACCTGATTAACGACAGCGCGACGGCAGTCGAGAGACCGCTGGTCATCAGGCCACTGACCGAGGAGCAGGCCAGCACCGACGGCCTAAGTTATGATACCAAGCTGAGAAAATATCGGACGGCCGGCGACACTCAAGGGGCCACTGACTCCGTTGCAACAAAAACGGCCGACCGTGTAACATCCTCCATAAACGAGCGCCTCCTCGACGAGGCCAATGTGGAAGTATGGGCCGGCCAAATACTCACCCCCACCCTCATTGAGACCGTTAGCGCACAGGAAAACGTTCTCATAAACCAAGCCCAAGTCATCAAACTCGTGTTCGACGAGCTTGCAGAGACCAACGATTCCAGCTCGCACAACGTTGCTTCCCTCGTGACCTCCTCGGTCAGCGAAGTTGGGGTCGTGGATGGCGGTGTATCAGCTACCTTCTCCGAAGCCGAGAGCTACGATATAAGCGAAGTACAGGCCAGTGAGGACATACCTGTCGGTTACGTTCCGCAGGGCGGGGAGACGCTGGTCATTAGGGCCTTCGCCAACTCAGTGTACGCCAGCGACAGGTTGCTGTACCAGAAGGGCGCCCTCAGCACGCTGGCCGAGGAGCAGGCGAGCGTGGACTCAATCTCGGTCTCAACAGAACCAGTTGTCCAACACGTAGTGTGGCACGTTGACGATGGAAATGATACAATATATGAACTCTCACCCAACGATTTTTCAGTAGTCAGGTCAACACCCAGTCCCTATGCCTACCCACAAGGAATAGGTGGTAACAAAGATGTCATTTGGTTTGCCAGTGGTCTTGCTTATCTTTGCGAAATTTCACCCCAAGACCTCAGCTTGACGCGCAGTAACCATCTTAGTAGCTCATACATTGGTATGTCCGGCGCCGGAGGAGATGACAACACATTTTGGGCCTCCAATTGGAACAATGGCAATGTGTACGAAGTATCAACTCAAGATTTATCTATCCTAAGGAGTAAAAGTTTAACATCTTACCTTGGTGGAGCAGGGGGTGATTATTCAACAGTGTGGACTGTCAAAGGACAGCGTTCCTCAACAATATACGAACTATCCCCTGACGATTTTAGTATAATACGCAACGCATCTGCGCCCACATCCACGCCTCGCGGTATAGGTGGTAGCCCCGAAATTATCTGGTACTCTGATAACTCCGGTAGATTATACCAACTGTCCCCCTCAGACTTTAGTATAGTTAAATCAGGCGGAGCTCCTGGGTCAGACACTCAAGGAATAGGCGGTAAGTGAAGGAGGTGGTGTTGTTGAATGACTTACGCAACTTAAAAAGATATGTGGCCCTGAAAATAAAAGTGAACTTCCAAACAGGAGAAAGGGCAGGTGGCATCAATCCAAGAGACCCCGGCCTCTACACATTAGTGCAGAACCTCGAAGACGGCTACGAGATACGTCTCGTAGTTGACGACAGGGATATTGAACAGTACCGCAATGTTCCCGGGGTCGAAGTCATAGAAGGCATAAAGAATATTGACCGGGCAATACTCGAACTCCTTCCAAACGAAGAACAATACATCTTCCCTCGCGACGATGTATTGTTCCAAACCAGCTTGATGCTAAAACACAACGACCCAAATGACCCATTCAGCATAGACGACATACCTGACGACTTCTCGAAGGTAGAACTGCGCACAGAGGGGGTTTATATCAACGGGGAGAAAATACTCGGGGCCAAAGCGTCACAAAGAATAGCAAGAAAAATTGGAAAATCCGTGCCCACCACAACGACACTCGGACAGCTCCCACCAGAAACAAAATCTCGCCTCATCAACATCTGGATGATACGTCACAGAATAAAGGGCATCGGATTGGTCAGACGGGTTAAAACCCTATCAGACATCCTTAAGGAGCTGGGGGTGGTTGAATGAAACTTAACGGCGCCATTATCAAGGGGCACGTGATGGTCGTGGTCACGGACGTTGAGACCGGCGAGCGCTGGAAGGTGGAGACGGACAACGTTATCACCTCGGCCGGCATCGCCCTACTCCAGCAGGCTTGGCTCACCGGCAAGTTCGTCGCGGAGTACAAGAAGCCCGACGAGACGTATCAGTGCCCGAACGACATCTCCCTTTACAGGCGCCCGCAGTGGGCAATCGTCCTCGGCACCGGCTCCGGGACGCCGGACGTGAGCGACACCGGACTGTTCAACCCCATCAACGCATCGGCCCGTGGCGAGGGTCAAGACGGCCTCAGCATTTCCGTTGAGGACATCTACAACAACCAGAACGAGAAGGTCGGCGAGAGGCTCGTCATCACACCCCTGCCGTGGGGCGCCGACGCAAAGCTCGAACAGCTGAGCAACGGCTGGCGCTACTGGGCCCGCTACATGCCCGAGGAGCTCAATGGTCAAACCATTACGGAGGTCGGCGTCTATGAGAACATCCCGTTCCACTGGTACAGCTACACGCCGACCGTCGGCGGGAACCCGGTCTATGAGCACCACTACATCCCGCCACAGGAGTACCAGAACGGCCAGCTCTTCGAGCACGCTATGTTGCCGTCCCCGATTGAGAAGGACGACACGAAGATGATTGACGTGTACGTAAGCATTTACGTGAACCAAGTTTAAGGAGGTGATAACGTGAAGGTTGGGGAAACCGCCACAGCCAAGGCCGTTTGGAAGTTCGTCATAAGGGACGCCCGCACGGGCGCCGTGTTGGACGAGGTGGAGCGCAAGAACGTCCTAACGACGGAGTTCAAGAAGTTACTGGCGCAGGCGTGGGGCAACAGCCAGGGCTCCTCAAACTGGATGCTGGTCCTCGGTACCGGCTCCGGGACGCCCAGCGAGAGCGACACCGGCCTCTTCCAGCCTGTCGCCTCGACTGCCAAGACCGGACAGCTGACGGTCAGCAACAACACGGTGCAGTACTACGTCCGCTACATGCCCGAGGAGGCGAACGGCTACACCTATACCGAGGCGGGCATCTATGAGCACACGGACGGCAACGACTACACCACCGGCACGCTCATCAACCACGTGAACATTGACCCCGCCATAACGAAGGACAACACCATCTTGCTCGACATCTACGTCACAATAACATTCCCGTGATGCGGTATGCGGTGGCGTGAGCTCCTCCGCCAAATCCTATATTTCATCCTTGGCAAGGGGCCGGCGAGCGTCACATTGCTCGGGCTCGACGACGGAAAGCTAATCAAGAGCCAGAGCGGTGCGATAATCTTCGGCGCCCAGATTGAGCCGTACTTCACGCCCGTGAAGGTCAAGATAGAAGTACCGGGCTCAGACTTCATAGTGCTGGTGGAGGGGAGCTCTCAGGTCAGGGGCTCCGGCTCAATCGAGCTGGAGGTCTCCAAGAAAACCACGGTGTGGGTCACCGCTATGAAGTGCAACGCGAGGCGCGTGTCAATCACGGTAAGGCACGGGTGGCTCGCCCACAAGTACACCATCGAGGTGAAGGAGCATGGCGTTTGACCTCGGCGCTTTCGTGTCAACGTTGGCCGGTGGGGCGCTCGCCCTCATTGGGGCAAAGTGGTTAATGGAAAAAACAGGAAGGGCCGTTAAGGAGGAGCGCGTCACCGCGTTGGAAAAGTCCATCAGAGACCTCGAAGAAGACGTTAGGCTCCTGAAGGAACAAGTGCGGAAGCTTGTTGGCGACGTTGAGGCGCTCAAGTTGGACGTTGCCCAGCTCCATGATGCCCTCCATAAGGTCCTCGTTAATGACAAGCGGTCTGAAATGGAAGACTGGGATTAACGGGGGGTGATGGGGTGGATGACAAAACCAATTATGACGCCAGCTTGCTATCGAAGGAAGGGCTCGCCGTTGCTATGGCAAAGTTGTCCACGGATATGGAGTGGGTGAAAGAAATGCTAACGCAACTCAGCAGGAAGATAGATGAGAACAACGACTCTGTGGCCCGGATGATTGGGGAAATCAAAAGCGAGCACGACGAAAAGTTCAAAGACCACGAGGAGCGCATCCGGCGCCTCGAACGGGATAGGAACCGCTTGTGGGGCGCAATTTCAGTTTTAGGGGCAATTATCACGCTCATTGAGTATCTAATCCAGGCGCTCAAATAAGGGTTAAAATCATAACGACAAAAAGGAAGGAGGTGGTGTGGAATGGCAACGTGGCACGTTGTTGGGCAAAAAACTTTCGGGGTGAACGTCCAGATGCCCGCGCCAAACATAAAATGGGGTGTAAGCGTCCCGAAGGAAGTGCGCGCCGGGGAGAAGTTTACGGTGACGGTGTGGGCGATACCGACCGACAGGCCGGTGCCAGTCAGCGCCACCATAAACATCTTCGGCAAGACATACTCACAGAACGGGACAGCATACAGGGCCGGGCAAAAAGTCGAGCTGACTTTCGACCTTACGGCACCGTCCAAGCCGGGGTACTACACCGGAACCGTGACGCTGAGCGCCTACTACTGAGCCGGGGTGCGGAGCCGTGCACCCCGGCACGCAAGGAGGTGATGCTCTGTGGAAGTTGAAGCCATACCCGAGAAGCAGATTTATAGGCCGGGCGAAGTCATGACAGTTTGGGTCAAGATTAAGGGCGCGCCCGTACCCTTCGACGCAGTCCTCGTGTTGAAGGGCATGGGCTACGAGTGGCGCGCGGGCCCGATAAGGGACCTCCAGCCACCAACCATCGTCCGTTTAGCAGTCCAAGTGCCGGGGTGCACGGTCGTTCCCGGACGCACGGTGACAGGGTATCCAATTGCGTGTAAGGGAACAGTCCCGGGCGGTAAGAGAACGTTTACCCTCGAAGTAAGGGACAAGTACGGGCGCCTACTCGGCACGGCGACGTTCGCGGTGACCATCCTCGGGCCCACCGCCAAACAGGGGGCAACGGCCCAGGCGGAAGCTCAGGAGGAAGGGAACGTTCCCTGGTGGCTAATCGCCGGCGCCATGTTGTTATTGCTTAGTTGAGGGGGTGATGGAGATGGCGGAGTGGCACGTTGTTGATACCAAGTCCTTTGGGGTGAACGTTAGCCAGGCCGGCCCCGAACCGACCCCCCAGCCGTGCCCCGAAGAGATACTCAATGTGCCAGCCTCGGCACCTCCGGGGCAGAAGGTGCCGGTTATCGTCGGCGTGCCGGACTGGGCCATTTGGAAGAGTTTCCCGGTGACCATTGAGGTTTGGTACGCTAAGGGGACAGGGCCGGATGCTTACATCACGGCGAGCAACAAGAAGGGGACAAAGCTCGGCGCCGTTAAGCTAAACAAGTGCCAAATCGCGACCGTTGGCTACATAACGATGCCGGAGGAAGGCGTTACCATCGTTGCTTTCGCCAGCCCTGCCGACGTGCCGAGCGGGACACTAATAGCCAGCGCAAAGGTCAAGGCAGGCGAGTACCAGCTACCAAAGGTTGACGTGAGCATAAATGCGCCGAGCTCCGTCAAGGCGGGTGGAACCCTAACCGTCACTGTGAACGCCCGCGTGCTGAATGACTACAACACCCACAAGTTCCTCGCCGAGATGGACACGCCGTTTGGAACCGTGAAGTCCGGCCCGGTGACGACAAAGGGCGCCTATGGAGCCCGCTTTAACCTACCCATCCAAATACCAAAGAACGCAAAGGGGACGATACAGGCAGTCGTGAAAGTTTATGTCGATGACCGGCTCGCCTACCAGAATACAATAACTGTCGAGATAAAGCCGGCAGAGGGGCCCGGGCCGGGGCCCGGCCCCGGGGTCAACACGACGGAGGAAAAAAATAGTTTAGCCGGCCTCGCGCTCCTTGGAGCCGGGTTGGTGACGGCCTACGCCCTCGCGAAGGCCACCCACAAGGAATAACCGAGGTGACGAGAGATGAGCTACAAGGACAGGATGAGCTACGTCGAGGCGGTCGGGCTGACGCCGGTTGACCCATCAAAGCCGATGGACAAGCTGACCTACGCGCTCTGGGTGCTCCTCGCACGGGGAGCGTGGCAGGGCACTTACCGGGCCACATACGTACCGTTCGACGTTGAGACCGGCGAGATTCCCGAGGCCAAGCCGAGCTGGAAAAAGAAAACCATCCACGGCGAGAATGGGGACGTGGCGCTCTGGACGAGCCCCAACCTGTGGCTCGCAATGTACCAGTACTTCAGCCACGAGGTGTGCGGTCAGAAGAGCCCCAACGCTCATGGCCCCGTGTTGCCGGTGCCGGACGTGGGTTGCGTGAACGTCATTGACGCCGTGCCAGTGCTCTTCGTGGACTACTCGACGGTCATCGGCTTCAAGTACGCCGGGCCAAACCAGCCTCCGGAGCGCGAGCTCAAGGACCAGGTGACCGACTGGCAGAACGGCGTCATGCTGTCCAGGCTGAGGCTCCCCAACGCGAGCGTGCCCGAGGAGACAATACAGGAGTTCGAGCAGAAGTTCGGGGTCACAATCCCGCGTGGCTACTACTGGGTCGCTTACCAGGCGTCGCTAATGACCCCGCCGGGCGTATTGCTGAACTCCAACCGCGCCGTGCTGGCCGTGACGGTCGAGGACGAGTGCCAGAAAGTGCTGGGCATCATCAAGAAGTGCCCCAAGATGGAGGACGTGCTGGCCAGGGCCGTGCAGGAGACGGCCAAGATGGTGGCGCCCCTGGGGTTCGTTGTTGACACGACCTACGAGTACACCTACGCCGGGCAGAAGCTCCGTGGGCCGTACATCGTCAAGAACCATGACGGCACCTACACCGTGCTCGTGCCCGTGGTCAAGGCGGGCTCGCTCGGGCCGGAGCTCATGCCGGTCGTTTACGTCCTCGTGGCGCTGGCGGTGATAGTCATAGCCATCGCCTTCGCGGTCAAGGTCGTCAGGGTGGACGCAATCTACGCCGAGGCCGACAAGAAGCGCGCCGAGGCCTTCAGCCAGTACATCAACTTCGTGACGAGCGCGTGTAGCGACCCGAACAACCCCGCCTGTCAGGAGCTCCTCAAGCACGTGACCGACGTGGCCAACGCGACCAAGCCGAGCGGTGGCTCAGGCGGTGGTGGCGGTGGCTCAGCCCTGGACAAGATGGCGAACTTCATCATGCTCGGCGTTGGGGCCGTCGTGGCTGTCAGCGTGGCGAAGGCACTAAGCTCCAAGTGAGGTGGCGAGCATGCCGGGGCAACCGGAGCGAAAAAACAACCTCGCCGAGCGCCTCTTTTACATTTTCCTGCTCGGGCTGATAAGCTACGGCTGGTGGAAGGCGAGCGTTTGGGTAAAGCGGAAGATTGACGAGCTCGACTCGGGCACCTCTTCTTGACGTTTGCCAAGCTTTTCCTTTACATTCTGGTGACAATTCTTAAATATTCCAAACGTCAGGTTGTACTTGGTGATGTCACATGCCGGGGTACCGGGTTCTCGTCGGGGAGGGTGCGAACGGCACCCCAGTTCTAAACAGAAATGAAGCGCCGGCTAAGAAAGTGTACGTGGTCACGGCGGGCGAGTATTCAGACTACCGCATACTGGCCGTATTCTCAGACAGGGAAAAAGCAGAGTCTTTAGTAAGGTTCTGGAACCAGTACGAGACTGACGACGCGAGGATTGAAGAGTACGTGCTCGACGAATACCAGTGGGGGCACAAGTGTTGCATCGAGCTCACCAAGGATGGCAAGGTGTACCGCAAGTATTTACTACAAGACAGAAGCAACGAGCCGAGGGTCGTTGAGTTCAGAAGGGTCGCCGGTGGCGAAATCGTGCTCCACGTCTGCGAGCGCAACATCTCGTTCGACAAGCTATTGAAGAAGGCCTCCGAGATACGAACTGTGGCTCTGAACGAGGGCATTTGGGGCGACTCCGAGAAGCTGAGGCAAATTCTCGGTTGGGATGGAGCCAATGAGTCTGGCGCTGGGGCTCATAAAGGAGCCGAGCTCCACTACCTTTACATTCGCCAACCTTTTCTTTGACTTTGTGGTGGCAATCCTTATAAGCCCCAGCGCCGTAGTAGCACCGGTGGTACTGCTATGAAGTACCGCGCCGGCCTGTGCTATTCTTTCATGAGGGGGGTGAGCTATGAAGGCCAAAGTTAGGCACGCCGGAGCGAAGGTCGTCACGCCCGAGGAGCTGTGGCAGGAGAGCGGGCTAAGCCGTGAAGAGTGGAACCGACAGCTGGCCGAGAAAATTGCCGAACTCCGCGAGCAGGGGAAGGAAGACGAAAGCTTTGGCCTGTTCTTGATGATGATTGACGCTGACGGAAAGAGCGTGGCCACGAAGCTCGCAGAATTGGCGCTCGCCGAAGCTATAGCCGAAGCGCGCTCAAATCAGGCCGGCTCAAACCAGGGCTCGAATCAGCCTAACTCAAATCAGCCGAGCAATAAAGGCGCTGGGGGAGGTGCAACATGATTGAGCTCGCGCTGAGGCTCGCGGGGCAGGAGTTCTTCATCCTCGTGCCGGAGATGAGGCCACAGACGCTTTGGGCCGTCCTCGAAAGGGCCGGCTGGAACTTCGACGCCAGGAGGGGCGCCTGGGTGAAAGGCAACGCCGAGCTCCGCGAGGTCCACACGCTTGAGCACGACGACCACTTTGACGCAATCCTCACCGGGCCGAAGTCCTGGCGCCTCGTGGAAGCGTTGCTGGTCGCGCTCGGGGGTGACACCAAATGAGCCTCGACGAAGCCGTCGCCCGCTTCGTTTCCGCCGTCTCCGAATATTTTTCTGCCAAGAAGGCCCTCGAAGAGGAGCTCCTCAAGGTCGGCGTCAGCAAGCGAACCGCCCACGTCTTCATAAAGAACATTGAGGACTCCATTAGGCTGGGCAAGAAAAGCCCCAATGTTGTCCCGGCCCCCCAACCGGCCAAAACGGAGGCGCCGGAGCTCGGCCTCGCCGACAAAGGCGCCGAGGTAGAGGACAAAGCCGGGGCCGGGCCGGGAAAGAAAGCGAAGAGTCCAAAGAAAGTGGGCAAGTGGGTGCTCAAGGACGAGCTCAAGGAGGGGGAAATGCGCATCATTGACGGGCGTGTTTACTACAAGCTCGACGGCAAGGTCAAGGCCAGCAAGAGCGTTCCACTATGGACGTTCCGGAAGGTGCGCGTGTTCTTCAACCCAATCACTGGCAACTACTCCATGAAGGCGTTGGGCACGAGGGGGGGCGTCCACCACATAACCGAGAACACAGTAGTTATGCAGGCGCGGAACATCGTTCGCGAGCTCAACGCCGGCGAGGTCGGCGCGGGCGAGCTGGAAGTTTACAGCAAGCTCGTGAAGGCCTGCCTCCCGAAAATGCGCCCACTCGCCCGCGACGCGATAAAGTTGCTCCTCGATGAGTACGACCACTGGATGAAGCTCGGAGGTGATGCCGAATGACTCCGCTCGACTGGGCACTTAAACAAGAGCTCAGGCCGGCGAGTAGGTACTTACTCCTCATCCCTGGCCACCAAGCGAGACTAACGGTGGCACCGGGCACCTACTACCTCTGGACGAACAGCAACTTCCTCGTGGCAGTCGAGGAGCACCACATCCCGGCGGGGCTGAAGAAGGAGTTCCAAGGCGTAGCCGAGGGCGAGCGGAACGTACTAACGCTCCCGCTGGCTTTCCTCAACCTGCTCACAAAGAGTGGGGCGCGGAAGATGCGCCGGCTGACCATCTACACCAACGGCGCCAAGGCGGGCTTCGTCCTCGCCCCGGAGTGGTTCGTCACGCCGAGGGAAGCCGGAATGCTCGCGGTGAAAGCGCTAAAGAACCTCAGGCGCGTCGCCCAATCGGCAATGTTCTACCCGGACGAGCGCTGGGCTGAACTCGCCGGCCTACTGGATAAAATCATCCCTGCCGAGCAGGCCGTGAAGGTACTCGCCACGAAGGGCTGGTTCACCCAGACGCTCGGAGGTGGTGATGGTGATAGCTAAGGGCTTCTTCAAGGCGGGTGACTACTACCACTTTGGACGCCTCGTGGCAAAGCTTGAGGAGCTCGGAGCATACCTCATCAGCTACTCGCCAAAGAAAAGCACAGTCTTCGCGTGGTTCAGAGGCGGGCCCGCCGACGGCCCGGCGGAGAAGGCCATCACATGGCTTAAAGAGAACGGCTACGACTTCAAAGTCGCGCTCGGCGAGAACGCCACCTGGACAATGGTCGCGGTGAGGTGGTGAACGTGACCCGGTATTGGGTCCTTGGCGTCGAAGAAGTCCAAGGGCGCGACTACCTCCGCATCCTCTGCGCCAACGACGACAGCGATAAGGCCCGAACCGTGGCCGAACTCATAGGGAAAACCGGGTCTTTCAAACAAGTCGCCCTCGTCCGCGTCGAGGAGGTGTGGTGAGCCATGAAGACACCATCCTCCGACATGATTCTCGCTTACGCCGGCGCTACACTCATAGAGTGGGCCGTGAAGAGAAAAGCCAGGTGCGGAGGTGCGTGAGGTGGCGCGCTACGAGCTCGACCACATAGTGATTCCCGACAGGGCGGAGCTCGTCCGGCTCTACCACGACATAGCGGACGCCGTGGCCGACAGCGAGAGCGTGGCCGAGCTGGCCGAAAAGCTCCGCTCGCTTTGGCAGGAGAACAGGCTACCGCTCACGAAGCAGGCGCTGGGGGAGCTCATAAGGTCCCTGTCCGGCCTCGTCGAGGAGTGGGGCGACCCAGAGTACGGCTGGACGCTCCTCGGGCCAAACCGCGTGTTCGCCAGGGCGCTCCAGCTGGCCGGCTACCCGGCGTTCGAGCTCGACAGGGCCGTCGCCGTGGCCGTGCCCGGGAAAGTCATCTACCGCCTTCGCTTAACCGGTAGTCACGGGCCGGTCGAGCTCGATGAACACACCCGCACCGACCGCGCCGTCGCGCTCCTGGTCTTCGCCGACCCGGACAGCGGTATCAGGGGCGTGGACGAGGTGGTCATCGCGGGCTACCGCTTCGGCGCCGACGCGGTGCTGTTCAACGGACAGTCCCTCATCCAGGTGCACGGCGACAGCCTCGACGAGGCAAGGACCCACGCGAAGTACCTCAGGCTGATGCTCGACACGCTCACGCTGAAGCGCGCCGGCGAGAGCGACGAGGAGGTCCAGCAGAGGCGGGCGAAGGTTGCCAAGCTGAAGGAGTGCCTCCGCTCGGTTCTTGACTTCCTGGAGGCTGAGGCCGAGAAGGGGTGGCTGTGAGGTGGTGCGGGATGGTTGGAATGGAGCCCTACTTCGAAACCCGGCTCGGCAGGCTCTACTGTGGAGACGCCCTCGAAGTGCTCCGCTATCTCCCTGATGAGAGCGTGGATGTGGTAATTACTTCTCCACCCTATTGGGCCAAGAGGGACTACGGCGACGCCACGTTCACCGTCTTTGGAGGCGACCCGGACTGCGACCACGAGTGGGTGGGGCAAGAAGTTGGCCTTCAGCACGAGAACAGAAACAACGTCCGCGGGAAGCAGGACGAAGTGGTCGGAGCGAGGGGCACGACCCGGATAAAGAAGTATAACAAGCGGACGGCCCTCATCTGTAAGAAGTGCGGGGCGTGGTATGGACAGCTCGGCCTTGAGCCGACTCCTCAGATGTTTGTCGAGCACCTCGTCGAGATTTTCCGTGAGGTCAAGCGTGTCCTCAAGCCGACGGGGAGCCTCTTCGTGAACATTGACGACACGTGGGTTGGTGGTGGGCACGGTTATGGTCTCGGCAACGACAACGACCCGAAGTGGAACGGGAGGAGCAACGTCCCAAAGGTTGCGTGGCCAGATGGACTAAAGAAAAAGTCCCTCGCTCTCGTGCCTGAACTCTTCGCCGTCAAGATGGTTTACGACGAGGGCTGGATTCTGCGGGAGAAAATAATCTGGGCAAAGAAAGTGCACTTTTACAAAGACAGGACGACGAAGGGTAACGCCATGCCCGAATCAGTCAGAGACCGCTTCAGCCACAGCTGGGAGTACATCTTCCACTTCACGAAGAGGCCGAAGTATTATTTTGATTGGAAAGCCGTCGCACCAGAACCGTCAGAATTGACCCGGGAACGAGCCAAGTATCGCTGGAGAGTTGGCCCTCACAACAAGGGCGAACTTTATCCGAGGAGCTCTAGAGAAATCAACGAAGGAATAGCCCGCAAGATACGAGAGGGGGATTACAAAGTCCGCCCGAATGATGTTATCCAAATAAACGTCCGCCCGTTCAAGGACGCCCACTTTGCGGTCTTCCCGCCAGACGTCCCGGAGCTCTTAATTAAGGTCGCTTGCCCGAAGGACGGCGTAGTCCTCGACCCGTTTGCTGGAGCAGGGACTACTCTCGTCGTGGCGGAGAAGCTCGGTAGGCGTTGGGTCGGTATCGAGATGAATCCGGACTACTGCGAAATCATAAGGCGGAGGTTTGAGCGGGAGCTTGGCGATGTGGCCAAAAACCACCGGTTGGGGCAGTGGCTCTAGACATCCAGCGCCGGGACTTAACTTCTTTTTTACGGTTTTTAGACAGTCGCCGTAAAACCACACATGTTTAACCATATAAGCCAAAAATACCCTTGTTTTGGGTTCTCACGAAGACACGTAATGGGGGTGATGAAGACAAAATCGCTTCTCACGAAGACACGTAACAAAGTGATGAAGACACGGGGTTGACCTTGATTCCCCAGATGTGCACATTTTTTCCAGCAAAGCGTTGAGCCACCGCCGTTGGTAATGCTGGCCTATGGTGATGCAGTACTACTGTCAGTGGAGCAGGGCCCGAAATTACGTGTCTTCGTGAGAAGTGGTTTTGTCTTCAGAACACTTTTGTACATTGAAACGGCATTCTCCTACCTTTAAAATGGGCAAAAAAGCCCTCTCTTGTTTCCGTGATAAGGTCAACCTTTGTGTCTTCATCACCTTATTACGTGTCTTCGTGAGAAGCGATTTTGTCTTCAGAACACTTTTGTACACCGAAAAAGCCCGCTCCTACCTTTTTCGGCGTCCACATAAGCACATCATAGGAACAGAAGTGGGTAACAAAACGGACAAGTTTAAACCTATGTGTCTTCATCACCGCAACGCCGGGCCCCGTTGCGATGACGTGAAGACAATGTAGAGTGGCTGGCTACCCCGGATTTTCGGCGCCCGTCGAGGCTGGCTGACCCACAGCAACGGTGGCGCCTAACTCTTGCCCTAGTGTTAAACAGAAGTGTTTGCCTAATTAACAAGCCCGCCGGCGTTAAACGGAACTGCTTTCGCAAGATATTTAAGGAGAAGTGCACTAACTAATGCCCGGTGGTGCGTATGGAGAAGCCGACTGCTGTCCTCGAAAGGAAGGTAATGTACCTCGACAAGAGGTTCCGGACCTCGCCGAGGATAAGCATCCCGCGCTGGTGGATTGGCAACACCGAGCGCGTCAAGGTCGAGGTTTATGCCGACAAGCTGGTCGTCCGCAAGGAGGTGGCTCACGATGAGTGAGCTCCCGGAGTGCGTCAAAAACGCCATCTCCGCCCGCGACACCGAGGCCCTCGACGACCTCTTATCCTTTTTCCACACCTTCGGCGACGAAAAGCTTGAGCCGGCCCTCTGGAGCCTCGGCTACTACTCTTTCGATACTTATGAACAGAGGAAGCGCGGGATTCGGGCGATGCTGAACACCGCCCCGCTCTTTCCGTGCCCCTTCGGTGCAAAGCCGGAGCACCTGAAGAAGTACTGCAACGAGGAGCGCCGGAAGGCCTGTCCGTTCGCCGACCCCTTTGAGGCCTTTAAGCGTATGCTCAAGGACGCCCGCCTTGAGCGTGGTGAGATACCGGTCGCCCGTTACCTCGTCGTGGAGTTCCACTTCGGCCCAACTCTCCGCCTCGGCCCGTTCAACTACAACTTCCGCCAGCCACAGGTGTTCTTCGTGGTCGCCTCGCGCTACCTCCTCGACGAGCTCTGGAGGCGTGGTGTGAAGCTCCCGCTGAGGCAGAGAGACGTTGCTGGATACCTACTATATATTATAAATAAGGGGCTCATTAGCGAGGAGGTCGCCTACGAGGCGGTGATGGAGGTGAGGGTATGAGCCTCCCTCCGTGCATTAGGGCGCTCCTTGAAAAGGGCACTCTCACGGGCGAGGAGAAGGAGCTCGTGCTGGCTTACATCCACGAGTACCAGCCGAAGTACAACGACGTGGCCGAGCTGGCCGGGGACGACCTCGCGAGCGAGCTCTTCCGCGAGGCCAAGGGGGCTACGAGGCCGTTCTCCTGCCTCAGCGTGAACCAAGTCGCCCCGGAAGTCTGTGACATCATGAACTGCCCGCTGGTCGCGACGGACCCCGTGTCGCTGATGCTGAGCTTTGCGGATAAAATCCTCTACAACCGCGCGACGCGGGAGCTTAAAATCTACTTCTACGGCAAGGACGAGCCTCTTATCATCCCGGTCAAATCCATCGCCTCTGACCGTCGCTCCGTCCTCGGCGAGATTGCTTCTTTCACGCTTGAGCTTTTCAATGTCCCAATTATCCTGCGCACCTATCAGACCGAGGACGGCGAGCGCGTTGACCAGCTTCAACAGTTGATTACCCGCGCCTTCGAGCAAGCCGTGATGGTGCGCGAGGATGACATCGGCGTCGGTGAGTTGATGGCAGAGCTCTACGACCTCTATCCGCCCATCAGCCTTGAGAGCGCGAAGGACAAGGCGACCGTGCCCGAGGCGATGATTTACGTGGACAAGCGCGGGAAGTACTACGCCGTCCTTGCGCGCCTCGTCCGTCAGAAGGCTCGCTCAATGCTGGGCATCACTTCAATCAAGAAGCTCGCGGAGACGCTTAGGAAGTTCGGCATCGAGAGGCGCCAGATTAGAGTGGGATATAAGAGGCCGTACTACTACCTCGTGCCAGAGGCGGTCTTCGTCGAGCTCACGGAGCGCGAGCTCAAGCCGGCGCACTCGGAGATTGATGAGGCTCTCTCGGCTATCGAGCGCACCCGCACCGACTTTGGGGACTGGGATTACGTGAACGACGCGGAGGGGTGATGTGGTGAACCTCCGAATCTTCGGCCCGCCGGGCACGGGGAAGACCTACGCGCTCACGCAGATACTCGGCCACCTAACCGGCCGGCTCGACGCTTCGGAGTGGCTCGCAGAGTACGACCTCGACCTCCCGCACAAGGCCTACTCGCCCCGCGAAGTCGTCCTTATGAGCTTCACCAACAGTGCGGTTGACGAGCTCGTCGGCAGGGTCGGCTTCCGGCGTGGCTACCGCGCGGGCCTCTTTGGCACGATGCACGGCATAGCGCTTCACCTACTCCGCTCTGCCCGCATTGTCTCGCCCCGGGTGGTCAGCCGGACGCTCGGCAAGCCCGGGGCCGTCGGCTGGTGGAAGGCCAAGTTCGCCCGCGAGGTCGGCGTCCCTTATGACCCCAACGAGGAGCTCACGACTCTGCCCGGCAACCAGTTCTTCAACGCCTACACTTACGCCGTCAACGTTTACTTCCCGCGCTTCTTAAACCTCGGACGTGTCGTGGACAAGTTGATGGCTGAAAACGAGGAGTGGGGCGTCCTTGCGGAGCAATGGCTCAAGTTCAAACGGCGCGAGAAAATCATAGACTTCGATGACATCCTCGCCCTGGCGTTCGTCACGGATGTGCACCCGGAGCGCCCGGTGCTCATCGCGGATGAGTTCCAGGACTTCAGCCCGCTCCAATGGGAGGTCTTTAAGAACTGGATGGTGGACACTGAATTTACTATCATCAGTGGTGATGATGACCAAACGCTCTTCCGCTTCCAGGGCGCCTCTCCGGACTTCTTGCTCCACGAGTTCCCCGCCGACGAGACTGTCGTCCTCAAGCGCTCCTTCCGCTTACCATCCCAAGTGCTCCTCGCCTCACAGCTCCTCGTCAAGCTCTTCGTCCGCAACCGCTACCCGAAGAAGTTTCAGCCGAGGGTGCGGGGTGGAAAGGTGTTGATGCGCGACATAGACTTTATGAGTATCCCGGACAACGCCTTGCTCCTCGCGCGGAAGGGCTTCTCCGTTATGGTGCTCGCGCGCACGAACAGCCAGGTGAAGGACCTCGAAGAGCTCTTCCTCCAGAAGGGCGTTCCGTTCTACCGCTTCAAGACGCGCCGGATGCAGGTGTGGAAGGACTTCGTGGACAGGATTGAGAACTTCATCGAGACGCTCAAGGAGAGGAAGCCACCGCTCCGCTCCGACGCGCGCTTTTACCTTAGGCTCACCGGGCTCGAAGGCCCGAAGCTCGACCGCGCCGTCGAGGTTCTCACAGCTAACCCATCAAACCTACTGGCCGAGAAGATAATCCGCGACCCGCTCGGCCCGCTCAAGCCGGAGAAGGTGGCCGAGGCGCTTGGTAGTCAGTCCTTAGCCGAGGTTGCCCTCGAAGCGTTGCGCGCTCGGCTTAATGGCCGGATGGAGAAGCCGGCTGGTGAAATCTACATTGATACTATTCACTCGGCCAAGGGGCGTGAGGCCGACGTGGTGATAATTTACGATACCATCACGCCGAGGATTCGCACGGAGCTCGAAGAGGGCGACCGCGAGGATTTCGAGGCGGAGGTGCGCGTTTGGTATGTAGCCCTAACTCGCGCCCGCGAGGCCGTCGTGATAACCCGCGGTCCTTACCCGTTCCTACGCCCGAAGCTCGCGCAGGCGACGGCATATCTTAAACAGGTCGTTAGGAGGTGATTTAATGCCAAGGAAGAGGCGGTTTAAGATTGAGGTTCTCGACGTGAACGTTGAGCCCGATGTGGGGCGTTGGACTGCTACCGTCGAGCTGAACACCGGTCGCCTTGAGGTCGAGGCCCGGAACATCGGTCCGGCAG
>Ga0256838_1000230_pt1 | contig 39430 bp, 36 predicted proteins | sample 4571419metaG_FD_185978 | JGI IMG/M metagenome (GOLD analysis project Ga0256838, IMG submission 185978) | Hydrothermal vent microbial communities from Guaymas Basin, Mexico - 4571-419 | ecosystem: Environmental > Aquatic > Marine > Hydrothermal vents | place: Mexico: Guaymas Basin | collected... | reverse complement strand
GAAATCCCAAGAGTTTTTACAGCATTTGAAGCTATTTTTGAGAATAAATCACTAACTCCATACTCATATATTTTATCCAAAGTTCGTCCTAGTGCTATATCATTTATACTTTTTGCCTCTATATCTTTTCCTAATAGTTGAGCTATTGGTTTATCTTCAAAATATTGTGGAGTCATATATAGTGGAGTACCTGTAAATCCCAAGCCATTGATGATCATAGCGACCACAGCATCCCCATGGCTTAGGGTTCTTTGGTCTCCTGTGACTATATGGCTATTGACTATTTCAGATATATTTAGCTCTTTACACATCCCTGCCACTAAGCCTAGATGTCCTAACTTTTTTGTTTTTATTTTATTTATTTTTGTAAAACAGATGGTATATTCCTAATATATATATTTATTTCTTATTATATTACTTTAAGTTTATAGGGGTGATGAATGTCAGATCCTAACAACTGCTCTAGCTGTGCTATCCTTTTATCTTTGTCTAATTCAGTCATTTTTATAATCCTTATTTAGGATAATTATACTATTCTTAAACGATAATACCATTAATTTTTGTTTTTTGGCTAAAGTATTTTAATTAGTTTTAAGCAAATAAATTGATAAGAAATCTAAATATTCTTTATTCACTAATAGTATTACTATCTTATATGAAACAGTTATATAAAAAAAGAAAAATAACTCTAAAAATAACTATATCTTAAAGTAATTTTATATAAAATTATCCTAAAGCAAAATCTCTTATTAATATCAATAAGAGATTCTTATATATAATATAAGAATGGCTATAATGAAGGAGGAAATATGAAGTTAGGTTTCTTAGTTGACCTTAACCTATGTATGGGTTGTAAAGGTTGTGAGATTGCTTGTAAAGTGGAAAATGATGTTCCATTAAGCTCTTGGCGTTTGAGAGTAAAATATATAGATGTGGGTGTGTTCCCAGAGACATCTAGAAATTTTACTCCACTTAGATGTAACCATTGTGAAAATGCTCCATGTGAGAGAATTTGTCCAGTATCAGCACTACATTATTTAGATAATGGAATTGTAAATATTGATAATGAAAGATGTATTGGTTGTGCTGGTTGTATGATGGCATGTCCTTATGGTGCTATATATATGGATCCAGAAACAAATACAGCAGATAAATGTACATTTTGTGCTCACCGTGTAGAGGGTGGAATGATGCCAGCTTGTGTTGTTGCCTGTCCCGTTGAAGCTAATATTTTTGGTAATGTTGATGATGAGACAAGTCATATTTCAAGATATATGATGCAACATCAAGGTTCTGTACAAGTTAGAAAACCAGAAAAACACACAGATCCTAAGCACTATTATGTGGGTGGTGGTAATCAAACTCTAAATCCTCTAGCTCATGAAAGAATAGAAGGTTATGGACTATTTAATAATATTACTCATTTAGAGCATGTAGGTGATCCTCATCACTCAATATTAGATAGATTTTTAGAGCCATTTACTTCTCATGAAGAACTTACTAATAATTCATTGGCAGATGAAAAAATGTCTAAAGCTGGTCATAAAAAAGAAGGAGGTCATTAGATGGTAGAGAATACAATAGCTGCAACTCACGCAGTGGTAACTCTTGATGTAGCACTCCCAGGTATTATTTGGGGTTGGATGATTACTCTTAATATGTGGGCAAAAAGTATCGGTACAGGTGTAATTATGGTAGGTTTTTATCTATTATATAGACACAAAAAAGAAGATATGCCAAACTTAAGATGGTTAATGCCTTTAATATCATTTATCGCTTTAAATGTATTTCTATTGTTTACACTACTTGATTTACATCAGCCTCTAAGAATGGTAAATATTTTTCTTCACCCAAATTGGACTTCAGCAATTACTGTTGGTGCTTGGATGGCTTCTCTTTATACAGGGCTTATCACTTTAATGGCTTATATTGGAGCTATGGATCAATTTCCTGATTTTAGAAGACACTGTCCTGTATCGAAAGCAGCAAGAACAAATAGTGCAATCTATGAAAAAATATTTCCATTTGTAGTATTTCTAGCAATCCCTGTAACACTTTATACTGCTATTATTATGGCAGAATCAAGTGCAAGAGATTTATGGCAAGCTCCAACAGAGATGATGCAGATGCTTTTAGCAGCATTTTTAGCAGGATCTGCTACACTAATTTTTATTAGTGATCAATGGTCTGTTAATGCAAGAAGAGAGTTATCATTTATTCTTGCTTTATCTGTATTTTTAGGATTTATGATGTATATGGGAGAATATTTCTTCTCATTTAAATCAGCAGAAGCAGAAGCGACACTTAAGTTTGTTCACGCAGGTGGAGAATATAATGGTCAATTTTGGTTTGCTATGATAGTTGGTTTTGTTATACCATTTTTCTTATCAATCTCTACAATGAAAAGTGACAATAAAGTTATCTTAAAATTTACAGCGTTAATAGCTCTTGTAGGATTATATCTTGCAAAAGATGTTTGGCTAAAAATTCCACAAATGTTACCATTAAGTTAAGGGGGTAAAAATGTCAAAAGAGAATAATATGTTTATTGAAAGTAGACGAACATTTTTAAAAGGTACTGCATTTACAGTTGCAGGTGCTGTTATAGCAAAAGGTGTATTTACTACTATAGTTAATACGGAAGCTGTTGCAGAAGATGTTAAAACATCAGAAAATAATCAAGATCTGTCATTTTATCCACCTTTAGAACAGTGGGATAGTTATACAGAACTTGATGGTGGAGATTGGAAAAGGGGTGGAACTGGCAGAAATGGTGGATCCAGCTTAGAGAGTGAAAATGGAATTAAAGCTACTGAGTATATGCTTGTTCCAACTGCTTGTTCAAATTGTGAGGCTTCTTGTGGACTTACTGCATGGGTTGATATTGGTGAGTATAAAAAATCACAAAATCCTAGAGACCTTAAGGTAAGAAAATATATGGGTAATCCTCTTCATGCAGGAAGCCGTGGTAGAAACTGTGCAAAAGGTTATGCGGTACAATCACAAATGTATGATCCAGATCGTATACCTTTTCCTCTAAAAAGAGCTCCTGGAAGTAAACGTGGTGAAGGTAAATGGGTTAGAGTATCTTGGGATGAAGCTATGAAAGAGATTGGTACTAAAATGCACGATACTCTTAAAAGTGGTGATGAGATGTCTAAAAAATCTATTATGTATCATGTTGGACGACCAAATGAAAATGGTTTTGGACATAGGATTCCACATTCAATGGGTTGTGATGGATATGATTCTCATACAAATATATGTTCTGCTGGAGCAAGAGAAGGTACAATTCAATGGGCAAATGATGATAGAAATTCGCCAGATTGGGCAAATGCTAAACTGATATTCCTTCAATCATCTCATGCAGCAGATGCTGGTCACTATTTTCAACAAGCAGCTGGACTTATTGCAGATGCAAGAAAAAAGGGTGCTAAACTTGTAGTTATGGATCCTAGACTTTCAAACTCTGCTGGTATGGCTGACTTATGGTTACCAACTTGGCCAGGAACTGAAGCAGCTGTATATCTATACCTTGCAAATAGAATTTTAAATGACAAAGACCTAAATGGTAATAGTCAAGTAAATCATGATTTTGTTAAAAACTGGGTAAACTGGGATAGATTGATGGATGATAAAAAATATCTTCACTTTATGTTAGAGCGTGGATATATTAAGCATCTTCCAAAAGGAAACAGTTATGAAGATTTTATTGAATTAATTCAAGGTCTTTACCAACCATATACTCTTGAATTTACTGCTAAAGAGTGTAGAATTGAACCATATAAACTAGAAAAACTTTATGAACTATTCATTGATGCTGGTGATAGAGTAGCTACATATCTATGGAGAGCTGGACCAATTGGACACCGTGGTGGATGGATGAATACAAGAGCTGGATTTTTGCCATTTGTTCTTCGTGGAGCATTAGCAGGAAATAAAGGTGGAGTAGGGATGCACCACTGGCATGTAATATCTGTAAACGGTAAAGGTGATGCTGCTACTGTAAATGGTAAACGACCTGCAAAAGTTGATGTTTGGAATGAGATTGCATGGCCACCTGAATACCCTCTTAGTACTTATGAGATGAGTCATATTATGCCTCATTTACTTATGGATGATGAGTGGCAAGACAAATGGAATAAAAAAGGTCTTAATATTCCAAGTAAATTAGCTGTTTGGATCCCTAGAATGTATAATCCAGTTTGGATTAATCCTGATGGGTTTAGATGGATTGAGATGCTAAAGCGTGAAGATAAGATTGAGATGAGCTTTAATCTATCTCCAACATGGAGTGAAACAAACTGGTATTGTGATTTTGTTCTTCCTGTTGGACTTGCTGGAGAAAGACATGATCAACATTCAGAAGCAACAAAACCTGCAAGATGGTTATCATTTAGACAACCAGCTTTAAGAGTAGCATTAGAAAAAATGGGATGGAAAGCAAAAAATCCAACTCGTGCAACACTAGAGGCTCATATTCAGTCTGGTCTTGGTGAAGTTTGGGAAGAGGTTGAATTTTGGTCAACTATAATGGTTGAATATATTGATCCTGATGGAAGTTTAGGTGTAAGAGATTATTGGGCTTCAAAAGAGGATCCAACAAGAGCTGTAACTATTCCAGAATGGTATCAGGCTGCGTTTGATAAATTACCAAATCTTAAAGCTGCTGCAAAAGCTAAATATCCAGACTCTAAATATCCAAATTATGAGTTGATGAGAGATAGAGGAACTTGGCTTGAAGAGGATAATATCTTTAGACCTCAAGAGAGACCTCTTAAAAGAGAAGGTGATAATTTTATTGCTCATGGTCACGAGTATCATATTGATGATCTATCAAAAGATAAATATGGTGTAATTAATGCAAACTCTCATGGTAAGAAAAAAGCTATTGGTGTTGAAGTTGAGGGTGAATTAAAACAAGGTTTCCATACGCTAAGTAAAAAATTAGAGTTTTATTCTGAATGGTTTGCACAGTGGAAATGGCCTGAATATGCTATACCAATTTATCCAACAACAAAGAGTCAAAGAAAAGAGATGGTGCATATTGTAACACAGGTTCACCATGACTTTATGGAAAAAGATAATGAATTCGCACTTAATACTGTATTTAGATTATCATATAATATTCATACTCGTTCGGTAAACTCTAAGCATCTTATGGAAATTTCTCAAAACCATAACCCAGTTTGGATTAATACTCAGGATGCAAAAAGATTAAATATCAAGCAAGGTGATGCTATTAAAGTTACTATCAGTGATACTGTAAGTGGACTTGAAAGTGGTTACTTTATTGCTATGGCTGTTCCAACAGAGGGGCAAATGCCTGGCGTTTTAGCAAATTCTCACCACGCTGGTAGATGGAAACTTAAAAATGCTGTTGAGATTCCTGGATTTGAGCAAAAGCTTGGAATTATGGGTCTTGGTACTCCTTTATATGATATGACTATGGATGGTAAAATAGGTACTCTTAAACCAAAACAAGGAATTGATAAAGGTATGATGGAGCGAAAAAGCTCTTGGCAGTTTAAAGAATACAATAAAGATTTAGACAATATTTGGTGGGATGGTCTTACTGGTTCATGGCAAAATGCTGTTGCACCTTCACATCCTGATCCAATTGCTGGAAATCATGCTTGGCATCAAAAAGTATCTATTGAGTTAGCTGGTAAAGAAGATACAATTGGTGATATATATGTAAATTATGAGAATAATATGAAAGTATATAAAGCTTGGAGAGATGACTTGACTCGTCCACTAAATAGTGATGATAAGTTAAGAAGACCTCAACATATTAAAAGACCAGCAGTACCTTTATCTGATAAAGCATATGCTGTAAATCTTAAAGATTAGACTAAAACTCATCGGAAGTGATGGCTTTTTTTTTAGCCTCACCCAAAGCTGGAACTAAAACACCAGTTCTGAGTTTTAAAATAAATATATTCATTAAATTTTAGTGAAATAGATTCCGTGTCAAGCACGGAATCTCTAAAATCAAGAGTCTCTATTACTTTTGATACCATAAAGGTTGCCAATTGAATAGAGTTATAATTTCTGCTATTCTTCTACAAATTTATTAACATAAAGTTTACTTAAGTTATTTTAAAAGATTAAACTATATAAAATATCATTTTTAATTAAAAGTTATGAATAATATAGATACAATCGCAAAAAATCTAAGGAAAAAAATGAATGAATTTTTAACAACAGATAGCTCTTCTGATTTACCTGAAGGACATCCTGTTTCAGTTTATATGAAAGAAAATATTTTAATTAAAGATATTATAGGAAATATAAATAATCTTAATATAAAAGATAATTTTAAACCATTTTTGGCATTTTTTGAGCAACTTTGTTCGATAGAAAAGCACTATGCACGAAAAGAAAATCAACTATTTCCATATCTTGAAACTTATGGATGGACAAGCCCTAGTCAAAATATGTGGGCAATGCATGATAATATTAGAGATGATATTAGAGAGATTAAAAAAGCGATAAAAGAGGATAATTTTTTAGCTATTACTGAGCTTTTACAAAGAGTTTTTGCAACCATCCACCATCTAATTCAAGTTGAAGAGATGAGACTTTTACCAAATGCAATGGGGATGTTAAGCGAAGATGATTGGAAAGAGATGAGAGCAGGAGAGGAGGAGATTGGATGGATGTTTGATACACCACCAGCACCATATCCAGCTAAAGAGACTCCTGAATATATTCATCCAAGTAAAGATACAAAAAAAAGAAAATTACCTTTTTCTTTAGATGGAAGAATAAGATTAAATGAAGGATATTTGCTAGAAGATCAGTTGAATTTAATGCTTCAATTTATGCCTGTAGATTTAACTTATGTCGATGAAAATGATATAGTTTTATTTTATAATCGTGGAGAAAATAGAGTATTTCCAAGAAGTGCAGGTATTATTGGTAGAGAAGTTAAATTTTGTCATCCTCCTAAAAGTGTAGACCAAGTTTTAATGATATTAAAAGAGTTTAAAGCAGGACGAAGAGATGAAGCTGAATTTTGGATAAACTTTAAAGGCAAATTTATACATATCCAATATTTTGCAATTAGAGATGAAGATGGGACGTATAGAGGTGTAATTGAGATGAGCCAAGATGTAACCCATATTAGAAACCTTACAGGTGAACAAAGACTTCTTGATTGGGAGTAGTTTTATAGATTATTAAGATATAATATATAATTGATGTTACGCATATTTAAATTATTTTTAAAATTCAAGGGCAACCGAGGGATTGCCCCTACAAAAGGTTGATTAGCCGTAGGGGTTATCCCTTCCTTGTGGGTACCCTAAAATATGGATAATTATGCTTTTGGACACGGTGCTTTAGCTCCGTATATTAGGGAGAGGCTAAAGCCATCTCGTCCTAAAAAAAGCTTAATTCATTGGCGCATTGAGGTATCCCCTTGTGGGTTCCCTAAAATATGGATAATTATAAATATTTATATAAAGTGCGTAATATCAGATATATAACTCTTATACAAGGCTTACAATGTTTAAAAATATTTTTATATTAATTTTTTCAATTCTTTTTGTTGGTTGTGGAAGTACTGCTATTACTCAAGATGAAGAGATAATCCAAAGTGATAATATTATATTATCACCTATTGGAAATAATGATACTATTGAGGTTTATCAAAATAGCTCCATTTTTATATATCCATTAACAAATGATATAAATGCACTCTCTATCAATAATCTTAGCACACCATCTTATGGAAAAATTCGATTAATTAATAATTATATAGAGTATACCCCTGATACTAATTATATTGGCAATGATATAATCACATATATTCCTAATAATGTTGATAAAAATGGGCAAACTACTACGATTACAATTACTGTTATAAAAGAGGAAGAATCTGCTATTGATAATTCTATTCCAAAGGGTAAAATTGATAATATAGAGGTTAATGAAAATAGCTATATTGATGTTAATCTTATAAGTAATGATGTAGACAATGATTTAGATACTCTTACTATTAGCAATCTAACCACGCCTATTCATGGAACGGCTACATTTAATGGTTTTGTTGTTAGATATAGACCAAATTTAAATTATATAGGTGAAGATAGGTTTACATATACACCAAATGATGGTAAAGATGATGGGTTTACTACAACAGTTTATGTAAATGTTAAAAATGTTAATTCAGCTCCAATAGGTATTAGTGATAATTTTACTATTGATAAGAATAGCTCTTTAATTATAGATGTTTTAAAAAATGATACTGATTTGGATAAAGATAGACTATTAATCGATTCAATTACTACTCCTCAAAATGGTGTCGCTAGAATAGAAGGCGATAGAATTCGCTATCAACCTGATATAGATTTTGTTGGAGATGATATATTTTCTTATGCTCCAGATGATGGAAAAGATATAGGGGAGTTGGTTGAGATAAAAATAACTGTGATAGATACAAATATTACTTATTATGATAGAAATTCAACTGATAATTTAATTGAAAATTTTATTGTAGATTTAAATGAAAGAGAGACTATAGAGATAGAGAGTACAAATCACGCTCCTATATCATTTCCTGATACCACAAGTACATATTTTAATCAACCAGTTACAATTTTAGTCTTAGATAATGACATGGATGAAGATAATGATACACTTCATATATCTTATGTCTCAGATACTCAAAATGGTTCAATTATTATTAAAGATAATAGAATGATTTATACTCCTAACGATAATTTTGTAGGGGAGGATAGTTTTGAATATTCTATAAGTGATGGTAACTCTACAAGTAATCTCACAAATGTAACTATTCAAATTAATGGGGGAGAAAAATTATTTATAAGAGGGCAGATAACATATCAAAGAGTCGATGCTACCGAAAATGGATTAAATTATCAATCAAGTTATCCACAACCTTGTAGAGCAATTAAAGTTGGGCTTATTGATAGTCTTGGAGAAACTGTGGCTACCACATATACAGATTCTGATGGACTTTATATATTTGAAGAATTAGATAGAGAACAATCTTTGAAAATAAGAGCTTATGGAGAGTTATATCATAAAAATAGATGGGATATAAAAGCTGTAGATAATACTAACAATGATGCATTATACGTTATGGAGGGTGAATTAAGAAAGGTAGAAGAAAGCTCTACAATCCGAAATTTACATGCATCTATTGGATGGGATGAAGATAGCAAGAGATATATTAATGATAGAGTATCTGCCCCTTTTGCAATATTAGATACAGTATACAAAAGTTTAGGGGTTATCTACGATATGGATAATACAATTAATCTTCCCACTTTAAAAGTTAAATGGTCAGTTGAAAATAAAGCTGTAAATGGAGATAAAACTATCGGTGAGATTGGCTCTAGCCATTACGATTCTGATAATAGTTTTTGGATATTAGGAGATGAAAATAGTGATACAGACGAATTTGATATATCTATAATTACTCATGAATTAGGTCACTATTTAAAATCAAAACTAAGTAGAAAAGATTCTATAGGTGGAAGACACTCCACAACTTCAACGCTTGATACAAGGTTAGCTTATGAAGAGGGCTGGTGTAACGCTTTTGCAGGAATTATAGAAAATAGCCCTTTATTTATAGATACAGTGGGTAGAAGTCAAAATTTATCTTCTGTAATTAATCTTCAAAGTGAAGGGTATAATAAAGGATGGTTTAGCGAAGGTTCTGTTCAGAGAATTATATATAATCTATTTGATAATGAAAATAGTGGTGCAGATACTCTATCTTTAGGATTTAAACCTCTGTTTGATGTAGCAACCAAAATTGAAACTAATTATCCATCATTTCTTACTATTTTTAGTTTTATATATGCTCTAAAGATAGAAAATCCATCTATTTTATATGATATTGATAAATTGGTATCATCAGAAGATATATCGCCAATTAGTGATTATTTTGGAACAAATCGTACAAATGACGCAGGAGATGCTAAAACACTACCTGTATATAATAGTATTTCACTAGATGAGACAAAAACTTTTTGTACAGAAAACAAATTTGGAAGCTATAACAGACTTTTAAATAGATTCTTAATTAAACTTCATATCCCCTCATCAGATTATTATGAGTTTACAATTGTGCAAAAAAGTGCTGGTTTTACATCAACTTTAAATGGTGACCCTGATTTTATTTTATATAAAACCTCACCTCATTTAAAAATTGGTATGTCAAATAATATAGCTCAAAATGAAGAGAGAAGTTTTGATTTGTCTTCTGGGGACTATCTGATAGATTTGTATGATTATAATAAACAGAGTAAAAGTTGTTTTGAATTGACAATTAAAGATATTAGCTGGTTTAGTTTTTATTTTTAAATTCCAGCTTTATATGAGGCTAAAGTATAATGTTAATGCATTAAGCTTTTTTTATTAGCATTATGGACTAAAGCATAATATATACCACGAGATGATAGTTGTAAGTTTTATGAGTTTACTAAAGCTTATGAGATGATAGAGATTGAGGAAATGGCGACAAAAGAGAAGTTATAGAAAAAATATTTCCATTATGCCTCTTAAGTAACAGACAAACATTCTAAAATCTTATATACTTTGAATATTGGATATAAAAATTCAAAATAATTAAAAAAAAGGATAGAATATGTTAGATAAAATGAAAAAAGAGATAACTGAAGATATTAAAAAAGCAAATGAGTCTGGGAAAATGACGGTAGAAGAGATTGAGACAATAGTTGAAAATGCTGTTTCAAAAGTGACACACAATACAAAAGATGCTGTTGTAGATATGAATGAACTTGCAAAAGAGGCGGTTACTATAACAATAAAAGAGTTAGAATTAACAGGAGAGATTAGCAAAGAGTTGGCAAGAGCTGTGGTAAATGGTGTAATAAATGGTATCAATAAAAGTGCCAAAGAGAATATTAATGATATGGATATGGAGTTACTAAAAACAAAATATAGACTCCAAGAGCAAAAAGATAGATTTTCTGTCAATTTAAAAAATGTTTTTGATGGTACAAAAGAGGGAGTGTCTAAATTTTCAGGAGAGACAAAAAAGGAACTAGAAGAGGCGTTGCTTGATGTCAAACTAAAAAATGTTGAGAGTTTGGGATTGATGAGTGAGACTATTAAACATAGTATTAAAGTAGTAATTGAAGAGGGTGAAGATATTCAAAATAAAGTTGCTTTTATTGCAAAAGAAGCAACTCAAAATGCACTAGATAGTGGACGATTAACAGCAGAAAAGACTAGAGAGATTTCAGAATTGGTACTATTGGCTACTATTGAATCAGCCCAAGAACTTGAAAAAGATATTGAAGAGACTACCAAGGGTGCAGTTATTGGTGTTAAAGATGGTATTGTCCATAGTGTTAAAAAGGTACAAGCAGAGTTTGTTGAAGCCAAAGATGGTTCTACTGAGTTATTTGTAGAAGAGAATATCAAAGAGATGATAAGTGATCTTAATACTACAGAAGAAGCCTTTATTATAGCCATTGGCAATACAATAAGCAGAGTTGATAATAGTGCAAAAACAGTACTTAAATATCCTATTAAGGAAATCCAAGAGATTACCTCTGATTTAAAAGAGAGTGTTTCAGATACAACAGAAGTTGCTATTAATCATCTAAAAGAGAGTGGCTCATATATAGCTTATAATGTAAAAGAGAAAGTATTTGAGTTAGCAGATGATGCAAAAGATGAGATAGCAGATTTATCTGAAAAGATGGTTAAGGTTTCTAAAGGTGCATTTACAGGTATGATTGATGGTGCTAAAAAAGTAATAAATGATGAGAAAAAGGTATAAAATGAAAAATATAATTATAAAAACATTGGTAGCAGGAAGCTTAATAAGTTTTGTGGCGACAACAGCACTCTATGCTGACCAAAATCAGACAGTAACTATTGAGCAAAAAGCAAAAGAGATGGTTCACAATAGTAAAGTAAAAGCTGATAAGTTGATTGAAGATGCCAAAGTAAAAGCTGCAGCGATAATAGAAAAAACCAAAACAACAGTTGAAGCTTTAAAAAATGAGTCAGAGAAAAGCATAAATGAGACAACTCAAGAGGCAAAAGATTTAGCTCATGAAGCATTAGAGAAAAGCAAAGCAACAGGTACAGAACTTATTGAGAAGAGCAAAGCATTGCCAAGTAAAATGGAAACAGATATACAAGATAAGTATGTTTATAGTAAAAAGGCAGTTAATAAATCTTATGAAAAAGGTAAAGATAAAGCTAATGATATACTTATTCATACTGCAATAAAGTATGCTTATCTTGTGAGTTCAGATATTCACTCTATGAAAATTGATATTGATGTTAAAGATGGTGTTGTTGAACTCTTTGGTAAAGTACAGAGTGCTGAAGAAGCAGAAAAAGCGATACAGATTGCTCTTTCTACAAAAGGAGTTTCTGTGGTAAATGCACTTTTTTCAGTAAAAGAGTAGCGTTATTTATGAGTATAAATCTTATCCTATTCTAGATATAGTGGGATAGTATAGCTAGAACGAGGAGTTAATGATGAAAAAACAGATAATTTATGGTACTATTTTTGTACTATTAATGATGAGTGGTTGTACGCAAGAGCTACAAAATAAATTTGGTCGAGCCGTTCAAAACTGGACGGGAACTAATGGTGTGTTAGAGATTTATGCTGGGGATAAACTGGTGAAAAGATTTATAAATATTGATAAACTTTCAACAGCTGTAAGTACAAGTGGTAGCAAAGACAGACCTTATCGATATGGTTATGGAATTTTGGATGAAAACTTAAATTCTAAAAAAGATGCAAATGAGTCACGGGTCTATTTTGAATTTTCAGACTATTCTACTTCATATATATTTTTTGAAAAGCCAAAAAGTTCAAATAAAAAATGATAAAAAATTCACCCTATTATCATCAAACTATTAAAGTTTTACAATCTACTACCTTATTTAATGGTGTAGATAAGGAGACCATGGAAGAGATATTAAGTCATTTTGCCCCTACAACACTACCTAAGAAAACTCTTCTCTACTCCTCTCAAACCAAAAATTTGTTTTACATTATACTCAAAGGGAGAGTCAAGTTATCACAAATAAATCCTGAAACAGGGCGTGAATATATTATATTTATACTTGAATTAGGAGATGCTTTTGATATTATTTCACTGCTTGATGGAGAGGAGCATGAGGTTATTATTGAAGCTATTGATGATGTTCAGTTGCTTAAAACTTCTATGGCTACGGCTAGAAATTGGCTTAAAAATCATCCCAACTTCAATAAAAACTTTTTACCATATTTGGGTAATAGAATGCGTATTTTGGAAAACTCGGCTACTGATTTGGCACTCTATGACACCATAACAAGATTGGCAAGGTTGATTTTACAGTATGTTAAGCATGATAAGAAAGATTACTCTGTAAAGCTTATTAATGACCTCTCTCATGAGGTGTTGTCGCAGATGATAGGCTCTGTACGAAAAGTGGTTAATCTAAATATTGGGGAGTTGAGAAAAGAGGGATTGATTGATTCGGTAAGAGGGAGTCTCTCAGTTAAAAATTTAGAAGCATTAATAGAGAGGGCAAAACTATGACCAATCATGAATCTACCAACTCACTACTAGCCTCATTAGCCTATCTCATTATTATAATCACAGGACTAAAAGAGCAGATATCAGTCTGATTTGGGCTTTGCAGTTTAATCTATATTTAAGTTCTATTTACTATCTAATTTTTAACGAGGCTAAAGCCGTCGTGTCCGAGATTAATCCTATATTTTGGAATAAAAACTATATTTATTTTGATAGTTTTTTAGCTTAAAATTGACTTAAATTGCAAATCCCAAGTCTGACTCTCTACCTCTGCTTATGGTATTCTTTTGGTTTCTCTTTTTTGAACTTGATTATGCTCTAGTCTTTGAACTATTAGCTTTTATTTTATTCTTAAACAATTTTTCTAACAAAAAGAACTTTTAAATAATTACCCTCTTTAAAATTATCATTAACTTTAAAATCTTTTGGTAAAGAGAAGTTTTCCTCTATTTTATATTTTATATTTAACTCTTTAAATGCTTTAGCAATAAAATCTTTAAAAACTTTTATATCAAAATTGGCAGAGTTTGTTGAAGCTACAATAACACCATTATTTGATGTGATAGCAATAACATCTTTTAACAATTTTACATAATCTTTAGAAGCACTAAATATATGTTTTTTACTTCTTGCAAAACTAGGGGGATCAACCACAACCAAATCAAACTGTAATTTTTTTCTAACAGCATATTTAAAATAGTTAAAAACATCTTCAACTATGATATTTTGATTTTCTAAATCTATATTATTTACTCTAAATTGTTCTGTTGTTTTGGCTCGGCTTCTATTTGCTAAATCAACACTTGTGGTACTTTTTGCTCCACCTAAACTTGAAAAAACAGAAAATGCACCTGTATAAGAGAATGTATTTAGCATAGTTTTATTGTTTGAGTATTTATCATGAATTGTTTTTCTAACATCTCTTTGGTCTAAAAAAATTCCAACCATTGCACCATCATCAAGATATATTGCAAAATTTACACCATTTTCTTTTACTATTATTGGGGCATCTGCCTCTTTACCACAGATAAAATCATTTTGACTTTCAAGATATTGACCTTTTGCATCAAATCGTCTTTTCTGATAGATTCCTTTATAATCAACTATTTCTTTTAAAACCTCTATAATATTATCTCTAAATTTATATATCCCCAAACTATACCAAGTTACAAGATAAAAACCATCAAAATAATCTATAGTTAATCCACCAACTCCATCACCTTCTCCATTAAAAACTCTAAATGCAGTTGTTGTTTGTGTATCTTTATAAAAATTCTCTCTATGTTCTATCGCTTGTTGTATTTTATTTCTAAAAAAATTCTTATTTATCTCTTCATTTTTATTATAAGAAAGCGTCCAACCACTCCCCTTATTTTGCACACCAGCATATCCTTTTGCAATAAACTTACCTCTATTATCAATAAGGTTTATAATATCACCCTGCTCTATTTTATTAAAATCTATAATAGACTCTTTAGATATTAGTGGATATTTATCTCTATAATTTTGAATATATTTTGGCTTTACTACTAAATTTTTCTCTTTATACATATTTATTTTATCACCTATTATTTATTTAACTCTTTTAAATGACAACTTTGCATCCTCATCATAAAGTTCTTTTAAAAAATTATCAAAAAAAGTCAAATATCCACTTGAAGTTTTTAATTTATATTTATTTGTTCTTTTATAATCACATCTATTTTTTGTACAATTAATTACTAGTTTATATTTTTTGGTTTCAATAATTTGTTGTTTTGGTCTAACTTTTGTTAGCTCTTTAATTAAACGAAGTAAAAGATGTTTATCTTTTTTATACTTATTTTTTCCCTTAACAATTGGCTTCTTATTCTCTTCATAAATTACATAATTCTCCCAAGGAACAAAAAAACCAAGTATTCTATTTACAGGTCTCCCAATCAAATATCCTTGATTAATTGTAGAAAAATCTTTAATCTTTCCAACACTAATACCATTATATGATATATTATATACTCTATCTTGCTCTTGTGCAAATAGTAATATAGTTGATATTACAAATATAATTAATACTTTTTTCATAATAAAATCCTCTTAGTTAAATTTAAAAATTCTCATTTTTGCACTTCTACTTCGTGGATTAATTTTTAGCTCAGAAGCAGTTGCAATAATTGGTTTCTTTGTGATAATTTTACCCAATTGATTATCTCTACCACATGTACATCTAAAAGCATTATCATCACAAATACATCTTTTTGTCCACTTTTTAAATCTATTTTTTACCAATCTATCCTCTAAAGAGTGAAAAGTGATAAGTGCAATAATTGCCCCTGTTGGTTTGATATTCTCTAATGCATCTAAAAGCCCCTCAATCTCATCAAGTTCACTATTTACCTCTATTCTAATTGCTTGAAACATCAAAGTAGCAGGATGTATTTTTGTCCCTTGATATAACACAGTTGAACTTATCTCGTTAAGCATTTTAGGACTATCTATTGTTTGTGATGCTCTTGCTTGTACAATTGCACTTGCCAATTTTTCATATGGTTTAATCTCTCCATAATGGTTAAAAATATACTCTAACTTCTCTTGAGAATAACTATTTACCACATCAAATGCTGTTAAATCAGATTCACTATCCATTCTCATATCAAGATTATCACTCTTAAAACTAAATCCTCTTTCAAGTTTATCTAGTTGCAAAGATGAAACACCAAAATCAGCCAATAATCCAACTATTGGTCTCTCTTTTAATGAAGGCAAAACTTGTGAGAATTGCCCTTTATATAAAGTACTTCTATCACTAAAATCTTTTAGTCTGTTTGATGAAAATGTCAAAGCTTCTAAATCTCTATCAATACCAATATGTTTGAGTGTATTAGAGTTTTTAAGAATCTCAATACTATGTCCTGCATATCCCAAAGTACAATCTACAAAATAACCATCATCTAACCCTTGAAAATTTTTAATTACCTCATCTAATAAAACTGGAATATGTGGTGTTTGCATCTTAAACCTTAACTATTAATTTATATATTATACTATAAAAATATTAATTAAATCTATCTTTATAGCTACATTTTTTACATAAATCTTCAACAGCTTTTTTTTGATTAAACCCATCTCTAATTAAATTAGCTCTTTGACTATGTAAAATATCATCTAATAAATTTTCTTGCAAATTTCCAAGTTCCATAACTCCATCACCATCAAGACAACAAGGGACAACCACTCCTGAACTCAAAATTGCTATATGAGAACTTAAACCTTGACAAGTTCCATCTCCATAAACTTTATTATTTAGTGATGGCCACTCAAAATAATTATCAAAATGTAATAATACTTTATAGTCTAATCTAATTGATTTTGGCTTATCTTTATATATTTTTTTTAAATCTAAATCTATTTTAAAATATGATGATAATTTACTAAATATAATTTGATTAAAATCTTTTTCACTCATAAGTTCATCAATATTCCAAACTCTTAAGTTTATAAATTTATCTTTAGAATAGCTATTTTTAAATCTACATAACTCTAAAATTGGATTTATAAACTCATTAAAACTCATAGAAGTATCATTTTTATTAAAACTATTTAAAGAGATATTAATCTGCTTAACTGAGGGATGAAGAAGAGACTCAAAAGAGTGATTAGAGATAAAATAACCACTTGTTGTAACTACTGCTTTTAGTGAATATTTTTGAACTATATCAAAATAATCAGAGAGATTTGAAAGAGTTAAAGGGTCTCCCATCACATGACAAGCGATCTCATTGGTATATTTGGAAACTTGAGATAAAGTCTTATCAAATAATTCTAAACTCATCGTCTGCGTTGGTAAATTCTTAGTTGGGCAGAAACTACATCTAAGCCCACAAATATTTGTTAATTCTATATATACTCTGTAATATCTCATTTTAAAAGCTCTTTAAATCTATAGAATGCCTCTGTTTTTACCATTTTATCATCCCTATTATCTACCAATCCATATCCTCCTGCAATTAGTTGATGCCAAAATACTTTTGAAATTTTATTACTTTTTTGAGCAATATCAAAATATTCAACCATATATTTAGAATAATCTTCATAACTTACACACTCTTTTTCGCTTGTTGGAGCATAAGGAGCTGTGCCACTTATTGGCCAATTTGTCTCTGTAATATAAATTTGATTATCACATTTATTAGAGCTTTTAACAATTATATCCAAGAATTCTATCTTATTTTTAAGGTTAAAGATATAATATTGAGTATTAAAAGGTGACCCTCGTCTATCAACATAAAGCAAAGAAGAGACTTTATCATAATAAATTTTATGGTTATTAAATAGTGTTCTAATTGTAAAGTGATACTCAAAGTCTATAACACTTGAACCTATAAGTTGTATATCCTTAAATTTTAAATCGCGTATCTCTTGGATAGTTTGATAAAAATCTAAATACTCTTCAATAGATACAAAACCCCATTTTATACGATTAATAGCATTACCAATTTGAAACTCATCCGTAATATCTTTAAATTTTGTAAAAATAGTTATTATATCTTTTTGTAATAAAGCTTTATCTTCAATATGTTCTCTATCTTGGATTATTGTAATTAAAATCTCTGAATCATCTCCAAAACCTTTTACAAAATCAACATATTTATCAATATTTTTAATATCATTTAAAAAAACTCTAATTTGAAGCGATTTTACACCTAGTTCTTTAATTAAATCGTATTGAATATCGCCTTTATCAAGATTTACACAAAGTCCATAAAAAGGGTTTTTAGTAGATATATTAGATAACATAGATTCTGAATCAAGTTCAGAATGACAAACATCAACTTCAGAATGACAAACATCAAGTTCAGAATGACAAACATCAAGTTTAGAATTACGAATATCAAGTTTAGAATGATGAACTTGCGTCATTCCGTGCTTGACACGGAATCTAAAAATAAGTTTTGAAAGAAGTATATTTTTAATTAAAAACTTCCCAAAAAGATATGGGAAATATAATAAATTTGTAAGAATAAGAGTAAGAAAATCTTTTTTTCTAGTTTTCCTTAACTCTTTTTTTTGTTCTTTTTTTAAAATATGAGGTTGGTCTGAATATTTATCCCAAGAAAAATATATCCTTTTCACATTTAACCTATTCTACTATTTTGTTACATCTATTATACGATTAGCCTCTTTAAATACATCATCTATATGTATTTTAATCCATTTTGTATCCATCCACTCTGCAATTCTAACCTCTATACCTTGAACTAATATTCCAAAATGAAGATGATCTCCTAGAGCTAAACCTGTTTGACCAGTTTGAGATATTACATCTCCTGCGTTTACCTCATCTCCAACTTCTATTAACAAAGATGAACAGTGACCATATATTGTATATAATCCCAAACCATGGTCTATCATAGGCATATTTCCATAAATTCCATTATATGATGCAAAAACAACTTTTCCAGGATTAGATGTCTTGATTGATGCCATTTTTGTACTAGCAAGATCTAATCCTACATGATAAGATTGAGATACCTCATTATCTTTATCTTTATAATAATAGTGTCTTTCATCTCCAAATGTTGCAACAACAGCAGCACTTTTTAATGGATAGAACTTTTTTATTTTCCAACTATCAATTCTATCTGTTGAAATTTTTTCAGATAATTCATGAATTAGTTTTTCATTTGCTATACGCATATTTTCATTAATAACTTTTAATTTTTCTAATCTATCAGTTATATGCTCATAGTTTTCATCATTAGATGCTAAATCTGAAATTTTACCATCTATAAATTTATCACTCGCTTTTATCCAAGAGGTTTTATACTTTTTGTCTTTTAAAAAGAAAGGTACTTTAATTTGTCTTTTATTTCCTGCTTTATCTAATGCTACCACTTTAGCACTAAAATTTTCTTTATGAAAAGACCATGCGACTAAAGATACAAAATAACCATCTTTTCTATATGGTTGCATCTTGAAAATTTTATCTCCAACATCAATATATACACTATCTAATGCTTCATCTAATGCTTTAACAATAACCAATCCACTACCACCTCTTTTCATACTATTAGAAGATGATATAATCTGTAAGGTTGGTCTTTTGTGATCAATTTTTAAATCAAAAGTTTTTGTTGTTCTATTTCCTAATAAAAAATTCCACAAACTCTTATCTTGTAAAGATATAGTAACCTCTACTACTTTTGCTTTTTTACTAATCCTTTTACTCGGATATGTTAATGCAATATTTTTTGTTTGTAAATTACTATCTTCTAAATTTTCTTGCATCAAAATAAATTTATTTTTACCATCATCTATAGTTACTTGATAATTTTTTAGTTCATAATTATCGGAAAGTATTATAGAAATAGGTTGTTTTTTGCTCCAATATTCAATATTTTTCATAGAAATAACAGGAACTTCTCTCTCAAAAAAGTTTGCTGTATATATATATCCTAAAATTCCACCTAACACCATAAGTATAAATATAAATTTTCCTAAACCACTCTTCTTCGCTCTACGATTTATTTGTAAATTACTCAAACTTTAACCCCTATTTTCTATTTTTTTTATTATCTCATCTAATAACTCTTGTGAATCTCTATAATCTAAAGTAAATCCAGAGGCATTTTTATGTCCACCTCCACCAAAACTATTAGCAATTAAACTAACATCTATACTTTTACTTCTTAATGAAACCTTTGATAAATTATTAATCTCACTAATTAATATACCTATTTCAACTGTTGATAATGAAGTAGTATATATTGATAAACGATTTAAATCCGTGGTTTTTGCTCCAGATACCAAAATATCCTCTTTTGCGACAACCATAGAACAAACTGTAGCATTTAAATGAAGAGTCAAACTTTTTAGTGCTAATGCTCTTAATCTTAATGATGCTAAAGAGACTCTTTGATTTAAATTTTGACTTACCTTTGCAGGGTTTATTCCAAGAGATATAAATTCAGAAGCGATATCAAATGTATTTTTACTTATATTATTAGTTGTAAAATTTTGAGTATCAGAAACCAAAGCAGTATAAAAACACTCAGCAATATCAGTAGTTATTTTAAATTCATCTTTTAAAAATTGATATGCAACCTGTGAAGCAGAAACGGCATCTCCATCAAGAATATTTAAAACTCCATAATTAGTATTTGAAAAATGATGATCAATATTTATAATCTCTCTCTCTTTAACTTCAAAACCAAGTCTACTATAATCTCCACAATCACATGATATAATTAACGACCTATCATAATTAATTTTATTTTTTATCTTAGAATAATTTTTTAAAAAATCCAAATTGTTTGGAATATCATTTGATAAATTTACAATCTCAACTTTTTTACCATAGTTCTTAAGAATCTCATATACTCCAAGTCCTGTAGCAATTGTATCAGGGTCAGGATTTATATGAGTTATAACTGTAATATGAGTGTAATTATCTATTAAAGTCTTAAATTTATGAATCATTTTTAACCTTCATAGATAAATCTATCCAGTTAGCTTGATGAATAATACTACCTGAACTTATTGCATCCACACCAGTTTTTGCCACCTGTTTAATTGTTTGAAGAGTAATATTTCCACTAGCCTCAAGAAGTATATAAGGATAATTCTTATCTCTAAATTTTACAACTTTTTTTATTTTTTTATTTTTCATATTATCACACATAATAATATCGGCACCAACTTTCATAGCTTTTTTAACCTGCTTAAAAGATTCACACTCTATCTCAATTTTAGATGTAAATGGTATTTTTCTTCTTGCCTCTTTCATAAAATTATCTAAATCATCTATCGTCTCAAGATGTGTATCTTTGAGCATCAAGCTATCATCTAAACCTAAACGATGATTAATCCCCCCTCCACATCTTACAGAATATTTTTCAAATTCTCGCAATAATGGACGTGTTTTTCTTGTATCAAGAAGTTTAACACCTGTTTTTTTAATCTTTTTAATATATTTTGCCGTTAAAGTAGCAATAGAACTTGAATGAAGAATTATATTAAGAATACTTCTCTCTAACGATAATAAAATTTTATTTTGTGCATAAATTTTAACTAATATATCACCTATTTTAAATCTATCTCCATCATTAAAATTCCATTTAAACTCTATAGAATAAAAATTTGATAATTCCTCAACATACTCTCTTCCTGCTAGTATACCATCACTCTTTGCTATGATATAAGCCTCTATATTTTCTGGTTGGCTAACTATTGTAAAAAGATCACCTCTTCCTACATCCTCTTGAATAACTGATTTTAAAAAATTCTCTTTTGACATACTCTTACTTTAATTAATTTTATACTTTTAATATTATATAATAAAAAAGTGTATCAAAAAATAACCAAAAGATTGATAAAATATCTTTAAAGAAATAATGTTATAATATTTTATATATAATAATCAATTTGGAGATAAATGAAAACTAAAGTATTATTAAATGGTGTAGGAAGAGTTGGTAAAGCAATTCTAAGAATAGCATTAAAAAATAAAAATTTTGAGATTGTGGCAATTAATGAGATAAATTCAAATATTAAAAGTATAGCATACTCTATAAATTATGACTCAACTTATGGAGCCATTGAAGACAAGTTTAAGGCTTATAATGGGTATATTCAAAACTCTATCAATAAGATTAAAATATTAAATCATAAACAATTACAAGATATTAATCTAAGTGATATTGATATAATTATAGATGCAAGTGGTAGTGGTGTAGATATAAAAAAACTTAAAAAGTTACCTATTAAAGCAATATTTTTAACTCATCCAAATAAAGATGCTGATATTAATATGATATTAGGTGTAAATGAGGAGAAGCTGGATTTAAAATATCATAAGATTATCTCTACAAGTTCTTGTAATGCTACTGCCTTGCTTCCCATTTTAAAATTAATTGATGAAAAAAAGAGTATTGAATATGGGGATATAGTCACAATTCATCCTTTATTAAATCATCAAAGAGTTTTAGATAGTGGGTGTATTGGAAGTCAAGATAGAGATATTGAGTGTAATCTTGAATTTGGCAGATCTGCTACCCAAAATATAATCCCTAGCAAAACTACCACTATTGAAGCTTGTTCTCTTGTGATGGATAAAATTAATTCAGATATTATATCTTCAAACTCTTTGCGTGTTCCAACAAGTACGGTTGGGGTAATTAGCGTAACCCTTTTTATAAAAAATAGTATCACAAAAGATGAACTTTTAGAATTATGTAAAGAGTATGAGGCAAATCAAAAATTTAATATTATTTTAAATAATTATGAACCATTAGTATCAAGTGATTTTCAAGCTCAAAAATATACCACAATTATAGACCATCGTTTTAGTGATGTAAAGATGAATAAGATGATAAAGCTAACAATTTGGTATGATAATGAGTGGGGTTATGCCTCTAAAGTTGTAGATATTTTAAAATATACTATTAATTTAAATAAAGTTTAAAGGGCAACCATAAAGGATTGCCCCTACAATTCAGAATCTCTATTACCCACCTTAAAGTTCCCAAAATGGAAGCAAAAGCTCCAACTGTTTATCATTTAAAATTTTAATACTATCTTGTAAACACTTAAATTGTATCATAGATGCTTGAATTTTTAAAGTTGCAATCTCTTTTAACTTTGGCTCTATTTTAGAAGCCTCTTGATTATCAACCACCATCTCAATAATCTCTAGTTCTAAATCAGCCAATATCTTTTTAATCTTTTTTACACCTACCAAAGTATCTTGTCTAACTCTTAAAAGTTTTTCTTTCTGCCCATCACTTAAATTTAGCGTTCCTTTTGTCCAATTTTCTAAAAGAATTTTTGTTAAATGTGGAAGAGCATCTTGATTCATTAAAAATGGAGAAGATTTTAAAGCTGTTAATTTATCATTTTTAAGCATCTCTTTTATTGTTCTTGAAAATTTATCTGTAGGATAAGATTTTATAAGATAATCTGCAATTATATCTAGCTCTTCTGCTGATACTTTACCTTTTAATGATGGCATCAAACCAAATTTCGCAACTTTATTAGATTCGCAAACAGATTTTGAAAGATTTGGATTTTCAGCAAAATCAATAATATGCTTTTTTACATCAGCAGTATCTTTAAATGCTAATTTAACATGAAATAATACAGCCTCCATAGCAGGAGCAGTTAAAGTTGGTAAAACCTCTGGTATTGGCATATCCAAAATATGACAACTAGCACATTTTTGTTGTACTAATACCTCTGCATTTTGACTTGCATTTGCTAACGAACCCACAAGTATAGGTATTAGAAATAGTTGTTTTTTTATTTTCATTATGTTTAATCCTTAATATTTAAAATAATTAACTATTAGTATATTATTTCAAGATGAATTTAAAATGAATTATATAACAATTATTGTAAAATATCATTAATAAAAAAAAAGGCTCCAAAATATGTCAAACAAAATAGAACTTTTAGCCCCAGCTGGAAACTTAGAAAAACTTAAAATGGCTTTTGCCTATGGAGCTGATGCCGTTTATGGTGGTACAAGTACATTTTCTCTTCGTATCCGTTCTGGTAAAGAGTTTGATATGGAATCTTTTAAAGATGGTATTGATTATGCACATAATCTAAATAAAAAAGTTTATGTTACAATCAATGGTTTCCCTTTTAACTCTCAATTAAAATCTTATCAAAATCATATAGCAAAAATGAGGGATTTAAAACCTGATGCTTTGATTGTAGCAAGTCCAGGTGTTGTAAAAATGGCAAGAGATATTGCTCCTGATATCCCAATTCATCTTTCAACTCAAGCAAATGTTATGAATGAGATGGATGCAAGAGTATATTACGATATGGGAGTTGAACGAATTATTACAGCTCGTGAGATTAGCCTAAAAGATTGTGAAGCGATAAAAAGAGCCATCCCCCAACTTGAATTAGAAGTTTTTGTACATGGTTCTATGTGTTTTGCATATAGTGGAAGATGTTTAGTATCAGCCTTACAAATGGGAAGAGTTCCAAATCGTGGAAGTTGTGCTAATGATTGCCGTTTTCCTTATGATGTTTATGCTCATAATCCTGAAACTAATACCACTTTCAAACTAGAAGAGGAGAGTGAAGTAGGCACATATATAATGAACGCCAAAGATATGAATTTAGCCTCTCATGTTGATGAGATTATAAAAAGTGGTGTGATTGATAGCCTCAAAATAGAGGGACGAACAAAGTCTCAATATTACCTATCAACTGTAACAAAAACATATAGAAAAGCAATTAATGATAGCTACGCAGGAATTTTTGATGAAGCGAAATATCAAAAAGAGTTAGCAACTACACAAAATAGAGGTTTTAGTGATGCTTATTTAGTATCAAAACCTTATGAAAAAAACAGTACTCAAAGTTTAGGCTTTACAATACAAGATGGAACTCATCAAGTAGCAGGAATTGTAAATGAAGATGGATTATCATGGAGGTGTAAAGATAAAACCTGCTTAAATGATACAGTAGAAATTGTTTTACCTGTTGGTGCAAAAATAGATGAAATAGATAATGAATATGGTAAAATTGAACTAATTGATGATAAATATTACCTAAGCCTTAAAAAAATCATATCAAAAAGTGATAAAATATTTGAATGTATCCATAGTGGAGATTTAAATGATATAATACTGCCTATTAAACTGCCTAGCTATACAGTTTTAAGACGAGATATTGCAGAGGCTAAGAGTAAAAAAGGATTGGTTTAAAGATTAATTTTGTGTTTTAATTAGATAAAATTTTTAAAAGGAGATATAAATGCAACTTCAAATTGATGTTAATACTATTAAATCTGATATTTTTTTAGAGTTATTAAATTTATTTAAAAAAGATAATATGATTAATGATTATCGTATTATAGATAAAAAAATAGATACAGATATATTAAATGAACCTAATTCAAAAATAGAAAATATTTGGATAGATGAATTTCAAAAAGAGTTCAAGCTATAAAATATAAATACTAATAAAATTTCATATCTACTCACTTTTATATATATTTAAAAATTAATTATATAAATCTAAGTTATAAATATAAATTTGTAAAAATTTAGTTATAATATAATTAGATTTTAAAACTAAAAGGAAAAAAATGAAATTAATTTTAAAAGGTCTGTTGTTATCACTATTGGTATCATCAGGAGTGATGGCTAATGAAGCACCACCTGCAAAAGAGGCAACACCTGCAAAAGCAGCAGAACCTGCAAAAAGTATTAAAGCACAAGAGAATGATATTAAAGTATTTGTATCAAACAACTCTGATGGAAAAATTACACCAAAGATTATAGAAGATATATTTGAAAAGTCTGGATTTGTAATTGCAGTAAATAATAATATGAATGTACCTTTTAAAGGTACATTTAAAAAAACATCATTTGATGTCTATAATTTATTTGGTGTATTTAGAAAAGATACAGTTTTAGCATTGGCAGAAACAAATCCAGAAGTTGGATTAGTTGCACCAATAACTATGTCTATATATACAAAAAAAGGTGATAAGACTATTTCAATAGCACATTTAAGCAGTGAAGCTATGGCTAATATTATAGGTGTAAAATCAGATAATAAGGCTATTAAAGATTTAGTTGATAATTTAGAATCAACACTTAAAAAAATTATGCCAAATGGTAAATATGCTAAACTAGCATATAAATCTAAAAAACATAAAAAAGAGATAATAACTCGTGTTTCATTTGAGCTTGAAGGTGATGATTGGGAAGATGCTAAAGATGATTTCCAAATGGAATTTGAGAGTGAGATGGCAAAAAATAAATTTATTGTAGCTGGATTTAGTGATTTAAACTTTGATTTAGATGATAAAGATAAAGATTGGTATCACTTTTATGATGTATATTCAATATGTAAAATAGAGGTGATATACAAAATATCACAGAATAATCCAGAAGCTGGTGCTCTTGGACCATGTTCTATGTATATGTATCAAAAAAAGGATGAAAGAACAGTTCATATAGGATTTACAAATGTATATAAATGGATTGAAGCTTTAAATATTGAAGATATAGAATCTTTAGATGTACTTATCAATGCTCAAAAGAAATTTGAAGCTATATTAGAAAAATATAGCAAATAATATTTATTTAAGAGGTATATATTTATACCTCTTTATCCCTTCTCTCTAAAACTATCTAATATTTTATAATCTATTTTTTTGATAATAACAATCTATTTTTTTGATTTTGTTATATAAAATATAATAATTTGTATACATTCTGTAGTATTTTGTAAATATATTAGAATAAATAATAATTTTTTATATATTACTTGACATTTTAACTCATTTTTTATTACAATTGTTTATTAATAGTAAATTCAAAAATGAGTTCTACTAAGTAAAATAAGGAGGTTATATGACTAAGATAAGTAAAGCTTCTAACACTGAAATAGTACAGTCTACTAGAAGAGACTTTTTTAGAAAAACAGCAGCATATTCTGTTAGTGCTATTGCAGCAACTAGTATTTTATCAGCAGATGATGAAAATATTACACATCATTCAAAATGGGGGACAACACTAGGGGACGAATTAAATAAAAATCCTTATGGTTTACCGTCACCTTATGAACATAATAATGTAAGAAGAACAACTCCACTATTATCATCAGCTGGTGATATGCATGCGGCTATCTCTCTTACTCCACTTCATGAACAGGAGGGTATTATTACACCAAACGGTCTTTTCTTTACAAGGACTCATAATGGTGTAGCACAAATTGACCCAAATAAATTTAGATTTATGATTCATGGTATGATAGAGAAACCTATTGTGTTAACACTTGAAGATATTAAAAAATATCCGAGTGAAAGTGTTATTCACTTTTTAGAGTGTCCTTCAAATGGTGCTGCTGAATGGAAAGGTCCTCAATTTAACTCGCTTCAATTTGTTAAAGGGATGATGAGTTGTACTGAGTGGACAGGAGTTAGACTTAAAACTATTCTTGATGATTTAGGTGTTGATCCTAAAGCTATATGGTGTTTAGTAGAAGGTCAAGATGGTTCAGAGATGAGCAGAACAGTTCCTACTGAAAAAATTATGGATGATGCAATGCTTGTTTATGCAATGAATGGTGAAGCATTAAGAGCAGAGCAAGGTTATCCATTGAGATTACTTCTTCCAGGTTGGGAAGCTAACTTATGTGTTAAATGGCTTAAGAGATTAGAATTTGGTGATAAACCATGGTATTGTAAAGAGGAAACTTCTAAATATACTACTCTAACAGCTAGTGGTAAAGCAATCCAACACTTCTATCCTTTAGAGGTTAATTCTATTATAACTTCTCCTTGTCCTGAAAAACCATGGACAAGTCTTAAAAAAGGTGATATGATTGAAATTCAAGGACTTGCATGGTCAGGTCATGGAAAAATCAAGCTTGTTGATATTAGTTTTGATGGTGGTAAAAATTGGGTAGAGGCTAACCTTAAAGGTTTAGTACTGCCAAAATCTTGGACTAGATTTAGTTATATATACAAATATGAGGGTAAACCTCTTCTTCTTGCAAGTAGAGCAATGGATGAGATTAAGAATGTTCAGCCAACAGTAAACCAAGAGAAAAAGATTATTGGTGTTGAGGGTGTTTATCATAGAAACTCAATTTGTACTTGGGAAGTAAAAGAGAATGGGGAGGTTCATAATGTTCAAATGCGATCATAAATTTATAGCTACAAGTGTAGCAGCATTGGTTTTGGGTTCAACTCCTGTTTTTGCTTCAAGTGCTAAAAAAAATGCTCTTGATGGTGGTATGACTTATAGTAGAGATAGAGGTATGTATTCTGTTTATAATATTAATGAACAAGATACAAAAGGTATGAATCACGGTAGAACACCAACAGCTAATGAGCTAAAGGCTTGGGATACAGATATTATGCCTGATGGGACTGGATTACCAGAAGGTAAAGGTTCTGTTGAAGAGGGTGATGAAATTTATGAAGAACAGTGTGGGGTTTGTCATGGTGACTTTGGCGCAGGTGGTGTTGGTTATCCTACACTTTCAGGTGGCTCTATGGATTCACTTACAAATCAAAGAACAGCTCCAGGTATGGATGCTCCAAAAAGAACAATTGGTACATATTGGCCTCAAGCTAGTACACTAATTTGGTATATTAGAGATGCAATGCCTTACGCACATCCAAAATCTTTAAGTAATGATGAAATTTATGCACTTACTGCTTATCTTTTAGCTGCTAACGAAATTAAAGTTGATGGCAAAGAGATGGATGATGATTTTGTATTAAGTAAAGATAACTTCTCTAAAATAAAGATGCCAAATGAAGATGGATTCTATCCTAATATTAATGGTAAAGATGGTGTGGAGAATGTGAGAAAATTCTTTAAAGATGGTAAAAATTATGGTGCTGTTGGTAAAAGATGTATGAAAAATTGTAAAGATGACAATGCTACAGTTATGAGAATTGGTATTGAGATGAAAGATGTCAATCCTGCTTATAGTACTGTTAGAGATTTAGTTCCTGTAGATAACTCTAATGCTCATCCAGGAAAAGCAGGTTATGAAGCTAACTGTGCAGTATGTCATGCTACAGATAAAATGGGTGCTCCTGCTCTTGGAAGTAAATCTGATTGGGATAAAGTGATGGAAAAGGGTACAACAAAAGTTATGATGAATGCTATTAATGGTGTTGGTTCAATGCCTCCAAAAGGTGGTAATTCAGATTTAACTGAGTGGCAAATGCAGATGATTGTTGATTATATGATCTCAAATAGTAAATAAAAGCAATATTAAGTAATTTAGAGTAATAAAAATATTATAATAATTTTATCAGAATAATATTTGATATTATTCTGATCATCAAAAAAGAAAGGAAATTAAGATGGATAGAAGAAAATTTTTAGGTTTGGGTCTAACAGCAGCAGCTTTAGTACCAGCAACTTTAAGTGCGGTAGATTTTAGAGAAACACAACCAAAGACTTGGGAGGCAACAACAACTGCTGATGCTATTAAAGGTCTTTATGGAGATGTTCAATTAATTGAAGAGAGTGTAACTATTAAAGCACCAAAATTAGCAGAAAATGGTGGAGCAATTCCAGTATTTATTAAATCAGATTTAGAAGCTAAATCAGTTGCACTTTTTCAAGATGCAAATCCAAGATCAGCGGTTGCAGTGTTTACTGTTCCTAAAGGTGGGATTATTGATTATGGTGTTAAAATTAAAATGAGAAAAACTGGTAAGATTACAGCAGTTGTTGAGGGTAAGAATGGTAAATTCTACTCAAAAGTATTACCAGTTGAAGTATCTATTGGTGGTTGTGGAGGTTGATTTAACCCCACAAACAAAAAGATGGTAAATTAATTTAAAAATAAAAAAACAAAGGAATAGTAAATGAAAGTTAAAGCAAAACTAAAAGATGATGTAGTTAAAGTAAAAGTACTTGCTAAGCATGTAAATGCTGGTCCAGAAGAAGCAGAAAAAAAGAAAATTGATGCAAATTTTATTAAACAAGTTGTTGCAAAGTGTAACAATAAAGTTGTATTTGAGATGTCAGGAAGTGGATTTATATCTAAAAATCCTCTTTTTAAATTTAAATTTAAGGGTGCAGCAAAAGGTGACGAATTAGAAGTTACTTGGACAGATCTTAAAGGTAATACAAAATCTAAAGTTGCAAAAGTTAAGTAATTTTAGTTTTAAAGATTGGACATCCTTTTGGATGTCTAATTTATAATTTAATATTATTAAATCTAACAGATTTTATAGTAGTGGATTATTAAAATCTAAATTTAAATAAAAATATAAAAGGATAAAGAAAATGAAAAAATTTACTATTTTATCTATAGTAACAGCATCATTGCTTTCTGTAGCAACTGCAAGTGAAGCAACTAATGAGAAATCAAGTATTGGTGATATTATAAAATCTGCAGTTTCAGAAGTTAAAATACAACCAAAAGTAATAGAAAAGAAACAAACTTCAAGTAAAGATCAAATATCAAGTTTAGTAGCAGACTTTAAATTTAATTTAAAAAAAGAGATTAAATCTGAATTAAAAGTGGAGTTAGAAGCAGAATTAAGAGCAGAACTTAAATCAGAATTAAAAGCAGACTTGACATCTAGTTTAAGAGCAGAACTAAAACCTTTATTAAAATCTGAAATTAAGTCTGAATTAACAGCAGAATTATTAGATACATTAAGAATTCAGCCAAAATCAGAGATAAAATTAGAAAGTGATATTAAAACCGTAGATACAAAAGTTAAATCTGATGTTTTTGATTATAAGTTACAACCAAAACAAGTAGCAGAAAATGTATGGTGTTTCTTTGGAGCATTAGATAAGCCTACAAAAGAAAATGCTGGTAATATGGTAAATGGATGTTACATAAAAACTAATGATGGTTGGCTTGTAATGGATACTGGTCCATCTTATGCATATGCAAAACAGACTTATGAAGCGATGAGTAAAATTGCAAAACTTCCTGTAAAATATGTTGTAAACTCACACGAACACGATGACCATTGGTTAGGTAATGATTTTTATAAAAAGAAATTTAATGCTACTTTAATAGGACCAGAAAGTATTAATACTAACTATAAAGAGGGTGATAAAACAAGAATGTATAATATTCTACCTGCTAATGCAATTGAGGGTACACATATTATAGACCTTGATAAAATAGTTAAAAAGACTATAACTCTTAATTTTGGTGGAGAAGAATTTAGAATTATACCTATGGATGTAAAAGCTCATACAGGTGATGATGTATTTATCTATATGCCAAAGAGAAAAGTTCTGTTTGCAGGTGACCTTGTAATGAATGGAAGAATTACATCAGGGAGACATGGTTCTGTTATGGGACAACTAAAAGCATTAGCCGTAATGAAAAAGCTTGATTGGAAAGTATTAATCCCTGGACATGGAGTTATTACAGATGCAACTGCTATGGATGAGGCTGACCTATACTTCAAGCTTACAAAAGATAGAATTTTAAAAGCTATTGAAGAGGGTGTTGATGCAACAGAGATTAATGAAGTTGTTAAGCTTATAGAGTTTAAAGATAAAGCTATGTATGATATTCTAAATGCTCATAATATTGGTTTTGCTTATGATGAACTAGAGATGTTAGAGTAATTTTATGTTAAAGATGAGTAGGGTTATAATATTATTCTTAATACTTATACTCCCCTTTTCTCTTTTTGGATTGGATGTAGATTTTGATATAAACAAAGTCTCATCTGATGCAAATAAAACTAAAAAACATATTATGCTATTTTTACATAAAGATAATTGTGGATATTGTGAAAGAATGTCATTTAATCTTGAAGATAAGAATATTACAAAAGCAATTAAAAAAGATTTTTTATTATTAGATATAAATAGAGATGATGATGAGAGAGTATCTTATCAAGATTTTAATGGTAGTAATTCTGAATTTATAAAAGCATTAGGGATAGATTTTTATCCTTCAATAGTATTTATAAATGGAGATAACGATAAGATTATTTATGGTGTTTCAGGTTATAGAAATAGTAAAAAACTGATGATTATATTAGATTATATTAGCACTAAATCATATGAAACAATGAATTTTGAGGAGTTTAAAGATGAATTATTCTTTAATTAATGTTGGTAAAGTTTTAGATTTATTTATATCAAAAAAAGATGAGGCTAAACGATCTAAACAAATGGAGATAACTGTCGATAAAGATGGTGTAATTAAAGATAAATTTTATGCAAAAGATTCTCAACGGTCAATACTTATAACAACTGTAGAGAGTTATGAGTTAGCAAATAAATCAAATATCTTTCTAGAAAAAGGTGAATTAGGTGAAAATATACTTATAGATTATAATCCATATCATTTGAGTATTGGTTCTAAAATTATTCTAGGTAAGGTGATATTAGAAATTACGCAAAATTGTACTTTATGTAAAAGTTTAACAAAAGTTGATAAACAATTACCAAAACTTTTAAAAGATGATAGAGGAATTTTTGCTAAAGTGATAAAAAGTGGTATTATAAAAATAGATGATACTATTTATGTTTAATGTTTAAACTACTTCTAGGAGTGGTTTAAACATTAAATAAGTGAGGAAATTAATAATGAAGAAAGTACTTTTATCTGTAGTCGTTGCAGGAGTTTTAAGCATATCTGCAAATGCATTTACATTAGGAAAATATGGAGAGATGAAGTTTGAACAAGCTAATCAAAATGTTTATATTATGCATGGTCCAGCAGTAAATCCAAGTGTAGAAAATGAAGGGTTTATGAATAATCCTGCAATTATAGAGGGAAAAAATAGTTTAATTATGATTGACCCAGGTGGAAATTATAATGTAGGAAAAAAGATTTTAGCAGAGGTTGGAAAAATTAGTAAAAAACCAATTGTTGCAATTATTGATACTCATAAGCATGGTGACCATTGGTTTGCAAATAAAGCTGTGGCAGAAAAATATCCAGATGTGAAAATATATGCTTTACAAAAGATGATAGATGTGTCTAAAGCAGGTGAAGCTGAAAAATGGTATAATATATTAGAAAGATTATCAAAAAATTTAGAGGGCACAAAAGAGTTTGAATTTCCAACAATATCTATTAAAAATGGCGACAAACTTCAAATTGATGACCAAACATTTTATATTCATAGTCCAAAAAGAGCTCACACTGATACAGATGTATTAATTGTTCATGCTCAGAGTAAAACACTATTCCTTGGTGATAACTTAATGAAAAATCGTCTTGGTGGATTTGATGAGTCATCAAGTATTATGGGAAATATTAAACTTTTAGAAGAGATAAAAAAAGCTCCAGAGCTTAAATTATATGTTCCTGGTCATGGACCATCAGGAAAAATGAATGAGACAATTGATCCATTTTTATATTATATGGAAACAGTTTTAGTTGGTGCAAAAGTTGCATTAGATGAAGATATGGAAGCTTATGAGGTTAAGCCTATTGTTGTTGAGAAATTACAAGATTATCTTAAATGGGATGAATTTAGTGGACAACTAGGAAAACATCTTCAAAAAGCTCTTGGTGAATTAGAAGCATTAGATTCTGAATAAAGCTTAGATAATATTAATTATAACTTATATTATATTATAAAAAATAAGTCACTTTTAGTAGCATTTTCAATTAAACTGATTAAGAATAATACTTTTAATTAGTTTTAATTGACCCTTGTCTGCTATTATACTAACTAGATAAATAGATAAAGGAATAAAAATGAGATTTAATAAAATTTCAACATTAATTGCATCTTTGATGCTAACAGTAACTCTATCACAAGCTTCTGTTTTAACAGAACTTCATGGTACAAAAGGTGAAGCAGGAAGAGATTTAACTAATCTTGTAAGAAAACTTGATACTATTGATTATTCAACAGTTGGTAAAAATGAGCATATTGAAGTTCATTATTTTAATAAGTATAAAGAGAAAAATTTAGACTTATTAAACTTTTATACAATTATAGACAAAGTATCAATGAGAGATCTTCTAATTAAAAATCCAGATTTTGGTGCTTATGCTCCATTTAACCTTTTAGGATATAAAAAATTAGCTGATGCTAAAGATGGTGATACAACTTGGTATGGACATCTTGATTCAGAGATAATGCTCAATATTATTGGAGAGAAAAATCAAGCTTCAAGAGATAAATTTACAGCAATGATATCAAAACTAGATAAGCTTGTAATAGATGAGATGAAACCTAAAGTTTCAAAAAAGTTTGAATTTACAGGTAAACTTCCTGCTCAACCTTTACTTAAAATGGTTAAGAAATTTGAAGGTGTAGATGATATTGAAGAGTATGTAGAAGAGTTTATAATGGCTCATGATTCACTTTTTGGAAAAAGAGAATTTATTATTGCTGGATTTATAGATCTTAAATTTGAATATGATGATATGGATTTAGATTTTGAGGAGTATGATGCTTATTGGGTTTCATCACTTTGTCACTTTCAGTTTTCTAACTCAGTATTTAATCATGATGCTCCTCATGCTGGTGTATTTGCCCCATGTTCTGTATATTTCTATATTCCAAAAGGTTCAAATGAACTTCATGTTGGTTATGCAACTGTTGAAAACTGGATAACAACTACTGGTATTACAGATAAAGCTCAATTAAAATATATGAAAAAGATTGCTGATGAAGTGATTGATGTACTTAAAGAGTTAGGTTTTGAAATTGAAGCTGGAACAGGTGGAGAATCTGCGAATGCTATTAAAACACCTAGGGATTTATCAAGCGAGATTGCTGAACTTAAAGATATGGTAATTAAATTATCAGCAGACTTAGATGAGCTAAAAAAAAAAGAGCCAACTAAAGTAAAAACAATAAAAGTTAATAAAACAGAAGATATTAAAGTAGAAGCTATTAAAACGACAGAATCTAAAATAGAAAAAGTAGTAGAACTTCCTAAAAAGGAGTTTACTACTTCTAAAATGGTAATTTCCGATAAAGCTCCCCAAAATCTTACTGCTTATTATGCTTCAAGTCCACAAACCATAGACTCTCTTACAACAAAATTAAAAGCAAATGGTTTTACTATTCTTGGAACAAATGAGATATTAAAAGGTAAAACTGTTATAACTATCACAAATGAAGAACTTACAAAAACAAATTCTTTTTTGGCAACACTTAATATCTTAGTTAATTCTAATGACGAAATTCGTGTACAAAACCCATCATATTTTGGTGCAGCATATCTTCAAAAAGACTTTAAATATGGTCAATTTAAATCTACTCTTACATCATTACAAGCAGTTTTAGGTGATATGTATGAAGTTTCAGATATTAATGAATTTAGTGAATTAGGAGATTATAATTTTATGTTTGGTATGCCTCATCTTGATGATACTATAGAGTTAGCAGAGGGGGATGATTTATTATCAAAACTAACTGGTAAGAATTTAGAGAAATATGTTGCATATACTCTTACATTACCTAATGGTGCAACTCTTGTTGGACATAAAATGCGTTCAAAAGATAACAAATTTTTAAATAAAGTTGAAGCTGGTAAAAATGCTCAATTATTACCTTATCAAGCTATGATTAAAGATGGTAAAGCTTATATGTTAGACCCTAAATTCTATTTAGCATTATCTCTACCTCTTTTAACAATGACAGACTTTATGAAAATAGCAACAACTCCAGATAAGATAGAGGAAACTCTTAAAAAAGCCTATAAATAAAACTTATTTTTAGATTCCGTGTCAAGCACGGAATGACGGTTGTTTGTCATTCTGAAACGGTTGTTTGTCATTCTGAACTTGATTCAGAATCTAATTTTAAAAGAAGTCTATTAATTAAATAATTTTGCTAACCTCAAACCAGTAAGTCTCTGTTCTATTGAGGGAAGCTTTCTTTCTTTTATCAAAATGATTAGACATATTAAAATCTTTGTTACCATAATTAGCTTTATATTCTTTTATAAAAGCATTATATTTTATCTCTTTAATTGCTGTTATATTATAAGTTACTTTATGGTAAATTAAATTATTATAATTATATTCTTCTCTAAGTATTTCGTTAAGAGTAATTCCAGTATAACGATTATCTTTTTCAAGAGCTATATTCATTTCAATATATGTACGCATTAAAGCGATAGAGTGCTCCAACTGGGTAATAGTTGTATCTGTTTTTTGCTTTATAATAGTTGCCAGTTCTTGGGAGTATCCCCATGATCCATCAAGGGATAAATCCATATCAAAAATAGATTTTATAAACCCTTTTATATCATCATCCGATTTAATTTTTTTAAATAAGGTCATAAGTTTAAAGTCCTTTTTTAGTATAATTATAGCTAAATTAAATCAAACAGTTTATATTAAAATAAAGGATTTTACATGAATAGAGTAATAATACAAGTTATTATATTATTTTTAATAATATACTCTAACCTTTTTGCTTTATCTATAGAGCCAAAAGAAGCAATGAAATATATTGGGGATAAAAATGTTCGTTTTATCTCTAGTGACAATACACAAGCATATATTAAAGAACATATTATGGGAGCTATTTCAATATATCTTCATAATATAGAATTAAAAGATAATAAAGATATAGAAGAGTATCTTAGTTTAAAAGGGATAACAAATACTCAACTTTTGATTATTTATAGTAATATCTCTATATCTAATACTTATCTATTAGAGGACTTTTTTAATAATATAGGGCATAAAAGGGTTGTAGTATTAAATGATGGTTGTCATGGTATTAAATTACTTGACCCAAACCAAAAAATTTATAACAAACTAAAATCTAAAAGAAAAAAGTATGAAATATTATTAACTCTAACTAAAGACGAAGATGAATTAAAAAAACATAAAGAAAAAATTAAATCTATAGATGCTAAAATGGATATTATCAAACCAAAGTTTCTTATTTTACAAGGAATTGAACATAAATATCCTCCCTCTGAATATATAATTGATAATAACATAGATTCAAAGATACAACCCTAAGATATAATTAACATAAAGTTGCATATAATAGAATAAATAATTTAAAAAGTAGAGAAAATGGAACAAAATAATGCATTTAAAGTTTTAGCAGAACAATTAAGCATATCAAATAAAAAAGCTAAGACTCTTATCGATAGAGGATTAGTATATGTTGGTCAAAATAAAGTTAAAATAGCGAGAGCTTTAATTAATGAAGATACAAAGTTTAGAGTAGAAAATGTTGCAGATATTAAAATATTGTATGAAGATGAAGATATTATTGCAGTAGATAAACCTGCTTTTTTAGATAGTTATGATGTACAAGATAGTATAGAAAATTCTGAACTTTTACATAGATTAGATAGAGATACATCAGGCGTTTTACTTTTGGGTAAAAATGAAAAGTTTATTAAAAAAGCAGTTGAAGAATTTAGGAATAGACGTGTTAAAAAGATTTATACTGCATGGGTGGAGGGTGTATTCTTTGAAGAGACTATTATAGATGCTCCTATTCACACAATAAAAAGAGGAAAAGCTATATCTAAGATAGATGAAAGAATTGGGAAAAAAGCTATCACAAAAGTGACTCCTCTTGAGATTCAAGGTAAAAAAAGTAAAGTACTTATAGAGATTGGCACAGGAAGAACACATCAAATTAGAGTACATATGTCACATATTGGTCACCCCGTTGTGGGAGATGAACTATATGGAAGCAGAACAAAATCAAGCAGAATACTTCTTCATTCTAAACAAATATCAATTTTTAAATATAGTTTTGAAGCAAGAGAACCAAAAGAGATTTTAAAATATAAATAAAATATAAAGCTTAGAAATAATAGATGAAAAAAAGAAAAATACCTTATGGATTAAGTGATTTTAAAAGAGTAAAAACTGAAAATTATTATTATATAGATAAAACAGAATTTATATCTAAAGTTGAAGATGAAGCAAGTTTTCTATTTTTTCTTAGACCAAGAAGATTTGGTAAATCTCTAACTATTGCAATGCTTGAAGCTTATTATGATGTCTATTATAAATCTCAGTTTAATGAAATTTTTAAAAATACTTATGCTTTAGATAATCCTACAGAGTATAAGAGTAGTTTTTATATATTAAGATTTGATTTTAGTGCTGTTGATATAACCGATTATAAACAGAGTTTTACAAATAATATAAACTTAAAGATAGAATCATTTATCAATAAATATAAAATAGATTTTGAAATGAATTTTGATAATCCTATTGATAATATGAGTAGGCTTTTAATCTATTGCTCTCAAAACTCTATGCCAATTTATATATTAATAGATGAGTATGATAATTTTGTAAATAAACTTCTTGTTTCAGATATGAAAAGTTATGAGGGGTTAGTGACAGATAAAGAGGCTTTTTACAAAGAGTTTTTTACAATTTTAAAAGTTGGAACAAGTGGAAATGATAGTGCTATTAAAAAAATGTTTTTTACAGGTGTTAGCCCATTAGCTCTTTTTGATGTAACAAGTGGAAGTAATATTGGCAAGAATATTTCTCTTGATGAGAGCTTTAATGATATGGTAGGAGTTACAAAAGATGAATTAAAGCAGATGATAACTTATTACAACCTTCAAGATAAATCAGATATGATAATTAATAGATGTGACGAGTGGTATAATAGTTATAGATTTAATGAATATGTGGAACATACGATATATAACAGCAATATGATTTTATATTATCTTGATTCTATGATAAGAAAAGATAAAGAACCACGAGACTTAATAGATGTTAATATACGAACAGATTATTCAAAACTTAAATATTTAGTATATACCAATAAAAAGTTAAATGGTAATTTTGATTTATTAAATCAACTTATTCAAAATGAAAAGGTAACGATTGATAATATAAAATCTAATTTTAGTGCTTTTGAGATGTTAGAGATTAGTAATTTTAAATCATTTTTATTCTCTTTAGGATTTCTTACAATGGAAAAGGATATATTTAAAATAAAATTATCTATTCCAAATCAAACTATCAAAAAAATAGTAGCAGAGTTTATTCAAAGTGCATATAAAAATATAGATTTTAATGTAAGAATTGATGATTTTAATAACCATTTATCAGAGTTTGCAATAAATAAAGATTTAGAAGTTTTTAGATATTTAAACCAAGAGGCAAAGGCACAATCTTGCATTAGAGATTATATTGATGGAGAGAACTTTATCAAAGGTTTTTTGGTAGCATATTTATCCCTTAATCAATACTATGAGGTTAAAACAGAATTTGAAGTAACAAAAGGTTTTGTAGATATTTTGCTTAATCCAATTTTAGAAGAGATTTCTTATGGAGCAGTAATAGAACTTAAATATATTCCAAAACTGACATTCATCACCCCTATAAACTTAAAGTAATATAATAAGAAATAAATATATATATTAGGAATATACCATCTGTTTTACAAAAATAAATAAAATAAAAACAAAAAAGTTAGGACATCTAGG
>Ga0256838_1000229_pt1 | contig 39514 bp, 29 predicted proteins | sample 4571419metaG_FD_185978 | JGI IMG/M metagenome (GOLD analysis project Ga0256838, IMG submission 185978) | Hydrothermal vent microbial communities from Guaymas Basin, Mexico - 4571-419 | ecosystem: Environmental > Aquatic > Marine > Hydrothermal vents | place: Mexico: Guaymas Basin | collected... | reverse complement strand
AACAGGTGTACATTCAGCCCCCATTTTTAAAAAACTTAGTTGAAAAAATTCAATCCCCGCAACAACAAATTCTTCTTTTGCAAAGCAACGTGCTAAAACAACCTCTCCGTCCCATACACTTTCACTTGTCAAATCTCCAAAAGGCATATCTTCAAGTAATGCCTTTTCCACAATTTTCTCCATGAGAAGTCTCATAGTAACTCCTCCCTAGGTTCTTAAAGTCTCTGTAGATATTACAGCTAAAAATCTTATCCAAAATCTATCAATATCAGAAGCATCAAAGAGAAGAGCTGTATCATTTGTCAGTAAAAAAACAGCTGTAGATGAAAAGTAAGTAGATCTGAATTTAAATCCTAATCGCTGACTCTTCAATTTTCCGCTCAGTTCAACATTGCTTATAACCTCAACCATACTGCTACCATCTTTCCAAAACTCTCCTTCACGAATTAAAATTCTGTAGTAAGAAATTCCAATAATATCTAACACTTTTCCTATATGCTCCCTTACTATTTCAACTTTTCCCTTCAACTCACGCATTAACATGATTTTTTCTCTCAATTCATCCAAACTTAACGTGAATTTATAAACCTTCCTTGCCACCTCATTTAACTTCTCTTCAAGACTCTTTTCTTGTTCAGTCAAATTTCTGCGAATCCTCTCCAAAACTTCCTTTTCACGAGAATACTCATCCGCCATCTTTTCAGCAACGTTTCCTATTAAGTAAGCTGCAACTGCATAAATTATTATCTGAACATTCGCACTAACCGGCACAGATTGCTGAACTTGAAAATGAGGTATAACTGTACTGGCAATAGCATGAACAAAGCCAACGAAAATGGCACTTAATAAACCCGCCAACACTCCACCTTCTGCCGCTGACCAGCATACAAGAAGCAAAAAAGAGGCAAAGTAGTAGTTGTAGGGAATTTGAATATCCCCTATGCGTGTTCCAACCAATCCAACAAAGAAAGCTAGTAAGGAAGCGTAAACTACAACGCGCGTACTCCAAAATTCCATACTTATCACCAAACACCATTATGATAGAGGCACTAAGTTTCAAACATTAATATACTTGTCATCTTGCTACAAACACCTTAAAGTAACGCGTCAACACTTTCCCAGTACTTGAATAAAATTTAGCCTTAACTACGTAAACCCCTCTTTTCACCTTTGATCCCCAAAGACTTTCTAACCTCCACTCAACAACCTCTTCATTGTTGTAAAACTGAACCTCAGTGCTCCAAACCTTCTCACCTGCTGCATCATAAATCACAACTTTCGCTTTTTCTATATCCAATCCATACCTTGTCAACTTTATCTTTAAATAATCAGAGGTCACAGGATTGGGATAACAAATTACTTTCGCATCATCCACTCCACGCCACAAAATACTCTTTACACCAACACTACAATTTCCGGCAGCATCACAAACCTGCCACTTTACATCATAGTAACCGGGAAGCATCCCATCAAAAGAAAACTCCCCAACATCTGAAACCAACAAAGTATCATTCGTTCGTTCTGAACGAGTATCCATATGAAAAACAGTTCTCCATCGCTCAACATCATTCAATTCTTTACTAAACTCACTATTACCTACCGTAAGCCTCACCACATCAACTCCGGATACATCATCCCCTACTCGAACAACCAACTTATCCTCAAAATTCTCAACTTCAACATGTGGTGCCTTCTCATCCAGCGCAACTGCCACATCCCCTTCACCACTAACGTGCTTTCCCATCCAAAACAAACTTTCACCCGAAGCCACACATAATCCAAATTTCTGATCGGCTACCAAGTTCACCTCTCCACTCACGTGCCAAAATTCGGTAATCCTGCTATCTCCTAGTCTATCTTCACAAACCTCAACTCTTGTAGGCAAAAGCTTACTATCCACAGCATTAAACTTCAAATTTGTAATAGGATATGACACTCCATTAAAATTCAATTCCAAGCCACTCACCGGCACATATTTAGAGCTTCCACCCCTTATTGCACCTGTGCACACAAGATAGTTGTTAGCGTAAATTTCTTGAGTACCAACAACGATTTTGAATCTGTAAAGTCCTGTCTCTGCCACTTCAAACAAAGCTCGGTAAACATCAGATACAACATTTTTTACATTGAGTTCTACAGATGTAGAAGCAGGCGTTCTCATCGTAACTTGAGGCACTCCATCTGGAGATTTTAGATACAGGTAATACTCCTTTGGTGCTGAATAAACTGGAACTATAATGGATACAACTCTTGCTGGAAGTTTAAACTCCCTCCCATAATTTGCCATTGGATAACCATCAGGCTCAGTCGCTCCCTCAATCCACAACTCAAAAGTTGAAGCTCCTTCTGCATAAGAGAATGGAATAAAGACACTTCCACTGTAAGTTTTCTCAGCAAACTGAATAGTTCTTAATTTAAACTCAACTCCATTCTGCAATTTTACTCGAACAGTTGGTAAATTTGATAAGTTAGGAATCATATTGAATAAAATAGTAAAGTAAATTCGCCACCCCGTACTCTCTATAACACTATTTGCCAATACTTTCTTAACCTCCAATCCCTCGGTGTGTAATATAAGAGAACCCGGGAACTCTTCTTCTACATTTAGAGCCGAATTCAAAGCGGTATTGTCAACACTAACAACAACAGGCGTTCCATCAGGCATATCAGGATTATACTTAGTATGAACCGGCATCTCAAAATTTATAGTGTACTGATCAGTATTCTGCCACTTCAAAGCTTGAGAGAATACAAACTGTATCATGTTACCTGCTGTATTTATCAACACCTCATATTGATTTGAATCAAGAGGCATTGAAGTCTTGACAGTCCATTCTCCTTGATAAGTTGTAACCCTTATCTTTGTAACATCAGAACATGAATAACCATTTGGCAGTTGTACATTTACCAAATCTATACCATAACTCTCATCAACAAAGCGTGGGCGCAATTTCAGCTCCACCGTAACATTCCTGTTGCGCGGCACATAAGATGGGGTAATTTCTCCCTTAACATAATATGCTGCTTTTATAACATTAACTGTAAAGGTAGCAGTTGCAGTATTCCCTGCCATATCCGTTACTCGAACAATAATCGGAGCAGTAGCTGTAGTGAGTGCCCCTGTATTTATGTTATTCCATGTAGCAGTTCCCGCATTGCAAGTATCCGGATGCGAAGCCGCAGGACCTCCAATCTGTGAAAAGTCAGCCACAAAACTTGCTGTTGATAAAGTGGTATCATCTGTCTGCACAGTAAAAGAAATAGTATCACCATTGGGCTTCACAACATTTTCCTTGCCATCAGAGTTTACAACACGCATTGAGAGAATGTGCGGCGGAGTAACATCAAGCATTGTAATGTCAACAGGATTGACAGCGGGCACAGCACTGTTTCCTGCATAATCTGTAATAGATGTAAGAGGCATCGCAAGATTTATCCCCGATGGAGCCCCCGCAGGCTGCGGCGGAGGAGTCGTGGTATCATAAGTCCCAGCCGGAGTAAGCGCACATCCACTTCCCAATGTCACCTCTATCTGATTAGCCTTTGTCGCATGGCTTACTGAAAAGCCTGTTCCTCCAAGACTGTCTCCAGTAACCGCTAAGAAAAACTGAGCAGTATCAACAGGAGCTCTTATCTCAACCGGCTCAGAAAACGTTAAGATAAGTGTATCTCCCTGATTCACACTACCATAAGGAACAGCGGTATCGTAATAAGTTGCCCCAATTAACTGTGGCGAAACTGCATCTCCAATAACCTCTATATCGCGAGTTGCCGGCTGAGCAGGATTACCGTTTGTATCGTAAAGATGATAATTCGTCAAAACTGAAGTCGCAACTCCCACCCACGAACCAGCAGGATCTGCTATGCTCTCAATAGTTGCGTTTTCCCCAAGCAGTATTATTACCTCATTGCTCTCTGCTCCCGGCAAAACCCTTGCTCCAGTTCCAAAATTTCCGCCCCCTATAACAAAGTCTGAAATTGAAACATTCTCCCTGTCAAGAATTACGCGCTTATTGAAACCAAGTATCAACTCATCTCCCGGTGTAACACCGTTTGAAAATTTATCAACAAAATGCACATATTGAAGAAGCAGCGCAGGTGGAGCTCCCTCTATGTCAACTGCACCTGTTGCAACCGGAGCATTTCCCGCAACATCTCTTATAACACCTGCAGGATTCAACTTTATACCTGACGGATTGCTACGCCCAAGATTCAAATTCGAGTAAACCCCTTTAACAGTCAAATGTGCTCCCAAACCAAGAGTTATTATAAGTCTATCAGGAGCAGGTTGACTAAAAGTTGGAGAAGAGCCAAGACTATCTCCCGCAACGGGTAGTATAAAATCGCTTGAGCTCAAACCTGTCGCTGTAATAGCCTCAGAAAACACTATCTCTAAAGTATCTCCTGCACCTACACCATTTCCATCTGGATCATTATATATAGCTCTCACTATGTAAGGACCAACAGCATCAGTTATAACTTTATAACCAGAGGGAACTGCATTATTTCCAGCATAATCTTTAATGTGACCATTTGTAGTAACATCTGAGGATACATCAACAGCTGTGACACCAACTTCTATACTTACTCCAGCTCCCAATGTTATCGTCAACTGATTTGCATTCGGTCCGCCAGTAATCGTTGCAGCTCCAAAGCTATCAGAACTCTGCTTAATATCAAAGTCATTAATTCCAGCTCCATTCAGATATACCGCCTTATTAAAAGTCAGTATAACTTGGTCTCCTTCTTGAGCTCCTGCAACACCATTTCTATCTACGAATCCTGCAAACGTCAGTATTAAAGCCACCGAATCAGAAGCAACAATGTCCACTGTAGCGTAAGTCTCAACATAGATTCCATTTGCCGCATCCACAAATCCAACCTGTCCCTCTCTTAAAGCTATTGCACTCGCCGAAGGATCTGAAGGATATATAGGAGGAATATTTGCAGAAGCCCCATCACCGAACACTAACACAAACTGAGTAGCAGGCGATGGATTAGCGGGATCGTAAGGCTCTAGTCTTGCCCCTGCTCCTGGATTTAAGTTCAAGTAAGTCAAATATAAACTAGGATAATCCGGATTCCCAACAAAATTTACAGGCCTATTAAATCGCAGAATAAGTCTGTCCTGGCTGCTAACTCCAACGTCTCCTCTATCTTCCCACAGAGCCCTAATAAGAGTTGTAGGTAGTCCATCTTCTATATCAACCTCCGAAGTTTCAACTCCTTTACCGTAAAAGTTTCTCAACAAACTATTAACAGTCTCCACCTTGGCACCAGAAGGAGCTGTAGGATCGGTAACATTAGCAGGATTATAAGTCCCTTCTAAATTAAGCTTTGCTCCAGTTCCCAAAACTATTGCCACCTCTGATGTAATCCTTTCGCCTGTATCAACATTTACTCCATACGTAGCCCAAGCTCCAGTTCCAAAGCTATCCATCGCAACAGGCAAAGTAGCCAACTGATTGGGATCAGCTGGCAAAGCCGGTATTTGCACATCCTGATCAAACTTCAACACCAACAAATCACCATTGCTAGGTCCATTCAAATCCAAATCGTAATATAGAGCCTGCATCAACCTAGGTCCCTTTTCAAACGGAGCTGTAACATCCACATAAACAGGCGAAGTTGCATGTGCCCCATTGTAAGCGGTAAATGCATTTGACAAAGCTATTCCTATTCCAGAAGGAGATCCAGGAGTAACCACTGCAGGATCAAACTCTCCCATAACAGTTAAAGTAGGGTTGTCCCCTAAAATTATTGCAACTGTTGCCTTATAACCTAAGTAGCTTTCCCAAGCAGCTCCATCTCCAAGTGTATCATCTGTAACCGGCAGAACCACAGCATCTGATGGAAGTATGGCTACATCAACCGTAACAGCCCTAGTAAAAGTCAAAATTAACTTATCTCCTGAATCAAGTCCATTACCATCTACATCTTCGTAAGTTGCCCCAATCAACTCCGCCTCCGGCGACGGATACCAAGCAATATCAATAACTGTTCCACCTTCTGGGGGATTTCCATATATGTCATTTATGGTAAACAAAGGAAGATTGGGAACAACTCCAAGTCCTGAAGGAGATCCAGCAGTAGTATTCGCCGCATCAAAAACACCATCTGGATTTAATCTTGGTAAGCTCCCAAGCCTTATTATTACAACACTGTAACTTGTGGGATCCTGCATCCACGTAAAACCACTTCCAAGAGTATCTGCACTTACAGGGAGAACAAGGTAGCTAGAGTGAATAAAAGTAGGTATAACAGGTTCATTGAACATGAGATAAAGCTTATCTCCTTCATCCACACCATTACCATCTAAATCCTCTATTTCCACAGTAACAAGCTGGGGACTTGTCCCATCATTTCCTGCAATATCTGCTATATTTCCAATAGAGAGCTGATCCACCATATCCGACACATTACTAGTCGGTAAAATTTTTATTCCAGATGGAGATCCCGCATTAGTTAAGGCTTTTTCATAACTTCCCATCACAGTAACTACAGGATTCGTTCCTAAAACTATCGTGATCTGGTTGCTTTCCGGCCCAACCTCAATGGTTGGCTCTAATCCCAAACTATCTCCACTTACAGGCAATTGGACCCCTGAAAAGTCAAAATTACCATTTATTTTAACAGGTTCGTTGAAAGTAAGAATTATCACATCTCCAGTTCCAACCCAACCATCACTGACTCTATCTTCAAAGGTAGCAGTTAACAAAATAGGTCCCTGCCCACTATCAACATCAACATATCCATTGAACACCACAGAATTTCCCCACTTATCTTTAATGTGGTCCGTTGTCAATACACCAATTCCAGAAGGTGCTCCTTCATAAATCCTGGTCGGATCAAAGTAACCTTCCGGATTTAAATGCGCTCCTGTTCCCAACGTTATCAATATCTCCCTACTAGTTGCCCCAGCCACAGCAGTAGCTCCTGCTCCAAAACTATCTCCAGTAACTGGAAGCTCAAAGTCTGTGATAACAAGTCCCGAAATCTCTATCGGTTCATCAAATATCAGAACCAGCTGATCCCCCTCATCAACTCCGTTCATATCGGTATCAATAAAACGGCATCCAATCAATACAGGAGACGTTGTATCAGAAGGTTCAATATCAACAACGCCAACACCATAAGCAGGATTTCCAGCATAGTCTCTTATTTTATCTGTACTCACATCTAAACCACTCGGATAGCCAGCAGCAGTAGAGGAAGGATTAAAAACTCCATCGATCCTGAACCTACAGCCTGCTCCTAATGTCAGCCATACAACCTCTTCAGAGGAGGCATCAGCAGAAAATTGAGCACCACTTCCTATTGTGTCATTTGCAACAGGAATAACAAAATCACTATCAACCACTGAATCATTTATTATCTTCACAGCCTCATCAAATACAAGCTTTATTTTATCCCCAGAATCAACAGCGTAATTTCCATTCTCATCGTAAAAAATTGCGTGCAAAAGTTTCGGATTCACTCCATCTTCTACAGTCACATCAACCGCACCCGTAGCAGCGGGGGGATTTCCTGAAAGATCAGTAATATTCAAACCAGCATCGTTAAGACGCACTCCTGCAGGACAACCTGCTGCAGTACACGTTGAATTGTATTCTCCATAAACTTCAAGTGAGGGATTCTCCCCCAAAACAACCTTAATAGCGCTATCACCTTCAGGCCAAAATTGTGCCCCCACTCCAAACGTATAAGGAGCACCAGTTGGTTCTATTACAAAATCCGCCTCTGTTAAATTGGCCCGTCCCGTAGTTGTATCAACCGCATACGTAACGTATTCGTTGAAATATATGTAAACCTCGTCACTTTCACTCAAACCAAGAGGATTATGGGTATCTCTGTAAATAACTCTAATCACGTAAGGCCCTTCATCATCAATTGAGACAACATCAGTTGCACCTACCGCCATTTCTCCCAAAAAGTTGTAAATATCATTAGGATTTGCCATCTCAACAGAAGCTGCAGTAGGATTTATCATACCATCTGCTAATATGTTGTTAAGATAAGCTCCAACCCCCAATGTCACCTCAACCGTATTTCCATTCAAAGAAAATTGAGGAGAGGTTCCCAAACTTCCCTGATGCACCAGAAAATCCGCAGAATCAACTTGAGCCAAATCTGTGTATGCCTCGACATTCTCACTGAACACAAAGTAAAGTTTGTCTCCCTCGTCAGGACCATTTCCATCTAGATCCTCAAAATAGGCAGCCTCCAAAGTAGCTCCATGCGGGCTTCCTGCTGTTACATCAATCCAATCTGCCAAAGTTTGAGCTCTATTTCCAGCCACATCAGTAAGAGCTGTTTGTGAAGGTAAAACATTTATCCCACTCGCTCCGGGATCAGTTCCTGCAATTCCCATAACTTGAATGGAGGCACCATCTCCCAGCACAATCTCAACAACATTCACAGCAGTTGAAGCATGCATTTGAGCTCCTGTTCCAAAAGAAGATCCCGACGTCAAGTAAAACACCGTTGCAGGATCGATACCGTCTGTAAACGTAACAGGCTCATCAAAAACTAGCTCAATTGTGTCACCTGCTCCAACCCCCGGAGTATTAACATTGTCGAAAAACCTTGCGCTTTGCAAAATTGGTCCCGTAAAATCATCGCTTGCGATGTAAACTGTACCCACAGCCTCATTACCGCTTGTATCTCTTATACTATTTGGGGTTACCAAGCCAATCTCCGTAGTATTAGCCCCAAATAGATTTATTACAGTACCCGCATCCAAAGTTATTTCAATGGTAGTTTGTCCAAGTGCAAATGTGGGATTTGCTCCAAGATTTCCATTAATTACATTAAAATCTGCAGCTGTGGGCGCTGTAACAGTGGTAGTCAAGGCAATCCTCTCTGAAAAAGTAAGAATTACCACATCACCTGCATCGGGCCCATTCCCATCCAAATCTCTGAATACTGCCGAAATAAGTTGAGGAGCCGTAGTATCTCCACTAACCACACTTACATCAGCAGCTGCAGGCTGAGATTGATTTCCAGCAAGATCTTCATAATTTGCTCCACCCGTAGTAGTTAAATTCACAGCAAGAGCATTCACAGCATTGATTCCACCATCCTCCACATTCAAATTTGCAAAAGCGAGAAACGGCTCATCTCCCAAAACTATCTCCAGAGTCTGAGTTTGATGCTGCGTAACGTAAGCTCCTGCTCCAAAAGTGTATCCTCCATAACCCTGAAGCAGAAAATCTCCTACATTAGCTCCAGCTTGCGGATAGACAGCCTCACTAAAACCTATCTCAACCGTATCTCCTTTAGAAGGCCCATCACCTGCCGCATCTAAAAATCTTGCAAATATCGGATACGCTGCAACACTATCTGTTGAATCAATATCAACTGGATTACTTGCTTGAGCATCATATCCCAAAAGATTGGTAATCAAGCCTGCCGGCATCGATGGACTAACCCTTATTCCAGAAGGACTTCCTTCAATATTCATTCCAATGTTGTAAGTCCCCGCAACCTTTAAATTCGCAGGTTCGGCAACCGTTATCTCCAATGTTTGCCCATTAACATAATAGCTGTCTATTTGAAAGGTATCTCCATAAACTGGTAAGTCAAAAGCCGTAGGACCAAGCGAGCCATTCACCTGAATGTTCTGATTAAAAACTACAAACAGTTGATCTCCCGCATCAACTCCATTCGAATCTAGATCCACAAAATAAGCTTTGGTCACATAAGGTCCCTCTTCTGCATCCGTCGATATATCCTTCGCCGTCGCCATAGGAGCAGCTGGATTGGGATCAGGTTTTGTAGAATCCTGAAGCGGTGCTCCTGGCCTTACATTTATTCCCGTCGGCCCATTAGTTGATCCGGGAACGTAAACTCCAGAGACATTCAAAACAGCTCCCGCTCCCAAAGTTATTTCAAAAGTAGTGGAGGAATCCCCAGTCGTAATAGTCATAGAAGCGCCCGTTCCAAAAGTGGCTGTTCCCGAAGGAAGTAATTCAAAACAATCAGCTGGTGCCGGATTAGCAATCGTAGGAGTGACTGCTTCATCCATCAAAATTACAACTCTATCTCCCGCATCAACCATTCCATTGTTGTTTTCATCGTAGTACTTAGCGGAAGTAATCGCCGCAAAATCGGTATCTATGATAAAGTAACATTTGTCATCCACAAGATATGTTGGAGGTGGATTCAGTTGACTCTCTATCTCATTCCCAACGTAATCAACACCGTTGAACCAAATAGCCACAGAATCACCATTTCCAAGTGTTCTCATATCAAGGTAAGCCCTAACGATCTTTCCACCAGCAGCGCTACCAGTATTTCCTGTATCAACCATAAAAGTAGTGTTAAAACTTCCATTAAAAGAGTACTCCAGTGAAATTGGATAATCATCGTATCGATAATTCGTATCATTCCAATCGTCAACAACCTCTATCTCAACTGTAGTAATTATTGGCCTCCAATGCTCAGCTTGCATGGGGATTTCAACAGTCGCAACAATCCTAGGACCGTGAAGTTCACAAGCTGCCGTTGCGTAGTGATAAGGATAACCATACTCAGCATATCCACCAGTGTTTTCAGCATCGTAAGGAACAATATAGTAATAAACAACATCTCCATCATTATTAACTATTGGAGTATCAACATAAACGGTGGAGCCATCTGTAATATTTGCAATCTGATGAAAAGTTGTTCCATCTCCTGAAAAAAGTCTGTACCCCAAAGGCTCACTATCCGTAGTAAGAGACATCCACTGAATCTTTATTTGTCCCCCGGGCAAAGATTGAGCAGTTATCCAAAATGACGTAGCATCCGGCGAAACAGCACCATAAACTCCCAAACTAAAAATAAGCAAAAACAAAATCCCAACTCTCACAAGCAGGCCTGCTTTCAGCACTAACTCCCTCATCCTCCCCAACTAGACCGCACTTATTACACAGAGGCTTTCACTTCAAATAGCATAAACGATCAAGAGAAACACCGTCAACAATAGCTAACCATCTATTCACAATTAAAACACTTTTAAAAAAATATTAGTGTTAAAATTATACAAAAGATCCAAACATAATAATTTAGGGGGGATACACAATGTTCATCTACTCAACCTTCCCCAATGAAGAAAGTGTAAAACAAACCGCCAAACACTTAGTAGAAAATCGACTGGCAGCATGTGTAAATTACTGGCCAATAAACTCCGTATACGAATGGCAGGGTGAAATAAACGAAGATAAAGAATGGGCCTGTATTATAAAAACACACACCTCCAAGGCGGAGGAGATAATAGAGTACATAAAAGCTAACCACCCATATTCCACACCTGCTATCATCTCAATAAATGTCAGTTTTCATGGTACATATAAATCGTGGTTAGAAGAACAGTTAGGAATTTAAACCTTTAAGCACCAATTTTTAGCAAAGGAGTGATTTAAAATCATCACTGTAAGCCTTGACAAACACACAAACTTCTACACCTCGTCGTCATGTTTTTTAAATTGTAGCCATTGTAAACGTGTCTATCTTGGCAGCCAATCAAATCTCATACCAGAATCAAGCCTTTTAGTCACAGGAGGCGTAAATAAAGATCTAACAGTAGACTTTACATTATTCTGGAAAGCCATCTCATCACTTCCAACAGAAAAACTCTCTCTGATCAAATTTCTAAACGTTCATCCCGGCTTTTTAACAGAACGCATGCTTCAAAACATAGAAAAATTTTTCTCATCCCTTTCCCAAACCACATTCAGACCAAATTTGAGCTTCTCTATAGACCTCCCACTCTCAGAAGAATGGTCTCTCCTCACAAATGGCCACTTCAAACCAACTCTGGATTCAATCATATACCTCGCCAAAAAATCAAAAAAACTAGTAGAGGAGAAGGCAAAATCATTAAAATTAAAGGCATTTTGCGCATTTCATTTCACATTTGGACTTTTTAATCCTGACATCGAATTAGAAACTGCACTTAACATACTAAACACTCTCAAATTGCCATTTGTTATTGTCAACTTCAATACAGGGCGATTTATTCCAACGCTTTCCGTAGAAAAAGCACTCGAAATAACAAGATCGGTACTTGGAAAAACTTCGGTAATAATAGGCTGCATGCGACCTTATGCTAAATGGCGAAGGAAATTTGATGAAAAGGTTGTTGAACTCCCAATACGCGCCATAGTCAAACCTACAACTAAAATTGCCTCAACTTGCGAATTCCCATACTGCTGCAGTTTTGTATGTTATAATGAGCTAAACTCAAATACTACAGAGGTGGAGTAAATGGCCGAATCTCCCAAAGCAATTGGCATAGTGGAGACCATCTCAATCGCAGCCGGTATAGAAGCCCTTGACTCAGCTTACAAAGCAGCAAACGTTAAAATTCTATTCAGTCAGCCCATATGTGCTGGGAAATTTGTTTTTGTAGTCTTCGGGGATGTCGCAGAGGTGAAAGCTGCAATAGAAAGTGCCGAAGAAACTGCCAAAAATTACACAATAGCTACCACAATAATTCCAAGAATTCACCCACAAGTTGAAACTGCACTATATGGAAACAACTCAGAAATAAAAGCAATAGGAGTAGTTGAAACAATGAACATAGTCTCTGCATTCCTTGCAGCAGATAGCGCCGCTAAAGCTGCAAACATCACAATTCTTGACCTGCGCATCGCCCGTGGGCTGGGTGGTCGCTCTTTCTTTGTCGTTACAGGAGATGTAGCAGACTGCAAAGCCGCTGTAGAAGCTGCTAAATCAACTACTCAAGATATACTAAAAACTGTGGTAATTCCCCGCCCAGCAAAACCACTTCTTTCCAGAAACTGGTGATCTTATCCAATTAAAGCCACATACTCAAACAAAAGAGGGGATAGTGATGCCTTCAAGATGTAGAATAGATAGAAGGGCTGTTATTTCGTGTCTCAAAGATTATGGAATCGTTGGAGCAGGAGGAGCAGGTTTCCCAACCTATGCCAAATGGAATTTTGACCTGGATCTACTTATAAACGCAGCAGAATGCGAGCCGTTTCTTCAATCTGACAAATGGCTTTTAAAAAAACACTCCGAAGAACTAAAAGCTGTGATGTCTTGGCTAAAAAAACTCTTTCGCTCCGTAACAATTGCAATTAAATCCAAATACATTCACCTTGTTAAAAATCTAAACACCAAGGTTGCAACACTTCCTGATCGTTATCCAGTGGGAGATGAGCAGTGTTTAACCTTTCTTGCAACCGGCAAACGAATACCAGCAGGTGGATTGCCCATTGACGTTGGAGTGGTAGTTACAAACTTGACAACAGCATATTTAGCTTACCAAGCTTGCTGTAATAACAAGCCTTTTGTCGAAAGATACGTCACAATAATTGCTCCCAAGAAACTTCTTATTTCAAAGTTGCCTATTGGAACACCTATAGAATTAATTGCTTCTCAACTCAATCTCCCCACGGACTTAGTCATAGATGGTGGTCCTGCAATGGGAGAGAAGTCCAGTGGATTTACCAAAAAGACCACATCGGCTCTAATTTTCGCACCAAAAGATTCTTTCATTTACAAAATGAAGACACAAAGTATAGAAAGTATACTGCAACTAGCACGCGTTGCGTGCGCAACTTGTAACAATTGCACCCTGGCATGTCCAAGATGGCAGCTTGGACATCCCATAGATCCTGCTTCCATAATGCGCAAGTACTCCTTCAACGCTCCCCTAGAAGAGCTGAAGATAGCCTCTTACTGCTGTCATTGCAACGTTTGTACTCTGGTGTGTCCACTTGGACTATCACCGAGTCGCGTAAATTTTGAACTCAAAAAGGAGTTGAGAAAAGTTGGACGTCCAGATAAGCTTGAAGCAGTCGAAAGAGATTGGACAGGAGTTGCATCATCATTCGCCGCATCTCGACTCCTTGCCGACTTTGAACTTCCAAATGTACCTGAGTACACAGAGATTTCCATTCCATCCGGCATAAAGCTTCGCATATATTTAAATTCTCACATTGGAAAAATACCAAATGTATTGGTCCAGAAGGGCCAAAGTGTTGAAAAATACGATCCGATTGCCAAAATTGATACTCCCAATAACCTCGGGGTTAATTATCACTCTCCCGTCAAAGGAATTATTGAAAATGTTGGCGAAGAATTTGTGGAGATAAAAGTTTCATAAAGTTATTGATTATTTTCTTATTTGCTCTATACCCTTCTAGCCCATTTGTAAACTCTCATCATAGCTTCTAAACGTATTGGATCAAGATCCGGATCAATACCCTTTCTGTTCAAAATTTCTACTCCCTTTTTGAATTTCTGAATTCTCTTCCAAAATAGCCATACCACCATTAAACCGCCAAATATCATTAAAAATGGAATCCCTGCAATGAGTAAGTCTTTCCAATCTTTAAAATTCTTCAAGATTCCCATTTTTTCGAAAAAGAAAAACATGATACCACTCACAAATACTCCTCCAATCAGTATAAAAACCATGATCCACGATATAATAATGTTTCGTTTATAAATTTTCTTTCTCTCCTCAGGATCATCTTCAAAACCGGGATGCGCTAAATAAGCATAATTTCCAACAGATTCGTGATACTCAAAGAAATCACTTCTTTTTTCATAAAACACCTCACTTATCTCTTCAAAATTATCAGGTACATCAACTCCGCGTACTCTCATAACCCACCCTCCTAACAACCATCATAAAATATTGTCGCACACCTTAGGTTGCACACTTCACAATGCGATTTTTATAATTTTAACAAAACTTTAAATCTAAATGAGGAGTGATCAAAATGTCAGTAACCATCCCATTTCTTGTAGGAGTTGCAATACTAATACTCGGCTACAGCGTATTTTCAAAAAAATTAGAAAAATCCCTATTCCCCGACCTTGATAAAAGACAGACTCCTGCTCACACTAACAAAGGCGTCGATTGGTCCCCCGCCAATCCACTTGTTTTATTCGGTCACCATTTTTCATCAATAGCAGGTGCCGGCCCAATAGTAGGTCCCGTTTTAGCAGCTGCTCTTTTTGGATACTCCCCCGTATGGCTGTGGATAGTTGCAGGCTCTGTTCTTTTAGGGGGCGTACACGACTGGTTATCTCTGATGGTATCGGTTAGAAACTCAGGTAAATCAATATCCGATGTCGCAAGTTCTACAATTTCATCAAATGCTAAAAAATTCTTTGGCTGGTTTGTATTCTTTGCTCTAATTCTCGTAGTAGCTGCTTTTACCATGCTTGCAGCAAAAACTCTAGTCCAGTCTCCAGAACTGGTTATTCCAACATTTGGATTCATAATTGCAGCCATAATGTTCGGATTTATGAGGCGGAAGATGGGGCTCTTAATTTCAACAGTTATTGCTTTAGCAATCGCTGCTATATTTATATGGCTTGGCTTCAAGTTTCCTATAAAACTTCCTCTAAAATTCAATGCAATCCTCGTTTGGGAACTATTACTTTTAATCTATGCAGTTATTGCTTCTCTGCTACCAGTTGAACTGCTCCTGCAACCCCGTGATTATCTCAGCTCATACTTATTATTTGCTGGTTTAATTCTAGGTACTTTGGGAATTTTATTCTCTCACAACATAAAAATTTCACTTCCTTCTTTCACTCACTCTCCCAAAATGCCCATTTTTCCCTTTCTATTCATCGTAGTAGCATGTGGAGCAATTTCCGGTTTTCACTCTCTTGTATCAAGTGGAACCACATCAAAACAACTTTCAAAAGAAAGTCACGCACGCCCAGTAGCTTACGGAGGAATGCTTACAGAAGGCCTATTAGCCCTAATTGCTCTCAGTGCTGTATCAGTAGTAGGTTCTAAACTGACTAACAACCCTCTTTTCAACTTTTCAAATGGATTTTCAATTCTAACACAAGCTCTTGGAATTCCGGCAAAACTCTCCTTTGTGGCTGCAACATTTATGATAAATGCTTTCATATTAACAACATTAGACACATCTGTAAGAATTGGTAGGATGATCTTCACAGAATTGACAGGTGCTTCACCCACAATAAGTACGTTAATACTTACAGTAGCTGCTTTAACATTCCTACAATTAGGAGCTTTAAAAGCAATATGGCCAGTATTCGGAGCTTGCAACCAGCTAATAGCTGCACTTACCCTTATCGTTCTATACGCCTACTTAAAAAAGCACGGCAGTAAATTTGCAACTTACTTAGGAGTTGCCGCCCTATTTATGCTATTAGTAACAATCACAGGATTGGTAATGAAAATCTCAACAGCTCAAAAGTTACTCACCGCATTTATTGTAATACTCCTTGCAATGGTAAGAGCGATGATATATGAACTTGTAAAAAAAGTTTTAACCATATAGTTACTAGTCACTTCCACTCAACCTTCTCACTAAAACAAAAGTAATATCATCTATCTGCTCTTGCTCACCTCTAAATTCACTTAATTCCTTGAATAACTCTTCTCTGAATTTATCAACCTCTAAATGATACTTTTTAAATATATTCATGAGACGCTCCTTTCCAAAAAACTCCCCTTTCTCATTTATCGTTTCTGTAATACCATCGGTAAAACCAAGAATGGAAAACTTATCTCCCAAAAGAATACTCTTTTCTTTAAATTCCGCAGTTGCAAACGGCCCAACCAATCCTCCAGTCACCTCAAGTTCTACAAACTCACCATCAGAGATCACAAATGCTGGTTCGTGAGCAGCTGCAGTATATCTCAACCTCCACTTATCATCTTCAAAAGACAATTCACCGATAAAAATAGTCACAAATGCTCCCGTCAAAGTTAAATCATAACTCAACGCACTGTTGAGTCTTTTTACCAGATCAGCTGGAGAAGTAGTGTAATTTGCGTGACTTTTCAAGATTCCTTTACACAGTGCCCCCAAAAGAGCTGCTGGAACTCCCTTTCCAGAAACATCAGCAATGACAAACAAAACTTTATCATCCACCACAAAGTAATCAAAGTAATCCCCTCCAACTACTCTAGCTGGCGTAGTAGATCCAACAAGATGCACATCCCTAAAACTAAGTTCTTCTTGCGGCAACATTGCATCTTGAATCTGCTTAGCAAGTTCAACATCTCTGGTAAGACGTTCTCTGCGAGCAATCTCCCCATATAAGAATGCATGTTTCAAAGCAATTCCTGCATAACCTGCAAACATTTTTAGGAGCCGAATATCATCCTGAGTAAAAAACTTTCCATCTTCTCTATCTGCCACGTTCAAAGTTCCTATAACCTTGCCATCTCTAAAAAGAGGCACTATCATAAAATCTCCACTTTCGTACTTATCGGAGTTTCTATCACTTTTTCTCATCAAAATTGCTTCTCCCGTTTCAAAAACCTTATCAAGTACCTTGCTATCCTTTATCTCAAAATTTTCTACGAATCCTTCTGCAAATCCTTTGGCAACCTTTACAACCTTTTTACCATTCTCTTCCAGAACTATTGAACACCTTTTTGCCCTCAACAATACTGCCACATTCAAAACAATATTCCACAAAAGCGTCTGCAGCTCAAAACCCGCATTCAAAATCATCTCACTTACACGCAACAAAGCTTCAAACTCTTCCAACCTCTTTTTTAACTCTTCAATCTTACTAACAAGACGTCTTCTTAACCTTTCCAACACCAACCCAAGAGCACGGATTTCATACAGCTCAGTTCGAGGAACAATTATAGGAGAATGTAAATCTCTATTTGCAACCCTTAAAGCCTGAGGCATCAAAGTTTGCATTGACACCTGCAACCTCTTACTTATCTCAGAAGCCAAGAAAAAGGCCAAAAGAATTCCCAAAAGCACCTCAAGGAACAGGTAAAAGTATAACTGCTTCACCCTACTTCTAAGTAATAATGGATTATAATGCATCAAAAGGATACCAAAATGCTGTTTTACATAAACCAAGGGATACCCAACCCACTTGGGTTTCAAAACTCCTCCAAAATCGCTTTGCCAACCAATCAACTCATCAAACAACCACGTTTTAGTAAAGTTAAAATGCGATAGCAAATCTTCCCCAAATTTACCCTTTTCCACCTTTTCTCCAAACAAAACGTTATCCGTATCCGCAACAACAGTTCCATTTGAATCTACAACAACTATCCTGTTTATATCCCAACTGTTAAAAACAAGTTCATCCAAGTAGCTCTTTAAAGATACGTAATCCTCTGTAACAATTTTCTCGATACAAACATTTGCAACAGCCTTTGCCAAGGTCAAAATCTTCTTTTTTTCACTATCTTCAAGTATTATCATTTCACGGTAAAATTCCCAAAATTTAAAAGCCAGAAGAAAAGTTATAAAAGCCAAAACTGTCCTTTTAAAAAGGAACTCTTTTAAGCGAGGTCCCTTCACTAAAATTCCCTCCAAAAATTTCAACTTTTGAAGATTATATCAGACATCTATAAAGGCAACATACATCACTCTAGACTTTCCGGACCAAACGAAACAGGCAATAATTCATCCAATGTTGCTATTAAAATATCCCCACTTACATTGGCCATTATAACCTTCATGTTAGGTCCAAATTCTCTCAAAACTTGACGGCAAGCGCCACAAGGAGCGACCGGTTCTTCTGTATCAGCCACTACAGCAATTACTTTAAATTTTCTCTCCCCATCATTAACTGCTTTGAAAGCAGCAATTCTTTCAGCACAAACCGTAAGTCCATACGAAGCATTTTCAACATTTGCTCCAAGATAAACTTTCCCAGAATCTGTTAACAAAGCAGCTCCTACCTGAAAATTAGAATACGGAGCGTAAGCATTCTGTCTGTACTTAATGGCTTTCCTTACCAAGTCAACCTCTTCTTTAGTAAGAATAGAAAAGTCTCCACGTTGCATAAAACTCACCCCTCAACAATTCAAAGTTTTCTTAATCCTACAATTGGTATAACATAAAATCGGGGAAAGTGAGGTGTTGAAAGTGGATAAAGTTAAAACCAAACATGTAGCTAGTAAAAGATTAAACTCTAAAGCCCAAGCACAAAATCTAACGCCACATAAGCGCTCTTTTAAAAATCAAGATAAAACTTCTATAAAAGAATCTATCTTTTCAAATTTAATGAATTTTATGCACGATAAACTTAAAATCTCAAAAATCGTAGAGCTATTAAAAGACAAAACCGCTGTAAAAGTCAAAGGAGGAAAACTGCAACTTGCACCCGATCTCATTCTGCACGCACTTAAGAAAAATTCAATGCAGGTAATCACGTACGACTATACACGTTTTAAGCCAAATATGATATTTGCCTTGTGTTGGGACCTTATAAAACAATTCATCGGCTTAAAATACGGACATCATCGCACAAAATACCGATTTATGACCACGGACCAGTTAAAACTTCTATCAAAAGATATAGGTGAGACCATCGCAATGGAGTGGATAGACTTCTTAAGAGAAGTAGAAACTTGGCAAGATAAAGGCCTAGCAGAACACTTCGCAGCTGAGTTTCCTGCAATACTTCATGACATGGGTAAAGAAGTCGTTATTATTCATAAATACTCAAATCATCTACTAATTTACAAGTTCGGAGCTATAAAGCTAAAAGTAAAAACTATTCGCAACTTTGGAAAGGAAGAGGTTGAGGAATTTTTAAATTTTCTCAACCAAAAAGTCCAAAATTTAAAGTTTCTCCAAAGCTGCTCTCCCAACACACTATTTAAAATCTCAAAAGGCTATCCTTTACTTTTATTCGAAACCATATATAAACTCGCGGAAAATCCTCATATTTCTGAAAAAGCTCTCTACAATCACATCAACTCAATTATCAACTTTTTGAAATCCAACAGATAAATCTTCTAGCATAATCAAATTTTCCTGTCATCACGTGCTAACTTCATAAAACGTTGCAGGGATTTTTTTAATGTGGCAATTCAATTTCTTCTTCAGAAGCAATAAGCATTATAACTCGTTCCTCTAGATGTGGTATAGCCATGAAAATTTCCAATATTCCAATCTGCGGCACCAACCCAGTAAAAATTCTCTAATATCTCTCCAGCCCTTTTCATAAAAACCACTCTTTTTGGAGAACACACCCAAACCACATTTAAATTTATCTTATCTCAATTTTATAATTAACTATTCTATTACCCACGCAAATTTTAAGCATAACTAACCTTATCAAAGTACAACTAACTCAACCGTCGTCCCTAAGAGTTCTATCACTTCTGCACTTGCCCCAATCACTCGTTTTGTTTTAAATTTTTAGTATCACATATTACTTAATTGAAGTATGAGGTGTAGGCAGTATGGAAAGATTTCATGAACTCTTGAAACTAATCACAGATGACTCTTTGCGTCACAAAACTTTACAATGCTACGAGACAGCACTAAAAGAAGCAAATCAAAGCTGGAAACTCCTAGAAAAGATGCCTTTTACCCTTTTGATTGCAAACTGTAACTCATCGTTTCTAGACCATATTGAAAGAGTCGTTCATCTTGCGCTCGCAATTGCAAACGAGATGAAAAATTTTTCCATCAATAGAAATTTCTTGGTTGCAGGTGCTATTCTTCATGACGTAGGTAAAATTTTAACCATCACTGAAGACGAAAATGGACACTTTAAGCGCAAGGAATTAGCAATATTTGTGCCCTACAACGTATTGGGAGCCCATTTAGCTCTGGAACATAAACTTCCCCCTCAAGTCGTACACATTGTACTCGCACACGCATCCGAGTATGAAGGTAAGAGAATAACTGAAGAAGCTTTAATCGTATCAGAAGTCGATAGACTCTTATTTGAACTTGCCAAAACCCATGCAAGGAGTGTGATATGGCACCATGGTTAAATTATCGAATTATTTTCTCTTCACAAAGCGCGAAGATCCAGCAGAAGCAGAAGTTATTAGCCATAAGTTGATGTTGAGAGCAAATATGATAAAAAAACTATCAAGCGGAATATACCTATTTTTACCTGTAGGTTGGAGAATTTTCAAGAAGCTAGAAGCAATTATTCGTGAAGAAATGAATAAAGCTGGAGCTTTCGAAATATACATGCCAGCAGTCCATCCCGCTACTCTTTGGCGGCAAACTGGAAGATGGGACATATATGGCAATGAGATGCTCAAATTCACAGACAGAAATGGCCGCGAGTGCTGTTTTGGACCAACTCATGAAGAAGTTGTAACGTGGCTTGCTGCCCAAGAAGTGAAGAGTTGGCGTGACCTTCCATTCACTCTTTATCAAATTCAAGTCAAGTTCAGAGATGAAATAAGACCAAGATTTGGTGTAATGAGATCTCGTGAGTTCATAATGAAAGATGCATATAGCTTTGGAAAGTCTCAAGATGAATTGAATGAAGCATACGATTCCATGTACAAAGCTTATTGGCGCATATTCTCTCGATGCGACCTAGACTTCAAAGTTGTTGAGGCAGATACCGGAGCAATTGGAGGAGCTGACTCTCACGAATTCATAGTTTTGGCAAACACAGGTGAAAGTAAAATAGTTTACTGCCCGAGATGCGGTTGGGCTGCAAACACAGAGAGGGCAGAACTTAAAGAATTCAAGTTTAAAAAAGCAAAGTACACTGAGAAAAAAGAAATAAACACAGGTGAAGCCAAAACCGTTGAGGAAGTTGCTAAAAAACTCGAAACCGATCCATCAGAAATTGCAAAATCAGTGGTATTTACCGTTACTTTCAAATCTAAAAACGGCGAATTTTACGATGAAAATGTTATGTGTGTTGTGCGAGGAGACAGAGAGGTAAACGAGATAAAAGTTCAGAATTTCTTATCAAAGCTTAAAGACGAAACTGTGATGGGACTAAAGATGTACACTGGCGAAGATTTACCGTTTGGAAATATAGGTCCGCTGGGATTCGATGGAATGATTTTGCTCGACAATTCTCTCAAATTTATAGATTACTTTATTGTGGGTGCTAATAAAGAAGGTTATCACATAACAGGAATAAAAGCTGGAGATCTCAAAGGCGATAATTACCATTGGGGTGACTTTGCAGAAGCCAAAGCAGGAGATGTATGTCCAAAGTGCGGAGAGGCTTTGAATGAAAGTCGAGGCATAGAGGTTGGACACATATTCAAATTGGGTATTAAGTATTCGGAAAAATTAGGAGCAACCTTTGTAGATAAGGACGGAAAAGAAAAACCAATAATTATGGGGTGCTATGGTATAGGGGTTGCCCGAACCGTAGCTTCAATAATAGAGCAAAAAGCAGATAAGTTCGGCTGCATATTTCCTCACACTGTCTCTCCCTTTACAGTTGGAGTGATAGATTTAAAAGCAAATAATGAATCCTCTGCTGTCGCTCTCAACCTGTATCAAAACTTAAAGGCTAAATTATTTAATCCAGCTATACTGGCAGAGGACGTTCTACTCGACGACAGAGATGAATCACCTGGCGTAAAGTTTGCAGACGCTGATTTAATGGGAGTAGCCTATCAAGTCGTAGTGGGTAGAAGTTTTGTAAAAGAAGGAAAAGTGGAATTAAAAGTTCGCGAAACAGGTGAACGCCTCAAAATATCTCCCGAAGAAGTGGTTGATAAAATAACAGAATTTATTAACCATAAGAATAAATCCATTGAGGAGAGGATACGCTCTTGCCCCTTGACATAGTATGCTTTTATTCTTTAGCAACGGACATTATGCCAAAGCTTAAAGGGAAAAAAATTTCCGCTTTATATGCAGGTGTTGGTGTCTTTCAACTTGAAACATCCGGGGAATTTTTCACTTTTTCTCTTTCTTCCCCCTATGGAATGTTTATCTCTTACAGTCAGGCTGCCCCTCTCTTAAAAAAGTTGTCGTTTGTCAAAAATTACGTAGTTGAAGAATGTTTAGTCGTATTCCCTGACAAACGCATAGAGTTAATATTAGGAAGAGGTAAACTGATAAAAAACAACATCAAAATCACTATTCAATTTACTGGTCGAGTAAACCTTGTTGAGATAACAAAGGGAGATGATCTCATATTTACAACCAATGCAAAATACCGCCTCAAGCCACCATCCGAGAATATATCAAAGCTTATATCTAAAAAGTTGATCAATAAAAATGAAGTTGTCAAAAAGTTAGAAGCAACATTTAATTCTACTAAACGAATTATTCCAATCGATGAATTCGAAAAATTATGGCATAAAGTATCACCTTCTTCCCAATCATTCCTATTTGTTAAATTAGATAACGAGTTAAAAGTCGACTACTATCCCGCTTTTTTTAAAATAAATCTTGATGCTTCAATTACTATACCTTACAAAAACACTGAAACTTGCTCATATATATGTTGGCTATATCAAAAGAAAAAAAACATACTGAATCAAATGAGAAAACACATTCTCAAAAACATAGAAACTCTAAAGAAAAGAATTGCTGAGATCAAAAAAGCAATTGAACATACAAGACAAACTGAAAATTTTATCAACTTGCTTGCCGCTCTTGTATTCCCAAACTTACAAAAAATTGCCCATTCACCAAAGGAAATAATATCGGAATTGCTAAATTCATCATCAAAAGAACTAGGAATATCAATACCAAAAAAACTCTTAGAAAAAATAGCTAAAAAATTTGAGGGAAAAGCCCCTTCTCAAATAAGTACCACTACGCAGCAGCTTATAAAAAATGCAGCCAACGCAAACAAAAAGCTTCAAGCACTCCAAAAAATGCTCGAAGAAAATCAAACAAAATTTTCTCAACTTGAAAACAAACTTTCCAACTTGAATTTAAAATCCATTCAATTTTTCTTCTCCGAAACTCCCGAAAGCAACCGCATACCAAAGCGCACTAGCTCATTTAAACGCAAGCGACAATTTAATACAATAGAACTTTCCAACTGTTTCATACACTTCGGCAAAAACGCTGAGCAAAACAAAAGAGTGATGCAGTTTGCCAAAAAAAACTGGCTGTGGTTCCACGTACGAGACGCAGCAGGATCTCACGTGGTTCTCCAACCTAAAACATCCCTTTCAAACGTCACAGAGGAGGAAATCTTAATCGCCGCCTCAATTGCCGCAAAGTTCAGTAAGCGCTCTGGAAAAGTTAAAGTTGATATGGCAACAGTTAAAAACGTAAGAGCCGCCTCCGGTTACAAAGCACTCTACATCTATGATGCAGAACGCACTCTCACAGTATCAGAAGATTTAGCTGAGAAAGTTTTATAAAATTTGGCTTTAGGAGGCCCATTTCGTGAAGTTAAAAGATAAATTGTCTATAATAAAAAGTCTTTTAAAAGATAAAAACGTTATTCTCTTACTCATAGCACAGTTTTTCTTCTCATTAGCTCAATCTTACGGGTGGACATCTGGGGTCTTAGAAGCAATAGAAAAGCAATCTACAATTGCAGTTTTCCTAATCAGATCCGTATCTATTGCTTTACTCAATCTCACAGTTGGAGTGACGGTAGATCTACTCCGCCCACGACGTGTTGGTACAATTACTACCGCCTTTCTATCCGTGGTAATACTTTTATTATCTTTTCTACCTCAAACAGCAATTTTTATAAACTTGACTCCCATAATGCTTGCAGGAATTCTGTTAGAAATTCTGGGACCATTTTTTGACATATCAACAGAAGCGATAATCCCAGAGATATCCGGAATGAAAGGAAAACTGCCCGCGCTAAGCTCACTTGTTGTATGGAGTTATACAATCCCAGAGTTAATTGGACCAATTTTTGCACAACTTACACACAGTTTTGCTCTCCCAATAAATGCCGTCTTAATAGTAATCTCTTGCATATCATGGACTCTCATAAAAACCGAGCACAAACGCACCAAAAAACAGGCCTCGTCACATCGTCATGAAGGATTCTTCCAATCTATCTTCACTGGTCTAAAATACATCTCTAAATCCCCTCAGCTTAGAGTAGTGCTGGCAGCTTATATCCCCTTCAGCATTAACACCCAGAATTTATCGTTTCTTCTGACACTAATTTCTAAAAAATTCAATCTTCCTTATGGAATACTTTATTCGGCTTTAATTTTTGCCTGGCTTATAGGAGCAAACGTAGTTGAATTTTCCTCAACTCACAAAAGAATGGTCAATTTTCTAGAAAAACTTGGCGTATGGAATTTTCTACTCTGGAGCTCATTCTTAATATGTTACCTTTCAAATTTAAAATTCGAATCGCTGATGTTCTTTTACACATCCACAATACTTGCAAGCGCCATGTACATCTCCTTCTGGACAGTCATTCAACGCAGCACAACTAATGTTATGAGAGCACGTGTAATATCCATGACAGAAGCTTTACAACACACAAGTGCAAGCTTTTCTCTAACTCTTTTAAAATCCCTATTAATAAAGATAGTGCCACTAGTTGCTTTCGTTGGCATGTTTTCAATATTCTCTATGAATCTAAATCCCTCATGCAAATCGAAGTTAAGAAATTAATAAACACTTAAGCATCAACTCTGGCAATTTATTAAAATTATTTGTAGTGAAAAAACTGTTAACCATCAAAGGAGGGTCAAACATGCCTGAGAAGATTTCAACAGATGTTAAAATGGACACTACAGCTTTAACTCAAACAGAGGACTACATGTCTGCATCTTTCAGAAAGGTTGCAATAGGTTCTGATCACGGCGGAGCTTATCTCAAGGAAGAGGTAAAAAAATTCTTGCAACTTCAAGGTTTTGAAGTCACAGACTTTGGAGGAGACCCAGAAGTTTCTACAGATTATCCGGATGTAGCTTTTAAACTCGCAGAGGCCGTTTCCAGAGGAGAATTTCTATTTGGAGTATTGCTGTGCGGTACAGGTATAGGAATCTCAATTGCCGCAAATAAGGTCAAAGGCATTAGGGCTGCACTCTGCTTTACCTCAACTCATGCCCGTCTAGCGCGTGCTCATAACAATGCAAACATACTTGTTCTTGGAGGTAGAACAACTGGGAGAGAGGTTGCTCTTGACATAGTAAGAGCCTTCATAGAAGAAAAGTTTGAAGGTGGCAGACACGCGAGGCGGATTGGGAAAATCTTAGAGTACGAATTTAACAAAAGAGATTCAATTCAAGATCAATAAAAGGAGTTGAATAGCATGTTCACAGTAGTGGATCATCCACTTATCAAGCATAAACTTGCAATTCTAAGGAACAAATCGACAGAGCACCGCACATTCAGAGAGCTTATTGAAGAGATAACAACTCTTTTATTCTTCGAAGCCACTCGAGATTTAAAAACTTGTAAAACAACCGTAGAAACTCCCCTTGCCAAAGCAGAAGTCGAAATTCTAGAAAACGATAAATTTGTCATAGCCCCAATTCTAAGAGCTGGTCTCTCAATGGTCGAACCACTTTTAAAAATCGCTCCTTCCGCCAAAGTAGCTCATATAGGAATGTATAGAGACCCAAGTACTCTAAAACCTGTAAGTTACTTCTTTAAAATTCCTAAGAATCCAGAAAACTACATGTTTTTTATAGTTGATCCAATGCTTGCAACCGGCGGTAGTGCTGTCGAAGCCGCGAACACCTTAAAGAAAGCCGGGGGCAAGAATATAAAACTCCTGTGCATAATTGCTGCTCCCGAGGGAGTGGAGAATTTTACCAAAAGCCACACTGATATTCCGGTATTTGCAGCTTCTTTAGATGAGAAGCTCAACTCAAAAGGTTACATAATACCGGGGCTTGGAGACGCTGGGGATAGAATTTTTGGTACAAGTTAAAATTCATTAGTTAAAATAAATCTAACTTTTAAAGGAGGCACGAATATGTCAGAATCCAAAGCACCACACATATACAAAGGACTTACCCTAGACAAGTTTCAAATTGAAGCCATAGAAGCACTTCTTAACGATTACAACGTACTCGTAACCGCTCCTACTGGAGCTGGAAAAACTCTTATAGCCGAGTTTTTAATAGAACACAATTTTAAAAAAGGAGTTCGCACTTTCTATACATCCCCTATAAAAGCACTTACCAACCAAAAGTTCATGAACTTTACTGAGGAGTTTGGAGCAGAAAACGTGGGAATAATAACTGGCGACGTTGTTATAAACCAGGAAGCCCCAATAATAGTAATGACAACTGAAATATTTCGGAATATGATCTACGACGCAGATCCACGTTTAGATCAAGTTTCGCATCTTATCTTTGACGAAATACACTTCATAAACGATAGAGAACGCGGAACAGTCTGGGAAGAGTCCATCATCTTTGCTCCACCTCACATAAAATTTCTGGCTCTCTCTGCAACCGTATCCAATGCTGCAGACTTCAAAAACTGGCTTGAATTCGTAAGGGATAATAAAACTGTATTAATAAAGGAAACTCATCGCCCAGTTCCCTTGGAAATATACCTTGTGACACCTGACAGAGGAATAGAAAGAGCCGAAAAGACCGTTGAACGTTTATTTTCAAATCCTGAAAAATTCAAGAGAACCTTTTTAAAGCTCAAAAAAAGAGGGATTATTAATTTCAAAAACACCTCTTTAAATACAATTGTGGAAACGATTCTCTCTAAAAAGCAGTACCCTGCTATATTCTTTGCCTTCTCCCGCTTTTTATGTGAAAAACTGGCTAAAAAATACCAAAATCTAAATCTTTTAAATGAAGCAGAGCACGCAAAACTTGAAGCGGAATTAACCAAACTAATTAACCAATATAACCTTGAAAATCTACCAAAGGCAGACACACTTATTCCTCTTTTGAGAAGAGGTATAGCCTTCCACCATGCAGGCATGCTACCACATCTTAAAATTACCGTTGAAAAACTCTTCTCTGCAGGCCTTATAAAACTTCTCTTTGCTACAGAAACATTTGCTGTTGGAGTCAACATGCCCGCCAAAACTGTTGCTTTCGAATCACTCACTAAGTACGATGGGATAAGGCGCAGAAAACTCAGAACATTGGAATTTCAGCAAATGGCAGGACGTGCCGGACGTCGTGGTATAGATAAAAAAGGTTGGGTTTACACCATGCTGGACATAGATGACCCCTATGCACTTCGCCGAATTATATTCTCAGATCCTGAACCCTTACGCAGTCAATTCGATCTTTCATACTCCAGCATATTAAACCTAGTAGCAACCAACGGACGGGAAGGGTTATTCACTTTCTCTCGCAAAAGCTTTGCCATTTGGGATGTTGAAAAACAACTCACCAAACTCCAGAAAAAGGTAGGCGAAGTCCCCTGTGGAAAACCAACATTAATCGTAGACTTTTTAAATTTTCAAAAAACACGCCTATTCAAGTGGTTTTCCAAAAAGAAAATACGGCGCTTTAACGAAGCTCTTAAGAAGTTTGAATGTTATAAATGTCCTCATCTTTCAAAATGTAAACACAATTATTCTAAAAAAAGACGCGTTTATACAAAGCTAAAAGAATTAGAAAACAGAATAGCCGACGCTGAAGGAAGAACTCTTAATCTGGTGGAAGCTCGTTTAGTATTTTTAGAATCTTTAGGATACCTATCTGCTGAAAATTTAACAACTAGAGGTGAATTTGCAAGAAAACTTTTTGGCTATGAATTAGAACTAGCTGAACTTTTCTTTGAAGGAGCTTTTGTTGAACTTTCAGAAGAGGAGATAGTCACTCTCATAGCATGTCTTGTATACGAAGAGCGAAAAGGAGACAAATCTAAGCGCATTCCCAAAGCTATAAAACGCAAACTCCTAAAGTACAGAAAAATTTTGGAGAAGCTGCAAACTTTTGAATTTGAAATAACGGGAACTACTTCTTTAAAAGAACTAGTTCTGGACATAGCAACTCCCGCTTACTTATGGGCAAGTGGAGAAGAATTTGCCAAACTTGAAGAGGTAACCAGTATAAGTGCTGGCGATTTATTACGTGCTTTTCAGCAAACTTCTGAAATGCTAAGGCAGCTCATAGATGCATCAGAAGGAATAGTGTTGGACAAACTTAGGAGTGCTAAAGCCCTTGTAGAACGCGACATAGTTGATGCAAAGAGTTATCTTTTTTCAAAAGAACTAGAAAACATCGAAAACAAGGAAAAATCAATTCAAAACAGTCTAAATAACAGGAGTGAATAAATATGAAAATTTTCTTTGATGGACCTTTAAATCCTAAAATGTTATCTATGATTCCAAAAAACTTTGCAGTGGTAAATTCAAAAGAAGAGGCAGACTTAATTTTAGACACTTCAAATACCGAAAAATCTTTCAAAAACCTTCTCAACGTCACCTCATTTCTCTACGAATTAATAGGAAAATTTGTGGAGCCTGAAGTTCTGGAATCCATATTGAAGGAAAAAAGTTTGCCAGAGCCTTGTATAAAAGAGATTGGGGTAGCCTTCATAGATATCAGAGGTTTTACAAGATATGCCAATAAAACTTCCCCTCAAAAAGTGTTCCAAATCTTGCAAGACTTTGCCTCAGAATCTGAAGAGACAATCCTATTTTACGGTGGACAGATAGACAAATACATTGGAGACTGTGCAATGGCTATATGGACAAACCCAGAGAACTATCAAGATCCTACAGGCGTATTTATAAAAGCAATAATCACTTTATTTCATAAAATAAAAAACAAATTTGAGGCTGAAAACTTAAGCTGTGGCGCAGGTTTGAATATTGGTAAAGCTTTAATTGGCTTCGCAGGTTCAAATACAATGCTTGACTTTACCGCCATTGGTCATACCGTGAACATTGCAGCCCGTTTAGAAAGTGTCGCTAGAAGCTGGGAGATTGCCTTTCCATACAAATTACTGCGAGATTCTCAATTTCTAAAAACATTGCCCGTCCAGCACGAAGTAGTGGATGTTAAAGGCTCTCCAGAACCTATAGAAATCGGCATAGTAAATGCAGAATACATAAAATTGCAATAAATTTAAGAAAGAGGAAGCCATGAACAAAAAACATACAGCCAATATTAAGAGAAACATAAATTATAAAAATGCTGTTGCCTCAACTGCTGCTGCTCTAAGTGTAGCATTTTACATAGTTTACTGGTACACCCCAATTGGAGTAGCACTTGAGTTTCTCTTCTATATTCTTGTTCCATTACCAATAGTGCTACTTGGGCAACTGTATGGATTTAAAACTGCCCTTACTGCAAGTATAATATCATCTTTAACAATTTTAATAACATGCGGTCTGGTATCCTTTTTAGGAGCCATCGTATTCTTTTATCCAACCGCTGCAATAACTACATTAGCTCTATCTGGACGCATTTCTGTTGAACTCTTCTGTTTGATTGAAAGTATTATGACACTAATTGGAATTTCACTATCATCCTTGATTGCTGCCGATACCAAAGGATTAAAACTCCTATTCTCTATAAGCAGTGACAACTCCATATTCCCTACTCCACCAGTTGGCGCATTATTAGTAGCGGTCATGATCCCAGTATTCCACATATTGATAAAATTAGCATACCGATGGCTGAAAAAATTTCAGCTTTTCAAAACTAATTTGAAACTAATCTACTCTTCTGAGAAAAAAATTTATACAGTCGTAATTATCACGATCACTTTAGGATTGATAGGAACAATCCAGGCTAAAAATTTTCCATACTTGCTGCTTACAAGCTTTCTTACCTTATCTCTAGGGGTTGGTCTCTCCTCTTTAAAAATTCCCACTATTTATCTACTTCTTGCTCTCTCTTTCCTATACTCAAAGATATTTTGGATTGGAGTTGTAGTAGCCACCTTCATTTCCCTAAAAGCTACTTTATCAACTTAAAAACGCTCTCTTGATATTCATCACCAATCAACCATAGTCCATCAATCTGCCCATTTTTCACCGCAAACCTAACTTGAGAAAAATCTCTACCATTTAACTTGTAAAACATCACTTCACTTGAAGACAAAAGTTCTTTGCAAACACGTCCCACCACATAAACAAATTCATCTCCTGAAGATAAACTCTTAATCAACAAAGCCACACTTTCTTTGTAAGTATCTACATCGAGTAACTTCAACTCAACCTCACTGATAATTTGGGCAACATGCCATTTTTTTATCCAACTCAGCTGTTTCCCTCTTCCCAAATCCCAAATAACCGAACCATTTTTTGTGTATTCTACTCCCAAAACTCTCCCATCAAAAGTAAATATTTTCCTTATCTTTTTTGCAAGAGAATACCTCAACTCAAAAACTTTATAAGTCAATCCTAATCCACTATCAACCGCAACGACCTCCTCATTATCTGCATCATAAAAGTAAACAACTCCCTTTTGATCCACATACCACAACCACGGAATCTCAACAAGCTTGGACAATCTATCCACATAAACACATGTTGAACGTAAATTAGTGTAGTACAAACAGTACTTACCAAGTTCAGGGTAAAACACGTAAAGAAAATCTCTTCCCACAATACCAGCAGGCTCCATCTCCAACTGCAAAGTTGAAACATAGCCTCCTCTATCCATAATCTTTAACTGTATCCCATCCATCCAAACAAGATTTCCATCCCAACTCACCACTTGGGAAACTGAAAATACTCTAAATCCAAACATTATTGCCAGAACAATTACCAGTAGCCTAACTCTTTTTTGAGTCAACCTCTTAAAGAATTTCTTGAACTTTCTCTTCAAATCCCTCATTCTCTGCCTTCTCTCCACAACATCCACTATCTCAAACCAACCACAGTTCTCACACATTATTTTTTTCATCTTCCCTCCGACAAGCAGCTCTTCCTTCAATTTCTCACCACACATAGGACAAAATGGACCTAAAAATGAATAAACAATCCATCCCAATACAAAAGCCGTTACCATAATCGTCAAAGCAACTCCTATAACAAATGAGCGAGGTGAAGTACGCGGTGCATACTCTAGCTTCTTCAGTTTTGATAAGAAAAACAAAGCTAATTTGTAAATAGAAGCGCTCACCCTATTTTTAAACTTTTTATAACCAACTTCACTAGTACACAACTTAGAAGCCAATGCAACTTCATAAGATATGTTATCTACGAATTCTCTCAATTGATCCCTAACTATCGGATCAATATCCGGCGATACAACAACCTTTAAAACACCGTTTAAACCTGTAAATTCAAGAAATACTTTAACATTTCGCCACTTTAAGGGACTGCTATTCCACGAAGAAAACCTGTCGCTTTCAACATATATATCCAACTTAACAGAGTTATTCTCGTAAAGTAGCCTCTGAACTTGAGTGATCTTTGAAAGATAAGGCTCAACAAGAATAGAGGCAGTATCAACAAGCTCCGGCTTCGCTTTCCCCGATAACATCACCGCAAGAATCAAAGCCAACATTAACGCAATTAAAACTCTCAATTCTCATCCCCCTTGAAAAACTAGCCAAATCTAGAATTTATAAAATTATGCAAAACCATTGCCAATTCTCTCAACTCCAACTTCTCAATTCCCGGCTGTTCAAAATTGCCATACAACTTGCCAGCAGAAATCACCCATTTCAAAAATAATTTCTCATCAACACAATGATCAGGTGAGAGCAATTCACCACAATCACAATACATCAACATATAGTCCTTAAAAAGACGCATCACAGCAATATTATCCTCTTCAAGATCCACAAATGGCGAGTAAAAAAGGCTGTGTCTTTTAGAACAAACAGGACATACAACCTCTATCTCATACGCAAGACTCTTTTTTTTCAATTCAAATACCATTATAAAAACATCTGAATTTCCCGGAAAATCCTCAATAATATAAGTCTGGTGCACCTTCATTATTTTAAAATACTTGGCAAACCAAGCCGCCCATTCATCAAATGGTCTAATAAATTTAAACAGTGGATTTAAATCCTTCACCTTTTCATCTACTCTACCGAATATTTCTGCTCCTATGTAACTACCATGTGGCTTTAATACTCGCTCAATCTCTCCCACAACCTCAAAATCTAAAAGATGCACTGTCGCATTTGAAACTACTAAATCAAAGCTTCTATCCTTAAAAGGCAATTTTTTCCCTTTAATGTAAGCTCCGCGAACAGTTTTGATAAGCGGTTTTTTATCAATATTTGGCTCCAAGCCGACAACTTTCCATCCCATTTTCTGCAACAAATATCCTTGAACTCCATTACCACTTCCAATATCCAAAATCACATTCGAGACAAGATCACAATTTATTTCTGATTGATCATTAAAATCCAAAAGATGCGCTCCAGGCATACAAAACTGAGACTTGTATTCTGAAAAAGCGGAAACAAAAGTTACTAAATTCGTGCAGCTCTTTGTAGTGCGGTACTCTTCAGGCAAAAGCTTGACGATATCATCGGAATAAATCTTTGTCACTTGTGTCACGCTAAAATTATTATTTTCGTAAAGCCTCAAAGCATTATTAGAATAATCAGTTACCTCTCCAGCAGAGTTTAAGTCTTTCTCTAAACCAGCACCTACTTTATCTTTATTAATTTTATTCCTATCTATTAAATTTTTAATAAAATTCGCAATTTTAGAAAACAAATCACTTACGGACACATCAAGCCCCCTATAATTCTAATTTCTAAATGACGTTATAGGAGCCGGTACAAAACCACCCCTTTTCACAAAATCACATCCAGCACCCTTTTCAACTCCCCTTACAGACATAACAACACTTTCCCCAAGCAATCCTCCAAATCTAACAAAATCACCGCTTTTTTTCCCATAAGCTGGTATTATTCTACAAGCAGTAGTCTTGGCATTTACAACTCCTATCATTAACTCATCAGCTATTAAACCCGCCAGCAATTCATCACTTATATTTCCGGGAACCACAACCATATCCAATCCAACAGAGCAAACAGCCGTCATAGCTTCAAGTTTTTCCACTATCAAATCTCCCTTAATAGCTGCATCTATCATTCCCGCATCTTCACTAACAGGAATAAATGCTCCACTTAAACCACCAACAGAATCAACTGCCATAACTCCACCTTTTTTAACTGCATCCGTCAACATTGCAAGTGCAGCAGTAGTTCCTGGATATCCAACCCTCTCTATTCCCATGGCTTCAATAATTTCTGCCACACTGTCTCCAACAGCAGGAGTAGGAGCCAAAGAAAGATCCACTATTCCAAACGGAACCCCCAATGCATTAGCAACTTCCCTACCTATCAAAGCACCTGCACGCGTTATTTTAAAAGCTAATCTCTTTATAAGCTCAGCCAACTCATTCAATTTTAAATCTTTCCCAAACACCTCTATCGCAGTTTTAACAACTCCCGGGCCAGAAATTCCAACACTCAACATCCTATCGTACTGATTCATCCCTAAAAAAGCCCCTGCCATAAATGGATTATCTTCAACTGCGTTGGAAAACACCACAAATTTTGCAGCCCCTATGCTATCTCTATCTCGCGTTAAATACGCACTTTGCTTCATAATCCGAGCCGAATCCAGCACTGCCTTCATGTTAAGACCATGCTTAGTAGATCCTGCTGCAATACTTCCGCAAACTCTCTCAGTCTCAGCAAACACCAACGGTAAATTCTTAACTACCAGCTCATCAACTTCTCTGTAGCCACGCTCTGCCAGGACCGAAAAACCTCCTATGAAATCAACACCTGCCTCTTTTACCGCTCCATCTATAGCTTTAGCAAGCTCAAGCAAATCAAAATTTTTCTTGAACACTAACGATATAGGGGTTATAGATATCCTCTTGTTTACTATTGGAATCGCGTACCTATCCTCTACTTCTCTCGCAACTTTAACAAGTCTTGAAGCCTCTGTATATACTCTATCCGCTACCCTTTTTTTGAACTCTACAAAGTCATCGGTGAGCAAATCCAGCAAACTCACTCCAAGAGTAACCGTTCTTATGTCAAGCTTCTCCAGCTCAACCATTGCAACCGTTTCTATAGCTTCATAAAGCTGAAAGTTCATACGCAGGCCCTCCTTAAAACTTCTAAATTCTGTGCATGTAGCGAAGTAAACTCTCCTCAAATAAAACAATCTTAGCTCCTAATCTCTCACTCATAGCTTCTATATCCTCTTTTAACTCCTTAAAATTCCCACTGTCCTCCAACTCGGCTATGAGAAAAAGCGCGTAAACATCAGATAAAATTTTTTGAGATATATCCAAAATATTTGCTCCCTTCTCTGCAAGACGCCGGGTAATTTGGGCCAATACTCCCGGCTTGTTAACCCCAACTGCTGTTAACACAAAGCGCATCACTTTCACTCCCCATATCAAAATTGAAATATTCTCTTCTTAAATATGCAACCTACATCAACCAAGCCTTGAGTGTAGCCCAATCAATACCCGTCATTATGATAACAGCTACCAACAAAGCTCCCAGTATTCCAAAAGCCGCCAACCAATCAACAACTGTCTGCGCATTTCTTCTTCTCCTCACACGCATGAGTCACACCTCCTTATCAACTTTTACACTTTTTACCTCCGCTACAGCACTTCCATCCGACATAACAAGTGTGATCAAATCTTTCTTTTTTAGCTGCTTTACACTCTTTACGTTAAATAAACCTTTTTTAACCACTGCAAATCCTGCCTTTAGAAACTCTCTATAATCCTTTTGTGCAATAACAGAGTAAGCACTCTCTAAATCCAGCCGTAATTTGTTCAATACATCTCTGGCATTCGTTAACATCTTCTCTTTTATTCTCTCAAGTTCTACTTCAGTATTTGCAAACCTCATCTCGCATTCTCTTTTTATTAGTTTAACCCACGCATCTATCTTATCGTAAAGTTCCCTAAACTGCCTCACACGTCCCAAAATTGCCTCTTTGCAACGCTCTAATTCCAACTCCACATCTTCCCTGAACTTACCTATGCTCACTGCAGCAGCTGTCGGAGTAGGCTCTCTCTTATCCGCAACGTAATCAGAAATCAAGAAATCTTTTTCGTGCCCAATTGCAGATATTACAGGAATTCTACACTCAAATATACGACGTGCCAACTTTTCTGAGTTAAATACCGATAACTCATCATAAGCTCCGCCGCCTCGCGTCACAACTATTAAATCAACTCCAAACTTTTCAAGCCAATCTATACCTCTTATTATGTTGTCAACAGCCATATCCCCTTGAACAAGAGAATGGTAAACGTATATCTCCATCGGCATCTTCTTCTTCAAAATTTTCAACACATCTCTTATTGCAGCTGAATCCTTAGAGGTAACTATCCCAACTCTCTTAACCCACTCTGGTATTGGCTTTTTGAATTCCTCTGAAAATAACCCCTCCCCTTCCAACTTCTCGTAAATTCTTTTAAACTCCTCCCAGTAATAGCCCTTTTCGTCCCTCTTTTCAATTTTTTCCACGTAAAAAGCAAGCTGTCCCCCTGCCGGGTAAAATCCTGTGTAGCCATAACACTCAACCACACTTCCCTCTTCCAAAAGTTTCGCATATTTTTCGGCATACTCTTTATACATAGTACAATTTATCTGATAACGATACCCTCCAAAGTTTTCAGCAAGTGAGAAGAAGTAATTTCCACTCTTACTAAAACTCAAATCTCTGACCTCTCCTTTTATCCATATGTCGTGTAATGCAGGATTACTCTTCAAATGCCGCATTATCAAAAACACAAGTTCTCTCACACCTAAAACCTTTTTCTCAAACTCCAGCACAAAACTTTACCTCCTGAAACACCACAAAATTTCTAAAATTTCACGACCCTTTTCACTTCCGGATTAAAATAACTTGCAACCCGCAAAAAAACTCTCCTTACCGGATCTTTGGTCCAATTATACGCAAAAAATATCTGCTCTCCATCGAATTCAAACAAAGCTCCCCTGGCAATTTTTAAATCATTTTCATAAATAACCTTCCCAAATATAAAAGCAAGTATAACAGCTATGACTGCCCCCACCCATAGCAAAATCTTTGTTATAAGCACTTCAACAAATATTTGAACAATGGGGAACACTATCGCAATGACTAGAGCTGGTAAAAATATCTTCTTGGCAAATTCAATTTGAGCTTCTGCCTCTTGCTTCATCTCCTCAAATTCAGCCTGTTTCCTTTCTATAAATCGTTGTTTTGCCCTTTTTTTATCCTCAGCAGTTATCTTAAGTTCTTGAGTAAACTTTTTAGCCTGTTCTTCCGTAGCTTTTGGAACAAAACCAACATTTTCAGTAGGCGGCACCCCATCATCTGATTTACGAGGCGTAAGTGAACCCACAGAAGTAGCAGCTTGCTCTTCCTTTTCAGTCACTTTTAAAGATTGAGAAACGGCAGACACTTTTTCATCTGAAGCAGACACTTTGTAACCAAGTTCTGCCAACTTCCTTTCCAAAACCTGACGCTTCAACCTCGCCCTCTCTTCAACCTTTTTCAACTTTTCTATCTCCTCTAAAATAGCCCTAATATGGGGAGGAATGATCTTATCCATACTCATTAATCTACCTCCCCACTACTTGTTGACTCTTTCTACATACTCGCCAGTGCGAGTGTCAACCTTTATAATATCTCCCTTATTTATGAAAAACGGCACTGTAACAGTTAAACCAGTCTCCAATGTGGCTGGCTTTCCACCACCAGAAACTGTGTCTCCCTTAACGCCCGGAGGAGTATCAACAACTTCAAGCTCAACTGTTTTGGGCAACTCTACAGCAATTATCTCACCATTGCTCATCAAAACAGCAACTTCCAAATCTTCTTTAAGATACTTGGCATTGTCTCCAACTATGTCAGAAGGCAACTCATATTGCTCGTAAGATTCGTTATCCATGAATACATAACTATCTCCCTGATTGTAAAGGTAAACCATATTTCTCATCTCTATTTCAGGATACTCAAGCTGTTCTTCCGGAGAAAAACTTACCTCTATAACATTTCCGTTCTTTAAGTTTCTGAGTTTAGTTCTTACAAAAGCGCTTCCCCTTCCGCGATGAACCGCTTGAAAATTCACTACTTCCCATAAATCTCCTTTGTAGATGATCTTGACACCAGTTCTAAACTCATTTGGTGAAATTTTTGCCATAAAAAATCCCTCCCTTTCAAAATTACCTAGATAAACCCGAAATCTAACTAAAATTACTCAAACTTCTTTGCCTCCTGCCACAGTGTCTCCATCTCATCTAAACTTGCCCCATCAGGCATGTTATCTTCGACATATTTCCATCTCCTTGCAAATTTTTTATTTGTTTTTCCCAAAGCATAGAGAGGATCTACATCTAGATGCCGAGCAAGGTTCACAACTGCAAACAACAAATCTCCTATCTCTGCCGAAACTTTATCAAGCTGCTTATCCTTCCTATTAATTTCTTCCTCTAACTCTGTTATCTCTTCTTTTATCTTATCAAGAACATCTCGCGGATTATCCCAATCAAATCCCTTTCTCGCTGCCCTTTTCTGAAGCTTATAAGCTGCAAACATAGGTGATGCCAACTCTAAGTACTTCAACCAATAATGCTTCCCCTTTTCCTTATCTTTCAAGTCCTCCCAACGCTTCAAAACATCTTTTTCACTTTTTACCTCATCTCCCCTCCTATTTTGCAACTCAAATTCACTAATCTTTTCACCAAAAACATGAGGATGCCTATAAACAATCTTTTTTAAAACACACAAAATACTTTTGAGCAAATCAAAATTTTCCTCATCCTCAAGAGCCGAGATCAACATGAATAAAACTAAGAATATATCCCCAATTTCCTCTTCTAACTCATTTAACTTAGCCCTCCCACTTTTTAACTTATAAAGCGTGTCCGCCAATTCACTTACCTCTTCCAAAACATCTTTTATAAACTCTAGAGAACCATGTGATCTGTCCCATGGACATCCTTTGGGAGCTCTTAAAATCTTAACTACTCCATACAATAGTGAGAAAATTTCAGATAATTTATTTAAAGCACCTAATTCAATATCTGCTCCCCATTCTGAATGGGATTCAACAATTTTTCTATAAAGCTCAATATCACACCACTTATCCATATCTATACTCCCCACTTTTTAATAAGTTTTTTCTTAATCTCCTTATAACCTGAAAGCAAAGCGGCAACCCAACTACCAGACTGAGCCCAGTCAAAGCTAAAGGATTCATTCGCATCAAACGCCAAACGCTTAACTGGTAAATAACCTTTTAACTTCAATCTCTCCACTCCAGAATACTTGTAATTTGAGATCACCAATCCAGCTCTCTTTCTTTCAATCAATGTTGGAATGTAGAAGCCGCTGTCAACAGTGGCAGTAGTTTTGTCAACCTTCAAAGCTGTGTAATAAGCCAATGCTAAAACATCTGCTATGCTTCTTATCCCCTTCAATCTATCAGAATATTCCTCAAATAACGCTTCCCTGAAAAGGTAAGCTGCTGCCCATCCTTTCAATGTATCCTTTTTAAAAACAGCCAAAACAGCCTTCAAATCTTGAGACACCGTAACCAATTTTCCATTAACCCAACCAACCTTTAAATCTCCAAAATCTGTGTAAAATCCTGGATTTACCTTAACACCGTACTTTTTTACCAAACTTTTCTTCCAACTATTCCAGCGCTTTAAATCGTAAACTCGCACCTTAACTTGCTTATAGTAATCGTTAACTGCCTTTACTCTTGCAGCATAGTAAACCCCATCGTAAGTATAGTAAAACCAATCTCCTTCCTTCTTATTTATAACCAACTCCAATAAATCCGAAGCTGTCAAGGAGCTTATCTCCAATTCCGTCTTAGTCAAATTTAGCCACTTTTTCTTTGCCTGATCCAACCACTTATAAAGCGCTCCTTTTCCCTTAAACGGAGCAACCTCAACCTTCCACACTCTTTCCACAACATCTCTGTTCCTTTCTACTGCAAATCTCTCATCTA
>Ga0256838_1000227_pt1 | contig 39612 bp, 42 predicted proteins | sample 4571419metaG_FD_185978 | JGI IMG/M metagenome (GOLD analysis project Ga0256838, IMG submission 185978) | Hydrothermal vent microbial communities from Guaymas Basin, Mexico - 4571-419 | ecosystem: Environmental > Aquatic > Marine > Hydrothermal vents | place: Mexico: Guaymas Basin | collected... | reverse complement strand
AATCCTTATACGGCAAATATTATTAAAAGTCTTATTTCTTTTATTAAATAAGGAGGGTAAATAAGTGCCAAAGCTTGTAAAAACTGAAACTTATGAAAAGTTAAGAAAAGCAATCGGAGATAGTGAAGCTGTAATGTGCTTAGTCAGAGACTTAGAGGAAGGTATTGAAAACTATTTAAAGGAAAGAGCTGAGTATTTTGAAAATGCTCTCTACTCTAAACTTGTTCAAAAGCTTGTTACCAAAGAAGAGTTCAAAAGTGAGCTTAAACGATTGGATCAAAAAATTGATTTTGTTTATCAACAATTAGATCAGAAAATTGACTTTGTTTATAAAGATTTAGACAAGAAATTAAATCTTGCTTATCAAAAGCTTGATCAAAAAATAAATTTTTCTTATAACGATTTAAATAACAAAATTCAAGAGCTAAGTAAAAGAATGGATTATCAATATCAAGCTTTGCAAAGTGAGATAAAAAGAGTAGAGCAAAACATAAGTACAAAATTCTGGATACTAATTATAATTATGTTAATTGGTCTTACTTTGCTCAATCCCTATGCAGCAAACATTATCAAAGGTTTGATTTCACTTATAAAATAAGTTTTAATTTTTGTTTAAATTTTTCATATTTTCTAAAAACAAAAGCTTAGGGAGTTTCTCTATATATTTTACTTTATATCTTTTTAAGGCATCTCTAAAGGAAGTATCATATTCTATTTTATAAATATCAAATATTTTTATAAGCTTTTGAAAAATATCTTCTCCCTTTTTATCTAAATCCATAAGCATTATGACAACTTTATTCAAAGGTTCAAGCTTTTCGGCTAAGTCATAAAAAGACGTTCCAGATAAAGTATAAATTCTATCTTCATCTATACCAAAACTTTTTAAGGCTTTTTTATCATTTTTTCCTTCTACCAAAATAATAAAACTTAAGTTTAAACGCATAGTTTCTCTTAAAGAAAAAACCCATTCTTTAAGTGGTCTTTTCTTTTTTAAAGACATTAAAAAAAACCTCTTTTATATCTTTATATTTTGGAGGAGCTATAATTTCGTTAAAACCCATTTTTAAAGCTTCTTTTGTTCTCATATCCGGAAAGCGAACTTGTCGAAGTTCTCCTGTTAATCCAATTTCTCCAAAAGCGCAAACATTTTCTTTTAGAGGAATATTTAAAAAAGATGATATTATCGCTAAAGCTACCGGTAAATCTGCGGCAGGTTCTTTTATATTTATCCCTCCAACTACATTTACAAAAATATCAAAATTTTTAAGTGGAAGTTTAAGTTCCTTTTCCAAAAGAGCTACAATTATAGAGAGTCTATTATAATCATAACCTTGGGACTTTCTCTGAGGAGTTACAAAAGCAGCCCTTGTTATTAAAGCCTGAACTTCTACTAAAATGGGGCGTTGAGCTCCTTCCAAGAAAGGAAAAACTACGCTTCCAGGTTTTCCAATTGGACGTTCTTTTAAAAAAAATTCAGATGGATTTTCTACTTCTTTTAAACCTTTTTCTTGCATTTCAAAAACAACAACTTCTCCAGTTTTTCCAAAGCGATTCTTAAAACTTTTTAAAATTCTTAAATTACTAAACCTATCTCCTTCAAAAAAAAATAAAGCATCTACAATATGCTCTAAAACCTTCGGACCTGCAATATTTCCTTCCTTAGTTACATGCCCTACAATAAAAGCTGGAATTTCAAGCGCTTTGCATAAATTTGTTAAAAAAGCAGTTCCCTCTCTTATTTGAGATACACTTCCGGGAGAACTTTCTAAGTATGGAAGATACATAGTTTGAATAGAATCTATAATAAGAAAAGAAGGTTTTATTTTTTCAATAGTTTCTTTAATAGAAAGAAGATTATTATTAGAAACTACTAAAATATTTTCATCTAAAGCATTTAATCTTCTTGCTCTTAAGGAAATTTGCTCAATACTTTCCTCTCCAGATACATATAAAACTTTTCCATATTTACAAAAATCCTTTGCAAGTTGAAGTAAAAATGTGGATTTTCCTATTCCAGGTTCTCCAGCAAATAAATTTACAGAACCTTTTACAATTCCACCATCTAAAAAATCATTAAAGCTTTTAAAAAGGCTAGATTTATATCTTTCATGTTTTACTTCTTTTACTTTAGTTATGGGAATAACTAAATTTTCATCATGTTTAACCCAGGACGAAGCTTTAGATATATTTTTATCCTCTTTTATAGTTTCTTCCACAAAGGACGAAATAGAAGAGCAGCTTGGGCAACGCCCAAGCCACTTAGAAGAGGTATATCCACAATTTTGGCAAACATATCTTGTCTTTACTTTTGCCAAATTAGTGCTCCTTTACCTCTTTTGTAGTTTCCTTTCTTTTATTACAAGATTTTTTCTTTTCCTTTACTTCTAAATCTGGAATAGCCTCATTAAATACTTCATCTATATCTTCAACAAACTTAAGACGAATTTTCTTTCTAATATCCTCTGGAACTTCCTCCATAACCTCAGATTTATTTTTCTTTGGTAAAAGAACAGTTTTAGCTCCATATCTCATGGCAGCGAGTATTTTTTCTTTTAGACCTCCTACAGGTAAAACTTTTCCTCTTAAAGTAATTTCTCCCGTCATTGCTACATCTTTTTTAACCTTTTTACCCGTTAAAGCTGAAAGCATAGAAGTTGCAAGAGTAATTCCTGCAGAAGGTCCATCTTTTGGAATAGCACCAGATGGAACATGAACGTGAATATCTATCTTATTAAAGTTTTTCTTTACTCCATATTTTTCTGCATTAGCCCTAATATAACCAAGAGCAGCTTGAGCACTTTCTTTCATTACATCTCCAAGTCTACCAGTTAATATAAGTTTTCCAGTTCCCGGAGTAACTATAGTTTCAATAAAGAGAACATCTCCACCAACTGAAGTCCAAGCAAGTCCAGTTGCAACCCCAACTTCATTTTCTTCAAGTTCCATTTCTGGCATATATTTTTCATATCCTAAAACTGTCTTTACAAATTTTTCGTCTACAATAAATTTTCCATTCTTTTTAAGCTCTTCTACGTTAATCTTTTCTTCTTTACCACCTGTAAGCCAGTAGGCAATTTTTCTACATATAGCTGCAATTTTTCTATCTAAATCTCTAACTCCAGCCTCTCGGGTATAGTGACGAATTAAGTATCTAATACCTTCTTCTGTAAACTCTACATCCTCGTTTGTTAATCCATGTTCTTTTAATTTTTTCGGCACAATATAATCTTTTGCAATATTAATCTTATCTTCCTCAGTATATCCTGGAATTGTAATAACTTCCAATCTATCTAAAAGAGGTGCAGGAATAGTATATGGAGTATTTGCAGTTGCAATAAATAAAACTTCAGATAAATCAAAAGGCACTCCAAGATAGTGGTCTACAAACTCTCTATTTTGTTCTGGATCTAAAACCTCTAAAAGAGCTGCAGCCGGATCCCCTCTGAAATCTGAAGACATTTTATCTATTTCGTCAAGTAAAATAACCGGATTTTTGGTTCCTGCCTTTCTAATAGCTTGAATAATTTTTCCAGGCATAGCTCCAACATAAGTTCTTCTATGTCCACGAATTTCAGCTTCGTCCCTAACGCCACCTAAAGAAATTCTTACAAATTTTCTTCCTAAAGCTCTTGCAATAGAGCGTGCTAAAGAAGTTTTTCCAACTCCAGGAGGTCCTACAAAACAAATAGTTGGTTGTTTAGTTACTTTAGAAGATTTCTTTCTTTGTTTTAAAAGTTTTTTTACGGCTAAAAACTCTAAAATTCTTTGTTTTACTTTATCTAAATCATAATGGTCTTCATCTAAAATTTTTTTAGCTCTTACAATATCAAGTTTGTCTTTAGTTCTCTTACGCCAAGGAAGCTCGCAAAGCCAATCTAAGTAAGTTCTAATAACGGAAGCTTCCGCACTTTCAGGATGCATTTTTTCTAAACGAGAAAGCTCTTTTAGAGCCTCTTTTTCAACTTCCTTAGGCATTTTAGCTTTTTTAATTTTTTCCTTATATTCTTCTATCTCTCTTAACTTTTCATCTTCCTCACCAAGTTCCTTTCTAATAGCTCTAAGTTGATGACGTAAAAAGTATTCTTTTTGCTCCTTATCTATAGATTGACGAGCTTTCTTTTTAATTTCTTCTTGAAGTTGTAAAAAGGCAATTTCTTTTTCTATAAGTTCTATAACCTTTTTAAGTCTTTCCTTTACATTTATAGTATTAAGAAGATCCAAAGCTTTTTGGAAATCTATATCTATATTCCCTGCCACTAAATCTGCAACTTTGGAAGGATCTTCTATAGTTTTTAAAAGAGCAATAATTTCCGGTGGAATTCCTTTTCCATAAGTTGCAAGTTTTTCTATTTCATCTTTTATTAAATTAACGTAAGCATGGGTTTCCTCATCAAGTTCTATAAATTCTTGATCTTCTAAATGCTTAACTTTAGCTAGAAAATAAGGTCTTTCTTGTAAAATTTCCTCAATTTGAGCTCTTTCTAAACCTTGAACTAAAAGTTTCATTCTTCCATCGGGAAGTTTCATTGCTTTCAAAATAATAGCCACGGTTCCGATTTTATTTAAATCTTCCTTGGTTATTTCATCTTTATCTTTATCAAGTTGAGGAACAAGTAAAATTAATTTATCTTTAGAAAGAGCTTCTTCTACAGCTTTTAGAGAAAAATCCCTACCAACATATAAAGGTGATATCATTAAAGGAAATACCACCATATCTCTTAAAGGTAAAACGGGTAAAACTTCAGGTAATTTTCCTACTTCTACAATCTTTTCCATATTTTTCGCCCTCCTAAATGCGGGAAAAAAGTTTTTCTTCTTTAAAATAAGATAGGAAAAAATTTTTTCAAGGCAAAGTAAAAATAAAAAGATTTTAAGATTTTAAAGAGATTAAAGCATTCTCGGGAATACTTACTTGTAGAATTTTGTTTTTCAACATGTTTTCATCCAAATTTTTAAATTTTAAAAAAATTTCTTTTAAGGGTTTAAGTTCAAAATCTAAGATTTCAAAAGATGTAGTTTTTACTTTTATTTTTACAGAAATATATTCGGGAAATTTATATATTTCCAAAATCTCTCCTTCTAAAAAAAACTTATTTTTATTTTTAAAATTTACTTTTCCAAAAATAAAATCTTTTTTTAAGGAGAAATATTTATTTCCTTTTTTAACTACAAATGGAAAGTTTAAAGCTTTTGCCGCTTTTATATTTAGATTATCAAATAATTTTTCCTTTTCGCTTTCAAAAATAATTTTTCCATTTTCTAAAAAAATAATGTAATCACAAAGTAGGTAAACTTCTTCAAAGTTATGGCTTACAAATAAAAACGGTAAATTATATTTTTCTAAAATATCTTTAAAAAAATATAAAAGTTTCTCTCTTAAAGCTTCGTTTAAGGCTGAGAAAGGTTCATCTAAAAGCAAAATCTTAGGATTAAAAAGAATAGCTCTTAAAATGGAAACTCTTTGTTTTTGTCCTCCAGAAATTTGAGAGGGATATTTATTTAATATATGTTTTATCTCAAATATTTCGGCAAATTCATATATCCTTTGTATATCTTTGCATACAAAACGCAAGTTTTCAAGAACTGTCATATGAGGAAATAAAAGATAATCTTGAAATACATATCCTACTTTCCTTTCTGAAGGAGGAAGATTTATTCCATGTACCTTTGAAAAAAATACCTTATCTTCTATTTTTATAAATCCATCATCTGGAGTTAAAAAACCTGAAATTAACGCCAAACTTAAGCTTTTGCCACTACCGGAGTGCCCAAATATGCCTATTTTTTTAAAAGAGGTTTTTAAAGATATATTTAAAAAAAAATTTTTTAGTTTCTTTTTAAGATTTATTACTAACATTTCTTGGCCTTAAAATTAAAGATAATAATAAACCTATATAGTCTAAAGATGCTATTATAAATATCCAAAATAAAGAGTATCCCTTTTTTCTTAAAAGATAAGATATCAAAGCTAAAACTAAACCATGAAAATATAAAGTTATAAATACAGCTAAACTAAAGATTAAAGTTAAAATTACAGGCGACAAGCTGGATAAATTTCCCCCAAAGTAAAAAACTAAAGCTCCAAATATACTTCCTAAAAAGCTTAATATTAAAATAAATCTAAGACTTTTTTCTCGGAAAAGAGATAAAATACTTTCCGGTTTTAGTATATAGTAAATTAAAGTGTAAAAAGAAAATATTAAAAATAGTATACCTGTAAGTATATTTGAAAAGGCAAGAGAGAAATAAAACATAATGGAAGCTATTAAAGGTAAAACAAGATATGTTTTATCTTCATTTGCTTCTAAATCTTTATCAAGTTTTTGATCTTTTACTAAATATAAAGATAGGATAAAAGCAATAATATCTAAAATAAAAAAAACTTTATTCATTTTCCTTTAGAAATTTTCCTTTTTTTAGTCTTTCTTTTTTCATTTTATAAAAAAGTTTAAATTCTTCTATGTTATCTGCCGGAACGAAAGATAAAAGCTCATCTGCCAAACAAATGGCAGTCATATGCTCTGCAACTACGGAAGCTGCCGGTAAAACACAAACATCTGAGCGTTCATAAATTGCTTTTTGAGGTTCTTTTGTTTTTATATTAATACTATCTAAAGGTTTAAGTAAAGTAGGAATAGGTTTTATAGTAGCTCTAAATAATAAATTTTCTCCCGTAGTCATTCCGCCTTCCAAACCACCACTATAGTTTGTTTTTCTATAAAAACCTTTTTCTTCATCGTAATAAATAGAATCCATAGCTTGAGAACCACGTCTAAAAGCAAACTCTTTTCCAAGTCCTATTTCAAATCCTTTAAAAGCTTGTATACTCATAATATGATAAGCAAGTTTTGCATTTAAACGTTCTTTCCATTGAATATGAGAACCAAGTCCTATAGGTAAATTGGTTGCTATTACTTCAAAATATCCTCCAATAGTTTCTCCACTTTCTTTCAAAGTATCTATATAAGTTTTATATAAGTTTTCTATATCCTTTAAATGTATTGGTAGTCTAAATTCGCTCTTTTCGGCCTCTAAATGCTTTTTTTCGGGAGATATATTATTAAAGTTCCTTACAAAATCTTCCAAAGAGTAGTTAAAAACACTTTTTAAATAATTCTCAAGTTTAGTTTTATCTATTTTTTTAAAAGCTTCTTTTACATTTTTATAAGAAAAGTCTATTTCTCTATTTTCTAATATAGCTTTTAAAATATCTAAAATATTTAACTCTCCTATCTGAAGAACATAGGAAAATATTTCTATATCCACTTCTTTTAAAAAGAGTTTACATATACTTCCTGCAAGAACCCTTCCTGCAGTTTCTCGAGCAGATGCCCTTTCTAAAATATTTCTAATATCATCTTGGTTATATTTTAAAGTTCCCACTAGATCTGCATGCCCTGGTCTAGGACGAGTAATTTTTTTATCTTCTGGAACTTTACAAAAAGGAGACATTATATCTTTCCAATTTTCAAAATCTTTATTCCACACTGCCATTAAAATAGGTCCCGGTAAAGTTTTTCCTTCTCTTACTCCAGCTAAAAAATCTACTTTATCTTTTTCTATTTTTTGACGTCCCCCTCTTCCATATCCACCTTGACGACGTTTAAGCTCTTTATTTATGAACTCTTTATCTATTTTTAAATTTGCCGGAATTCCTTGTAAAAATGCAAAAACACCTTTCCCATGGGACTCCCCAGCGGTTAAAAAGGTAAGCATTTTTCCTCCTTAAAGCTCTCCTTTCTCAATTTCATCTTTGTGTTTCTCTATAAATTCTTTGCTTTCTTCCTCAATCTTTTCTTCAACTTCATCTTTTTTAGGCTTTAGTTGTGGGAATAAGATAACTTCTCTAATAGAATCATTGTCTGTTAACAGCATTGCAAGTCTATCTATACCTATCCCCTCTCCCGCAGTAGGAGGCATACCGTGTTCCAAAGCTCTAATAAAATCTTCATCATACTCTACTACTTCTTCTTCACCTTTTTGTTTAGCTTTTAATTGTTCTAAAAATCTTTCCTTTTGATCTAAAGGATCATTAAGCTCAGAATAAGCATTTGCAATTTCTTTTCCAGCAATAAATAATTCAAAACGTTCTACAAGACGGTTATCTTTTCTATGAGTTTTAGCAAGTGGTGAAAGTTCTTTTGGGAAATCAATTACAAAAGTTGGATTTATAAGTTTTGACTCTACTAAATTTTCAAAAAGTTCTTTTAAAAGTTTAGCTTTATCCCAAGTTTCGTGTTTTACTAAATTTTTATATTTAGTTTTTAATTTTTCACAAATTTCATGTAAAAGGTTTTCGTTTTCTAAAAGTTCATCTTCTGTAACCTCAATACCCTCTTCTTTTAAGGCATCTTTTAATGCGCCTAAAAAAGTAACTTTTTTAAAAGGAGGTGTAAAGTCTATCTCCATATCTTTAAATTTAATTTTTCTAACGCCTTTTCCTTTTATCTTATCTAAAAGATACTCAAAAAATTCTTCGGTTAATTTCATAAGATCATTATAATCTGCATATGCCCAATAAAACTCTACCATAGTAAATTCTGGATTGTGGGTGGTATCTATACCTTCATTTCTAAAATTTTTTCCAAGTTCATAAACTTTTTCAAAACCACCTACAATAAGTCTTTTTAAATAAAGTTCAGGTGCTATTCTTAAATAGACATTAATATCAAGAGCATTATAGTAAGTTACAAAAGGTTTTGCTGCTGCCCCTGATGCGATTGGTTGAAGGACGGGAGTTTCAACTTCCAAAAATCCTTTTTCATCTAAGAAATCTCTTACAGCTTTTATTATTTTTGTTCTTGTTTTAAAAATTTCTCTTACATGAGGATTTACTATTAGATCCAAATATCTTTGACGATATCTTTTTTCTACGTCTTTAAGACCGTGCCATTTTTCTGGAAGGGGTCTTAAAGATTTTGTTAAAAGTTTTAAATTTTTAACATGAATAGTAAGTTCTCCTGTTTTAGTTCTAAAAAGCTCACCTTCTACGCCTACAATATCTCCAATATCTATTAATTTTTTAAATATATTTTTATAAAAATCCTCGCCCACATCTTTTATATTTAAAAAACATTGAATTTTTCCGGTTTCATCCTGAATATGAAAAAAGGCAGATTTACCCATAATTCTTAAAGACATAATTCTTCCAGCTATTTTGACTTTTTCTCCGTATACTTTTCCAGCTTCTTTTTCATCTTTTTGAGGATATTTTTCTAGTATATCTTTTATAGAATGAGTTTTTTCAAACTTGTACTCGTAGGGATGTATACCTAATTCCTTTAATTTTTCAAGTTTTTTTAATCTTTGCTCATAAATTCTTTCTTCCAAAGCTAATGCCCCCTTTAGAAAAATTTTAATTAATAATTATAATCTAAAAAAGATTTAATAAACGTAAAAAATTTAATAGAAAGTAATAGTAAGGTAGCTATGCTATAATTTTAAAACTTGCTTTAAACCAAGACTTTAGAGGTTTTTAATATGATAAAAAAAATTCTTATAGCAAATAGAGGAGAAATTGCAGTAAGAATTATAAGAACTTGTAAAGAACTTGGAATAAAAACAGTAGCTATTTACTCTACTGCAGATAAAAGTTCTCTTCACGTGGAGCTTGCAGATGAAGCTTATTGTGTAGGTGGTCCTCGACCTGAAGATAGCTATTTAAATATTCCGGCTATTCTCTCAGCGGCGGAAATATCAAATGTAGATGCTATTCATCCAGGATATGGATTTTTAGCTGAAAATCCTTCTTTTGCAGAGATCGTAGAAGCTTGTGGTTATATTTTTATAGGACCTTCTTATAAAGCAATTGAGCTTATGGGAAATAAAATAAATGCTCGAAAACTAGCAAAAGAGCTTGGAATTCCGGTTGTACCGGGTTTTGAACATATAAAAACTTTAGAAGAGGCTAGAAAAGTAGCAAATGAAATCGGATACCCAATTCTTATAAAAGCAGCCTGTGGAGGTGGAGGAAGAGGAATTAAAATTGTTTATGAAGAAAAAGATTTGGAAAATACTTTAAACATAGCTATGAAAGAAGCTAAAAATGCTTTTGGAAGTGAAGAAATTTTTATAGAAAAATATATAGAAGAGCCAAAACATATTGAGGTTCAAATTTTAGGAGACTTACATGGAAAAATAATTGCTCTTGGAGAAAGAGAATGCTCTTTACAAAGACGTCATCAAAAACTTTTAGAGGAAGCTCCCTCTCCTTTTGTAAATGAAAATTTAAGGGAAAAGCTTTATAAATATGCTAAGAAAATAGCTTCTCATATAAATTACCATACGTTAGGAACAGTTGAATTTATTGTAGATAAAAATAAAAATCCTTATTTTATTGAAATGAATACAAGAGTTCAGGTAGAACATCCTGTAACGGAAATGGTTATAGATGAAGATCTAATAGCTTGGCAAATTTTAACAGCTATGGGAGAAAAGATAACTATAGAAGATAAAATTCCTTACGGTCATGCAATAGAGTTTAGAATAAATGCAGAAGATCCTTTTAAAAACTTTATGCCAGCTATAGGAAAAATAGAAAAGTTAGTTTTACCTGGCGGGTATAATACAAGAGTAGATACTCACATATATCAAGGTTATGAAATTCCGCCCTATTATGACTCTATGCTAGCTAAAATTATAGTAAAAGGGAAAAATAGAAAAGAAGCCTTAAAACGCGGGTTTAGGGCTCTAAATGAATTGAAAATAGAAGGAAAAAATATTAAAACTACAAAAGAATTATTTTTAAAACTTTATAATTTTAAAGAGTTTTTAAATGGAAATTATCATACAAAATTCTTAGAAAAAAATTTAGAAAAAATTCTCTTAAATTAAATTTGTTAAAATTCCCTTTGCAAAAGATAAGAAAGGAGGTTAAAAACTATGGAACTTTGGGCGAAAATAGATGGTGAAATAAAGAAATTTCAAGGTTCTTTTAAAAAAGTTATGGAAGAAGTAGCTAAAGAAGGAGAAGGAAAGGAAGTTACATTAATGTCTTTCCATGCAGAACAAAAGGTTAGAAGAAGATTTAAAAGGGAATTTAGAGCTCATGATAAAAATTTATTAGAAACAGCTAAACATTTAGCAAAGGTTCTTAAAGATTAATTAAAGGGATATCTAAATGCCAACAAATGTTTTAGAATATTTTAAATGGGGACCGCCTTCGGTCTCCGATGTTTTATTAGCATTACTTGCTATATCTGTTCCTTTTGTTTTAACTATAGCTTACTTTTACCTTAAAGAAAGATTAAAAGAAATTAGAAGAAAAGAGCTTTTTTTCAATTATGCTCAAAAACGGGGTTTAACAAAAGAAGAGACTGAAATTATTTGGAAGTACTCAGAAAAACTTGGTTTAGATCCTTACTTAGTTTTAGATCATAAAGTTCCTTTTGAAAAAGTAATGGATGCTTATCTTTCCGAAGATCCGGATGCAGATCCAGAACTTGTTACACGACTAAGAAATAAACTCGGATTAACTACTTTACCTCCTTACGTTCCCCTTTCTACTACTAAAGATATAGAGCTTTATCAAACTGGAGAACTTTTTTTTGATGATATTCCAGATACCATACCTGTAGGATTAATAGATAAAGATGAATTTTATATGTATTGGAGTACGGAAAAAAAGCATCCTCGTTTAAGACCTGGAGAAAAAGTAAATATAAAATTTTTAAGAAAAAACGATGGAATATACATTTTAAAAGGTTTAACACTTGAAGATGTTATAAACGAAGGATTTAGACTAATTTTAAAAATTCCTCACACAAGAAAATTTGAAAGGGTTCAATTTAGAGAATATATTCGAGTGGAAGCTGAGCTTAATTGCAAAATTTCTGAACCTGTAAAAGAAGATGAAAATGGAAATATGCCCTCCCCAGAAAAATTAAAATGGTATGTTACAAAAACAAAAGATATTAGTGGTGGAGGAACTTTAATTTGTTTTCCAGTAAATAGAGAAGATATTCCAAAATATAATGTAGGAGATAAAGTATACCTAGAAATAGATCTAGAAGGAAACACAATTTTCGCTTTAGGTCAGATTAGAAGAAAGGTAGAGGAAAAAGGATCAATTTGTTATGGAATTCAATTTATAGAAATTAGTGAAGAAAATAGAAAGAAAATAATAAACTATGTAAATGATTATATAAGAAAAGTTGCAGGTTTTGTTCCAAGTGAAGCTTAAGTATGCAATCTTTAAAAACTTTAGAAAAAATTATTAAAATTAAAGAAAGAGAATTAAGACAGCAAAAACAAAAAATTCAACAAATTCACTCCAAAATTAATTTCATAGAAAGAAAAATAGAAAATTTAAGAAAAGAAATTTATAAAGTTCAAACTCAAAATGTAAGTAGTATATTTGAAATTAGTATGGCTCCTCAAAATGTTATATATTTGTCTAATAAAATAGAAAAGTATATTCTTGCAAAAATAAACTTAGAAAAAACTTTAGAAAAAGAACTATCGAAGCTTAAAGATATTTTTTCAGAAAAAAGAGCTATAGAAACTTTAAAAAATAAAATAGAGCTTCAAATTAAACATAAAGAGGAAATAAAAGAAAGGAATTTACTTGATGAATTTGCTTCAAGAAAATATATTTCTAACAGCTCTTGAACCCTCTGCTTTTAATTATGGTTTAAGACTTTTAAGTTTTTTATTACCTAAGTATAAAGTATATACTATATTTTCAAAATCTTTTTTAAAAGAAAAAAAACTTTTGAATCATCCAAATTTGAAACTTATTTTTGATTCTGATAATCTTACCTCTCTGGGTTTTTTTGAGGTTCTTTCAAAATATAGAATCGTAAGATCACTTTTGAAAGATATTGAAAATCTAGTAAAAAAAGAAAAATTTAAATTTATATTAAGTTTAGATGCTTGGGCTTTTCACGAAAAAATCCATAAAGTATTTTTTAAATTTCAATCTTCTACTAAACGCTACCACTTTATTCCTCCAAAAACCTGGGCTTGGGGGGAATTTAGAAATAAATCTTTAAAGATTTTAGATGAGCTTTTTTGTATATTTCCATTTGAAGAAAGATATTTTAAAAATTTTGGCATAAATGCTATTTATGTTGGAAATCCACTTTTAGATATTATCTTTGATAGTGAAAATTTGATTAAGCAAAAATTAAAAAAAGATATAAATAAAACAAGAAATTTAAATATTATTCTTATGCCAGGTAGCCGTCCTCAAGAGATAAAAAATCTTATGCCCTTTTTTCTTAATATTACAAAAAATATATTTAATAAATTAAAAGATAAATATAGTATAAATTTTTTTATGCCCTTAACTCCAAATGTAAGAAATTTAATAGAAAATTATAAAATCCCAAATTATATATGTTTAAGTTTCGGGAATTCTTTGAAAATTTTGAAAAAAGCAGATTTTGGAATAATAACAAGCGGTACAGCTTCTTTGGAGGCTGCTCTTTGTGGGGTTCCACATATAGTTGTTTATAAGTTAAATATTTTTACTTATCTTTTAGGAAGAATATTAGTAAAAATTCCTTACATATCCTTAGTAAACATTCTTTTGCAAAAAAAATTAATGAAAGAACATATCCAATTTTTAAAAGAAAAAAAGATTGAAAAAGATTTTATAGACCTTATAGATAATAAAAATATATATCTAGCTCATTTTCTTAAAATAAGAAAAATCTTAAAACACGGATGTTTTGAAAACTTAGAAAAGTTACTTGTATAATATTTTATGGTAAAATAGTTTATTATTAGGAGGATTAAGTCCTATGAAAAAGTTTATACTTTTTCTATTATTTTCTACATCTTTTGCTAAAACAATTATTTCAGATACTATAACCGTTAAATCTTACGTTAATCCGGATATTTATTTTCTTCCAATTAAAGTTAGTTATATATCTCAAAGCGAAGAAAATGTTTTAGACGTTTTAGGAAAATTAGATAAATCCATAAGAACTTTAAAATTAAAATATAAAGGTGGTAATTTCTATATTAGAGAATATAAAGATTATGATCCGAATTTAAAAAAATATGTTTCTAAAGGTTTTATAGGAGAAATAATATATAACTTTTATCTAAAAAATATAGAGAATCAAAATAGAATTTTTAATCTTTTAAATAGATTTTCTAAGTTATATAACATTAAATACATTGTATATAATCCTCATTATATAATATCCAATCAAAAACAAAATGAAGTTTTAGAAAAACTAAAATATAAAGCCATTAATAAAATTATTTTTGAAAAAAGAAAAATTGAAAAACTTTTAAATAAATCTTGCGAAATAAGTTATATTTCCTTTAACTCTATTTATATTCCTATATTTCGATCTCAAATAAAATTTTCTAAATCTCTAGCTCCAGAACCTGCAAAAAGTTCTAAAGAAATTAGTTTGAAAGTAAAAGTTAAATTTGAGTGCAAGTAAATTTTTTATTTTATGTTTTTTAGTTATAATATAGGAAAAATAAATATAAAATTAGAAACTAGGAATTAAAAAGTTGATAATATTTGGCCTTAATTCCATAAAAGAAGCATTAAAAAATAAACAAAATATAGAAAAAGTTTATATTGATTTTAATAGAGCGAAAAAAGAAAAGTATAAAGAAATAATAAATTTTCTTGAAAATTTAAATATTCCCTATCAAAAAACAAAAAAATCTTATATAGATAAATTAACGAAAACTACGAAAAATCAAGGGATTTGTGCAATTGTCGCAAGTGATAATATAAATATTGTAGACGGTTTATCTTTATTAAATAGCTTAATAAAAAATAATTCTTATGCTCTTGCTTTAGATGGAATAACTGAACCTCAAAATTTAGGTCTTATCATTCGTTCGCTTGTAGCTTTTGGGGGAGAAGGAATATTTTTAGAGAAAAGAAACTCCCCTCCTATAAATGAAATTGTGGTAAAAACATCCTCTGGAGCTATTTTTCATACTAAAATAGCAAAAGTAGATTCTTTTCTTGATTTAATAGAAAAAATTAAAGAGGAAAATATTAACATCTATGCTTTAGAAACAGGAGGAAAGGATATAAGACAAGAAAAAATAAAACTTCCTGCTATAGTATTTATAGGAAGTGAAGGAAAAGGAATAAGACGGGAAATTCTGGAAAAATTAGAAAATATCTTAACCATTCCCATGACAGGAAAAATTCCTTCATTAAATGTGGCTTGTGCTACAAGTATTCTATGCTGGGAAATTTTTAAAAACTTTTAAGGAAGGTCTTTTATCAAAAATTCCTTTAAAGCAAATATTACAACCTTTGCCTTTGCAAAAAGGACATTTTATATCTATAAGTTCTTGGATAACTACCATTTTCAAGACTTCTTTAATTTCTTCTTTATCTAATCCCAAATTTACTAGTCTTGAAATTGTAGTTTCAAGAGAATAAGAATGTAAAGAAGCTATAACAAGGTGTCCGGTTTGAGCTGCTCTTAAAGCGGTTTTTGCTGTATTTTCATCTCTAATTTCCCCAAGAACAATAACATCTGGATCTTGTCTTAAAGAAGCTTTTAAACTTTCATAAAAACTTAACTTCTCATTAACCTCTATTTGCCTAATGGCAGGGTATAAGTACTCTACGGGTTCCTCAATAGTAATAATGTTTTTTTCGGGGGAAAAAAGCTCCCTTATTAAAGCGTAGAGGGTAGTTGTTTTTCCACTTCCGGTAGAACCACAAATTAAAATAAGTCCGTGTCTAATATTTTTTATTTTTTTTAAAATTTCAAAATATTTCTCTTCTAATCCTAAATGATTTAATCTCAAAATACCACCTTTTTTATTTAAAACCCTAATAACTAAGTTTTCTCCATAAATACCCGGCAAAAAGGATAGACGCAAATATACATTTCCAAGCTGGGTTTTAAGATAAATTCTTCCATCTTGAGGAGTTGCGGTTTTTGTATAGTCCAAATTAGAAAAACTTTTTAAAGATATTAAAAATTTTTTATAAAAATCCTTAGAAAAATTAAGAAGATATTGAATTTTCCCAAGTTTTCTTACTTTTAAACGAACTATATTTGAAAATGGTTCAAAATGTAAATCTGAAATTTCATTATAAACTGCAAATAAAATAAGATTTTGAAGAAAAGTTTGAGGAGTAGTTAAGGACAAATTTATTTCCTCTTGAAAATCTACTTTAAAACCTTTTTTTACCTCAAAAAGTTTATAACCCTTATCCTCTAAACTATATTTTTCAAAAAATTCCTTCGTAGAAAAAATTAAGTTTCCATACTTATATATATATTCACCTTTTGAAAATTTGTAAAGATTCTTGCTAAGAGCATCTGAAAATAAAAGCTTATAGCTTCTATTTTCATATAAAGCTAAAAATATGTTTAAAAGTGAGCTTGGAAGAAAACCAAGCTCTACTAAAATCTCACCTAGAAACTTTTGGGTATATTTTTGATCTTCCAAAGCAAAGTCAAGTTCATGCTTAGAAATAAAGTTATTAGAAACTAAAAATTCTCCTAATTTCAAAAAAATACTTCCTTATACTTCTATTTCTTTATTTCTTTCTTGCATTTCTTTTAAGTTAAAATGAATATATTGCATTATGGATTGTATAGTAGCATGTTTTATAGTTTTTATTAGATCTCCAAAAAGTTCAAAAGCTTCTTTTTTAAACTCTACTACTGGATCCTTTTGACCATAACCTCTTAAACCAATTCCTTCTCTTAGGTGATCTAGATTTCTTAAATGTTCTCTCCAGTAGTGATCTAAGTTTTGTAAAAGAGTAAATCTTTCAAGTTCTCTTAAAGAAGAACTTCCCAAAATCTTTTCTCCTTCTTCATAAAGTTTTATAAAAGCTTTTAATAAAAGAATTTTTAATTTTTCTCTTTCATCATCCACATCTATATTAACTTTTTCTAACTCTTCTAAAGATGTTGGGAAATTTTCAAGAGGAACTCCATAGTTTTTTTCAACATATTCTTTTAAACCTTTTAAATTCCACTCTTCTGGAAGCTCTTCTTCGGGAGCAAACATATCAATTAAATCTTCCACAACATCTTCTATCATTGCTAAAATTTCATCTTTTATATTTTCACCTTTTAGTATTTTATTTCTTTGCTCATAAATAACTTTTCTTTGAACGTTGTAAACTTCATCAAATTCTAAAAGTCTTTTTCTTATTTGAAAGTGCATTTGCTCTACTTTCTTTTGAGCAGTTTCCAAGGCTTTTGAAACCATTTTGTGAGTAATAGGTTCATCTTCCGGAATATTCATCATTGTCATAAGTTTTTGAATTTTATCAGCTCCAAAAAGTCTAAGAAGATCATCTTCTAAAGATAAAAAGAAACGTGTTTCTCCCGGATCCCCTTGACGACCTGCTCTACCTCTAAGCTGATTATCTACTCTTCTACTTTCATGTCTTTCCGTTCCAATAACATAAAGTCCTCCGAGCTCTAAAACCTTTTTCTTTTCTTCTTCTGTAATTTTTTTCCATTTCTCCACATTTTCCTTTAAAAGTTCTTCATATATTTCAAAAGCCTTTTCTTCTACCTCAAAATCTGAAAGTTCAGGCTTTTCTTTTTTTATCATTTCCTTAATAGAATCTAAAGTAATTCCCTTTTCTTTAAGCTCACTTTTAGCAAGATACTCTGGATTTCCTCCAAGTAAAATATCTGTTCCTCTTCCAGCCATATTAGTTGCAATTGTAACTGCACCTAATCTACCAGCTTGAGCGACAATTTCTGCTTCCTTTTCATGATATTTTGCATTTAAAACTTGATGAGGGATTCCTTCTTTTTTTAAAAGCTCGCTAAGAAGCTCGGAATCTTCCACAGATTTTGTCCCAACTAAAATTGGTCTACCTTTTGCATGTTCTTTTTTTATTTCATTTACAACTGCTCTCCATTTTGCAGCCTTTGTTTTAAAAATTAAATCCGGATGATCTATTCTTCTTACAGGTTTATTTGTAGGGATAACTACAACATCTAGGCCATAAATAGCTTTAAGTTCCGCAGCTTCTGTTTCTGCGGTTCCAGTCATCCCGGCAAGTTTTTTATAAAGTTTAAAATAGTTTTGAATAGTTATAGTTGCTAGAGTTTGATTTTCCGACTCTATTGGAACACCCTCTTTAGCTTCTACCGCTTGATGAAGACCATCGCTCCAACGTCTTCCATCCATAAGTCTTCCAGTAAACTCATCTATAATTACAACTTTATTATTAATAACCATATAGTCTATATCTCTTTTAAAAAGATGATGAGCTCTTAGAGATTGTAAAATTGCATGAAGAAGCTCAGAAAGTTTTGGATCATATAAATTTATTTCCTTAACCCCATACGCTTCTTTGTCTATGAGCTCCTCTAAAATTTTCTCTACTTTCTTAATACCTTTATCTGTTAAAACTGCAATTTTGTTTTTTTCATCTACTTCAAAATCTTCGTCTTTTTTTAGTTTTCTAACAATAAAGTCTGCAAGATAATAAATTTCTGGATTTTCATCGGAAGGTCCTGAAATTATAAGCGGAGTTCTAGCTTCATCTATTAAAATAGAATCTGCTTCATCAACAATAGCGTAAAAAAGTTCTCTTTGAACCTGATCTTCCTTAGAAAAGGCCATATTATCTCTTAGATAATCAAAACCAAATTCGCTATTTGTTCCATAAGTGATATCACATGCATAAGCTTTTTTCCTTTCCTCTTTCTCCATATTTTGCTGTAAATATCCTACAGTAAGACCTAAATATCTATAAACCGGACCCATCCATTCTGCATCTCTTTTTGCAAGATAATCATTTACAGTAACAATATGTACACCTCTTCCAGCAAGAGCATTTAAAGTGGCAGCCAGAGTTGCAACTAAAGTTTTACCCTCTCCAGTTTTCATTTCAGCTATTTTTCCTTGATGAAGAACAATCCCTCCAATAAGTTGAACATCAAAATGTCTAAGACCCAAAGTTCTTTTTGAAGCTTCTCTAACAGCCGCAAAAACTTCAGGTAGAATTTTATCCATATATTTAAATTGTTCCTTTGCACTTTTTACTTCGTCATCTTTATATTTCTCATAAATATCTTTTAAATCCTTTCTAAATTTATTTATAAGCTCCCTAAGCTCAGCTTGAGTTTTCTTTTCAAATTCTTTTTCTAAAGAGTTTATCTTCTCAACCAAAGGCTTAATTTTTTTTATTTCTCTTTCATTTTTTGTACCAAATATCTTTTTTGCAATATAATTAAGCATTCTTCCTCCTTGAAAAAATTTTTATATTATCCGCACTCTATTTATAATATTTTGAAATATTTGTGTCAAGGAGAATTAAAATGAAAAATGTAAATCTTTCAGTTTCAATTATTGCAAAAAACGAAGAAGATAGACTTCCGAAAACTTTAAAAGCTATAAAGGATATAGCTGATGAAATTATCGTTGTTGTAGATAGCTCTACAACCGATAAAACAGCTGAGATTGCAAGAAAATATGGTGCAAAAGTTTTTATAGAAAATTGGAAAGGATATGGAAAGCAAAAACAAAGTGCTTTAAATAAAACACAAGGGAAATGGATTTTATTTTTAGATGCGGATGAAGTAGTAGATGATACTTTAAAAAAAGAAATAAAAAAAATAGTAAACTCCAAAGATACAAAATTTAATGGTTATTTAATCAAAAGAAAAATGATATATCTTGGAAAACCTTTAAAACACATTTGGAAAGAAGATTTATCTCTTCGCCTCGTTAGAAGAGAAGCTAATCCACGATGGATAGGGGATATTCACGAAAAATTAGAAATAGATGGAAAAATTGGGATAATAGAAAAAGGATATCTTTTACATTATAGTTATCGTTCTTTAAAGGATCATTTAGAAAAAACCATAAACTATGCATATTTATCAGCACTAGATTTTTACAAAAAAAGAAAGAAATTTTCTTTTTTAAAACTTATTTTTAATCCTATGTGGACCTTTTTTAAAGCCTATATTCTAAAAAGAGGATGTTTAGATGGGATAAGAGGTTTAATTATTTCTTTTTCTTATTTTGTTAATGCATTTTGTAAATATGCTTTTTTATGGTATTTTTATTTTAAGGAAAGAGAAGAAAGTAGTATAAAAGAAATAAAAAGATAAGGTAAGCATATTTTTATTGAAATACCTTTTAAAGCTATAATTGCATATTAAAAAATTTATCTATACTTCAAATTTAAGAAGCTTTTGAAAAATTATATTATCCTTATAATTTTCTATAAAAGAAAATAAATCTTTACATTCATATTTTTGAGCTAAATTTTTTATTAAGGATAATGAAACATCCTCTTTAAGCTTATTAAAAACTAAAAATATACTTTCCCAGTCAAAATTAAATTCCTTTAATTTTTTTAAAATTAATTCCGTCTCTCTAAAAGAAAGCGCATCTAAATTTAATACAAGATAGATTGTAGAACTTTTAAAAAATTTATCTAAACTTTTATAAAATTTTTCTAAAACGTCTAACTTCTCTAAAACTTTATCCTTTTCTTTTTTATAAATTATTTTTCTTCTTTCATATATTTTTTTTCTTATATCCTTAAGAAAGTTTAAGAAACCTAAATTTATCTGAGGTAAACTTAAAATTCTTAAAGAAAGTGCAGTTGGAGGCATATCAAAATGAATTTCATCGTAATCTTCTTTTTTTAATTTTTCTATTCTATTTTTAATAATATAAAGATATATTTCCTCTTCTATGCCCGGAGCATTTTTTAGATTTTCAAAAAATAAATCTAGATTGTAAATAGAAAAAAATGAAAACTTATTCTCAAGCTCTTTCTTTTTATTCTCAAGATATTTTTCTATTTCCTCTTCTATATCAACTTCTTCAATATGAAGATTTTGAAATTTTTCTTTTGAGAAATGTTGAAGAGCATCCTTTAAATTATGAGCTTTATCTAAAGATATAACAGCAACCTTTCCTTTATTAAAAGCATATAAAAGGGAGAGGGTAGTTTTCCCTACTCCCCCTTTACCTAAAAAGAAAGATATTTTCATTTAATTTCCCTTTTAATTTTTTGAATTTCATAACACTCTATAGTATCACCTACTTTAATATCATTAAAGTTTTCAAGAGCGATACCACACTCATAACCAGCTTGAACTTCTTTAACATCATCTTTAAATCTTTTTAAAGATGCTATTTTTCCATCGTAAATAACAACCCCATTTCTAATAAGACGAGCATTTGCGTTTCTTCTTATAACCCCATCTTTTACGTAACAACCTGCTACAGTTCCAACACCTTTTATTTTAAAGGTCGCTCTCACTTCTGCAGTTCCTAAAATTACTTCTTTTTCTTCAGGTTCTAAAAGACCAGATAGAGCTTTCTTTACATCATCTACAAGATCATAAATGACTCTATATGTTCTAATATCAACTTTTTCCCTTTCCGCAAGTTTTCTTGCTGCAGAATCTGGTCTTACATTAAACCCTAGAACAATTGCATTAGATGCTGAAGCTAAAAGTACATCATTTTCAGTAATAGGACCTACACCGGTATGAATAATATTTATCTTTATTTTTCCTTTAATATCTTCCGGTAAATTCTTTTCAAGTTCCTCCAAAGTTTTTCTAATAGCTTCTATAGAACCATAGCAATCTGCTTTAAGAACTATTTGAAGTTCTTTTATTTCTCCTTTTTGAATAGCACTAAAGAGCTCTTCTAAAGAAATTTTCTTTTGTTTTTCTAAAGCGGATTCCCTTGCAAGTTCTTGTCTATGTTGGGCTATTTCTCTTGCTTTTTCAATATCTTCTACTACAAAAAATTTATCTCCAGGTTCTGGAACACCTTCTAAACCTAAAACCTCTACAGGCATAGAAGGGCCCGCTTCTTTTACTTGTCTACCTTTATCGTCATACATAGCTCTAATTTTTCCAGCATAAAGACCAGCTACAATTGCATCCCCTTGTTTTAAAGTTCCTTCTTGAACAAGTAAAGTTGCAACAGGTCCTCTTTTTTTATCAAGTTTAGCTTCTAAAACTACACCTCTTGCTTTTTTATTTGGATTTGCTTTAAGCTCCAAGATATCTGCAAGAAGTGCTATATTTTCTAAAAGCTCATCTATCCCTTCCCCCGTAAGGGCGGAAACTGGAACCATAATAGTATCTCCACCCCACTCTTCCGGAATAAGTCCATGTTCAGAAAGCTCTCTTTTTACTCTTTCGGGATCTGCATTTGGTTTATCTATTTTATTTATAGCAACAATTATAGGAACCTTCGCAGCCTTGGCATGGTTTATAGCCTCTATAGTTTGGGGCATAACTCCGTCATCTGCAGCTACAACTAAAACAACTATATCAGTAACTTGGGCTCCTCTTGCTCTCATAGCTGTAAAAGCTTCATGTCCGGGTGTATCTATAAATACAATTTTTTTCTTTCCTTCACTTGTATTAACTTCAACTACAGAAGCTCCAATATGTTGAGTAATTCCTCCAGCTTCCCGAGCTGCAACATTAGTATTTCTTATTTTGTCTAAAAGAGATGTTTTACCATGATCGACATGCCCCATAACTGTAACTACTGGAGGGCGAGGTTCTAAATGTTCCTCTTGTTCCTCTTTTTTTTCTTCTTCTAAAAGTTCCTTTTCTTCTTCATCTTCTAAAATTGCTATTTTGTCAAATTTTTCTGCGAGCTTTGCAGCAGTCTCAAAATCTATAGTTTGATTTACAGTAACAAGTTTACCCATAAACATAAGCTCTTTTATAAGTTCGTTTGGATCTACTCCTAGTTTTTCAGCAAGTTCTCTTACAGAGATTACAGAAGGAATTTTTATTTCTAGCTCATTTTCAGAGGTAGCTTGCTCGGTACCAGCTGTAACTTCTTCTTTTTTCTTTTTCTTCTTAGCTTTTCTTTTTGCTTTTGCTCTTTTTTTCTCCTCAAGTCTTCTTAAGTATTCTTGATAAGCCTTTTCATAAGAACGCTCTTTTGCTTCCTGTCTTTCTTCTTTTTCATGTTGCTTTTGAAGAGTTTTTTCATGGGATTTAGTCCTATCTTCTTTTACCTCATTTACTTGAGAAGTTTTCTCTTTTGCAGCTTCCTTTGCAGCTTCAATTTCTTTCTTTAAAGAAACAAATTTGTCTTTCTTTTGTTCTTCTTCCTTTTTATACGGATATTTCTTTATAGTAAATAGAGGCTTTTTAGAAAATCTTTTTTGTCTTCTAAAATCCTTTTTTCTTTTAAACTTCTGAAAATCTTCTTCTTTTTTTATTTCAGTTTTTTCTTGAGTTTCTGTTTCTAACTTTTCTTTATCTTCCTCAACTTTTTCAGAAAAATCTTTCTTAATTTCCTCTTTTTTTATTTCTTGAGAAAATTTAGAGGCGTCTTTTTCTGTTTTCTTTAAAATAGCTTCTTCTTCTCTTTGACTTAATATATAATCTTTTAAAGCTGCAGCTGTTCTAAAATCTACAGAACTCCTTACTGTAAGTCTTTTTTTCTTTAAACTTTCTATTCTTTCATCCTCAGTTTCTAAATTTTTTATATCTTCAATAAAATTTTTTGTATCTTTATAGCCAAGCTCCTCTGCAAGTTCAGATAACTTTACTTTTCTTTCTTTTTTGCTCAAGGTTTTCCCCCTTTATTTCCAAATAAATTTTATATTTAAATTAGGGTTTAAGGACAAATAATCAATATATGCATAAAATTTAGTGTTACCTACCTTCTTTTTATAAGCTACAAAAGGTTTAGAATCTATAAAAACACCATAAACAAGACCCAAAGATCCTCCAACCAAAAGTCCAATTCCAAGCTTTTTTTGAAAATCTGATGAATCTATAAGATAAGCGGCTAAACTAAAAGTGGTTCCTATTCCCATTCCATAAACTGTATCTTTAAAGATAATTTTTCCTGCTGTTTCAACTGCATAAGATATACTTAAAGCTAAACTTAAAGAAGCTAAAAATTTTTTCATTTTTTACCTCTAATAACTTTTCAAACTTTTAAGTTAAACCTTAAGAATTTATTTTTCTTTTAGGTGGCACTAAAAATACAGGTTTATCAGAGAGATCTACAACCTTTTGAGTTACACTTCCAATAAATATAAACTCAAAACGCCTTTTTTCTTCTTCATGTTTTCCAGTAATTCCCATAGCTACAAGTTTAACTTTATGCTCTTTTGCAGCTTCAATTATTTTTTCATATGTCTTTCCATAATAGATAAAGTGATAAGCATTTATTCCTTCTTTTTCCAGTATATTTTTATATTCGTCTAATTTATTTTTTACCTCTTCAATATTGTCTATATCCTCTTCATTTTCTATAACGTGAATTAAAACAGCCCTTTTTACTAAGGGCTTTAAATTTTTTAGATAATTAATAACTTCTTCTGAATTTTTAGAGAAATCTATAGCTATCAAAACATCAGAAAAAATATTTTCATCTTCTTCATAAGGATAAGGAAATATTATAACAGGCGTGCAAATTATTTTTAGCAAAGTTAAAACTGTAGAACCTATTCCTGTAATAAAAAATTTTAAAAAGTTTCTTTTCTTCTTGTGATTTAAAACTACTAAATCTACATTTTCTTTTTCCGCCAATTCCAAAATTTTCTCAGCTGGCTCTCCGAGAAGAACATATGACTTTGCGTTAATATTAAATTTTTGTAAAAATTCAATCCATTCTTCAAACTGAACCTGAGCTAATTTTTTTAATCTCTCCAGTTCTTCCTTTAAAATTTCTCCGGTTTTTGGAACAATTACAGCTTCAGGTTCAATAACATATAAAAATACTATTTCTTTTAACCCAACTTCTTTTAAAACTAAAATGGATTTTAAAGCAGAAAAATCACTTTCATAGAATTTTGAAGGAAAAAGAATTTTTTCTATCATAATCTCACCCCTTTTTCCTTTAAGAAAAGGATTATAGCATAAAATTTTATATTCCTCTGTCAGTTAAAACACTAATTCCTGGAAGTTCCTTTCCGGCTAAAAATTCTAAAAAAGCCCCTCCTCCAGTAGATACGTGATCTACCGCATCTTCCATATTAAGGAGCTCTAAAGCCGCTACAGAATCTCCTCCACCAACAATTTTTAAAGCTTGAGGAATTTGAGAAAGAGTTTGAGCGATTTTTAAAGTACCTTGTCTAAATTTATCTAATTCAAATACTCCCATAGGACCATTCCACAAAATAGTTCCAGCATCTAAAAGGGCTACTTTAAAAAGTTCTGCCGTAGCAGGACCAATATCTAGTCCCATCATATTTTCTGGAATTTCTTTATAAGTAGTAAGTTTAGTTTGGGCTGAGTTTGAAAATTCATTTGCATTTAAGGAATCTACAGGAAGATATATTTTTACACCTTTTTCTTCAGCCTCTTTCATAATTCTTTTTGCAGTATCTATTAAATCATCTTCTACTAAAGATTTTCCAACATTATATCCACAAGCTTTTAAAAAGGTATATGCCATACCCCCACCTATCAAAATTTTATCTGCAATGTTTAAAATATTTTCTAAAACTTCCAGTTTTCCTGACACTTTAGCGCCACCTATAATTACAACCATTGGTCGGGCAGGATTTTTTAAAGCTTTTTCAAGATATCTTATTTCCTTTTCAAGAAGATAACCTGCAACTGCAAGTTTTACAAATTTTGCTGCTAAATAAGTGGAGGCATGTTTTCTATGGGAGGTTGCAAACGCATCATTCACATAAATATCTGCATTTTCTACAAGAGCTTTAGCAAATCTTTCATCACAATCAGTTTCTTCTTTATAAAATCTTACATTTTCTAAAAGTAAAACTTCTCCCTCTTTTAAATTATCTATAGCTTTCTTTACCTTTTCCCCTACAGTATCATCTACAAACTTAACCTCTTCTTTTAAAAGATGAGAAAGTCTTCTTGCAACTGGAGCCAAAGATAAACTTTCTACATAACATCTATGAAAACCTAGAGAGGTTTTTATAAATTCTTTACATTTTTTTTTGGGTCTTCCTAAATGAGAACATAAAATAATTTTTGCTCCGCAGTCTATTAAATAATTTAAAGTTGGTAAAGTTTCCCTTATTCTTTTATCATTTAGAATAACGCCGTTTTCCATAGGAACGTTATAATCTACTCTAACAAAAACTTTTTTTCCTTTTAAATCTTCAGGTTTTAAATCTTTTATACTCATTTTATTAAACATGAAGCTTCCCCCTTTCTATTTTAATTTTTAAATATTTATAAACTTTTTCCGGAAGATAAGGATATAAATCGAAAGAATGTTTTATGTAGTTTTTTATTAAGGTGGAAGATATCTCAAGGTAAGGAATTTTTAAATATATTATTTTTTCATTTTGAGGATTATATTTAGTATAAAAATCGTCTAAAATCTTATAGGAGTTGATATTAAGATCCTTTAAGAAATTTAAAAATACTTCCTTATTCTCCTTTTTTCCTCGGGAACATATTATAAAATTAGTCTCTTTTAAAAGCTCTTTATAATTTTTCCATTTTTTTAAACTTAAAAATGAATCCAAGCCAGTAATAAAGTATATTTTATTTAAATTAAAATCTTTTTTTATTTTTTTTACTAAATCAATAGCATAAATGTACTCTTCTTTTAAAGCATAAAAGTTATAGTGTTCTTTAATGGCAAGATTTAATAAATGAAAACGCTCCTCGTAAGATAGTAGAGCTCTTTCTTTAAGTGGATTTTGTTTTGTTAGAGCAAAAAAAATTTTCAGATTAAGTCTATCTCTAACTTGAAAAGCTACTTCCAAGTGGCCATTATGAATAGGATCAAAGCTTCCACCAAATATTCCTACCATTTTTTTCTTCTTTTAATAACAGTATAAGGTATCCAAATAAAAATATTAAAAAGAAAAAAATAAAATAAAATTGCACCTAAAACATGATTTTCAGTTATATTCAAACTCTTCCTTCTCCTGATTCAGCTCATCTTTTTCTATTATAGAACTATATGCTTTAGGACGACAATGCTCTTTATACCTATTCCAAATTTCCTCTCCAACAAACTTTTTTATAGGATAAACAATAATTTTTTCATTTTCGTCCATTAAATAAAGTTCTTCTTTTACAACATCAATATACTTTAATATGTATTTTTTTCCTTCTATTTCTACTTCCGAACCTACTTCGGGTAAAAAGGTCTTTATAAAATAAATCGGATCTTCAAATGCAAAACAACAAAGAAGCCTTCCACAAATTCCAGATATCTTTATAGGATTTAAAGGAATTCCTTGCTTTTTTACTATATCTAAAGTTATACTTTTAAAATGCTCCAAAAAATATTTACAACAACACTCTCTACCGCAGGGACCTAAAGCTCCCAAAATCTTTACGGCATCTCTTACACCTATTTGACGAAGTTCAATTCTTCTTTTAAAAGTTTTTGCAAGCTCTTTTACTAGCTCTCTAAAATCTACTCTTGTGGGAGAAGTAAAATAGAAAATTATTCTTTCACCTTTTAAAGTCATATAAACATGAATAAGTTTCATAGGAAGGTTATGTTTTTTTATTAATTTCCTTGCTATTTTATAGGCATTTTCACAATATTTTTCGTTTTCTTTGTATTTTTCTAAATCCTCTTTTGTAGCGATCCTTACAAACTCAGCTTTTATATCATTTTCTATATCTTCCTTGTAAGCCTCTAAAACCTTAATAGCCTTTACAATCTCAAGACCCCTTTCAGTTTTTACAACTACTTTTTGTGAATAAGAAATTTTTGGAAAATTTGGAGGTAAAGTAGCTAAGAAAAACTTTTCTGTATCTAAGGTTTTATATTTTAGAACTGTAATTTTCTCTTTATTTACTTTATTATCTAAATTATCCTTTTTGTTTTTTTCTTTCGAAGTTTCTTCATATACTTTTTGATAAAGATTTATTTCAAGCTCTATCATCTAAAACATCCTTACTAATAAAAATTTTAAAAATAGGGGGAAGAATATTTCCCCCTATTTATGACTTCTTTTCCACTCATCTGAAATAGTAAGTCTTTTTCTTCCCTTTCTTCTTCTGTTTCTTAAAATCCTTCTACCAGCTTTAGTAGACATTCTTGCCAGAAATCCAGAAGTTCTTTTTCCTCTTAATCTTCTTGGGATGTATGTTCTTTTTGGCATTTTTTATCCTCCCTTAGGTAGTAGAACCTTCTTCATCCAAGTATAACTTATCAAATACTTCTTGTGGAATTTGCTCGTTCACTCTTCTAAATCCAGGTAGAATTTCTATTCTATACCAGGCTGAGCGGTACCAAATATCTTTAGGTCCTCTATTTACGGGTGCTACTTTTTGAGCTTTGGTTTCTTCATGATATTCCCAGTTCATATAATCATTAAAATCTTGAATAATATCTGTAATAACACATCCAATGTCAAGAAGCTCTTTTTGGAACTTTTGCCAACGGAAAATAGAAGAGTCCCTTAAAGTAAGTCCAAAGTATCCACTTCCACCTTCATCTTTTATAGTAGCAATTCCTCTTTCAATAAAAGCTTTAAATGCAATGAAAGTTTCTGGTGGGTCAGTAATAAATACGTCAAATTGTCCAAGCATATCTTCTGGATATGGATTTCTTAAATCCCAAACTTTAGCTTCTGCATTTTCAATTCCAAGTTCTTTAATTATTTTATTGTCAAATTCAATAAGTCTTTCATCAATGTCTATAATTAAAAGTTTTTTAAATTTTCTTGTTAAAGCAATTGCAAGACCTGTTAAATCGTCTTCAGCTCCCATAACAATAATATTTTTTCCTTCTAAATCCCCACGAGAATCAATAAATAAAACTCTTGCTATTGTGGTTTCAGGAGTAACAGAACCTTGATCAAAATCTTGGATAGCTTTTGGTCTATCTTTTTGAAGCTCTACAAAAGTTCTATAAAGTTCAATATCTTTGTAAAATGGAATAGTTCTTCCTTGACAAGCTTCACAACGAAGTTCTTTCTTTATAGCAGAAACACCTTCATTTTTTATTATTTCCCATCCAAGAGGAGTCAAAACTATTTCATCATTTTTAATTTCTACGATTCCTTTATTTTTTAAGATTTCTATAATTTTTGCAGCATAAGGAACTGGAATATTAGAAAAATCAATCATTTTCCAAAAATCAGTTGTCTTTGTAAGAGCTCCAAGAACATTTTCAATATTTTTTTTATAAATATTTTTTATACCGGCTTTTTTTACTTCTTCAAGTATTTCCATAAGTTTACTCATTTTTTACCCCCTAAGTAATTTTAGTATTAATTCTTTATTATTTAAAACATCTATAGAGTAGTTATCCCAAAATACACAAGAACCTACTCCTATAAAACATCCTTTTCCTAAAGGAACTTTTACAGCTAAAATTGGTTCAAATCCTTGATTGGAAACTGCACTTGGCGCCGCTTTAACAAAGGTTTCTCCACCTTCTAAAGAGCAAGTACATGCAAGCATATATTTTTCTGGAGTAACTACAAAATATGGATCATTTTCGTAGTTATGTTCTTTATCGGTTACCTCATCTCCATGAAACTTAACATTAAATACTTTTGCCAAAGAGTTACAAGTATCTGCTATAAAATCCTCATTTTTGTAGTAAGCAAGACATAATACTCTTTTTCCAGCTTTTACTAAGTCTTTTAAATAATTTGCTTCATCTTCACTAAAAAATTTTTCTGGGTAATTAAATACGATAATATCGTATTTATCTAAACCTTCTAAAAATGTAGTCTCCTCAAAAGAAAATCCATTTTCCTTTAAAAATCTTTGAAGTTTAGAAAAGTAGTAATAATCCGTTATAGTGAAACATTGTTTAGAAATATCCCATGCTATTTTCATACGAAGGGCCCTCCTTAAAATGTGCTTAAATTTTTGGAAATTGTCGTGGGAATTATAACAAGTTAAATTTGGGATTTCAAAAATTTAATTTTTTTCTTAAGATATAATAAAAACTAAAAGTTTTTTATTTTAAAGATAAGTCTATGAGAAAAGAGGCGGAGCTTTTTTTGAAACAAGCTTTAAAAGATTTAGAGTTAGCAGAAAAAAATTATGAAGTAGAGGGTTATTATGTTTGTGCTTTCCTTTGTCATCAAGCCCTCGAAAAAGCATTAAAGGCTTTGTATATACTTATCTATAAAAAATTTCCGGAAAAAACTCATTCCCTGGTTACTTTAGGAAAAAAAATAAATATTCCAAAAGAACTCTTATCCATTTTAAGAGAACTTACTCCAGATTTTATAATTTCGCGATATCCAGATGTTATTGGGGAATTACCATACGAGATATATGATGAGGAAACTACAAAATGCAAACTTTTAAAAACAAAAAAAATTATGGATTGGATTTTGAAAGAGATAGAGAAATTATAGAATTTCTAAAAAAATTAAAAGAAAAATTTAAACTTTCAAAAATAATACTTTTTGGTTCAAGAGCTAAGGGTAATTATTTGGAAGATAGTGATTATGACTTTATCGTTGTTAGTAATTACTTTGAAAATATCCCATTTTTAAAAAGAATGGAGCTTATATACAAAGATTTGGATTTAGATGTTAATGTAGATATTATTCCTATAACCGAAAAAGAATATGAAAAGCGGAAAAACGAGCTTAGCATTTTGGGAGAGGGAATAAGAAAAGGTATAGAAATAAAAGTTTAAGAGGGAAAAAATGAGAAAAGCTTTTACAGAAAGAAAAACAAAGGAAACTTATATAAAACTTGAAATAAATTTGGATGGAAAAGGAATTTTTAAAGGAAGTTCTTCCTTTCCTTTTTTAGACCACATGCTTCAAAGTTTTTCCAAGCATTCTTTTTGTGATTTATATTTGGAGGCTAAGGGAGATACCCATGTAGATATTCATCACTTAATAGAGGATATAGGCATTGTTTTAGGCTTAGCTATAGATAAAGCTTTAAAAGACAAAAAGGGCATTGAACGATATGGATTTTTTGTTTTACCTATGGATGAAGCTTTAGTGGAAGTTTCCTTAGATTTATGTGGAAGGCCTTATTTTGTCTGGAAAGGCTTTCCAAAGTTTATAAATTTTTTAGGTTACGAATTTGATATATGGAGGGAATTTTTTAAATCTATAGCTTTTTTTGGGAAAATGAATTTACATATTAATCTAAGATATGGGGAAAATTTGCATCATATTATAGAAGCAACTTTTAAAGCTTTTGCAAAAGCTTTTAAGCAGGCTAAACAAATTTCTCATCAAGATGTTCCTTCTACAAAAGGAGTAATTTAAATAATTTTTATTTAAAATAAAAAAAAATTAAAAAATTACAAAATATACTTCTATAACTTTTAAAAGCCCTGGTGTATAATAGAATACCAAAATTAGAATAATACTCAAAAGAGGGTGTTAATATGGATAATGTAAAAACTTCCAATAAGGATAGTGCAAAAATTAAAATTGTAGGAATTGGTGGAGCTGGAAATAATGCTATCAGAAATATAATTAAGAAAGGAATTAACGTTTTACCATCTTCTTCCGAGCTTCCTATGTTTTTCACAAAAGCTCGCTATGAAGTAGATGTAGAGTATATTGCTATAAATACCGATGCTCAACAACTTTATATGTTAAAAGAAGAATGTGATGAAATTTTAAAAGATCAGGGAAAAGAGTTAAAAATAATAACTATAGGAAAAGATAATAAAGATACCGGCTTTAGAAAAGGACAAGGAGCAGGTGGCGATCCAGAAAGAGGTAGAAAGGCCGCCGAAGATTCTTTAGATGAAATAAAGGAAGCTTTAAAAGATGCCGACATGGTATTTTTAACAGCCGGATTAGGTGGAGGTACAGGAACTGGAGCTACTCCAGTTATTGCAAAAGCTTTAAAAGAAATGGGAATTTTGACTGTAGCCGTTTTAATTACACCATTTTTGTTTGAAGGAGAAAGAATTTTAAAAGCAAGAGAAGCTTTAGCAGATATTCAAGGATATGTAGATTCTTTTATGGTTATTTCCAATGAAAAATTAAAAAATATTGCAAGAAAAGATTTAACTTTCTTAGATGTAATGAAAATGGCTGATAATGTTTTATATAGAGCTATAAAAGGTATTGTTGAAGTTATTAGTTATCCGGGATATATTAACTTAGATTTTGCAGATGTTGAATCCGTTTTAAGAGATGGAGGATATGCTTTAATAGGACTTGGAGCTTCTACCGGAGAAAATAGAATAAAAGACGCTTTAGAAAAGGCTGTTCAAAACAAGCTTTTAACTTTAAATAATATCAAAGGAGCAGAGAGAATACTTGTAAATATCTGTGGTGGTCCCGATATTAGAATGGAAGAAGTTACTTATGTTGGGGAACATATTAAAAGTTTAACTAACCGCGATGATGCTGTGGTTTATCTAGGAGTGACCGTTGATCCGAAAGCAACTGGAAAAGTTGAAGTTACTATAATAGCCACTAACTTTTCTCAAACTTTTACAATAGAAGATATTATGGATATTCCAAAAAATCAGGACTTAACTGCAGTTAAATCTCCCTTCTTTGGATTTTCTTCTTCATCAAGTTCAGAAGAACTTTTACCAGGAGACGAAGGATTATTTGGACTTTTACTTGAGGAGGAATAAGGAGGTTTTTTAAAATTTTTCAAAAAACTATAAAAGAAAAAATAAGTTTTAAAGGCAAAGGTATTCATTTTGGGGAAGAAGGAAAAGTAGTTTTACATCCATGGGATAGAGGAATATCCTTTTTTATAGACGGTAAAATATATTCTATAAATGATGTTAATTTCAAAGCTAGCCCGGGATTCTCCTTTTTAGAAATAGAGGGAAAAAAAGTATATACTTTAGAGCATTTATTTTCTGCTCTTCATGGTCTTGAAATAGATAATATATTGATAGAAATTGAGGGTATAGAAATTCCAGCTTTAGATGGAAGCGCCCTTGGATTTGTAAATGAAATTGAAAAAGTAGGTTTTGAGATTTTAAAAAAGAGAAAAGAGTTTTTTTGTGTACCTGAAGAAATAAAAATTTTTGGAAAAAATAATAAAAGCTATATAGTTTTAAAACCCTCCTCAAATTTTGAAGTTCTTTATCATTTTGAACCTAAAAGAAATCTTCCAAAAATTATTGACGTAACGCATTATCATTATATTCACTCCCCTCAAAATTTTAAAAAGTTTATAGCCCCCTGCAGAACTTTTTGTTTTAAAGAGGATATTGAGAAAATAAAAACTATGGGACTTGGAAAAGGGGGAAATTTAGAAAATACTTTAATTATAGATAAAGATTCTACTTTAAATTTGCCTAGAAATTCCCATGAACCTATAGGGCATAAAATTTTAGATTTACTTGGAGATTTATATGTTTTAGGTAAATTTTTAAATGCTAAAATTGAAGCTAAAAATACATATCATATTTTAAATATTAATCTTGTTAAACTTTTAAAACAAAAATACTTAAACTAAAGGGTTTTCTATGTTTAAAGATAAAAAAATTATAGTTAAAGTAGAGCCAAAAAAAATAATTTTAATTACAGCTATATTTGAGTATTATCATGAGGTTGCATATGTTCATTCACCTCGAGAAAAAAGCGATATTATAGAGCTTTGGTGCTCTCCATTTTTTGTTGAAGATGCTCTTGATATACTAAAGGAGATCGAGAAAAAAGGAATTTCAAAAATAGAAATTTTAAAAGTAGAAAAATAGAGGGGAAAAATTTCCCCTCAAGCAGAAATTTTTTCTAAAACGTTAAAAAAGGCATCTCGAGACACAGGTTTTATTAAAAGTTCATCATAGTTATACTCATTTACTTTGCTCATTATTGAACTATCGGAAGCTGCAGTGATAATAATAACCTTAGTATCTGGATGATTATGATTTAAATACTCTAAAATTTCTAGTCCGGAAATGTCAGGCAAAATTAGATCTAAAAATACCACATCATACTTTTCTTTTTTTAACTTTTCTAAAGCCTCTTTACCAGTTAAAGCTATATCAACTTTTGTAGATGGATCATGAAACCTAATCATTTCTGCAAATAAGTTGGCAAGAATTTCAATATCTTCTACAAGCAGAACTTTCATTGTTTCCCCCTGATTTTCAATTTTGTATTTTAAGTTATAAGCTAACAGACTATACTATATATAATATAATACAAGTTTTTTAAATTTAAAAATTAATTAAAAAAAAATAAAAAAGTGGAGAAAAAATGGCTTTGATTTTATACATGGAACTTGAATTTTATCTACCTTTTTGTCATTCTCTGAAAGAAAAAAGAAGTTTTGTTAAAAGTTTAATAGGAAAGTTAAGAAACAATTTTAACGTTTCCGTAGCCGAGATAGATTATTTAAATACTTGGCAAAAAAGTTTGATAGGAGTTGTTAGTATTTCAAATTCAAGACAAATATTGGATAAACTTTCAAATAAGATCTTATCTTATATAGAAAATTATTATCCCGGAACTCTTGTAAATCACTACATTGACATTTCTTAATAAAAAAAGAAATGTTAAAATAATTTATATTATTTTAAATTTAAAAAATAAAAACCCTAAGTCCATTTCAATGGAAAAAGAACAATTGAAAAAAATTGCTAAATTTTTTGAAGTTTTAGGTCTAGAAAATATTAGGGGGAAGTATATTTTGGAAAAATTAAAAAAAGAAGTTCAAAATAAACTTCAAGAGAAAGAAAGACTTTTAGAAGAGTTAAAAAAAGAATGCTTAAATTGTAAAAAATGTGAGCTTCATAAAACAAGAAATAATGTCGTTTTTGGGGAAGGAGATATTAATACCCCTCTTATGTTTGTAGGAGAAGCTCCCGGAGAGCAAGAAGATTTAGAGGGTCGCCCTTTTGTAGGAAGAGCAGGAAAGCTATTGACAACAATTCTAAACCAATTTGGTATAGACAGAAATAAAATATATATTGCAAATGTTTTAAAATGTAGGCCTCCTAATAATAGAGATCCAAAACCGGAAGAGATAAAGGCGTGTTTTCCATATTTAAAAAAACAAATAGAGATTATAAAACCAAAAGTTATTTTATGTTTGGGCGCTTTTGCGGCAAGAACTATCTTAAATCTACCTGAAAAAACTCCCATTTCAAAAATAAGAGGAAAAGAATTTTTTAGTGAAGAATTTAAGGCATATGTAATTCCCACTTATCACCCAGCTTTCTTATTAAGACAAAAAAGAGGACAAGAGGCTTTTAGAGAAGATTTAAAAAAAGCTCTTAAGCTGGCAGGTATGATTTAAAAATTATTTTTTCAACCGAAAAGTAATAAAGAAAAAATATATTTTTTTGTGATAAATTTGTTTTAAATAAATTTAAGTCATATAATTTAAAACTTCTGGGAGGCCTATCTAAAAATGGATGAAAGAGATATAAGAGAATTTAAAGAAATTTTGGAAGATGGGTTTAAAAAAGTTGCTGCAGCTATGCTTACAGTAGCATATTATCAAGCAAACTACCATTTTATAGAACAAAAAGTAGATTATTCTGAAGTTTTTGAAATTTACAGATACTATATGACAAGAATTTAAATTTTTTTATAATTATCAAAAAATTTTAAAGGAGGAAAAAGATAAAATGGCAAAAATTTATTATGACAAAGATGCAGATTTAAAATATTTAGAAGGAAAAACTGTTGCTATTTTAGGGTACGGCTCTCAAGGTCACGCTCACGCTTTAAATTTAAGAGATTCTGGAGTTAATGTTATTATTGGACTTAGAAAAGGTTCATCTTCATGGGAAAAAGCTTTAAAGGATGGTTTTGAAGTTTATGAAGTAGAAGATGCTGCTAAAAAGGCAGATATTATAATGTTTTTAGTTCCAGATCCTATCCAAAGAGATATTTATGAAAATTATGTTAAACCTCACTTAAAAGAAGGTATGGCTTTAGCTTTTGCTCATGGATTTAATATTCACTTTAATCAAATTGTACCTCCAAAATTTGTAGATGTATTTATGGTGGCTCCAAAAGGTCCTGGTCATTTAGTGAGATGGCAATATTTAGAAGGTGCTGGAGTCCCAGGTCTAGTTGCTATTCACCAAGATTATACTGGAAATGCTTTAAACATTGCTTTAGCTTATGCTAAAGGAATTGGATGTACTAGAGCTGGGGTAATAGAAACTACCTTTAAAGAAGAAACTGAAACGGATCTTTTTGGAGAACAAGCTGTTTTATGTGGGGGAGTTACCTCTTTAATTAAAGCTGGATTTGAAACCTTAGTAGAAGCGGGTTATCAACCTGAAGTAGCATATTTTGAATGTCTTCACGAACTTAAACTTATTGTAGATCTCATTTACCAACATGGGCTTGCAGGAATGAGATATTCTATTTCTGATACTGCAGAATATGGAGATTACACAAGAGGACCGCGAGTAATTAATGAAAAAGTAAAAGAAGAAATGAAAAAAATCTTAAAGGAAATTCAAACCGGAGAATTTGCAAGAGAATTTATTTTAGAAGCAAAAGCTAATTATCCGGTTTTAAATGCTCATAGAAAAATGGAAAAAGAACATTTAATAGAAAAAGTAGGTAAAAAACTTAGAGAAATGATGCCATTTCTAAAGTCATCAAAGAAGGAGTTAAAATAAATTAAAAGCAAACCTGTTTTTATTTAGGAGGAAATTATGGCAAGACGTGGAATATTTAGTTTTTTACTTGGAGTAGTGGCTGGAGTAGCTGGATCTTATTTTGCGTATAAAAAAAGAGAAGAGCTTTTAGCAAAACTCCAAGAAATTCAAGGAATTATTGATGATTCTGAACTTCCAGAAAGAACAAAATCTATAGTTAATGATATAGTTGAAAAATTAAAAGGTCTTTTAGCTTCTAAAGAAGAAATAACTGAAGAAGAGAAAAAAGATATATTAAAGGAAGTTGAGGAAAAAATTAAAGAGCTTGAAAAAACTTTGGAGGACAAAGAAGATTAAGTAGGGGGCTTTGTCCCCCATTTTTGAGAAAAAAATGGATAATAGTATTTTAGAGAAAATACAAAAAGTGGATTATATTTTTTCAGATTCCCGATATGTCCTTCCAAACTCAGCCTTTATAGCTTTCAAGGGTGAAAATTTTGATGGACATGACTTTATAAGATCTGCCTATGAAAAAGGAGCTAGGCTCTTTTTTATAAGCAATAAAAAAAAATGGCCAAATAATATTAAAGCTCCTTATATATGTTTACCTCAAGAGAAATTAAAAAAATTGTACTTTGAGTTATGTCATCTTATATATAGAACAAAAGAAATATTTAAAAAAATAAAAATAATAGGAATTACTGGAACAAATGGAAAAACTACTACGGCTTTTTCACTGCAGAGAATATTAAGCTTTAAATACAAAGTAGGTTTAATAGGAACCGAAGTTTATAAACTTGGAAATTTTGAAAAAAAGGCCTTTAGAACAACTCCTTCTTTAGATTATCTTCTATTTCTTTTTAAAAAAGCCTATGAAGAAAATTTAGATTATGTTGTTATGGAAGTTTCTTCTCATGCTCTACAGCAAAAAAGAGTTTATAAAGTCCCCTTTTATCTAAGTATATTTACAAATCTTAGTCAGGATCATTTGGATTATCATAAAAATATGGAAAACTATTTTAAAGCCAAAACTAAAATATTTTTTCAAACTTTAAAGTATGGTCTTATAAATCCTTATGATAAATATAGTTTGATCATAAAAAACTTATCTTCTATATATCCTTGTAAGATATTATCTTTACCTTTAAAGAAAAAAGAAAAAATTTTAGATTTAGGAAAAGAGAAACTTTATTTAAATACCAATTTAGTTGGAGATTATAATCTTGAAAATGTGGCTTTTGCAAGCTATGCTGCATACCTTTTAGGTATGGATAAAGATCGTATAAAAAGGGAAATTCAAAATATTTATGTTCCAGGTAGACTTGAGAAAATAAGAGAAAATATCTTTATAGATTATGCACATACACCAGATGGTTTAGAAAGAGTATGCAAAGCTTTAAAAAGTGCTTTTTCAGATAAAAATTTAATTGTTATCTTTGGAGCAGGTGGAAACAGAGATAAGAAAAAAAGACCTTTGATGTTAAAAAGCGTTTTACCATATGCTTCAAAGATAATTTTAACTATGGATAATCCACGTTTTGAAGATGATATAGAAATTCTTTTAGATATTTTGGAGGGTGTAAAGAGTTTACCAAAAGAAGAAAAGAAAAAAATCTATGATATCTTGAAAGAAAAAGGATTTTATAAGTTTAGCGAAAAAATAATTCTTATTCGTTACAGGGAAGATGCTATTAAATACGCTTTAAGAAAATTTAATACACACAATAATATTTTTCTTTTTGCAGGAAAAGGAAATGAAAATTATATAGAGATTAAAGGGGAAAAAAGACCTTTTTCAGAGAAAAAGGAGATTTTAAAATGGGTTTAATATCTTTTTTTAAAAAGATATATAAAACTATTAAGGAAGATATAAATGTAGTTTTTGAAAGAGATCCAGCTGCTAAAAATACCTTAGAAGTTATTTTATGTTATCCTGGTCTTCATGCTATTTGGATGCATAGACTAGCTCACTTTCTTTGGAAAAAAAACTTTAAAACTTTAGCCCGCTTTATATCTCATATAAATAGATTCTTAACTGGAATAGAAATTCATCCTGGAGCAAAAATTGGAAAAAGATTTTTTATAGATCATGGAATGGGAGTAGTTATAGGAGAAACCACCGAGATAGGAGATGATGTAACAATTTATCATCAAGTTACTTTAGGAGGAGTTTCTACAAAGAAGGGAAAAAGACATCCTACAATTGGAAATAATGTAGTTATCGGAGCTGGGGCAAAAGTTTTAGGTCCTATAAAAATAGGAAATAATGTAAAAATAGGAGCAAACTCCGTAGTTATAAAAGATGTTCCAGATAACTCCACGGTAGTTGGTATTCCAGGGAAAATAGTTTTAAAAAAGGGAGTTCGCTCAAAGGTAGATTTAGACCATAATAAACTCCCTGATCCAATTTTGGAAACTTTTAATCAGGTTTTAAATGCTATGGAACACTTAGAACATGATATACTAATTCTTAAAGAGGATATAAAAAAACTTAAAGAAAATATAAAAAAAAATTAGGAGGCTTAATAAATGGATGCTTCTTTGATTTTAAATCGTCTTGTAGATTTTCAAAATCTTTCTCAGGAAGAAACATATAAATTATTTTTAGATATTATGGAGGGAAAAATTTCTCCAACTTTAACTGGAGCAATTTTAACGGCCTTAAGAATGAAAGGCGAGACTAAAGATGAAATAGTGGGTGCAGCTAAAGCTATGAGAGAAAAATCATTAAAAGTACCTTTAAAAGAAGATATAAGAAGACTTGCTATAGATACATGTGGAACTGGCGGAGATAAGAAAGGAACTTTTAATATATCCACGGCTGTAGCTTTTGTAGTAGCCTCGGCTGGTATACCGGTTGCAAAACACGGGAACCGTTCAGTTTCCTCAAAAATAGGAAGTGCAGATATTTTAGAAGCTTTAGGTATAAAGATAGATCTTAGTCCAGAAAAAGTAGCTGAATGTATAGAAAAAGCCAATTTTGGATTTATTTTTGCTCCTAAATTTCATTTGGCCATGAAAAATGTAGTGCCTGTAAGGCGAGAACTTAAAATAAGAACTATTTTCAATATGCTTGGACCTTTAACAAATCCTGCAAATGTAGAAAAACAGCTTCTTGGAGTATATTCTAAACTTGCTGCAGAGCTTCTTGCGGAAAGTTTAATAGATTTAGGGGTAAATCGAGCTTGTGTAGTTCATGGTGAAGATGGTCTTGATGAAATAAGTGTATGT
>Ga0256838_1000226_pt1 | contig 39720 bp, 41 predicted proteins | sample 4571419metaG_FD_185978 | JGI IMG/M metagenome (GOLD analysis project Ga0256838, IMG submission 185978) | Hydrothermal vent microbial communities from Guaymas Basin, Mexico - 4571-419 | ecosystem: Environmental > Aquatic > Marine > Hydrothermal vents | place: Mexico: Guaymas Basin | collected... | reverse complement strand
TAGGAGTTGAAAGAATTTTCCCACTTTACAGTGATTCAATCGCAGGAATTGAAGTAGTTAGAAAAGGTAAAGTTAGAAGAGCTAAACTATACTACTTAAGAGGAAAAACCGGTAAAAAAGCAAGAATAAAAGAGAGAAGAGATTAATTTTTCCTCTTTTTTCTTTTTTTAAAAACAAGTGACTGACACTTTATATTTTGGAAATTGAGACAAACAGAGTCAGAGAAAAAATTATAAATCAAAATTAAGTTAAAAATTTCTCATATTTTGATATAATTAACAAAAAGGAGAAAAAATGGCAAGAGATTTAGAAAATATGATTTTAAGTTTTGGAGAAATTCAAGAAAGACATGAGTGTGTAACAATTGCTTATGCAGGTGTTAGAGTTGAATCAAACAAACTTTATAACGGAGTTTATCCGACAGACGGAATAAAAGAGGTTATTTTATATCTTCAGCAACAAGCTCAGGAACTTGAAGCGGATGGAGTTAAAAATATAGATGTGAAAGTGGTTACGTCAAAAGATAAAGACGGAAATGAAGTGGTTGATTTCCTTGGACAAGGGACTATTATCAGACTTATTGAAGATTAGTTAAAAAACATCCCTTTTTTTACAAAATCAGTATTAAAAGGAATAATTTTAACTAAATCTTCTTTAATCTTTTCTTTTCCTTCATCTACTACTATTAATGAATTGGCTTTTGCTAAAGCACTTAGCATTGATGAACCGTATTTATAGTTATTTATAACTTCCCACTCTCCATATTTTAATACTCCAAGAGCGGTATGAGCTTTTTTTGGGTTTAATTTAAATTCGTTTTTGTTTTTTGCATATACAAAGTTGTAATAATATTTATTTGCCCCGCTTAGTTTTCTAAGGGTCGGTATTGCTAAAAAGAACGTGTTTAAATATGAACTAATAGGGTTTCCAGGCATTGCAAATACCAAAGTTTTTTTCATAAATCCCACCATTGTTGGGCGTCCCGGTTTTAGTTTTATTCCGTGAAAGAGTTCTTTTAATCCGTTTTGTTTAAAGGCTTTAAATATAAAATCGGCATCTCCAAAGCTTATACCTCCACTTGTAATAATAACGTTATAATTTTTTAAAGAGTTTATAAATTCAACTGTTTTTTCAAAATTATCAGGAATTATTCCTATAATTTCCGCATTAAAACCTTTGTTTTGAAGCAGTGCCTTTATAGCGTGGGAATTTACATTATAAATTTCATCATCATTTGCTTTTTCCCAGGGTTCTTTTAGTTCATTTCCGCTTGATAATATAGCAATTTTTGGTTTTATAAAAACTTTTACAAAATATATTCCCTGACTTGCAAGAAGGGCTATGGTTTCTGGAGTTATTTCTTCACCTTTTTGGATTAAGATTTCCCCTTTTTTTATTTCTTCTCCTTTAACTCTTACATTTGCGCCTTTTTTTATTTCAGGAATTTCTATATATTTATCTGTAACTTTTAAACATTTTTCAATAGGAATTATCGTATTTACATTTTTTGGGACTTTTGCCCCTGTCATAATTCTTACACATTCATCCTCATTTAATTCAAAATCTTCAAATTTATCACCTGCATAAATTGTTTTTATTATTTTTAGTTTTTTACTGTTTGAATGTTTAAAACCAAATCCGTCCATTGCTGAATTGCTAAAAGCAGGAGCGTCTCTTTTTGCAATAATATCCTCTGCTAAAAACTCTCCTAATGCCTGGTTTAAAGAAATGGTTTTTGTAAGAGTTGTTGGGGTGATGTTTTTTAAAACAAGTTCAAACGCCTCTTTTAAAGAAATGTCATTTAACATAAAAGCCCTTTTTTTATTGAATAATATCAAAAAAAATAATATTTTATGGGATTTTTATAAATAGAAGTTGTTTTGTTAAGTTCTTAAAATAAAGTGTCTGAGAATATTTATTGGAATTTTGATGGTGCCTCGGGACGGAATCGAACCGCCGACACAGGGATTTTCAGTCCCTTGCTCTACCGACTGAGCTACCGAGGCAAAAATGGTGGGCCTGGCAGGACTCGAACCTGCGACCAACCGGTTATGAGCCGGTTGCTCTAACCAGCTGAGCTACAGGCCCTTGTGGATTGAAATTATAAGTAAAAAATATTTCTTTGTCAAGGAGTATTTATAGGAAAGTTTAGCTTAGCATATGCTTTTTTTGCTTTTACTTGTATAATCTCATATTCCCAAGGCTTTAGAGTATTGTTTATAACGACTGCTGTTAATTTGTTTCCATAAACGCAACCTGTATCAATTCCAAGGGAGAATCTGTTTTTTTTAACATCTGTAAATGGATTATGCCCATATACCACAAACCCTTCGTGTCCGTCATATACGTCAGCCCAATATCTTGCTTTTGGGTATGTGTGATTTAGTGGCAAAAATTTATCATTTTCATCAACTTCTCTTAGAAATAAAAGCAAGGTTAGTATGTTTAGAGGAGGGTTGTTTAATCTTATTCTATTAGTAATTCCAGCATGAACTACTGTTAAGTGGTTTAGTTTTAAAAAAAAGGGCATACTTTCAATAAATTCAAAATCTTCTCTTTTAAGCTGAGGATAAACACGCTGCTGGTCTTCATCAAGAATTACTTTTCTTCCCCAGTATTTTCTTATGTGTTTATATTCGTGATTTCCCATAATAGTAAAAATTTTATTTTTTTTTGCATAACGTAAAGCTTCTACAGGGTAAGGTCCTTTGTCTAAAATATCTCCTACACTTATTTCAAATGAATTTTTTGGTATAAGTTTTCTCAGTTCTTCCCACTCTTCAAGGCATCCGTGGATGTCTCCGTAGATAACGTAGTGCATAACTTTTCCTTTGCTATATAGCTTCTTATTTTTGGAGGAATTTTATTAACTCTAAAAAACTCTTTTTGTTCTTTAGTAAGTGGAATTTTAACATAAGGGGCTATAAAAATTTTGTCTTTGTTTGAGTCGATAGCTATTTTTCCCTGTATTACGCAGTTAAAATTGGTTTTTAAAATTTCATCCTTTTGGGCTTTTGTGGGAAGAATTTTGAGTCTTTTTAAAATTAAATCTACTTTTTTTATATCCTTTTTAGGATGAGATTTTTTAAAAAAATAGAGCTCTTTTATTTTTTTCCATTGGGTATCTACTAAAAGTTTTTTATCCTCTTCTAAGAATTCAAAACTTCTTTTTACTCCTTTTTCAAACATTTCAATAAACTTATTAGAAAAATCGTGACGGATTAAGTTTCTTTTATATTTTTTATCGAAATTACTTTTATCTATAAAATATTTAATATTGTTTTTATGTAAATAGTTTATAATTTCTTTGCGGGATTTATTATAAAAAGGTCTATATATTTTATAAAATTCTCTCTCCTCCCATTTTTCCATAGCTATTAGTTCTTTAACCCCGGCCCCTTTACTTAATTGCATTAAAAACCATTCAAACCTGTCATTTAACTGATGAGCTAAAATTAAAGTGTCGTAGTTTTCTTTTTTTATAATTTCTTCAAAAAATTCATATCTACAGTCTCTTGCCGTTTTTTCACTGAATTTTAAGAGTTTGCAATCTTTTATAAAAATTTTTTTGTTGTATTCTTTTGCAAGACTTTTTGCGTATTCAACTTCTTCATTGCTTGTTTCTCTTGTGTGGTAATTTACAATTGCAATGTCAAAAGGGATATTTTTTTCAAGCAGCCAGAAAAAAAGAGCTGATGAATCAACTCCTCCTGAAAAAGCTAAAAGGTTTTTAGTCAATGATTTTTCCTATTAGCTGGTCTTTTGCAAGTTCTGTTACTTTTACTTTATATAGTTTTCCAACTTCAAGCTCTTCTATTTCACTTTCGTTTATTAAAATGTCTCCATCAACTTCAGGAGCCCACACCTTTGGTCTTGCTGAATAAAAAAGCCCATCTTCTGTAAGTCCGTCTAAATAACACTCTATTTCTTTATCTAAATATTTTTTAAGTGATTCTTGAGTGGTTTTTTTTACTGTTTTTTCAAGTTCTTTTACCCTTGCTTCAATTACTGCATCTGGAAGTTTATCTTTTCTTTTGTAAGCTGCAGTTCCTTCTTCGTCTGAATAAGCAAAAACATTAACCCTGTCAAACTTAAACTCTTCTAAAAATCTCTGAAGTTCTTCAAAATCTTTATGACTCTCACCCGGATGTCCGACAATTACGGATGTTCTTACAAAAGAATTTTCTTTTTTCATTTCGTTTAAAAGTTCTTTTAATCTTTTTACGCTTCCTGGGCGTTTCATAATTTTAAGCATTTTTTCACTGATGTGTTGAATTGGGATATCAAAATAATTTACTACATTTTTTGAAGAGTGTATTTTTCTTATGAGTTTTTTTGTTGTAGTTGCAGGATATAGATATAAAATTCTGACATTTATTCCATCGATTTTGTCAATTTCGTCAATAAGTCTCTCAAGCCCGTCTTTTATTCCTTTATCCCTAAGATATGAGCTGCTATCCTGACTTGCAAGTGAGAAGTCTTTGTAGCCTTTTTCTTTTAGGCGTTTAATTTCATCTATAATCTCTTCTATACTTCTTGATTGAAGACGTCCTTTAAAAGATGGAATGGCACAAAAAGCACACTTTTGGTTACAACCTTCACTGAGTTTTATATATGCGTGGTAATTGCTTCCGGTAATTACTCTTTCATCGTTGTGAATTAAATAGACTCTTGGAGAAAAATACTTTTTTTTGCCGGATTTTATGATTTTATCTATATCTCCAAAATCTCCGACACCCGTCCAGATATCAACTTCTGGTATTTCATCCGGTAAAATATCTTTATATCTTTCGCTAAGACATCCTGCTACTACTATTTTTGCATCTTCTTTTTTTTCGTTTGCAAGTTCTAATATGGTATCTATTGACTCTTCTTTTGCAGGATTTATAAAACCACACGTATTTATTAAAATTAAATCTGCTTCTTTTAAGTCTTGGGTTAATTCGTATTCGTTTTTTAGTTTTGCAAGCATAACTTCAGAATCAATTAGGTTTTTTACACATCCAAGGGATGCTAAATAAAGTTTTTTCAAGCTTTTCCTTTTTGCAAAAATTTTATCAAAAATGGTATAATTTATCAAAAGGAAAAAATTTGAAAAGTTATATAGGGTTGGTTACAGGGTTTATTATAGGACTTTACGGACTTTATAGAATTGACAGTATTTTGGTAAAAGGTCTTAATTATTTTGGAAAGTATGTTTTTTTTGGGCTTTTTAATGTTTTTTGTATTTATCTTTTTTGGTTTTTTTATAAAAGATTTGATGGATATTTAAAAATTTTAATGCCTTTGTTTTTTGGATTTATTCTTTTACTTTTAGGAGTTAAACTTGCGTAGAATATTTAGTATATTTTTTTTATTGATAACTTTTTCTTATTCTGCTACATATTATGTTGATAAAAATCCGAGTTGTTTTTTATTTTTATGTACTGTATGTGATGGAAATAGTGTAATAAGTTTAGAAATAACAGATACTATAAAAGATGCAATAGATGCAAGTAGCAGTGGAGATACTATAAAAATATGCCCTGGTAAATATAATGAGAGTAATTTGTTTATCGATAAAGACTTGGAAATTAATTCTACAACTTTAAATCCTGATGATGTAATTGTTTATGATAATAATGGAAATGAAATATTTATTTATAGTGGTAATAGAAATAATATTGTTTTAAGTGGCATTACTATAAAACAAAATTCTGATACGACTGCTTTATATATAGATCAAGGTAAAAATTTTAGTTTTAATAAATTAAAAATTGTTTCAAAAGGGGATGGAATAAGACAAGAGGGCGGTACTTTTCAAAAATCTACTTTTGATAATATTGAAATAAACGCTTCAAATAACGGAATTGTTACTTATTATCCGGAAAAATTTATTTTGAAAAATTCAAAAATTTATGCAAAAGACTGGTCTTTTTATGCGAAAGAGCCTAAAGGATATATAAGACTTTTAGAAAGTGAATTTCACTCTAAAAATAGTGCAGTATGGCTTGGAAACCAATCTCAAAACTATAAAGTAGATGGTTGTAAGTTTTATGTTGAAAATGATAGTGCCGGGGGAATTAGTTTTGATAAAGCGAGCGATTTTAAAGTTTATAACTCTTATTTTAATGCCAATAACAAAGGGAGCGGAATTTGGATAAATGCCACAATTTCAGGAGATTTTATTTTAAGGGATAGCTATTTTGAAAATATGAAATATGAAGCATTATATTTTAAAGAGGTTCAAGGAGATATTAAAATATTGGGAAACTATTTTGATACTTATTCTTATGGAGTGAGAATAAGCAGCTGTTCAAACGGAGATTATATAAAAGACAATATTTTTAAAGACGGAAAAGAGTATGGACTTTGGCTTTTAGATGATTTTAAGTGGAGAAGTTTTGATATTTATTATAACTGTTTTATTAATAATGAAAATCAAGCAAATTCTAGAGATAGAAATGCTGATTTTGATAATGGAAGCATTGGAAATTATTGGAGCGATGAGCCGGGGGCTAAAAAATATGAAGTTCCGGATGTTCCAAGGTATGATAACTATCCGCAATCTGACTGCGTTGTTTTAACGAATGCTTTTATAAATTATCATATGGATGAGTGTAAATGGGATGATGACAATACCACATATGAAATTAAAAACTTTGGAACAGGGGGAAATGATTATAATGCAAGTGCTAAAAACGGAGCCGATACTGTAAGTGACGGGGTAATATGCAGGGGTGGTAATATTATAAATGATTATTACCTTTTTCCTAAAAAACCTATTGAGTTAGGAAAGAGATATACAATTAATATGTGGCTTAAATTTCCATTAAACGATAATGCCCATAATGATGATAACGGGTATAAATTTTTTAATATTGCTGACAGAAACGGAAGCAGTGAGGATTTTATCTATTTTACTTTAACTCCTTCTGGAAATTGGGTTTGGAATGTAGAAAATGGATTGCATTGGAATGAGTTTCCTGATGATTTAGACGGATGGCATATGTTAAGTTTTGTGGTAAATAGCAGCAGTACAAAACTTTATATAGACGGAAAATATGAAAACAGAATTGATTATGCCGTAACCGATGATAATTTATCAATTCTGTTTAATTCCGATTATGATACCGGAAACGGTCCTTACGGACAGTCAATTGGTGGGGTAGTTGATGAGTTTAAAATCTTTAAAAGAGTTTTACGTGTAGCAGATATTATGAAAATTTATTTAAAAGAAAAAGAAGGGTATGATTATAAAGGGGAAAACAGGACTTGTAACATTTGTTATCCTCCTACTCCTTTGGCTGAATGGAGGATGGATGAGTGTGAATGGGATAGTGATATTAATACTTTTGAAATAAAAGATGAATTAAATGAATATAACGCCACGGCTGTGAATGGTGCTAATACAATAAAAGCAAAGCTTTGCAGAGGAGGGGATTTAAACGGAACTTTTACTGAAAATAATAAATATATAAAACTTCAAGACTATCCTGATTTGAATGATACGTGGAGTTTTGTGGGGTGGGTTAATTTTCCTTTGAATGACGATAATCACAAAGATATAAGCGGAAAATACTATTTTGTGCTTGGAAGTGTTGATGGGGATGGGGATTTAGCTTATTTTGCAAAAGATACAAGTAACGGTAATTTTTATTTTGGAGTTTATGATAATAATGGAAACACCGAAGAAAAAGAGATAGATAATGTAGATAGTGGATGGCATCATATAGGGGTTGTTTCAACCGGAAGCGAAACTATTTTGTATATTGATGCTGAAGAAATAACAAGAATCGGAATTCATACAAAAGGAAAAGTGAAATATATAGGAACTTCTACTGACTATTCGGATGAAAAAACAATTGGAAGTATAATGGATGAGGTTAAATTATATGACGGAATTTTAAGCGGCGGTGATGTATATGATATTTTTAATAATGAAAATCAAGGCAAAAATGCAGACGGTACTAACAGAAATTGTCCTAATTGTGAATTTAACTTTTTGTTTGATGCAAGAGAAGTAGGCAGCGATTATAATGAAACAAATATTTCAACTAAAATTGTAAATGAGGAATTTAATCTGACTATTGCAAGTTATGATGAAAATAAAAGCGCTCTTAAAGAGTTTAACGGGACTGTTTGTGTTGAAATTATTGATAATGATGACAATAATTTAACTCCTTGGAAAAAAATGGATGAGTTTTTAGAAAATGTAGAAGAGAGCAACTGGACTAACATAAAAATAGATAGGGCTGTAAAAATTGCAAAAGTAAAAATTCTTTGGAAAAAGGATGTAAATGAAAGCTGTCCTGTTAGCGAAGATATAAATGAAACAAATTCAAGTGATACATTTGCCATAAGGCCTGATAAGTTTTTAATTACTAACATTCCTTCTGCTATTAGTGCAGGCAGTGAATTTAATATAACTGTTAAGGCTTTAGATGCTGAGTCTAATCCTGCAAAGGATTATAATGAAACTTTATCCCTTAGTGTTTCTCCTAAAATAGAGTTTAATGAAACAAAAAGTGGATGTTTAAAAGGGGTTTTGAGTATTGTAAAAGGCGGAGAGTTTAAAGATGGAGAAGCAAATGTAACTTTAAAATATTCGGAGATAGGGGATGTTAATATAACTGTTTTAGAGGTGAATGGAAGTGAATTTGCTATTACTGATTCAAAAGACAATGTAAGTTTAGATAATAGGTTTATTTCAAAAGCTATGGCAGAAGGTGTTAAGTTTAGTGTTAATCACTTTAAAGTAAATGCTAATTTAAAAAATTATGATAATTTTACTTATTTAGATGAAAATTTAAATATCTATGCTCTTCTTGATATTAACATTACGGCTGAAAATGAAGATAATGAAACAGTTAGAAATTTTAATAAAGAGTGTTATGCTGAAGATATTGATATTAATATAACTTTTGATATTAATTTTTACAATCCGTCTATTGAGGTAAATAAAACTGTTTTTTATATAAAAGATATTTACAATAGCAAAACAGCTGTCTTTGAAAGAAATCTTTTAAATAATAAAGGGTTTGTAAGTTTTGAATATAATTTAAGTGAATTTAATACAGACAATAACGGTTCTACCTTTGCAAAAGTGTTTTTAAATTTTGATAGAAATTTATCATTCTTTTCTAATCCTTTTAGAATTTCAATAAAGGATGTGAATGTTTCGTCTAACGGTGTTGGAAGAACCTTGGCAGATAAAAACGGAAATGCCACTTTTTATTACGGATATATGCTGGTTGATGATATCATTACTAAAAGGGACGAAATAAACAATTCTTTTAAAATAGTATTTTATGATGAAAACTCAAGTGATTCTTTATTAATAAGTAGTGATGAAATTGCATTTAATTTATACAAAAACACTTTACATTCAGCAAAAGACGGAAACTTTAGCTTAAAAGAGATTTTAATAAGTAAAGATTATATAGCTTCTTCTGATAATAATATTACATCTGATTTTGATATTAATCTCAGTGATGTTGAAAACGGAGAGATTAACATTTCTATAAAAAGAAATTCCGGTGTAAATTTTGCTGTGGTTCATATTCTGAGTCCTAATTTAAAATGGCTTTGGTATTCTAAGTTTCATAATGAATACAACTATTCAGAAGGTTCAAGCTGTTTGAACCATTTTTGTTTTAGTATTACATATGAAAATACATCTTCTTCCGGTTCAGAGGTTGGAAGCGGACAATTCTTAGGAACAGAGAGTAATATTACTGAAGAAAATTCTACAAAAAAAGGAGTAAAAATATTTAGATAGTTATTTTTCTATAATAATTTTAAATTTATCCCCTTTTTTTGTCATATATATCTCTTTTTTTCCTTTAAATGTATAATCAGGTGCGCAATATTCTTCATAAAAATTAATTTTATAAATGGGTAGGTTTTTGAGGTTTTGATAAGAGGTAATTTGAATATCTTTAAAAAATATCTTTATATTTTGATTTTTCCTTTTTTTAAACACTCTTTTTTTATATTCTTTAAAGCTCTCTAAATCGCTTCCGTCTGAGCGATGAAAATCTTTTGCATAAAATGATATGTATTTGTCAAAATCGCTGTTTTGCCAAGCCCATCTCCATTTGTAAAGGGTTGCTAAGATTGAGGCTATGTCCTCTTTTTTTGCATATAGAGGTGTTTGGGTTATTTCTAAAATTGTGTTTTTATAATTAATGATTTTATTTAGATATAAAATATCGCTGTTTTCTAATACGATGCAGCCTTTGCTTAAATCCCCCCTCTCTCCATCAAGCGGTTTTCCGTGTATCCAGATTCCATATCCGTTTTTTTTATGAAGTTTGTCAAAAAGGTTAGGGTATGATGTTACAAATGCCAGGGGTCCGTAAAAGGTGTTTGAAGGAATAATTTTATTTATTAAGGTATAATTTCCTATAGGGGTTTTTAAATCCCCTTCTTTTTGTTTGTCTCCAAGTTTTCCTACAATCAGGTTTGTAAAGGTTTTTATTTTTGCAAGTTTTCCATTATTATAAGAATAAACATCTAAATTTTTGCTTAGTTTATTACAAAAAAGAATAAAGCTTTTATTTTCGAAATACCCGAGTTTTACATTTTTGTTTTGTAATTTTTTAAGCCAGAATTCTTTTGACTGAAGCTGCTTTTCAATCAATTCTATTGCAGGTTTTATTCCTTCATACCGGTAAGTATCAAAAATATCCGCATATGTGAAACTTATAGCCAAAATAAAGATAAGTGCCTTTTTCAATTATTCTCCTTATATCCAGATGTTGTCTATAAGTCTTGTTGTGCCTACATATGCGGCTATTAATATAATTGTGTTATTTGGTTCTATTTTTTCTATGTAATTGAAATCTCTATCTACAAAAGCGATGTATTCAAGTTTATCGACATCAAGAATTTTTAACATCTCTTCTTTTATCTGTTTTGTTTCTTTTACTGAAGATGAAAGTTTTGCCGCTCTTTTTAATGCTTTTGAAATACTCAGTGCCCTTTTTCTCTCTTCCTCTGAGAGATAAATATTTCTGCTTGAAAGAGCTAAGCCGTCTTTTTCCCTTACTGTTTCCCCTTCAATTATTTCAATGTCAAAAAAGAAGTTTTTTACCATCTGTTTTATAAGATATAGCTGTTGTGCATCTTTTTTTCCAAAGTATGCTTTTGTTGGTCGTATGATATTAAAAAGTTTATTTACAACCTGCAAAACCCCGTCAAAATGTCCGGGTCTAAAAAATCCTTCTAAAATATATCCTTTTACTTTTGGAGCTTTTATTAAAATTTCGTCTTCACTGTACATATTTTCAGGAGTAGGGGTAAAGACTGCATCTACTCCTGCACGGCGGCATATTTCAAAATCTGCTTCAAGTCTTCTTGGATATTTTTCAAAATCTTCTCCGGGCAGGAATTGGGTCGGATTTACAAAAATAGAAACTATTACAAAATCATTTTCTTCTCTTGCTTTTTTGATTAATGATAAATGACCTTCGTGCAATGCCCCCATTGTAGGTACAAAACCTACTGAACTTTTTATCGATTTTCTAAACTTAACCGCGTCTGTTGGCGAAGTTAAAATTTTCATAAGATGGCCTTTTTTGATAGAATTATATAAAAGTATTGATAAATATAAAAGGAGCAAAATGGACGCTTTTGAATACTCGGAGTTGATAAAAGAGCTTGAAAATAAATTAAGTAATATTGAATCTATTCTAAAACCGGACGAGCTTGAAAAAAGGCTTAAAGAGATTGAGACAATGGAAAATGACCCTTCATTTTGGAATGACCCTAAAACTTCGGCAAAAGTTCAAAAAGAGAAACAGTCAATTTTAAGAAAACTTGAAAAGTATAAAAAAGCAAAAACCGCTTTAATGGATAATAAAGATATGTATGAACTTGCAAGTTTAGAAGAGGATGAAGAGACTTTAAATGAAGTGTTTAATGATGTAAAAGGGCTTGAAAAGGCGATAAGAGACCTTGAGATTGAAGTAATGTTAAGCGGTGAGAATGATGAAAAAAATGCCATTATTACCATTCATCCAGGAGCCGGGGGAACCGAATCTCACGACTGGGCTAGTATGCTTTATAGAATGTATTTAAGGTTTGCGGAAAGAAAAGGGTGGAAAGTTGAAGTACTTGATTATCAGGCAGGGGATGAAGCCGGAATTAAAGATGCAACGTTACTTATTAAAGGTGAGAACGCTTATGGGTATTTAAAAGCAGAAAACGGAATTCACAGACTTGTAAGGGTTTCCCCTTTTGATAGTGCCGGAAGACGTCATACATCTTTTGCTTCTGTTCAGGTATCTCCAGAGATTGATGATGATATTGAAATAGAGATAGACCCAAAAGATATCAGAATTGATGTTTTCCGTGCAAGCGGTGCTGGAGGGCAGCATGTAAATAAAACTGAAAGTGCCGTTAGAATTACGCATATTCCAACAGGTATTGTTGTATCTTGTCAGCAGGACAGGTCTCAGCATAAAAACAAAGAAATGGCGTTTAAAATGCTAAAATCAAAACTTTACGAGCTTGAACTTGAAAAAAGAAGGGCCGAAGAGGAAGGAAAACCAAAAGATGAAATGGGATGGGGACATCAGATAAGAAGTTATGTGTTGTTTCCTTATCAGCAGGTAAAAGACAACAGAAGCAATAAAGCATATTCAAGGGTGGATGATATACTTGATGGTGATTTAGATGAGGTGATTGAAGATGTGTTAATTTCGCAAAAGAGCTGATGTGAAAAACGCTTTAACACTGATTGAACTGATTTTTACAATAGTTATTATTGCAGTTGTTTTTAGCGTTATTCCAAGAATTATTTATGTAAGCAACGAATCTCTTAAATTTTCAAAAAAAGAGGATGCGGTTTTTAATATGATGGCAAAAATGATGGATATTTCCCTTAAGGAATATGATTATAACAATACTTTGTATGACGATATTTTATTAGCACACAATCCTGCTGAAAATATTCTTGACTGTAACGATTCTACGGGATATCGGATGGGTGGATTTATAGGAAGCAGGAACTGTAAAAATAAAATAATAGAAAGCGATATTCCTTTAAATGAGAGTGGAGAGTATGACTATATTGAGGGTTATAACGGAGTTGAGGAAAATCTCTCTTTTGGTCATACTCTTTATGTTTTAAAAATAAGGGTTGGTTATACAGATGAGTGGAATGCGTATCATAATAGAAATTTGAGTTTTAATTTTACATCTAAAATGGATAATAACAAAACAAACATAAAAAGAATTTATATTACAATTTCCACTAAAGATAAGAATATATCAAGTGTTTCTTATTACAGTGCAAACATTGGACATATAAAAATAAATAAAGTAAGATGGTGAAAAGAAGTTTTACTTTAATTGAAGCTATTTTTGTAATAGTAATTCTTAGTTTTTTGTTAATAGGCGGATTTCAGATTATAAGTAAATTATATGTCAGAAATTTTATTGCACAAAAAACAGCCGAATTTGAATTTACTTCTCAGCAGATTTTGGATGAATTATCAAGAAGGCTTTATTACAGAGTTCCTTTAAGCACTATAGGTTACGACGGTAAAGGGGATTTTAAATATATAGGTGATATTGACGACCCGGATAAATATAAAATTCTTGAATGGATTGGATACGAAAACGATGCTATGAAAGAACTTAATTTAAGCGGATTTATAGATTTATACGCAAGTAATAAAAAAAATAAACTTATTAAATGTCTTGATTTTAATTATTCTTTTATAGAAGTGATTGTTAATAATAAATTTAATTTTAATAAAGATTTAAATCAAAGCAGTGCTATTGTTTTTGCCGGAAGTTTTGACAGGGGAGAAGAGGGTGCTTTAACAGATTATAATAACTCTTTTGGATGGCACAACAACGAACACAAACTTGTATATACTTTTGAAAAAAACAGCACTTTAAATAATGATACATTTTTAAAGCTTCATATTGACAGCGGGGATATTTATGAGAAATTTTATTTAGTAGATAGCGCTTACGCTGTTGCAAGAGGGGAGGATATTAACACATCTGCTGATTGTATAAAAAATTTAAATATACCTTTAAATGAAATTAATGATACTCTTTTTTTATTTTATAATTATAGACCTTGGCTTAAAGAGACTTTTTGCGCAGACAGTTATGGGGAGCCTGAAGGTAATGTAAGTGTTTTAGGGTTTAATATAAAGGCTTTTAGGGTAAAAAAAGTGAATTCCCATCTTGAAATTAAAATAACGCTAAATAAAAAAAGAGGTGATATAAATATTACCGTATCAAAACAAAAGGTTGCATTTTGAAAAAGGCGTTTGGGCTTATTTCCGCTTTGATTGTTATGCTTTTGGTTTCTACTCTTTTAGTTGCTGTTGCAAAATTTGCGTTTGTGAGTGCTAAACATACAAGTGATACTTATTTAATTGAAAGAGGCGAGCTTTTTATGCAAAGTGCAATTGAAAACGCCCTTTTGGCTATTGAAGGATATGACAGAAAAAAAAATGGAAACTGTTTAAAATATATTCATTTTACAGACAGCGATAAAAAATTTGAAGCAAATGTAACTGTGCTCAGGTATTATTGTTACAACGGAGACTGCGGTTGTAGCGATGCTTCTTTGGTTAAGAGCATTGAAACTCCTTTTTCTGACGGATATGTTGTTTTAAAGATTGTTGTGGAAAATAATTTAAGTATTTTTAAAAAAAGGATAAGACTTGAAAAAATTACTCTTCAAAGACCGTAAATGAAGGCTTTTACTCTTTTAGAGCTTATTTTTGTAATAGTCATTATGGGAGTTTTAACTTTTGTAGGGTTTGAGTATATTCCTAATAACACATTAGATATGGATACAAAGGTTGTGGCTCAAAAAATCTTAAATAAAAAGTCAAATGCTTTAGGGTATTATTATACAGGAAAAAATAATTTAACCTGTATAACTTTTTCTAAAGATGAATTGAATAAAGATGAAAATATTACCTCAAAAACTAATGTTGAAAAATATAAGTTTAAGTCTGATATAAGTGTATATGGGCTTAAAAATGGAAATACTGTCTGTTTTGATGAAATTGGCAGGGTTTTTGATGGAGAAGTTGATGATAATTTGACAAATTTACTACATAATTATATTATAATTAAATTAAATTTTAGAAACGAAGAGAGAAATATTACTCTTTATCCTTTAACAGGCGCTATAAAGTAAAGGAGCTTAGTGAGAATACTTTATGTAACCGATGATTATTTGTATATTTATGAAAACGGAAGGGTTGTTAGAAAAGAACTTTCTTATAAAAAAGGAATTGTTACCGCTTCTTTAGGATATAAAAATGTATTAAGCATATCTTTTAAACTTGCTAAAGATATAGAAGAAGAAATGCTTGATATAGAAGTTGAGAGATATCTTTTTAATGAAGCCTCTTTAGATTATACAAAAGAGTATAAAATTATATATGTTTATCAGGATTTAGGTGAGTTTTATCATATAGATGCTTTTGTTGTTGAGGTTAATGTCTTAAAAAAAGAGTTTGATAAATATATAAAAATATTCAAATATATAGATTTTATAAGTTTTAAACCTTTTGCTTTTGAAGCTTTTTATGAGATAAAAAACATTACTCCTAAAAATGATGTGTTTATATATTTAGATAAAGAAGAATCTTTTATGAGCTGTTTTAGGGAAGGGAAGTTTGTTTTTGTTAAGAGTTTAAATAAACTTTCTGTTTTAGCAAAAGAAATAGGAGTTGATATTGATGAGCTAATCAATATTTTAAGCGAAAAAGGACTTAATAAAGAGAAATATGAAGATGAAAATACTTATTTTAAAATAGAAAACTTTTTCTCTCAGTTTTTTATGAAAGTTAATAATTTAATTAATTATTCTATAAACTATTACTCTTTTTCTAAAATAGAGAGAATTTATTTTTACTCTTCTTTTAAGATTCCTTATTTAATAGAAAATTATAAAGGTTTTTGGGAATTTAGCGGTATAGAGTTTAACAGATATGAAATTGCTACGGATTATGACTATTTTGATTATACGGCTTTAATTTATAATTCAAAACATTACAAAAATGAAAAAGAGAACTTTTCTATTTTTATAAGACCTCTTCCTTTTTACCGAAGAAAAAGCGGAGTGTTTTTTATTACTTTAGGAGTAGTGAGTTTAATTATTCTTGCAGATGCTTTTATAAAATATCAAATGCTGCTGAATCAAGAAAAAAAAATAGCTTTTCTTGAAAAAAAGTTAAAACTTAAACAAAAAGAAATTAAATTAATACGTATTAAAGTAAAAAAGTATAAAGAAAGAATAGCGAAGTTAAAAGAGATAAACAGCAATATTCAAGGTCAGATTGATGATGTTTATCAAAAGATGTTACTGCTAAAAAATATTCAACAACAAACTCCTTTTTCTAATATTATGGCTGATTTGGTATTTTTATTGAACAAGTATCATCTAAAAATTTCTTCTTTCTACAAGAAAGACAGGCATATTGAAATAATTGTGGCAACTACGTTTGATAATTCATATCAGATAGCAAGATTTTTAAAGGCTTTAAGTAAGTTAGGATATAAAAATATTGATTCTTCTGAAATTTTAAACGATAAAGAAGTTTATCTCTCTAAGGTAAGCTATGATGAATAAAATAGATTCTTTTTTTGATAAATTAGATAAAAAAAATCTTTTTCTTTTATATTTTTCATTATTTATAGGTGCTTTTGTTTTGTATTATAATATAAATATCTCTTTAAAAGAACAGATTGAAGAGAATGAAATAAAAATCTCTAAAATGCACAGCAAATTAAAAGAGTTAAGCTCTTATGCCTCAAAAATTGAAATATATAAGAAAATGTTAAAAACTCTTCAAAAAGAAAATTTTGCCCTTCAGGAAGATTTAAAGTATCTGAATTTACTGATTTCAACCTCTTCTATACTGCATTTAAGCCAGAAGCAGTTTTTAAATATTTTAGAAGAAATTCTTTCTAATGCAATAGATTACAATATGAAAGCTTCTTATAAAATAACAATGTCTTCAAATGATTTGTTATCATATAATATTGAAATAAACGGGGAATTTAATGTAAATGAGTATAAGAATTTTTATTCCTTTTTGAGAAGTTTAGATAAGATTAAAAAAATTAAATCTGTAAGTTTTGTTACTTTAGAAGTAAAAGAGGATAAAGTTTTATTTAAAATAATACTCTCTTTTTGGAGTTTAATATGAGAGTTTTATTAATTTTTGTTTTTGCCGTTTTTTTATATGCCGATATTTCATATGTTATTAGTGTAATTAAACAGATAGAAGAGTATAAGCCTAAATTCAAACCTTTTATAGATTATAATATTTTTGTTTCAAAATTTAATAATATTGAAAAAAAACAAAAAAAAAGGGTTGTGTTTGACAAAAAACTTACTGTTTATGCTATTTTTTTAGACAAGGTTAATATAAATGGAATTTGGTTAAAAGAGGGTGATGAAATAGAAGGATATAAAATAGTAAAAATTACTAACAATAGAGTTATTTTGAAAAAAAACGGCAAAAAAAAGATTTTAACATTTAATTATAAAGTTTTGAAGGTAGGGAAATGAAGAAGATTGTCATACTTTTTTTTATAACGTCAATTGTTTTTGCCACAAAATGTGAAAAGCAGCTGTTTAACCTTTTTATTGTTAATCCTACGCCTTTAAGCACTATTTTAAGCGATTTAGTTCATAGATGCGGATTAAATATTGTAGTTAAGGATAATAAAGCAAAAAAGCTTTTGAATGAGACTGTTTCTTTTATAAATTTAAATAATGTGCCTTTAAAAGAGCTTTTAGATACAGTCTTTCAAAGCGCTCATCTTTTTTATACGTTAAAAGCTAATAGACTTATAGTCTCTTATTATAAAACAGAAATTTTTAAAATAGACTTTATTCCAAATTCAATACAGGGGGTTACTAATATAGATTCTAATGATAATACTGTAAAAACGGATTACAAGTTTAATTTCTGGGATAATTTGAAAAATAATATTATACAGATTTTAAAAAATGTAAGTCGAGATTACAAAGACCCTATAATAGACAAAAATTCAGGTTTAGTAACAGTTACAGGAAATGTAAATCAGATAGAAGAAGTGAGAAAATATATAAACGATTTAAACAACAGACTTCACAAAGAAGTTTTAATAGATGTTAAAATTTACAGTGTGACCCTTTCGAAATCTCATAAAACAGGGATTGACTGGAGTTCTCTTTCTTTATCTTTGCCTAATACCGATGTACCTTTAAGAGCAAGCAATATTTTAGGCTCAAATTCTGTTTTTAATTCTACTACGTTTAATATCGGGGCTTTTGTAAATTTTTTAGCACAGTTTGGAAATGTAAATTCAGTTTCTAATCCTAAAATTGTAACTTTAAACAATCAAAAAGCACTGATTAAAGTAGGAAATACTATTTATTACAAATATGCGTCTTCTGTAACTACCGACAACAACGGAAATCCCACTACATCTTATACAATTGGTAATAAATTTGTAGGGGTTCTTTTAGATATTACCCCTCAGATAAGTGACAGTGGAGAGATTATTTTAAATATTAATCCGCGTATCAGTGCCTTTAAAGATTTAACTCAGTTAAACTCAGACAGAGATATGCCGCCTGATACTCAGGAAAACACTATGATAAGTGTTGTAAAACTTAAAAATAATGATACGTTGGTTTTAGGCGGTCTTATAACAGATGAAAATAATTTAAGAATTAACGGAGTTCCTATTTTAAAAGAGATACCTGTTATTAAATATCTTTTTTCTTCAAAAGAGACTATTACTACAAAAAAAGAGCTTGTTTTTATTATAACTCCGCATATTATAGATTTAAATAAAAAAAGAACTTTAAAAGATTATGGATTTGGAGAAAAATTACCAACGTTAGAGGATATAGATGTTAGGTGAGGTTATTGAGGAATTCAGGGACAAAATAGATATAAGCGATTTTTTCAGTTATATTAATTTTGAAATAGTAAAAGAGGAAATTATTGCTTCAAAATCTAATATTATATTTTTGTTAGGCGAGCCAGGAAGCGGAAAGAGTTATCTACTCTCTTTGTTAAGTGCTAAATATCCTCAAAGGTATATATTACAACAAGAGCCTTTTTTAACAAAAGAGGAATTTTTATTAAAACATCCTTTTTTAGATAATAAGGTAATACTTATTGATGAAGCTCAGCTTCTTTCGGTAGAGATGATAGAGTTTTTAAGAATTTTGAGTGATAAGGGAAATCAGGTGGTTTTGAGTATGCATAAAAACGAAGGTGAAAAAATTGCTTCTTTACCTCAGTTTTCTTCAAGATATACTCAAAAAATTTTTATGAAACCTTTAAATTATGAAGATTTTGAAAGATATATACTTTTAAAGCTTCATAAACATCAAAAAGAGAATTTAGTAGATAAAAAAAAGTTAAAAAAAATATATTCTTTTACAAAAGGTAATTTTAGACTTTCAAAAAAATTTTTATTTACGGCTTTAAATCTTTTAAATTATTCATTAAAAAACAATCTAAAATATAAAAAAATAGACAACTGTATTATTGAAATGAGCGCCATTGAGTTAGGACTTTTAAAATGACATTTTTAGAACTTGAAAAAAAATGTAAAAAAAGAAGGGTAAAAAAAGCTCTTTTGCTGTTGTTTTCTGTTTTATCTATTTTTTTAGCTGTTACTGGAAGTTTTTTTTTGTTTAAGGATACTAAAAATGAAAATAAATCTGATATAAAAAAATTAAAAACCGAACCTCTTTTAATGGTGGCTGATAAAAATCATTCTAAAAAAAAGAGAAGTTTTATTGAGAAAAATACTACAAAAATTAAAAAAACACCTCCTAAATTGAAATTAGTAATTGACTTAAATCTTTCTGAAATAAAAGAGGAAACAAAAGATGAGATAAAAAAGGTAAAAAGTCTTAAAAAAAGTGATATTAAGCAAAAAGAGATACTCACATCAAACGTTTTGCCCTCATATCAAACCTGTATATCTTTATCTGAAAAATATTTAAAAGAAGGAAAATATAAGGATGCTTTAAAATGGGCTAAATATGCAAACCTTCAAGACAGAAAAAAGCCTGATTCCTGGATTTTAAGTGCTCAGGCTCTTTATAAAATGGGGAAAAAAGAACAGGCTTTGAAAATTTTAAAAATATATTATAATTATTATCCTGATAAAAAAGTAAAAGAATTGATAGGAAAGCTGAGTGAAAAAGATAATAATTAGCATAATGTTTTTTAGTTTTTTAAAAGCTGATATTATAAAGGATTTTTTGTCTAAAAACTATGAAAAAATATGCACTTATAAAACTATTGATATGTATATGAAAGATGATAAGGCTTTAAGTATTATAGGACTTTCCTGTTTGAAACTCGATAAACTTTATATGCTTCCTTATGTTTTTAACAAATTAAAAAGAACTAAAAAAGGAAGAAAAAACGGAATTTATTTTTTAACAATTTATACTCAAAAAAAGTTGCTTTATTCTTATTTATTTGATAATCTCTCATTAGATGCTTTTTCGCTGCCTGAGACGGATTATATTTTATCAAAAGTGTTTTGGGCTATAAAATTAAAAGATTATAAAAAAGAAAAAGATAAATTTGTTATTATAATTGATGAAAAAAGAGTTTATGTTTATAAAAAAGAGGATAAATTTTTTGTTGATGAATATAAAGAGAATAAACTTATAAAAAGGCACTGGTACAGATGATTAAACAAAAGGTAAGGTTAGGCGACTTACTAATACAAGAAAATATTATTAACGAAAAAGAGCTATTAACAGCTCTTCAAAAACAGCAGGAGTATAGGCAAAAAGGGGAGCATAAAAAGCTTGGGGAGATATTAATAGAACTTGGTTATGCAACAGAAAAACAGATTTTAGAAGCTCTCTCTAAGCAGCTTGGATTTCCTTTTGTTGATTTATATGGGGAAAAAATAGATTATGAACTTCTTTCGTCTTTTCCTTTAAGTCTTATAGAAAAACACTATATAATTCCTTTTAAGCAAGATGATGAGTATATTTATGTGGCAAGTGCTGACCCTTTAGATTATGATGCTCTTGAGATTATAGAGAAGTTTTCTCCAAAACCTATTAAGGTTTTTATTGCGCTTAGTAAAGATATTCAGGTTATTATAGAACGTTTAAAAATAAACCTATCTACTAAAGAATTAATAGATAAAGTAAAAAAAGAGCTTAAAACAGGTGGTAGTGAAAATATAAGTGCCATTGATGATTTGTTGGATTTAATTTTAAAAACAGCTATAAAAAACAGAGCTACAGATATTCATATTGAACCTTTAAGATATGACTTTTTGGTAAGAAGTAGGATTGATGGAGTTTTAAAAGAACTTTTTTCATTTGAAAAAGAGATTTACTATCCATTGGTTTCTAAAATAAAACTCCTTGCTAATATGGATATAAGTGAAAAAAGAAAACCTCAAGACGGGCGTTTTAGTAAAGCTTTTGATGGGCACGTTTATGATTTTAGGGTTTCAACTATTCCTACTATGCACGGGGAGAGTGTGGTTTTAAGAATTCTTGACCAGGAAAAAATTCTTCTGAAAATGACTGAACTTGGAATGAGCGAATATAATTTAAAAAGGTTTGAGATTTTAATTCATTCCCCTTATGGAATTGTTTTTGTAACAGGTCCTACAGGAAGCGGTAAAACCACTACTTTATATGCTTCTTTAAATGAGATAAAAGGGGTTGATAAAAAAATTATTACAGTTGAGGACCCTATTGAATATGAAATTCCTTTAATTCAGCAAATTCCCGTAAATAGTAAAATAGGAATGACTTTTGCGGTTGCTTTGAGAAGTATTTTAAGACAGGACCCTGATGTTATAATGATTGGGGAGGTAAGGGACGCTGAAACGCTTGAGGCTTCAATTCAGGCGTCATTGACAGGTCATTTGGTATTAGCAACCCTTCATACAAATGATGCCATAAGTGCTGTTACAAGAATGGTTCAGATGGGTGCGGAGCCTTTTATGGTTGCAGATTCATTAATCGGTGTTTTATCTCAAAGGTTAGTTAGAAAAATCTGTCCTTATTGCAAAAAAGAGTATGTGCCTTCAAAGGAAGAATTAGAGAGGATAAAGCCTTTTTTAAAAGAAGATATTACCTTTTATAAAGGTGAGGGTTGCAAAGAGTGTAATTTTACGGGATATTTAGGAAGGGAGATGATAAGTGAGGTTTTAATGGTTGATGATAAAATTTCCCATCTTATTTATCTTAAAAAAGATAAAACAGAAATTTTAAAAGTTGCTAAAGAAAATGGTTTTATTACTCTTGTAGAAGATGGAATTAATAAGATAAAAAAAGGTGTTACTACTTTAGAAGAAATTTTAAGAGTGGTGAAAATAGATGTATTTTAAGATTGAATATATCTCAAAAGGAAAAATAAAATCTGTTATCATTTCCGCATCTTCTCCTTCTGAAGCTTTAAAAAAGTTTAAAAATAAGAAATTAGGAATTGTAAAAAGTATTGAAGAATATGAAAAAGAGTCATTTTTTGAAAGATTTTTTCAAAAGCTCAATTTAAAAAAAATTAATTTAGAAGAATATATTGCAGTTCTTGAACAGATGTATGTTATGCTTGATGCAGGACTTGCAATAGATACTGTTTTAGATGAGGTAAAACAGCATATAAAAGATAAAAAACTAAAAAAAATATTTTACAGTATCTCAAACGATATCAAAGCCGGTCTTAGTTTAACCGAAGCTTTTTCTAAGTTTAAAGACGATTTGGGAATTCTTACTGTTTCTATGATACGGCTTGGTGAAGAGACGGGGGATTTAGGAGGGGCTATAAGAGATTTGGCTAATATTTTAACCGAAATTTTAGAAAACAGAAAAAGGTTAAAAAAGGCTACCCGCTATCCTTTTTTTATTATTTTTGCAATGAGTATTGCTTTTGTTATAGTTATTTTGTTTGTTATTCCTCCTTTTAAAGCTATTTTTGCACAGCTTCATACAGAGCTTCCTTTGCCTACAAGGTTTCTACTTTGGATTGAAGGGGCTATTCAGGAGTATGGTCTTATTATTTTAGGAGGTGGAGTGGTTGTATTTTCAATTATTGCCTATCTTTATAATATTAATGAAAAAGTAAAACTTTTTCTGGATAAGATGATTTTAAAGGTTTATATTGTGGGTCCTGTTATAAAACTTGCAATGCTTGGAAGGTTTGTATATGTTTTTTATAAACTCGTAGATTCAGGTATATCTATTGTAGATTCAATGGATATTGCTTTAAATATAGTAGAAAACTCTTATATAAGGAAAAAATTAGAGACTATAAAAAGAGCAATAGTCAGCGGGGGAAGTATTACACAGGGATTTAAAGACAGCGGTATGTTTGATAGTATGATAATTCAGATGGTTTCTGCCGGTGAAGAGAGCGGGGCGTTGGTGCTTATGCTTCAGAAAATCAGTAAATACTATTTTGACAAGTACCGTTATATTGTAGATAATATAGCAGTTTTAATTGAACCTATTTTAATAGCCGCTATTGCCGGATTTGTTTTAACTTTAGCCCTTGGAATTTTCCTTCCGATGTGGAATTTAACTCAAAGTATAAGGTAGTAAAATGAATGTAGAAACAGGTAGTATTGTAATAGCAGTTATAAGTATGTTTATTTTAGGTTTTGTTTTATGGATAGTACATAAAATTTCTAATATTTAACATAAATTTTTTAAATATGTGTTATAATAATATTAAACTTTTATTAAAAGTAAAGGAGAGAAAATGAAAAGAGCTTTTACATTAATTGAATTAATCTTTGTTATCGTAATTATTGGTATTTTAGCAGCAGTTGCAGTTCCTAAATTCTTAAATCTAAAACAAAACGCTCAAGCAAGCAGTGTAATTAAAACTACAACAGATGGTGCTCAACAGGCAGTTGAAAGTGCTGTAAATTTTATTGATTTAGAAAATAACACTAGTTTTACTTTACAAGATATTTTAAAAATTAAAGGTAAAAACTGGAAATATGATAATGCTACAGCTGACGGTAGATATCATTACGATGATGGTACTAACGTAGTAGCAGAGATTAATTTAAGTATAGCAAACAGGGAAGTAAATTATTCTATTGATTGTACTAAATTTAGTGATACAACAACTCAAAATAAATGTAATGCTATCTTAGGTGCTAATTCAGTTTCTGAAAATCTTAAATTTTAATGAAAAAAAGCTTTACTTTAATAGAGCTTATATTCGTTGTCGTTATTATAGGCCTTTTGGCCTCTTTTGCCATTCCTAAATTTAAAAATCTTACAGCTCATGCAAAAAGTGCGGGTTTAAAATCTACAGTTACTTCCATTCAGGCTTCTATTGACAATATCCATGGCAAATGGATTATAAACGACAATTTTAAATGGATTGGGGCTGACAATCAGGACCACAGCAGTGACTTTAACTATACATCAGGATATCCTTCAAAACTTGATGCAAACAATGGAAAACTTTTTTCTTATGTTTTAAAAATTCCTCTAAATCCGTGTTCAGATAAAAAAAGCGGCTGTTTTGAGCAGGTTGATGATGTGACATATAAATACTATTTTAATCCTTCTAAATTTTATCAGTTAAGATATTTTTCTTCAAAAGGGACATTTGAGTGTAACAACAGTGATGAAAATGTTCAAAAAGAGTGTGAGAAAACTCTTTATTGAGGTATATAAATTTTAAAACCTTTTTTTTCTTTTGCAAGCGCAATCTTTCCGCCGTGTGCTTCTATAATCTCTTTACTTAATGCTAAACCTAAACCGTTACCTTTAGTTTTTGTTGATTTAAAAGGCTCAAATAGAATATTTTTATTCTCAAACTCTTTCCCGCTGTCATATATGTTAAATATATTATATTTTGGGTTTCTTTCATATAAAACTTCAATAATTCCCTCTTCTTTTTCATCTTCTTCTATTGCATCAATTGCGTTAAATATCATATTTTGAAGTACTAATAAGAGTAGGTTAAAATCGCCTTTCATTTCTATATCAGGTAAAAAGAATATAAATTTGATATCTTTTGAGTGTGAATAATACTTTATTGAATTTTTAATTTCTTTTTCAAGTTCGCTTACTCTAAAAGTTCTTAGGTTTAGTTTTAAGCCTTTTGAGAATAAAAGAGTCGATTTTATTATTCTTTCTATTCTAAAAACAGCGCTTTTCATCTCTTCGATTATTTCATTTTCTAAACATCTTTTTTTTAAAAGAGAGAGTAAAACCGAAATAGAGCCTATAGGATTTCTTATTTCATGGGCTAGATGGGCTGCCATTTGTCCCATGGCAATAAGTCTTTCATTTCTTTTTTGTTCGGTTATGTCTGTTGCACTTATTATTGTCTTGTCTTTTATTTTTGAGGACTGTATGAGATAATATTTTGAATTGACTTCAATTTCTCCTATATTAGGAATAAAATTAAACTCTTTTGCTTTTGAATTTTGAACAATAATTTCTCCGTTTTTGTCAATTACCCATAATGCCTGAGGTAAAAACTCAATTACCCCGTTTAAGATGTTTTTAAGTTCAATAAACTCTTTTTCAACTTCATATGTTTGAGAAATAAGTTTTTCAAGATTTTGTAAAAGCTCTTCTTTAGAACTTGGAAGCTCCATTTTTAGCCTTTTTTTATTTGATATAATAACATAATACTCTAAAAGGGGATAGTTATGGAATATATGTATAATAATTTTTATGAGTTAGTCGAAAGAAATGCAAAAGAGTATGGGAAAAAAACTGCTTATTTTATTGATAATAAAAAAGTAAGCTGGCAAGAAGTTAAAAGAAAAATTGATTCTTTTGCAAGAGCCCTTGAACTTATGGGAATTAAAAAAGATGACAAAATTCCTATTTACATCGGAAATTCACTTGAGTATATTATTGCATTTCTTGGAATTCAAAAGCTTAGAGCCGTGCCTGTTCCTATAAACACTTTTTTAAAAGAAGATGAAATTGCTTTTATTTTAAATGATATTGATGCAGAAATTATGGTTGCTTCTTCAAAATTTGCAAACAATATTAAAAATATACGCCACAAAAGTAAAGTTAAAAAAATAATATGGGAAGGAAACTGTGAGAGGGTGGATGAAGATAATATCTCTTTTAATGAAATTCTATCAAACCTTGAGCCTCATGAAAAAATAGAGCTTCCAGAACTTAATGACTTAGCGGTAATTATATATACCTCCGGGACTACCGGAAAGCCAAAAGGTGCTATGCTTACCTATAAAAATATATTTTCTAATATTTTAGGGGTTAATAAAATTGTAAAAATTACTCAAAAAGACAGATTTATTGCCTATCTTCCTATGTTTCACTCTTTTACAATGACGGTCAATTTACTGCTGCCTTTATATTCGGCAAGCCCGGTTGAGATTATTCGTTCAATTATGCCTTTTAGCAATATTATAAAACAGACCCTTCTTAAAAGGGTTACAATTTTTACAGGTGTTCCTGATGTATATTCTGCTCTTAGCCGTGCAAAGCTTCCTTTTTATTTTCACTGGTTTAATAAAGTAAGATTTTACATCTCAGGTGCGGCTGCACTTCCAGGAGAAGTTCTTGAGAGGTTTTCTAAAAAATTTAAAAAAGGAAAACTTCTTGAAGGATACGGACTCTCTGAAACATCTCCTGTTGTTGCGGTAAATAGACCGCATTTTCAAAAACCGGGTTCAGTAGGTCCTGCGATTCCGGGAGTTGAAGTTAAAATAGTAAATGATGAACTTGTAGAAGTGCCTATAGGGGAGAGCGGGGAGATTATTGTCAAGGGTGATAATGTAATGAAAGGATATTACAAAAGGGAAGATGCAACGGCTGAGACTATTATAAACGGGTGGCTTAGAACCGGAGATATCGGAAAAATAGATGAAGACGGTTATATTTATATTTTAGACAGAAAAAAAGATTTAATAATCTCAAAAGGCGTTAATATTTATCCGAGGGAAATTGAAGAAGTGTGTATGAAATTTCCTGGAGTTAAAGAGTGTGCGGTTGTTGGACAAAAAGATGAAACGCACGGTGAAATACCGATAGCTTTTATTGAAGTTGAAGAGGGAATGAGTATTAAAGAAAAAGAGATTAAAAAGTTTTTAAAATCCTATCTTGCAAATTATAAAGTACCAAAACATATCTATTTTGTGGAAAATCTTCCAAAAAATGCAACAGGTAAGGTTTTAAAAAGGGTATTAAGAGAAAGAATAGAGGAGTATATAAAAACTTCTTAATGCCCTTGTATTGTTAAAGCTGCAGTTACATTAAAGTCATCTTTTGAATTAGCAGATTTAACTTCTAAAGTCCATTTTCCTAAAGAATTTTCATCTAAAAAGTTTGTAGATAGAAGTCTTGTGTTAGTATAACTCTCAGTTGTTGCATTTAAATCGTTTGGGGCATTTACAATAATACTTTTTGTGTTAGATGGAGATGTTAAAGAAATAGTTATCTCATTTACAGTAGCTTTTCCTGTTAGTGTTAAGTTCAAAATTGCACTTTCTACAGTGATATTACTTTTTACATCAAATGTTAATTTTACATCAGAAGATGACTTTGTGCTTGTGTTTGTTTTAGTTGTTTCTTTAATATCGTTAAATCCTCCAATACTTACAAACGTTTTTGCCATATTTACAGCAGCATTTGCATCTACTACTCCAAAGCCGTATTTGTAATTAAAATCAAGTCCTGCAGCGTTTGTTTGCCAGTTTGGGTCTTTTGCATCGTTTTTTCTTGCTGTTTTTGCTAAAATAATTTGAATATCTCTGTAAGTTAAATTTGGATTGGCTTCAAGCATTAAAGCTACAACCCCACTGACAATAGGAGCTGCTGAGCTTGTGCCGTTCATAAAATATGTATAATCGTAATTTTCATTTCCTTTTACATCAAAATGAGGAAGTAATGTTGCATATATATCTTTTCTGTCAAACCCTCTTTGATTTCCTGCCAAGTCTGTTGTTACAATTTGAATTGCATCTTGTTTTGTATAATTATAATTTACTCCTCCTCCGGGAGCTGATACTAAAATTGCTGAACCGGGAGTTGAATAAGATGTTGCTTTTCCATCGGCTCCTACCGCTCCTACTACTATCCAAAGCCCGTTTGTAACTATTTGTTCAAAGTTGGCATTACTTAGAGGTCCTGAGTTGCCTGCAGCTTTTACATAAACAGCTCCAAGCGAATTTCTTCCAAATTTTACTCCGTATTTAATTTGTCTGTCAAATGCACTAATGCCAAGGCCGTTTGCTTGTGCGGCATAATCATCTGATAAGCTGGTAGGGTCACCTCCCCACGAATTGTTGTAAATTGAAATGTTTTTTAAATTTCTAACTAGTGCATCAAGCATTCTGACAAGTTGAAGTTGAACTCCACTGTATTCTTGACTTGTTTCATTATTTTCTAATTCTAAGGCGTTTAAAGATGCAATTTTTGCATCTGGTGCTACTCCCCTTGTTCCAATGCCGTTCCATCCTTTTGCTGCTATAAGTCCTGCAACTGCGGTTGCATGTGCGCTGTCATAGCTGTAGGGATAAGTTGTAACTGGTGCATTTCCTATAGGAGTTGGATTGTTAGAAGCATTATGGTAATTGTATGAATCTTCCCAGTCAATATTGTCTTTTAGGTCTGGATGAAACATATCAACACCTGTGTCAATAACGGCTATTTTTATATTTTTTCCAGTTATTCCCTGTTTCCATACGGGTTCTACATTAATATCTTCTCCAGGTATGGCATTTGTTATTCCAAAATCCTGACCTGTATTTTTTAAATGCCATTGATATTGATATAAAGGGTCGTTGTTTGCTTCTTTATAAACATTGTCCTGATTGTATTGAGGGTTTTTTATGGTTACAGTTTTAATGTTTTTTGGAGTAAAGGTTGAAGTATTAAATTCTATTTTATTTAAAACAACGTCCACTTTATCTGTATAACAGTCAAGTAAAATTGCATCTATTCTAATATCTTTGTAGTCATTTTTGTCTATTGTAAATAGGGAATTTTTAGGGTCTATAAGTATTTCACTTAGTTTTATTTTCTTTTCTACTGCCATATCGTTTATAATATTTCCTGAGGAGCTTGAGTAGCCTTGAGCAGAGGTTTTTCCTATTTCTATTAAAGTATCATAGGTTGATAAAGAACATTTATTTGGTTTTATATCTAAAATTTCATAATTTATAGGATATTGAAGTTTATTATATGTTCTAAAAAGAGATTTTACTTCATTATTACAAAAACATATCCACTGATTATCAACTGTTGTTTTTGTTGATGTTCCTCCACCTCCACACCCTAATAAAAAAATAGTAACTGCGGATAATAGATATTTTTTCATAATAAATAGCCTTTTTATAGGCTATTATACTAAAAAAAAGAGGGAAATTAAAGAGCCTCTTTTGCTTTTTGAACTAACTGAGCAAATGCTTCAGGTTCATTCATTGCAAGGTCAGCAAGTACTTTTCTGTCAAGCTCTATGCCAGCTTTTTTAAGACCGTTTATAAATCTTGAATAATTTATATCGTTTAATCTGCAAGCTGCGTTAATTCTTATAATCCAAAGTTTTCTAAAGTCTCTTTTTTTCTGTTTTCTGTCTCTAAAAGCATATACTAAGCTTCTTTCAACTTGTTCTTTTGCTTTTCTAAAGTGTTTTCTTCTACCACTGTAGAAGCCTTTAGCCATTTTTAAAATTTTTTTATGTCTTCTTCTTCTAACTGTTCCTGTTTTTACTCTCATTTATCTCTCCTTGTTTTTGGCGTGCATCTTTTGCAACTTAGCGCTTTGCGCGAAGGCTTTAAGCCTTACTTTGCCTCTTCTTCACTTAAATTAAATACAAAGTAATAATTTTACTTCTTTAATATCTGTTTTTGCTACATATTTAGGCTGTCTAAGATTTCTTTTTCTTTTTTGTGATTTTTTAGTAAGGATATGGCTTCTATAAGCGCTTCCTCTTTTAATTTTACCGCTTTTTTTAACTTTAAATCTTTTAGCAGCCCCTCTGTTTGTTTTCATTTTTGGCATGATGGCTCCTTTTTGGAATTGAACTGAAATTATATCAAAAATTGTGTTAAAATTATATAAAAAAGGAAAATAATGAAGATTGAAAATTTCATTGATCCTGTTTATAAAGAAGAAATTTCAAAGATAGCTGATAAAACTTTAGAAGAAATTATAAAAGATATGAAATATCGCAAAATAGACAGGTTTTATATAACAAAAGAGAATTATCCTATTTATGTAATAAATCATTTAGAAATTATTGATATTTTTTTAAATAATAAATTATTTCTTCCGTTAGAAGAGTATATCAATGATAACGTAAATATAAAAGTTGTAGAATCTGAAAGACATATTATAGACACTTATAATTTTTTAAGAAAAAACAGAATGGAGTATGCTCCTGTTGTAAAAAATAACCAATTAATAGGAGAGGTTAGTTTTGCAACTTTAAGCTTAAAAATAAGTTTTATTGCAATAAAAGACCCATTGACAGCTACTTATAATCAAAAATATTTTAATGTATTGATAGAAGAGTATAATGAAATTTCAAGAGAACTTGGAATTATTATGATAAAAGTTGAGAATCTTTCTATTTATGAGAGTATTTATGGAATAGATGTGGTCAATAGAATATTAATTAAAATTGCTAATCTTATAAGAAATTCAATAAGGGATGTTGATTTTCTATTTAGAAACGATGATACATTTAAAATTTTGACGTTTAATAATGCAGAAATTACGATGAAAATAAAAGAAAGAATAGAAAACAGGCTTAAAAATTTTAAATCTTGTGAATTAACAGTACAGACTAAAGTAGTTGGAACACAGGTACCTGAAATTTCACCGAATATTATTTTAGCGGTAGAGGAGTTAGAGAAAAAATTAATTGAATGGAACTAAAGCGCTTCCCCAGGTAAATCCTCCTCCAAAAGCATCAAGGAGCATAATGTCTCCTTTTTTTAGTTTCCCTTCTTTAAACATATCGTTAATAGCCATAGGGATTGAAGCGCTTGAAGTATTGCCGTATTTATGAACTGTTAAAACTGATTTTTCTTTTGGCATATTTATGGCTCTTGCCACTGCGTCTATTATTCTGTAATTTGCCTGGTGAGGAATAAACCAATCAATATCATCACTTGTCATACTGTTTCTTGATAAGATGTCTTTAACACTTTGAGATAAAGTTTTAACTGCTACTTTAAATGTTTCATTACCTTTCATTTCAAGATAAATTCTATCAGTGTCACATCCGTATTTTACTCCACGTCCCGGGGTTATCAAATAATCTTGGTATTTTCCGTCAGCGTTAATATCTATGTCTATAATTGCTTCATCTTTATTCTCTGTAGCACTGATTATTGCAGCTCCCGCACCGTCTCCGAAGAGTACGCATGTTGTTCTGTCTTTCCAATTTACTATTTTGCTGAGTGTTTCAGCTCCAATAATTAAAACATTTTTATACATTCCGCTTTCAATAAAAGCTTTTGCATGGGCTAAGGCATAAATAAAACCTGTGCATGCCGCACTTATATCAACAGCAGGTCTTATAATTCCAAGCTTTTCTGCTACAACGCAGGCGGTTGAAGGCATTGTAAAATAATCAGGGGTAATTGTTGCTATAATTATCATATCTATATCTTCTGGCTTCATATTAGCATTTTTTAAAGCGTCAAGTGCGGCTTTGTATGCTAAATCGCTTGTTACTTCATTTTGAGCTATATGGCGGGTTTTTATACCTGTTCTTTTTGTTATCCATTCGTCATTTGTATCTACAATACGTTCTAAATCTTTATTTGTTAAAATTTTTGGAGGTACATATGCTCCAATTGATTTAAATTTTGCATACATTAATGAACCTTTAAAGACTCTTGTATTTTTTTTGTAACATCGTTTTCTACATATTTAATAGCCTGAAAAACAGCATTTTTTATAGCTTTAGAGTTGCTTTTACCGTGTGCTATTATAACGCACCCATTTACTCCAAGTAAAGGAGCTCCGCCATATTCTGCATAATCTGTTACTTTTTTTAACCCTTTAAATACAGGTTTTAAAAGAAGGGCACCTATTTTTTGTAAAAGTCCCGAATTTTTAATTTCATTTTTAATAAGTGTTCCTATTGTCTCTGCAACACCCTCGCTTGTTTTTAATACAATGTTTCCTATAAAGCCGTCAGTAATTATAACGTCTGTTTCACCTTTAAAAATATCTCCGCCTTCTACGTTTCCTTTGAAATTAGGAAAAGACTTTTTTAACATTTTAAAAGCTTCTTTTGTAACAGAATTTCCTTTACTTTCTTCTTCACCGTTGCTTAATAGTCCTAAAGTTACATTTTCTTTGTTTAATACAACTTTAGCATAAACTTCTCCCATTAATCCAAATTGATACAGGTTTGTAGCATCGCAATCTACATTAGCTCCTACATCAAGGACTAAAGAGTAGCTTTTTTTTATTGTAGGCATAAAAGTTACAATAGCAGGTCTTTTAATGCCTTTTATTCTTCCAAGTTTAAGAGTAGCTAAACTCATACTTGCGCCACTGTGTCCAGCACTTACAACTGCATCTACTTCTTTGTTTTTTAAAAGTTCGATAGATTTATAAATAGTGCTTTCTTTTCTTTTTAATGCTTCTGTGGCGCTCTCTCTCATCTTTATAAAATCTTCACTATTTATAAATCTAACCCTGTTTAATAATTCATTTGGAACTAAGGGTTTTATAATTTTTTCATCGCCTACTAAATAAGCTGTAAAATCTTTTTCTTTTAAGGCTTTAACCACCCCTGTTACTATAGGTTCGGGACCGAAGTCCCCTCCCATTGCATCGATTGCAATTTTCATTAATACTCACCGCAACTTAGGCATACTCTGTGAGGTCTTTTGTAAGCGCCACAGTTAGAGCATTTAATTACAGTAGATAATTTAATTTTATAATGAGTTCTTCTTTTTGCTGCTCTTGTTTTTGAATTTCTTCTCTTAGGAACTGCCATTTTATCTCCTTAAAATTCTTTGTTAAAATCTTCTTTTTCGCAACTTTCACAAACATTATAGTCATTTTTTATTGATTCGATTTCACTTTTTAAAATCTCTTCTAAATCAAATTTTTCCTGCTCTATAATGTCATATTCTTCATCAAATCCGCTGTAAGGAGGCTTTACAACTTTAAATTTTACATCTTCGTTTATATTTCTCTTAAAAGTATTTAAACATTTTACGCATTCAACTTCAATCTCACCGAAAATTTTTCCGGTGATTGTAATTGAACCATCTTTGTTTTTAACGCTCTCACCCTCTAATGTGAGGTTTTGAAAACTTTTATTTACTTTCAATTATAAAATCTCCCTCTCAGCGAAAAAGAATGCAATTTCTTTTTTTGCATTTTCTAAACTGTCACTTCCATGAACCGCATTTGCTTCAATGCTTTCTGCAAAATCAGCTCTAATTGTTCCAGGTTCTGCTTCTTTTGGGTTTGTTGCACCCATAAGTTTTCTGTTTTTAGCTACTGCATCTTCACCTTCAAGTACCATTACCACTACAGGTCCGCTGCTCATATATTCGCATAAGTCGTTAAAAAATGGTCTTTCTTTATGAACTTCATAAAATTTTGCCGCATCTTCTTTTGTCAGTTTGATTTTTTTACAAGCTGCAATTCTCAGACCGTTACTTTCGAATCTGTCGATAATTTTACCGATTACGTTTTTTGCTACTGCGTCAGGTTTAATGATTGATAGAGTTCTTTCCATTTGCTCTCCTTGAGTTTTTAGAGAGAAATTATACAAAATTTTGAAGAAAAAAAGAAGAGAGGGAAATTAGCAAGTTTCTACTGCTGGTGTTCCCGGCTCACATCTGTTTGGATGGCAAGTTTGACCTTCTTTGCACTCATCCCAAACGATACATCCCTCAGTAGGACAAGCTTCTGCACATGCAGGAACTTCATAGTATCCTACACACTCAACACATTTGTCTGGATATACGTAATAAATTTCTTCTCCTGTTGGGTTTTCGCTGTCATCAACGATTGCTTCTACAGGGCATTCGTCGATACAAGCTCCGCAGTTAATACAAATATCAGTAATTTTTACTGCCATTTTATCTCCTTTTTTTTTGTTTAATTGTACTTAAAAATATATCATTAAATTCTTAATATTTGCTTAAAAACATCTCTTTTATCTTTTTTTGTTTCTTTTTGTGACACCTATTTTAAATTAAGAAATTCTTTTATCTCTTCTACTTTGTCTGTTTTTTCCCAACTAAACTCTTCTCTTCCAAAATGTCCGTAAGCTGCGGTTTTTTTATAAATCGGTTTTAAAAGGTCTAATGTTTCAATTATTCCTTTTGGAGTTAAGTCAAAAAGTTTTTTTACAGCTTCTTCAATTTTTGTTTCATCCACTTTTGCAGTTCCGTGTGTATCTACATAGATACTAACAGGTTTTGTAACCCCTATTGCATAAGCAATTTGTAAAGTAAGTTTATCCGCAACTCCTGCAGCTACAAGGTTTTTTGCCACATATCTTGCTGCATATGCTCCGCTTCTGTCTACTTTTGTAGGGTCTTTTCCACTAAATGCCCCACCCCCATGAGGTGCCGCACCTCCATAAGTATCTACAATGATTTTTCTACCGGTAAGTCCAGCATCTCCCTGAGGACCACCTATTACAAACTTTCCTGTAGGGTTTATAAAATATTCAACGTTTTTGCTAAGCATAGTAGCAGGAATTACCTTTTTAATAACTTCTTCAATTACCGCTTCCTTGATTTCAGAGTAGTTAATATCAGGTTCGTGTTGAGTTGAAACTACTACTTTTTCAACGCTTACAGGTTTTCCATCTACATATTTTACGCTCACCTGTGCTTTTCCGTCAGGTCTAAGCCATGGAATAATCGCTTCTTTTCTGCAAATTGCAAGTCTTTTTGTAAGTTTGTGTGCAAGCATAATAGGAAGCGGCATAAGCTCAGGTGTTTCTTTACACGCATACCCAAACATCATTCCCTGGTCACCTGCACCAATTTCTTCTCCTCTTTCAACTCCCTGGCGGATATCAGGGCTTTGTTCTCCAACTCCGTTTAACACTCCGGCAGTTCTGTAATCAAACCCGTATCTTGCATCAGTATATCCTATTTCTCTTATAACTTCTCTTGCAATTTCCTGCATAGGAGCATAAGTTGTAGTTTTAAGTTCCCCTGCAATAATACAGTATCCGTTGCTAAGAAGCGTTTCACACGCCACTTTTGCATTTTGGTCTCTTTCAATTATATAATCAAGTATTGCATCGCTTATCTGGTCTGCCATTTTGTCTGGATGACCTTCGGTTACACTTTCGCTACTAAAAAGATATTCTCTCATATGTTCTCCTTGGAGTTTTTTAAAAGTATATCATAAAATAAAGATGTAATATTTAGCATAAAAAATCTAATTAAAACTATTTTTTACTTAATGCCTTTATAAAAATCAAAACTGTATCCTACTGATAAGGTTGTTGTATTTAACTTCCCTTTGAGTGCTTTTATTCTTCCAACGCTTACAAAAAAGTTTTTTATTTTATAACCTAAAGTTGCCTTGGCTATAATTCCCCCGCCAACATCTACATTTCCTCCTCCTGCCGCTCCTATAGAAATTTGAGTAAATATGTTTTTATACTCATACTCATATCCAAAGCTTCCTACAGCATATCCTCCGCTGTCTCCATTATATGCAGCTGCTGCATTTATGAAAATCTGGGAACTTTTATTGATATATTTTCCAAGGTTTATATTTAAAACATCTAGTCTTTTAGATTCTCTGTTTTTTCTTATTGTATTTGATGGTAAATAACTTTGTGAATATATTTTGATATTAAATTTTTCAGGAATAATTTTAAATGATTTTTTTCCTGGTATTACAAAATTAAATTTTTTATTGATACCGGTTTTAATATAATAAGCTTTAAATGTTCCGTCTGATTTTAAAAAACCCACAGATGTATGTAAAAGCGAAAAATTTTTAGATATTTCCATTCCGGCTAACAGACCACTTTTAGTATCTACTTTTCCTCCTCCTGCAGACCCTATAAAACCTTTAATATTTAAGTATTTAAATTTTTTCCCTATTCCAAAAAGCAGTTCCGCGTATCCGTCGCTTTGACCTTCAAATGCCCCTGCTGCCTCAAAATATATAAAATGAGTAGAGTATAACTTTTTAACTTCTCCTCCAATTACCGCAAATTTTGACTGTTTTTCTTCGGTAGTTGTTTTTGAGTTTATAGGTTTGTAAATTTTTAAAACAGGAGTAAAAATTAAATTTGCAGTATCTGCGTTTTTAATAAAATATACAGGTTTTAAAAAGTAATAATCCTTAAAATTATAATCGAGTATAAAACCTAACTGGGTAGAATTTATACTCCCATCTTTGAATTTGATTTTATTAATATTAATTCCATAAGCTAAATTTTTATATTTATACATTATCCCTGAATAAACTTTTATCATTAATCCGCTGCCCTGAGGTGCGGCTCCTCCTCCGCCTGCTCCTATAAAGCTTCCAATATCTAAGAAAATACTGGAAATTGGGTATTTATATCCGATATTTATTCCTCCTGTAAAAAATCCTCCCCTTTTTCCGCTAACGGCAGAATAAACACCAATACCCCCGTAGAAATTATTAAAATTAAAAAGGTAGCTTGTCTCAAGCAGTCCTAAATGTTCATTTTGAAATTTTAAGTTCTGATAAGAAATTCTAAAAGTATTGTTGGTGGTTAGTGCATAGGAAAAAGCGGTAGTGATTATTAAAAGGAGTTTTTTCATAAATTATCTTTTTAAGCACTCTCTTGAAGCTTTTTTAATAAAATTTAAAACTTCCATAGAGGTGGAGTTCCATAAAAAGTATTGATATTTAAATCTGTTTTCTAATTTTTTTAAAACACATTGGCAGTATTGATATTTGTTTGGAATAGAAGAGTTTTCCATACAGTTATGGATAAATCTAAACTTAAATTCAAGAGGATAATAGTATGAAAAAAGTAAAAAAGGAAAAAAAGCTAAAAGCTTTTTCATTTAATTTTATTTCTGACTATCTTAGCGGCTTCTACCATATTTTTTAGACTCGGTTTAACTTCTTCCCATTTTCTTGTTTTAAGACCGCAGTCTGGATTTACCCATACTTTTTCAGCAGGCAATACTTCTAAGATTGCTTCGATTTGTTCTACCATCTCTTCAGTTGAAGGAATTCTTGGGCTGTGAATGTCATAAACCCCAGGTCCTATTTCACCTTTATAACCTCTTTCTTTAAAGATTTTAAGAAGGCTGTTATCACTTCTTGCATTTTCAATTGAGATAACATCAGCATCCATAGCTTCAATAGCATCCATAATGTCACTGAATTCAGAATAACACATATGAGTGTGGATTTGAGTTTCTGGTTTTACGCTTGAAGTTGTAATTCTAAAGCTTGTAATTGCCCAGTCTTCATAATCGGCTCTTTTTTCGTTTCTAAGTGGATAACCTTCTCTAAGTGCTGCTTCATCAACCTGAATTACTTTAATTCCTGCAGCTTCAAGAGCCTCAACTTCATCTCTTATTGCAATTGCCATTTGATACGCAGTTGTACGTCTGCTTTGGTCGTCTCTTACAAATGACCAGTTAAGCATTGTAACAGGACCTGTGAGCATTCCTTTCATTGGTCTGTCAGTCAGACTCTGAGCGTATGTAATCCATTCAACAGTCATATCTTTAGGTCTAGAAACATCTCCATAAATTAGAGGAGGTTTTACACATCTGCTTCCATAACTTTGTACCCATCCGTTTTGAGAGAAAGCAACTCCGTTTAACTGCTCACCAAAATATTCAACCATGTCGTTTCTTTCAAATTCACCATGAACAAGTACATCAAGGTCAATTTCTTCTTGGAATTTAACGGCATCGGCTATCATTTCTTTGATTTTTGTTTTATATTCTTCTTCGCTTATAATTCCGTTTTTATAATCTCTTCTTAATTTTCTAAGTTCAGGAGTTTGTGGGAAACTTCCGATAGTAGTTGTTGGTAAAATAGGGTATTTTAGGTTTTCGTGTTGAAGTTTGATTCTCTCAACAAACGGCATACTTCTGTGTTTGTCTTTTTCTGTTAAATTACTTACTCTATCTTGAACAATTGGGTCGTGAATTTTTTTGCTTGTTTTTCTTGTAGCAATTGCGATTTTGTTGCCTTCAAGCACTTCTTTGTCGTATTCGCTAAGTTCTTCGTCTTTTACAAGTTTATTAATTACTCTAATTTCATCAAGTTTTTCAAGAGCGTAACTTATCCAAGATTTAATGTCTTCATCCATTTTTGTTTCATATTTTAGAGTATAAGGCACGTGAAGTAAGCTACAGCTGCTTCCTATGTGTACTTTATCATTTTCAACCGCTTCAGTTAGACCTTTTACAAAAGCCGCTGATTTTTCAATATCATTTACCCATACGTTTCTTCCGTTTACAATACCGATACCTACTTCTTTTTTGGCATCTACTAAGGCTTTAATGCTGTTTTCAGCTCCTGCTACGAAATCTAAAAACATACCTTTAATAGGAGTTTTAGCTAAAACTTCATTTGCTTCGTTTGAGTGTTCAAAATAAGTGGCTACATAAATATTTGCATCTTTTGCAAGTTCATTATAAACTCTCTCAAGCAGTTCAAGGTCCTCTTTTGTAGGGTTTGTAACAAAATAAGGCTCATCCATCTGAATTGTAACGTCTGGATTAAGTTCTTTTAGTTTTGCAATTATTTCTTTATAAACAGGAATTAATTTTTCGATAATCGCTTTTTCATCTCCATTTACGATTTTAGAAAGTTTTACGTAAGTAATCGGTCCTATGATATTAACTTTTGGTTCAATTCCAAGTTCTTTAGCTTCGTTGTATTCAAGAATTATTTTTTCAATATTTGGTTTAAACTCCATATCAATATCAAGTTCTGGAACAATATAGTGATAGTTTGTATTAAACCATTTTGTCATTTCCATGGCTTTATGGTCTTTATCACCTCTTGCCATAGCAAAGTATCTGTCCATACAGTTTTCGATATCTTTATATCTTTCAGGTACAGCATTTAACATAACAGTCATATCCAGCATGTTGTCGTAAAAACTGAAATCATTTACGCTAATCATATCAATACCAGCGTTTTTTTGATAAGTTAAGTGTCTTTTTCTTAAGTCACTTGCAGTTTTTTTAAGTTCATCTTGAGTAATTTTACCGCTCCAGTAGCTTTCTAACGCTTTTTTAAGCTCTCTTTGCTCACCGATTCTTGGGAAGCCCACTACATATGTTGCCATTTGTATCCTTTTTTGCCGAAATTATATCAAAATAAAATTAAAAGTCATTCAATGGGTTTAAAAGCTCCGTTTATTATCTGATACAGTTTTGTTTTATAGTTTATTTGGTTATTAAAAATGTAAAGGTTAAAATCATTCATATAAAATTCATCAGAACTTGTAATTTGATTGTATATTTTGTTTAATAAAACAGATGTTGAATAATTGAGCCAGTTATATTTTATATCGCTGTCTAATAAAAGATTTACATCTTCTATTATAACCGGAACTTTGGTTATTGAATTTGCAATTAAAAGTTTTTCAATATCTTCTGGCTGGGTAATTTCAATTAAAAGAGGATTATAGTCAATTTGGGTTGTTAGCTGAAGTTTTGTGTCTATGTTTTTTGCCGTAATGTTTGATAAAACCTGAGCCGTTTTTCCGGCTGTAGTATTAAAAAATATAAATGAATTGTTTAACTCATTGTAATTTATATAAG
>Ga0256838_1000225_pt1 | contig 39733 bp, 63 predicted proteins | sample 4571419metaG_FD_185978 | JGI IMG/M metagenome (GOLD analysis project Ga0256838, IMG submission 185978) | Hydrothermal vent microbial communities from Guaymas Basin, Mexico - 4571-419 | ecosystem: Environmental > Aquatic > Marine > Hydrothermal vents | place: Mexico: Guaymas Basin | collected... | reverse complement strand
AAGGTTATAGAATTTGGGATAGAAGAGTTTTTCACAATCAAAAAAAGACTTGAAAAAGTTAAAAATACATTAGAGTATAATATGCTTGTATATGCAGTTAGACCAAAATAAAAAGGATAAAAATGACTAAACAAAACACAAAACAGAAAAAACTACAAAAGATAAAATTAAAAAAAAGAATAGTGGAAGACGACACAAGAATTGGTGCGATGTATTGTTTTAAAAACTGCTCGGTGAATGTTAATTAAAGGAGTGGCGATGCAATACTCTGTCCAAGATGTGAAAGAAGCTATTAAACACATTGAAGAAGTATTAAAAGACAAGTGCACTAAGGAAGAATGCAAGAGAGACCATCTCTTGCTTAAAGTGATGTTGGAAGATTTATTAAAATTTTTGGGGAATAAAAAAATTAAATTTTAAAGGAGTAAAAATGAAAACTAAAATTCTTTTTCTTATAATTTTGTCTTTAAACTTATGGAGTAAAGAGCTATTTAAAATAGAAAAAAAATACTTTGGTTACGAAAAAATTTCAAATTTTGAATGTAATATTAGAAGCAAAATTGTATTTTATTTTAAAAACACATTTTCTGAAAAAATATCTACAGCAGAAGACTATGGTATGACCTACAAATGTTTCCATAATCGTGTATATTTAACATCTAATAGCACTTTAAAAACAATCCCAACTTTTGTTCCATGTAAGTGTGAAAAAAATACTATGTGGATTAAAGATGAAGGCATTTTGGAAGTTGATAAAGAGGGGGATTAATTAGTTAAACTTAATTATCTAGTTGAATTTAATTAATAAAGGAAAACAAAATGACAAGAGAAGAGGCATTTCAGGCGGGAAAGATAGTACTGCCTGTTCTTCTTACTACAAGAGGGGTTTTATAAAGCAAATTAAAATCTTAGAGACTAAGTTAAGCTTTTCTTTATAAATATTTTTTAAGGAGTGAAAATGTATCCGAGTCATTTAATTTATAAGTCCTTATTGCAAAGAGAGCCCCTTTTTAAAGGAGAAACTAAATGTGTTTTTTGTAAATCTCCGGCACCTAAAAATCTAAAAAAGGTAATAAAAAATACATTTACAGATTTAGATTATCTACAAAAAGGGGAAGGCGTTTGCGAGGCGTGTGAATTTGTTTTAACAGATAGAAAAGAAAATTCAGTTAGAAAAATGTCTGCAATTTTTCACGAAAAAGGATTTCTAAGGTTTACAGCCTTAGAACTTGCTGATATTTTGTTTAATTTTCCAAAAGAAATTGAGCCTCCATTTTTCTTTCACCTTTCTTATTCAAAGAAAAAACATTTGTTTTTTAAGGGAAAAGTTTCTTTTAATAAAGAGGAATTTTGGATACAAACAGATGAGGGAGGATTTTATTTTGAGCCTCACAGATGGAAAAATGTTTTTAAAGATATACAAAATCTTTATTCTATACCAGAAAAAGAGAAGAGCAAAAAAAATCCAAAAACTTTTTTTACAAAAGAAGAAATCTTAACTCTAAACCCAAATCCAAGAAAGGTTATAGAATTTGGGATAGAAGAGTTTTTCACAATCAAAAAAAGACTTGAAAAAGTTAAAAATACATTAGAGTATAATATGCTTGTATATGCAGTTAGACCAAAATAAAAAGGAGCTTATATGGAAAATTTATTTGAGGAGCAAAAAGTTTTAGATTTGGCGAACTTAGAGGATAGGTTGGTGGCGATTTTGAATATTTTATATTCAGCTGCACCAAAAGACCATAATAGAATAGGATTTGAGAGTGAGTTTCAAAGCAGGGTAAAAGCTTGCTTAAATACAAAAGATTTAAAAACTTTCACCTCAAAACTTATTAGAAAGTTGGGGATAAAGATGAGTGATATTTATCTTAAAGACAAAGAAGGCGTGTTTGATTTTAGCAATATTGATGATAAAAGGGCTTTGAAAATGCTAAGAGAAGAACTTGAATATCTTTTAATTAAAGCAAAATTAATAAGACAAGGAGCGTAAAATGAGATACATTGTAGATACGAAGGCGAAATTATTAAGTCCTATTCACACAGGAAGCGATGAGGTTGCAGGAATTGATAAAACAATAAGAAGAAGAGAGTATTTGATAGGTGGAGAGACTCTTAATATCCCTATCGTTTCAGCAAATTCTATTAGAGGGATTTTAAGGAGAGTGATTGCAAAAGATTATTTAGATTTACTTGGAATAAGTGATAAATCATTAACACCAGATTTTTATTATACGCTTTTCTCAGGAGGAGCACTTAAAAAAAGTGATGGTAAGATAAACATTTCAACGAGAAGAGAATTTTATAAAAACATTCCTATGTTGCATTTATTAGGAAGCGCAATAGGTAATGCTATATTGCCGGGGACTTTGATTGTTGAGGATATGTTGCCTATTGTTAAACAAACTGAACAATTCACAGGCGTGAAAAGCGATATTGATTTGTTTGAGGTTGTATCTGAGGAATTTGGGACAAGGAGAGATGATTATCCTTATAAGGATGAGGTTGAGACTGATAAACATCAGATGTTGTATAGATATGAAGTGCTAAAAGCAGGGGTGGAGATGACTTTTAGGGTTGGTTTATTATCGGTTGCAAATGAGCTTGATGAGAGTGTTTTAAAAAGAGGACTGATGTTAATGTTTAAAGAAGCAAGGATAGGAGGTAAAGGAGCTATTGGACTTGGGAAAGTGGAATTTGATATTTCTTTAAAAGATGATGAAGTGTATAAAAATTATATTGAGGAGCTTAAAGATGAAATTCTTGAATTTTTAAAAGAAAATGGATTTTTGGTTTGATAAGTTTGATGGAGAGAATGAGAAGTGGCAAAGGCTTTTCATTCTCCATTCTAAGACAAGAGAATTTTGGGAAAATGTAGAAGAGGCGAAACTTTTAATAGAAGACGCCTTTAAAAAGTTTCCCAAATGGCACCTTGCATATTCGGGAGGTAAAGACAGCACTGCGGTATTAGGGCTTTTGTGGGAAATGGGGTTAAATGATAAGGTAGAGTTATTTAATATTTGTGATGATAGGGCTTTTAGTTTTCATATTCCGTACTTGAAAATGATGGCGGAGAGATATGCCTTTAAGTTGGATTTAAGAAACCTTGGAGATACCCTTGAAAAAGATTTTAGGCTTGATGAAGCTTCAAGCTGGCAATTAAAAGATTTAGCAAAATATATTGATGAAATAAGAGATAAAAAAAATCAGAGCTCGGGGGTATTTATGGGACTTAGAGCAGAAGAAAGCAAAAAAAGAAAATTTTTATGGTCCCAAACGCTTGGAGTTGCTGATAAGAATAAAAAAGGGTTGTGGTATTGCAATCCGATAATGAGATGGAGTGCAAATGATGTTTTTGCTTTTCTTTTGACAAGAAAAATTCCGATAATAGATGTTTATAGACGGACTCATTTATGGGGAGACCCACGTAAGATAAGGTATCACGATGCTACTCCAAGAAATTTTGCAAGTGAGGGGAGGGTTGCTTGGTTGAGGTATCACTACCCCCAAGAATTTCTTAGGATAGCAAGAAATCATAAAGAATTATTAGATTATTAAGGAGTAAGAATGACAAGAAGAAAAAAAATATTAAGACAGAATGAAGAGTTTGCAAATCTTAAAAAGGAGGATTATCTAAAAATTACTTTTGAGATAGAGAATGGAGTGGTTGCAAAAGATGGATTTTTGTTTTTTGATGGTATTTTAGCGAGTTGCGCTATTAAGAGAGCTTTAAAAGATGATTATGTGTTTGTTGAAGAAAATGAGTTTGATTTTGTTGATTTACCTCTTTATAGTAAGTTTTTTGAGGTAGGTGGTAGAAGCCTACGTGTTTTTTATGCGTCTCATTTAAAACTTGGAGATAGAAAAACGATTGATAAATGGAGAAAGAGGTTTGATGATAAATTTTTAAGATATTGTGACACAAAAGTAATTGATACTCAAAGAGGATTTTTTAAATCTTATAATATGCCTTACACTATCTACTTAGTTGATAAACTTACCTTTTGTGTAAAAGGAAATGGGGAAATGGTAGCAAGGTTGTTAAGGTATTTAGATGGAATAGGGGGACTTAGGAAGTTAGGGCATGGAAAAATTAAAAGCACAAAGATAGAGAAAGTAGATTATTGTGAGATAATCAGACGAATACCTACTGATAATATTACACCCGGTCAACTGCTCGGGATTGGAGCAGTAACTCCACCTTATTTTAAAAATCCTTTTGAAGTTGCTTATTATATAGATACAATCAATAAGAGATTTAAAATTGCAAAGTTCTAAAAAAAGGAGTTCAAATGAGTGATAAAAAGCTAAAATATGAAACAATAGAACTTGAAAAGTTAGTACCTTATGTGAATAATCAAAAAAGACATCCTACTGAGCAGGTAGAAAAGATAATGGGAAGCATAAAAGAGTTTGGAGTTATAAACCCTATTATAGTTGATAAAGATAATGTAATAATAGCGGGGCATGGAAGATATGAGGCACTGAAAAGACTTGGTTATAAAGAAGTCTCTATTTTAAGGGCTGAGCACTTAACCCCTACACAGGTGAAAGCTTACAGGATTGCCGATAATACACTCGCAGAGTTATCTCCTTGGGATGAGGAATTGTTAAAGATTGATTTAGAAGAGCTTGATAATATCGCTTTTGATATGAATATTTTAGGGTTTGAGAAAGAAGAACTTAATGATATTTTAGATAATTTTGATGACGTAATGGGAAGTAGTGATAATGAAAAAATCAATGATGTGCCTGAAATAGATGAGGAAAACATCGTAATTAAAAGAGGAGATTTGATTGAGCTTGGAGAGCACAGGCTTTTATGTGGTGATAGCACAAATGAGGAAGATGTAAAAAGGTTGATGAATGGAGAAAAGGCGGATATGGTATTTACTGACCCGCCGTACAATGTAGCAATAAAAGGAAAGGCAGGAACTATAAAAAATGATGATATGGAAAGTGATAAGTTTTATAATTTTTTATTAAAAGTATTTAAGAATTACATGAAAGTTGTTAGAAATGGGGCAGTTATATATGTAGCACACGCAGATACGGAAAGAGTAAATTTTACAAAAGCATTTGTAGATGCAGGATTTAAATTTTCACAAGTATTAATATGGGCAAAACAAAGTGCGACTTTATCAAGACAAGATTATAATTGGCGGCATGAGCCCATTTTGTATGGATGGAAAGAGGGTGCAAATCATTATTTCTGTAGAGATTTTACACTTACTACGATTTATGATGATGTAGATTATAAAAAAATGAATAAAGATGAATTAATAAAAGAAATTAAAAAACTAAAAAATGAATTAAAAACAAGTGTAGCCGAATATGATAGACCCACAATAAGCGAATTACATCCAACAATGAAACCTGTTGAATTGGTTAGTAGATTTATATTTAACTCATCTCAGATTGGTTGGATTGTTTTAGATTTATTCGGAGGTGCAGGAAGTACGCTTATAGCTTGTGAGATTTTAAAAAGAAAATCAAGATTAATGGAATTAGATGAAAAATATGCACAAGTAATTATCCAGCGTTGGTGTGATTACACAGGCATAGATGAAATAAAAATAAACGGCAAAAAAGTTAAATGGAGTGAGTATAAGAATGCAAATTAGAAGATTGTTTAATATGATTAACTCGGCAAAATAGACAAATAATAAAAAAGGATTGATATGCCTATAAAATACACAAGAGAAAAAAAGAAAATGTTTTTAAAAATTTTAGAAAAAACAGCCGGAAATATAAGTGCAAGTTGCAAACAAGTCGGCATCAATAGACAAACTTATTACAATTGGCTTAATAAGGATAAAAAATTTAAACAAGAAGTAGACTCCATACAGGAAGGGTTGATTGATTTTGCCGAAAGTATGCTTATGAAGAAGATAAAAGATGGGGATACTACTTCCCTTATTTTCTTTTTAAAGACAAAGGGTAAACACAGAGGGTGGAGTGAGAAATTAGAGGTTAAACACGAAAATCAAGCTCCTGTAATTAATGTTATTGGAGTTGATGTGAAAAATGATTGAAGTAAAAATCCCAAAAATTTTTTTAGACGTGCTTTTAGGAAAGAAAGCGAGGTATAAGGTTTTTTATGGAGGAAGAGGAAGTGGTAAATCTTGGAACATTGCGAAAGTGTTAATACTGCTTGCAGTTCAAAAAAAGATAAGAGTCTTATGCACCCGTGAAATTCAAAACTCAATAAAAGATAGCGTTCATAAACTTTTAAAAGACCAGATAAACGAAATGGGATTAAATGATTATTTTATAGTTACAAGAGATGAGATAAGAAGCAGAGTTGGAAGTGAATTTATCTTTAAAGGACTTAGGCACAATATCCAAGAGATAAAATCAACAGAAGGTATTGATATATGCTGGGTAGAAGAGGCTCAGAGTGTTAGCAAAGAGAGTTGGGATTTACTTATCCCTACAATTAGAAAAGAGGGGAGCGAAATTTGGGTAAGTTTTAATCCACACTTTATAGAGGATGAGACGTATCAAAGATTTGTGGTAAAACCACCGCCAAATGCAATTGTTGTAAAAGTAAACTATTACGATAATCCATTTTTCCCAGATGTTTTACGTGAAGAGATGGAGTATTTAAAAAAGATTGATTATAACTATTACAAACACATCTGGGAGGGCGAGTGTTTAATCTATGATGATAAGCAAGTATTCAAAGACAAGTTTGAGAGTGGAATATTGCCTGTTAACGATGAGATATATCAAGGGCTTGATTTTGGATTTGCAGTTGACCCAACAGCGCTTGTTAGAGTTTATATCGTAGATGATTATCTTTATATTTCAGATGAAGCGTATGGAGTCGGGATTGAAATTGATGAAATGCCTGAATTTTTTAAAAAGCATATACCAGATTATAAAGATTACTTAATTAGAGCTGACAATGCAAGACCTGAGACTATTAGCTATTTAAGAAGAAACTTTGACTTAAGAATTGAGGGCGTAGAGAAATGGAAAGGAAGCGTTGAAGACGGTATTGAATTTATGAAAAAATTTAAAAAGATAATCATAAATCCAAATTGCAAACATACGCTTGAAGAATTTAGATTATATAGTTACAAAACGAACTCAGCTGGTGACATTCTCCCGCAAGTTGAAGATAAATATAATCACACAATTGATGCAATCAGATACGCACTTGCACCTTTAATAAAAGCACAAGGCAAAACAAAATCTTTAAAATTGGGGCTGATATGATAGAGGCAAACGAATTTTATGTGATAAATGAATTAAAAGAAATCGGGCTAAGTGATAAACAGATTAAAGAGTTTTTAAAAAGATTTAGAGGTTGGCGGATTTATTTTAGAAAAAAAAGAAGTGAGTATCAGGAGATAAGAGATATTTATGAACAGATGATAGCGATTGGAAGAAGCAGAAGTGAAGCCATAAAGGAATTGGCAAAGCTTTTTGAGAAGAGTGAAAGCAGAATTAGGATAATTACAGCAGAGCAAAAGGAGCTTCCAGATGGATTTTAGTAAGAAGGCAAGAGAAATATTAGAAAAGATTTTAGAGGAATATCGCAATTCTTCAACGTGGGATAAAAAAACGCTTGAAGAAATGGTAAATAAATATCTCAAAGAATATAACGAAGAGGTGAGAAGAAAGATTGAAGAGGAGCTATATAAAGAACTTGGAAGTTTTTATTTTATAAACGATAATCCACAAATTGCCGTAACGCCTGTATTGTTGTCTGAGATGCTTTACAAGAATGCAAAAGACATTTCAAAAATGATTACTAAAATCCTATATGAAGGAATTAAAGCAAAAGAAATAATAAGAAAAATTGCCTTAAAAATTTATGAGGGTTACGATTTTAGAGATGAGATAATGAAAGCTAAGAAAGTTTTGCCGGAGTATTTATTAAAGGCACTTAAAAAAAAAGAGAAAAAAATAATAAAACAAATTAAAAAACTAAAAACAAAGCCTTTAAGAATTGCGTATAAGGACCTTATAAGAAAGATGGATGCATTCACAGATGTAGAACTCCAAAAGCTTTTAAATACCGCTTACCACGAAAAAATGAGATATTACGCAAATAGAATTGCAAAAACTGAAACACATAGAGCATTTATGAGTGTGAGGGCTAAGAGTATACTTGAAGATAATGAAGTTGAACTTGTTAAGTTTGAAATGTCCCCCGCACACAAAAAAACGGACATTTGCGACTTTTATGCAAACCTTGATGTCGGATACGGGCGTGGAGTTATTCCAAAAAAGGAAATGAGAACTCTGCCACTGCATCCTCATTGCTACTGCGTCTATACGCCTTATTATAAAAAGGTGAGAGGAAAGCAAAAACCTTGGGATAAGGCGGTTAAAGAGACAATGAGTAAATTTAGCGAAAAAGAGCAAAGAGAAATACTTGGGAGCCGTGAGAGGCTTATAAGATTTAAAAAAGGAGAAGATATTGAGAAGATTTTTAACGCCATAAGACCTAAGTATCCGATTAAGAAGTATGTTGATGTGTTTAAAGATTTTAAAGGATTTGTGGTATAGGTAAAGAAACTATGAAAATGAGCTTATCAACTTCACTATACAAATCTCCGCCTACCTTGTGGAAGGATTGGAGTGGTCACGTCCCGCCGTAGTGGGCGACCTATTTAAAACTATCCTCAATCTCTTGTGAAATCTCATCAAAGTTATCCACGTCAATAGTATTAAGGTCGTTTGAAATAATTTGAAGGGCTTTTAGTTTGAAATATGTCGGAGAGTCTAAAAGTTGTTTCATCTCACTTAATATCCCGATTTCTTTTTCAATATCAATAACATTAAAATTTTTAGGATATAAAATATCAACGTCGTTTTTGATATTAAGATACCTACACACAACATCAAACGCTCTCAGTTCTAAATCTTCAAGTCTTAAAGCAAAATTTGAGAGTGAAGCATTGAGTCCCTGAAACTTAATATCAAGTGCGATGCCGCTTTCTTTACTTTCGTTTGTAGATACATCAAAGGCAATTTTGTCAATCTGAGCCTCTATGTCTTTAATTTTTTGTTGGTAAATCTCAGCAGGTGCGGCAGGCGGGGCGATGTATTCGGGTTTGTTGAATTCTTTGCCGTAAATTATTGCGTTGTCGGTAGATAACTTCACTTCAACATCGCTTGCGGTGTCAGCATTAAGTGTAAGGATAGAGAAAGTCTGTCCCCTTAGTATTTCGTCAAGTTCACTTTGTAGATTGTAATGCCTCTTTGCAAGATGTGCTATTTGCGTAAATTCTCCTATTGCTGGGAATTCGCCAGTTTCAGAAAAAATTAACACAGGGCAAACTCCGAGGTTATGCTCTCCACTTTCTATTACCTTATTGGTGTCTTCGGCGTCAAGTATCTTCCAACTTTGCTTATCATAATACCTTATAACTTCTTTTATATCCTGCTTTTGCATTGTGGAGTTGTCTATAACATCAGAAAAAGCTACATATTCAAACTTGCCTGTATTATCAAGTTTAAAAGCTACAAGCCTCTCAGGTACAATTTCGGTAAAGTAAGGTAGGGAGCGAGCCTGTATCTGTTCGGCAAGGGTTGCGGGTATGTTTTTAGGCATATCTACAAGCAATAGATTAACGCCTCTGACTTTTGCATGTTTTGCAAAGTTAGACATAAAAACGTCAATACTATTCCCCCTATTATCCACATCATCAAAAATTATTCTTATTAAGTTGTTTGAGCTATTACGAGTAGGCGTTTGTTTGAAAAGATAACCTATATACCTATTTATCTTGCTTGCAAAAATATTTGTGTAATAGGCTATTTTTTGCCTCTCTTCATACTTTTCGTCGCTTTCACGGGGGTATTTGTCTATGTATTCGCCTGTTAAAAATCCTCCACTCCCTTCATATGCTTCATTCGCAAATTCCCATATTTTTGTTGCAGTTAGTAAGTCCATTAACTCTCCTTAATTAATTTGTCTAAATTTTTAAAAACTTTTTTTGCCGCATTACGCAAGAAATCGTCGCCTCTGTATCCAGGATGACGGACACTTTTGCGATATACAAACTCATCTAAACTTTTATAACTAAATCTTAGTGCTTTTCTATTTTTTGCTTTTATTAAATGTGGACGAGTTCCAAACAGCACAAAAGTCGCATAATTTATTTTTTTACCCTTCCAATTTACCATCATATTATCATCAGCTATCCACACAATACCCGCATTGCCTTTTGTCTTCATTAAGATATTTCTATGCAATGTTCCAGTTATAAAATGTTTTTTTGCCTGATTTTTAACTTCTTTGTGCACTGCTGTTGTAATATTTTTAATCATTTGTGATGTATCAGTCATCTTATCAAGCGTTTCAAATATTTCCTCCGTTGTGCCGACTTTAATTCGCATTGCAAAGTCCTATTATCTTAAATTTAATAATTCCAGCTTTAAGATTAACAAGTCTGTCTTCATCTGTAATGGATGTAATAAGCTCTATTTTGTAAGGGAGTTTAAAAAGCGACATTTTAGTAGTGTATTCGGCTGCAAAAAATTCCTCATATAATTTTTCGTAATCGTTTTTTGTATTAAAAGCTATAACGATGCTTAAATGCAAATCAATCAAAGCTCCCCTGTGTTCTATCTCATCTACGATAATCCTTGCAAAAGGAGTATTTATAGCTTTATCCGCTCCCTTTTCAAGACCGAGTTTGACGGATTTGTAGATGTTAAGGGTTTGTATAAGCTCTTTTACGTTGTGTAAGACAGGAACGATGTCAATCATTTTAACCCCTTTGAATTGGAATGTTTTTAATGTTTATAATTGAGTTGTTGTTTTTCGCAAGGTTGAAAAAATGCTCATATTCGGCTTTATATACGTCGTATTTCGCCTTCATCCCCTCACTTTCAAGCTGCATTTTTGCAAGGTGCATATATACAAGTGATTTAGTTAGTTTTTCAAGATAATAGTTGTCATCAACGTTTAGCTTATTAAGGACAAAATTGTATTTTTCAGCCTCTATATTTTCAAGCTCTGTCGTATCTACCCCTCCGACTAGAAACTCATCTTCATACGAATAAATCATCTTCTACCTTTTTTAGCTTATTTTACTTTTTATCTATTGCGGTTTTTTCCAAAAAACAGACTTTAAAGATTTTACAATTTGCAAAACACGGGAGGTGTAAATGTTAAGGATATTACAACAACTGCTAGAGGCAGGAAAAATTAGTGAAGAAGCAGCAAAAGCAATTGATGCAAATTTAAGCACAGAACTTAAAAAACTAAGAGACGAGGCTGCGGAGTGGAGAGTGAAGTACAAAGAGTTAAGTCAAACCTACGAAGAAGTTGTAAACTCTAAAACTTCACTTGAAGAGCAGTTGAAAAGCCTTGACGAGAGAATTGCTAAGGCAAAAGAAGAGGGTAAAAAAGAATTAGTTAAAGAGCTTGAAGCTCAGAAAAAGGAAAAAGAGGAACTTAGCAAGAAACTTGCTGAGCTTGAAAGAACAAGCAAAAGTCTAAGAATAGAAAACGCATTAAATAAAGCATTGAGTGCTTATGATGTAATTGACCCTGAGGTTGTAGCTGAGGTTATTAAGCAAAGAGTTGACGTAATAGATGGTGAGGTTAAGTTTAAAGACGGAAAAAGCCTTGATGAGGGGATTAAGGAGTTTTTTGAAAACAAGCCGCACCTTTTAAAAGCAAAAGGAAATGGGGGAAGTAGTGCAGGAGCTAATAAAGGTGCGGGATTTAAAGAAAACACCTTAACAGCACAATTATTAAAAAAACTAAAATAAGGAGTAAATAATGGCTAAAATTAAATTACAAGATTTGTTTCAAGCGACTTTATGGACGAATGATGTCCTAAATGAGGCACCAGAACTTAAAAACATACTAAATTCGCCTTTAATTATTACAAGTCCTGATTTACAAAGCGTAGTAAATGCTGCAAATGCAGGCAGCAGGTTTGAAATGCCTTATATAGACGAGCCTGACTATACAGAACCTGAGGCGATGGATGATAGCGATGATGAAATTACCACGAATAAACTTACTTGGAGTAATATGTTTGCAGTGCTTGGACTTTATTCAAAAGCTTATAAATATTCGCACCTTGCGGCGCTTTTAGCAAGAGATAGCGACCCAGCAAGAGTTATAAGAGACGTTATTGGGAATTACTGGGGGAGAGATTTGCAAAGAAGGATGATTAACATTTTAGTCGGTATTTCTAAAAAAGCAGGAAGTGATTTAACACTTGATGCAGGAGATAAAGGAATTGACGCAAGTGTGATAATTGATGGAGCGAGTCTGCTTGGCGACCATCAGGATAAATTTGAAGAGATGTTTGTACATTCAAAAATCTATGCGGATTTGAAAAAACAAAATCTAATAGATGTTATTCCTCCAAGTGAAGAGGGAGCAAAACCAATTGAAATGTACGGGAATTATAAAATCGTAGTAAATGATTTAATGCCAGTTGAAGAAGATAAAGATGGAAATAAACACTATACGACAATTATCGCTCAAAGGGGTATTTTTGCATTCGCTCAAAAAGAGCTTGGTGGAGATATGCCTTTAATTGAACTTCACAGAAATCCTTTAACAGGAAAAGGAAGCGGGGATACAACTGTTATTTCAAGACAAGGTTTTGTATTGCACCCGATAGGTTGGAGCTGGAAAAAATCAGGAATGAGTCCTACATTAGCGGATTTAGCAAAAGAGACTAACTGGGAGAAAAAATTCCAAACAAAACAACAGAGATTTGTAAAAATCGTAACTAAGTAAGGAGTAAATAATGGCAGTTAACAGAAATTTTGCGGATAATTATTATATTGGTGGTGGAGAGCTTTACATAAAAATAAAAGGTGAAGAAAATTTTAGATATTTCGGGCAGACTGAGAGTGCAAGTGTGAGTTTTAACGTTGAGAAAGTTGAGCATAAAAACTCTGAGGGTGCTATTCTTACAACCGACTTAGAAGTTACAAAAGCAGTAAGTGCAGAAATTAGCATTCAAACGGCTGATTTAAATCCTACAACCTTAGCACTTGCGTTTAGCGGGGAATACAACGAAGTTAAGCAAACAAGTGCGACAGGTTTAGAGGTAGATATTACAGGCGCTGCGGCAGGTGCTGTTTATGAGCTTGGAAAAAGAAAGGTTAAAAACGTTACGGTTACTTACAACAACGGAAGCGAAGACGTAGCGGCAGAAGAAGGCGTTGATTATAGCGTTGATTATGAGTTTGGAATGGTTGAAATTGCAAAAGACGGAGTTTTAGTCGGCAAAGATGCAAAAGTAACGTTTGACTGCGATGCGGTTACAATTGGAACATTTACATCGCTTAACAAAACATCTCAGGAAGTTGCACTTAGATTTATTTCAAAACCGCTTCACGGAAAGCCGTCTAAGACTGAAATATTTAGAGCAAACCTCTCACTTGACGGAGATTTTACGCTTAAAAGTGCTGAGGACATTCAAAAAATTACCTTAAAAGGAAAGGTACTAAAAGACACTACAAGACCTGAGGGGCAACAATTTCTAGTTAAAGAAGTTTTAGCGTAAAAGGAAATAAATGAAATTTTTTAGAGAAAAAAAGGTCCTCAAATTTGAGGATAAAGAGGTAGAGCTTTACGAAATAAACGTAAAGTCTTTACTTAAACTTGCAAACGGCGAATATAAGCACAATTACGAGCTTATTGCCGATAATTCAAACCTCTCATTTGAGGATTTAGAAAATGCGACAATAGAGGCTGCAAAAGTTATTGAAGAGGCTTTTTTTGAATTAAACGCAAAACACTTTGACGAGAAGGGAGGAGGCAAAACAGATAAAAAAAAATTTTAAAACTTCTCTTCCTTCTTATCTCTCATAATCATAAAAATCCTGAGGAATATGGTTTAGGTGCTTTTCTTTTAGCAATAGAGCAAATCTATGAAGAAAAAGAAGAAATGATTAGAAATATTGCTATTGCTAACAGAATAGCAAGATTTGCAAAAGATAGCGACTTTAAAGAATTTGTGAAGGTAAAAGAAGAAGTAAATTTGGATGAGGTTGAAAATTTCTCTATTTAGGAGTGGAAATGGATAAAAAATTACAGATTGAAATATTAGCGAACACAAAACAAGCAATTGAAGACATCAAAAAACTTGAAAATGAAATAAAAAGATTTAGTGATAATGTTAAAAAGGGCAATATTGATTTAAAAAGACAAGAGGCGCAATTAGCCTCTCTTGCGGGAAGCATTAAAAAGGTTGTGGGTGCCTATATGGGGTTTCAGGCGGCAAGGAGCGCTATTAATATAGTGGCTGATTTTGAACAGTCTATTGCAAAACTTGGGGCAATAAGCGGAGCTAGCAAAGAAAATCTAGAAAAACTTAAACAAAAAGCCGAAGAGCTTGGAAAAACCACGATGTTTAGTGCCTCAGAAGTTGCTGAGGGAATGAATTACCTCGCAATGGCAGGGTATAAGACTAAGGATATTATGGCTTCAATAGGGGATGTTTTAAACCTTGCGGCGGTAGGTCAGATTGATTTAGGAAGAGCAAGCGATATTGCGAGTAATATACTTAGCGGATTTAATCTAAAAGCGGAAGAGACAAAAAGAGTGGTTGATGTTATGACCGCAACAATTACAAATGCAAATACAAACATTCCCGAAATGGGTGAGGCTATGAAATACGTAGCTCCTCAGGCAAGGGCACTTGGGGTAAGCTTAGAAGAAACTGCAACTGCTATTGGAGTATTAAGCAATAGTGGGATAAAAGCAACAATGGCAGGAACGGGACTCTCAACAATGTTAGTAAGACTTGCATCTCCAACAGGTGCCGCAAAAGACGCAATTGATGAACTTGGGATAAAAATTTATGATGCAAACGGAAAGTTTGTAGGGCTTACAGAAGTATTAAAACAATTTAAAGACAAAATGGCGAATATGTCTCAGGAGATGAAAGCAAAGTATATGCGGGACATATTTGGTCTTGAAACTATGAAAACGGCAATTACTTTGATTGATAGCGTTGGAAATTCTTACGATGAGCTTTATTCTAAAATAGCTAAAAGTATGGGCGTTACGGAAGAAAAAGTCAAACAAATGACTGATACATTTAATGGGCATATGAAAGAGCTTGAAAGTGCGTTTCAGGGGCTTATAATTACGATAGGAAATGAATTATTGCCTGCTTTGACTGATTTTGTGAAATGGCTTACAGAAGCAATAGGCACTACCGAAAAATTTTATAGTGAGAATAAAACTCTTATTAATACAATAGTAGAACTTACGGCAACTTTTATTGCACTTTCAAAAGTAAGAGCAATTATAGAAGGGGTTTTGGGAGCAAAAGCGGCAATAGAAATAACAAAGACTACCTTATCTATTAAAAAGCTAAAACAAGCCGTAACAATGCTTACTGGTGCACTTATGAAATTAGGGAAAGCAAACATTGCAGTAATAGCCTTAACACTTGCAATTGAAGGCTTAAACTATGCATTTGACAAATGGGAAGAGAGAATAAAAGAGCTTGACGAGAATACAAATAAGTTAAAAGCAAGCACGAAAAGCTTTGATGAAATAATGCAAACTCTCAAAAACTCTATGAAAATAGACGAAAACGGGCGTAAAACTTTTAAACTTACACGAGAAGAAATAGAAAAACTAAAAAAAGAGACAGAAGACTTAATCAAAACAAACAAAAAAAGAATTCAGCAGCTAAAAGAGGCGAGTGACGGAAGTGCTGAATACAAAAATATGATTGCCGCACTTGAAGAGCAGAATAAGACTCTGCAAATTGCACTTAAAAGACTATCAACCCTAAAACCTTACGAAAAAACAGCAAAAAGTGCTGAAAATGCCAAAAAATCAGTAGAAAAACTTACAAAAGAGCAGGAGAAGTATCTAAAAAGTTTAGATAAGAGACTCCAAAAAGAGCAAACTACAACAAAAAGTATCTTAGAGCTAAAAAACGAAGAAATAGAAAAAGCAAGGGAGCTATTAGGTGAGACGGAACACTTTGAAAAGGCAAAAGCAAAAATAATTGAATATTACAATTTAAAAGAAATAAGAGAATTTAAAGACGCCTATACAAAAAGAATTCAAGAGCATGAAAATACAATAGAAAAACTAAAAAATAAAGAAAAAGACCTTGCCGATAAAATTGCAAGCATACAGACACGCCTTAATGCGAGGCTTAAACAACTTGAAACTGAAAGACTTAATGCAATTGAAGACATAGAAAACAAAATACACAACCTCAAAATATCAACTGCATCTTCCTATGAGCAATACATAGACAAACAAAAACAAGCAGAAATAAGGCTTGCAAAAGCAAAAGAAGCATTGAGAAGAGGTGATTTAGCGCAAGCTAAAAGATATATGTCGCAATATGAAAGTTTAATGACTTCTCTTGCAAACACTGAAATAAAAGAAAACGGCAAGGCAATAGTTAGCAAAAAACAGGCAAACGCAGTAGCAATTGAGGGACTTAAAGAACTTGAAAACCTCACAAACGAATATTACGCAAAGGAAAAAGCACAGGAAGAGGCGGCGGCACGGGCTAAAATACAAAACCTTAAAGCAGAGCTTCAAGCAACAAAAGCTCAGCTAAACCTTGAAATGCAAAGACTTAACCTTGAAAAACAACTCCTTGAAGCAATTACAGGTAAAAAGGTAAATATTGATACAAGTGCGGCGTTAGAAGCAATTAAGAATTTAGACAATCAAATAAAAGACCTTGATGAAAAGATAAAAGAGCCTAAAAAGGTAACTGCTGACACGAGCGAAGTTAAAAAAGAAGTTGATAAAGTTAATAAAAAGATAAACAATACAAAAAGTGAGATTAAACTAAAAGCAGACACAAAGCCCGTTTTAGCGGCAGTTATGGAGATAAAAGATAAGATTACCGGCAAAAAAGAAGTTATTAAGTTCTACGCTGATACAAAAGAACCTGAGAAAAAATTAAACAAAGTCAATTTAAAAGCTAAAAATCTAAAACCTACCGTAAAAGTAAAAAGCGATATTTCACAGGCTTTAAATAAACTCAGTCAAATTCCAAAAACTATAACGACTATACATTACATCAAAACGGTTGAAACCCACGCTGCCGGAGGTATTGCGGGATTTAGAAAAGTGCAAGGTAAAATTCCAGGAGACGACCCACTAAACTCTGATGATGTCCCTGCTTTACTTACAAGAGGAGAGTTTGTAGTAAAAAGAGACGCCGTTAAACATTACGGAGAAGACTTTTTATATAGACTAAACAATAAGCTACTCCCTAAGTTTGCAACGGGCGGACTAGTTGAAATAGGAAAGCCTCAAAAACTTATTACGCAGTTATCTACCATGTCAGATAGCAATAGATATGGAAATGATGATATTCTAGAAAAACTAGATAATTATCTAAACACATTAAAAGAACTCTTAAAACATTTTAGAGGTACAAACAGACCTGAGAAAAAAGAAATTGAAAACACAATACAAAAAGTAAAAGAAGTAAAAAATAAATACGAAAACGACCAAAAAGCTATTACAGATTATAAAGCAAGCATAAGAGGTAAGACATTAGATGAGGTAGGATATAAGGAACATAAAAACAAATTAGAAACTCTGCAAAGAAAACTAAAAGCTGATGAAGAGAGCGTTAAAAAATTAGACGAGACTGTAAATAATTTAGTGCAAAAAATTGACGACTATTTAGCGCAGGTGGATAAATACAAAGAGATGATAAAAAAGAGAATATCGCAAATCGGTATAGATGAAAACAAAATACTGCCACCTGATTTTGATTACATTTTAGATTTAGACAAGCTTAAAAGATTTTACAATAGGTTGATGACCTTAAATATCCCTAGTAAAGAAGAAATAAAAATTGATTTTCAAAGGCTTGCAAAACGGACTATAAACAACAAACCAAGGTATTTGCAGGCTGGATTTTCAATTGTGGATAATTATTTTTATAGACCTGTTGATTATAATGAGCTTGCATATAGTTTTTTATCTAAATATGGCATTAGAGATGATTTATTGCAATACAGATTTGCAAACCTTCTAAGATACAACAAACAAGCAGCAACATTAAGTGAAGATAATCTTAATATCTTAATGCAAGACATCTTAAAAGATAAACTTCCTAAATTCGCAACGGGAGGTCTTATTAAACTTGCGAACGGCGGTAAGCTTCCGGGATACGGCGGGGGCGATAGGAATTTAGCACTTTTGGAAGACGGGGAGTTTGTTATAAGAAAAGAAGCGGTTAGTATGTTTGGAGCGGATTTATTTGAAAAGTTAAACAGCTTTAAACTTCCTAAATTCGCAACGGGCGGATATGTAGGGAATTTGCCAAGTGCAAACAATACAAGCGGCGATACGGTAAATGTGAACTTTAAATTCCCTGACGGAGCGAATTTTGAAATGCAAAGTGACGAAATGACGGCAAAACAGCTTGCAAGTTATTTTAAAAGGATGATGTAATGGTTAGAATAAAGAAAATAGGCGGTATTGAGCTTGATAATCCTCTTTATATGCTTGAAAGTTTTGAGGTTAAGAATGTTAAAGCGGTTAGTTTCAATACGCTTGGCGGGTCTAAGATAGTTTATGAAAGCATTAGACGGGATAATGCAAACAATATAACATTAGACAGCATGGAAAACGGGTGGCTTAGGCTTGAAACCTTAAAAAAAATAGTTGTCTTAGCAAATGAATTAGGTTTAACGATTAACTTAACAACAACAGACAATAGCACAATTAAAGCAAGATTTAGACTTGAAGAAAACGAAGTTATAAAGGCGGAGATGTTATATGAGGGGAGCGAATGGTATAAGGTAACAATAAAGATGGCTTATGCCTAGATTTTGGAAAAAAACAAAAACTATAAAAGTTAAAATAAACAAAAAAGGCTAAAAATGGCGGATTTAGAATTTTATAAGAGTTTAAAAATAGACGAATTTGACCCTTCTAATAACGGAGATGACATTGATACGGATGCACCAATTGAGAGCGGAGTTTTAAATAATCTGCTTTTACCTGTAAGACCTTACACTGCTGAAATTGGAGGTGAGAGATATTTTAAGTTTTTTGTAAAAGCAACAGTGGATGTTTTAACGCTTGGACTTGATATTGCTTCTTTTACTACCTCACCTACTGAGGAAGTTTATCTTTTTGAGGCAGGGAGCAATACTGAACTTGAAAGTGATTTAGATAAAGATAATTTAAGGCTATATGGAGGCTTTTTAGTAACTAACTATGATAAAGACAATAAGAAAGTTACGGCAGATAGGGATGTTAGCGAATTTGTAAAAGCAGGCGATAAAGTAACTTTTTATAAAGAAGACAATACAAAATTGGTAACTTGGGAAGTTGAAAGTGTAAATGGTTCAGAAATTACTTTTAAAACGGTTAGTGAAGATGATGTAAGTAATTTAAAGGCAAGTAGCACTATTTTTTGGGATGCTTTAAACAAAGATGAATACAAAGGATTTTGGGTTAAAGAAGTGGTGCAACCTTTTACAGAAGCGATGGAAGACCCTGCAAATGAGTTTGTTTTAAATATCTGGTATGACTTAAAGTGAGGGCATGAGTAACAATATAAACATTTCCCTACAAAATCAGATAAAAGATTATGATAATGCAAATTTAAGCGTAGAGGAGGTTATAGAAGAAAATTTTAAAAATTATAAGGAAATTGTTGTAATAGATGAGTTAATAACTGATATTTCTGATTGGAACAGATGCGAATATGGATTTATTAAAAACGAAAATGGGGAATTTACAAATGAGGACATTAATGATGGGCAAGTAGCTTGCATATATAAAACTTTTAAGCAAGTTTTAAAAGTAAGTTTTGATTATAGAGTTAGCTCCGAGCAAAATTATGATTTTTTAAATGTATATTTAAACGGAGAGAGGGTTATACATATATCCGGCAATACGGATTATGCAAATTATACAAAAACTTTTGATGCTCCTACAACAACAGAGATAAAATTTGAGTATATAAAAGATGGAATTATGTCTGCTGGAAATGACGCAGGATTTATTAAAAATTTGACAATAACAAAAGAAGACATCCGCTCATGTGCATTAAGAAATGAAATAAAAAACTTCAAACAAACAAAAAACGACATAAAATACAAGATTTTACCAATAAAAAATATACCTAATAAAAGCAAATACAAAATCAGATTTTTTAAAGATATTAATAACAATATTAAATACAAAATCAAACCTTTTAAAAATATTACAAATTACATATTTGAAAGAATTGCTTACGATTTAAAAACCCCTCCTATTCGGATAATCTTTAAAAATTTTGAGGAGTAAAAATGGAAGTATATTTAAGTGTATATTTTATAAACCATTTAGGGCAGAAAAAGAAAATTGACGATAAGATAGTATCTATTCAAGAAGGAATATTTGATATAGAAAACCACAAAATTTACAACTCTTTGACTTTTATTGTAAATGATTTATACATTGCCCCTACAATTATAGGGGATTTAATAGAAAGAATAGAAATCAAATATAAAGTAAATGATGAGGATGAAGTGACTGAGAAGTTTACAATTGATAATGTTGATTATCTAAAAGACAACAATATAAAAATTTACTGCAAAAGCAAAACAATAAAATATACCTATAAATATACTGGCAATTTAAACAAAACAATACAAACAAACTCAGTAAAAGACTTAATTTCTAAATTACTACCTGATGTGAGTGTCAATTACGAAAATTTAACCGACATTCCTTTACTTTTTGATTATGAAATAAAAGATAAAGCTATTGAAGAGGCAATTGAAGATTTAAGTAAGATTACTGGGTTTGATTATTATTTTTACAGAGGTGTTTTGTATTTTGAAGATAAAAAAAGGATAAAAGAGGATGATGTTGCAATAAAAAAATTTAGCGAACTTAGTGATATAATTGAATTCTCTACCTCCACAAATAAAGACAAGAAAAAAATAAATAAACTTTTCATAAACTGCACAGATACAAAAGATTTAGTGGCAGAGCCTACAATTGCACTTGATATTAATCCTTCTCCTCAATGTTGCTCCCCTGATGAGGTGCTTATATTTACAGATGATGCAGGAAATACATACAAAATCAATCCCATAAATGCTTTTTTTATAATTTATTATTCCCCTACTATACAAAAACCTAATTGCAATATTGCTTGCAAAGAAGGAGAAAGGATTTTAATTGAAAAATTTGAATTAAATAATGATGAATATGTAGAACTCACAGGTGGTATTGAGGAAATTATAGCGCTTGAAGGAGTTGAAAACTATGTCTTTGAGAAAGGTTACAATTTGTTAGCGTTTGATAAAGTTGAAAAAGGAGAACTTAAAATAACCTACAAAACAAAAGTCCTATACGGAACGATAAAACATTCAAAGTATCCAAAATCAGTTAATTTTCATATTTCCCATTTTAACCAAGTTATCAACTATGAACACAAAATAGAACTTAATGGGTATTATCCTATCCCTTACAAATTTACTCTTAATCTTATGAAAGATTGGGGAATTGATTATGGTGATGCAATAAATAAAAGTATAACAATATCAAGAAAAGACGGCGATGTTTTTGCAGTAATAGGAACATATGAAAGTAACGCATTTGGTGAGCTAGAATTTGACATAAACGAATACAATACTTATAAGTTTGAAATGAAAGAACAAGAACCGCTTTATCTCGATTGGTATATAAATAAAAAACAAATTTATATGGATGAGGTGCAATAATGGGAAAGGTAACGGAGATTAGAAAGGCAAATGGTGAGGTTATGAAAGTAATTGATGGAAAGTATGTAATAGGTGCAAGCAGTGGATGTTTTAGCACTGCTAGTCTTTGTAAAAAAATAATAAAAGGAGGTTATCTAATGGAAAAATGTATTAATAATTGCAGTAAATGTTTTACTGATAAAGAAGAAGGTTTAGTTTATCTTTACGAAGGAGGCTGGGAATGCTGGGAAGAATTAAAAATCCTCAATATAGAAATGACATTGGAAGAGTTCTTAGAAGGTCTAAAATATTATTCCCAAAGTTATAATTATAGTGGATATGAAGAGTGTATTATCGGCAAAGGCATAATAGACCATTCTAACCCTCTAAAAGAGTATGGTTGTAATAGAGATGAAAACGATGAAGAAACTTTTGATAGAAAATTCAACTTTTTATTAGAAAAGTTTAAACAAAAAAAACAATATTGTAAAAATTGTGAAACAAAAGAAGAAATGGTATCTGATGCACTTCCAAGTGGAAGATTGATTGATAGTGAAAAAAATGAATATTTCTTTTATTTTTATGTAGAAAATAACATTATTAAGTGGATTGTTTTTAATGAATTAAAATATAAATAAAAGGCTTAAAATGCTAATAAAATCACAACAAATACAAGAAAACAAAACCCCTTTATACAGCGGGGTTTTTGAGATTGAGAGAGAAGGAGAAAGCAAAGAGATAAAAGATAGCCTTATTACAGACGAAAATACTGCTACATTAAGGGCGACAAGCGAATTTTTAGAAAGTGGGTATGATAAGCAAGAAGTAGAGTTTAGCACTTATTTTGCGCCTTTAAAGATTAACGATATTATAGAAGTTTATGCCCCGACTTATAGAATACCAAAGGACCTTGCAAAAACAAGATTTATCATTAAAAAAATAACGCATTATTTCAAAGATGGAGTAATAAAAACAAAAATAAAGGCGGTGCGATATGATTAAAGAACTTAATAGGTTGATTGAAAAACAAATAAGAAAATCACAGAAAACAAATAAAAATAAGAAAATTATTAAAATAAAAAAGCAAGATACGCAGATAACTAAACTAAAAAACCTTTCTTTTTGAATTTTTCCAAAATGTAATCCTGCAATTTCTTAATATTTAAAAATAAAAGGAAATCTAATTTAAAGGGCAGATTATGCAAGAGATAACAAAGAAAGTTGAAAGGCAAGAACTTGAAATACATTATATTAAAAAAACTCTTGATGAGTTAGTAGAGCAAAACAAAATACAAAACAAGCAGTTATCAAAAATAAGTGAAAGCATCTCAAAGCAGGAAATTATTTTAGAAAGAGTATCAAACCTTGATAATAAATATACAGAAGCAATAAAAAGATTACATTCTAGAATAGATGAGCAACAAAGAATATGTGAAAGAAAAATAACAGAAAATAAAATGAATATTGAAAAAATATTAAACGAACGGAATAGCATCTGCCCCGCACTTGAAAAAGATATTGAATTCTTAAAAAAACAACAAGAAAAACATGCAAAAGTTTTTTGGTGGGCTGGAACATTGATTATAAGCGTAGTAATTGTTGCAATAATTAAAGGACAATTTATTAAGTAAGTAGTAACTTACTTTAAAAAGCTTTTAGAGCTTTTTGAAGTGGTTACTACCACTAAAAAAAATCAAAGGAGTTTAAATGACAAAAGAAGAATTACAAGCATTATTGCAAGAAAGGCTAGTTTGTGTAGCAAAAAGCGTTGCAAATGCTTCAAAACGCTACACAGACGCACAAATTAGCGTAGCAAAAGATGAGCTTAAACAATCTATTGTAGATGAGTTAAGTAAAATTGAAGGGCTTGGTGAAGAACTTGAAAAGATAAAAGCGTATGCTGACTCTTTTGCGAAAGTTTTTGATGTTAATGAAAACGGAGAAATTACTCCTGAGGAAATTCTTTCAAAATTCGCAGTTTTACAATCTAACATTGACGCAGTAGCAAAAGATGTAGCAACAAATGCTGAAAACATTAAAAGCGTTGAAGAAGCGCTTAACAAAGCAATTAACGATGTAGTTGAGAGAGTAAAAGCTCTTGAAATTAGAGTTAGCAAAGTTGAAGACGATGTTGCAGGCGTAAAAGCAGAGCTTACTACTAATTACTTCACAAAAAGTGATATAGAAACACTTGTAAATGTAAATTGTGAAGCAATTGTAAAAGAAGTAGAAGATATTTTTGGATTTAACGCAGAAGAGGGAGACGGGGCAACCCTTTAATCTTCCTCTTTTAAAGATAAAAAATGGCTAAATTATATAGACTTGATGTAATAGTTAGAGGGAACTCTACTATCACACAAGACGATGCTATCAGATGGACAAAAAACTGGGTAAATAGAAGACAAGAGAAAAATAAAGAAGTTGAATATTACGCAGACCTTTACGATAGTAGAAGCAATAGAAGTTGGAAAGTATTCAGTGATGTTGCGACTCAGAATAGGGCAATTGAAAACAGCTATGTTTGTGAAAATGGTGAAATTATAAAAGGCGTAATTTTTACATCACCTTTTTTAATAGGTGAAAGCAATGAAGTAATAGTTGATAGCGAAGATGGGATTAAACATATTGAAGCAGATGTAAAAGATGCAAAGATATTTGCAAATGTTGAAGATAGTTTGGTCGCAGAAGTTAGAATAGAAAATCAGACAGATACAGGCTTTGATATAGCGCTATATGATAGCACTGCTTTCGTAGAAGAAAAACAAAGACTAAATTGCAAAGATAAACCCGTAAGGGTGAATTATCTAATAATAAGGAGTTAAAATGGCTAATTATCCTGCTGATTTAAGCGGAAATAAATTTAGCATCACAAAACCTTCAATCTATCAAACACTTCAAGATTTTATTGCGAATTACAATAAAGAAGTAGATGATGTTCAGAATTACATTAATGATTTGAAGGACAAAATTGACGCATTAACAAGTAATGATGACGATATTGCGGAAAAAATTCAAAAATTAAAAGACATAATTGACAAAGCAGGCACCGAGCTTGATTTAGTCGGAGCAATTGACAAAATCGCAGACATCCTAAACACAATCAACCTAATTGTAAGAAAAAGAGTTACTATAAATAGTGATAGCGGAATTGTTGAGGTTGATATAGCGGAGCTTGGCTTTTCAAGCATTGATGATTATGAAGTTGTTGCAACTCCTGCGGCTATGCTTGCAGATGGAAGTGTAAATCCAGCAGTGCTTGCAGTTGAAAAAGTTAATGAAAAGACATTTAAACTGCATGCTTTTGATAGAAGAAATTTTGTAGAGACAAGTCCTTATTATATAGAGGGAGCTACAAAAGACGATGATGGGAATTATCCAAAAGCATTTGAAGCAAGTATTGCTATTATAGGAAACAAAGAGTTTATAAGTCTAAATATTCCAACCGTAGAAGACGGCGAAACTACAATCGGAGGCTAATCTCCAATGCCTTTTTTATCAGATAGCGGGATGACGATTAAGCAAGTTGTAGATGAGCTTGAAAAACAGATAAAACTTTTACAGGAGCAAATTGTGGCTGTTGAAGAATTAAAAACAAAAATTGAAGAAATAGATGAGAAGCTTCAAACTCTTTTAGATGTAGAACTTGGGAACTGGGAAATTGTAGATAATCACCTCATTTTTAAAGATAAAAACAATAATCAAATTGCAAAATTTGCGCTTTTTGATAAAAAAGGCAGACCTACTGAGAGAAGTATTATGAAAAGGGAGAGAGTTGAGTAATATCGTTACGCTTGGATATGGAGAGGACAATTCAATAATCGTGGAAGACGGCGGCGAGATTACGATAAAAGAAATCAAAGGCGTTAAGCAGATTTTTAACGTTAAGCCTTTTAAAGTTGTATTTAATGCAAATGTAGTAAAAACAAAATTTGACATTAATTTAATAAGACTTAAATTTAAAATAAGGACCTTTAATGATTAAATACCTAGATGAAAGTATTTTTATAGACTTTGAATATATAGATGGCATAATTGAGCCTGAATATAGAGCATTTTATTCTATAAAAGATATAGAAAAAAGAGTTGTTAAAACGGCTGAACTTGATAGAAGTGATGATAATACAACCTTTGAATTAAGAATAAAATCAGGAGAACTTGAAGAATTAAAACCCGGAAACTACAAACTTGAAGTATCGGTTGAAAACGATGAAATAGGATATAAAGATTATATCTATAATGAAGACTTAATTTTAAAAAACTAAACTTAAAATGAAATAAGGAGCAAAAATGATACCTTTATTCGGAATACTTGCAAGTGCAGGTTTGGAATTAATAGAAAGTTTTATAGAGGCAGGAAAAGATAAAGCAGTTGAGCTTATAAAAGAAAAAACAGGGATAGATTTAAACACAAAACAAACACTCACTCCCGCAGATATTGCAAGATTAAAGCAATTTCAAGAGAGGGAGAGAGCATTTTTGGAGTTAATGTTGCAAGATAGAGCAAGTGCAAGAGAAATGCAAAAAGTAGCGCTTAAACAGGAGAGCTGGTTTGCAAAGAATTTTGTTAATTTATTCGCTCTTATGTGGAGCTTAGCGGCAATTGCATATATCTTTATCGTAACAACTATGCAAATACCTCAGCAAAGCGTAAGGTTTGCAGATACAATTTTAGGTTTCCTTTTAGGGACGATAATTGCAGGGATTATAGGTTTCTATTACGGGAGCAGTCTTGGAAGTAAGATTAAGGATGAGGTTTTAACAAAGAAACAATAAATTATGGTATAATTTTTATCCTCTAACCACAAGGGCGGGTAGCTCAGCTGGTTAGAGCAGTCGGCTCATAACTGATTGGTCGTAGGTTCAAGTCCTACCCCGCCCACCAATTACTTCTCTTTTCAATCCCCATTTTTCCTATGTTTAATGTTTTTTTGCTTAAAATTCTAAAATTTCTCTCTATTTTGTCTAAAATCCCTTGACAAATGTAAAAGAATGTTATACAATTACATCAAGAAAAACAAAAAAAATAAAAAAAAGGAGCGAAAATGGAAAAAGCAAAAAATTTTTGGGGAGACGGTACATTAAAAGTATGGAGAAAGAATTCTCCGTACATCAGAGTGCTTTTAAGACAGGCACTCGTTGGTATAATTGAGTATGACTACAATGCAGGTTGTTGTCAAGCTAAAAGAAGCTGGGAAATTAATGGCTTCTTAGTTGCGTGGAGAGGAGGTAAAAAAGTAAAAGAGGCAGGGGTGTGGGCGACTGTATATATAAACCCTTGCTCTTCGTCTTTTGAAGATGAAGAGGACAGAGAGTTTTTAGAGAGGGAGATTGATGATTTTGTTGCTTTAATAAGAGGGAGTGAAGAACCAGTACTACTTCACTCCCATAAAGGGAAAATATTATTTGTGTAGCCTCCCTTTTCTTTTCTACATTAAAGGACTTTTACGAAGTCTTTTAATGTAGAAAAAAAACAAAAAGGAGATGAAATGGAAGTAATTACAATTATTGGGAAAACTTGGAATAGCTTGGAAGTATTAGGGTATTGCGAGGTAAATGAAGAGGAAACAGAATTTGATATAGAAAGAACCATCAACCGCCTTTGGAATGAAGGCGGTGCTTGGTTTGAAAATAGGGACGACCTCCACGACTATTCGTGGAGGTATGGAAGATGGACGGAGGAGGAATTGGTAGAGGAGGCAAAAGCTGATGACGCTGATGATGTTGTTGAAGAAACAGGGGGAAAATTTATCCCCCTAAAAATCACAGACCCAGAAACGGGGGAAGTGATTGTGGAAGAAATAGAGGAATAACAGCTCCCCTCCCCGTCTGTTTACATAACTTGACGTCCTGTCAAGTTATGTAAGCCGATGGGCTAAAAAAATCAAAAAACAAAAAAAGGAGATGAAATGGACATTTTAACAAAAAATTTGTTAAGAAAAATTTTAGATGATTATAAAATAGAAATACCTTTAAAAAAAGAAGAAAAAGAAGAAGTGGTTGTAACAAAGAATTCATTAAGAAAAAGAATTCAAGAGTGTAAAGAAACCCTTAAATATCTTGAAGAGGAATATGAAATGTATGACCCTCTTTACACTTATGAGGAGTGTGAAGAGGTGTTTGGTGCATATACTGATGAATGCAGACATTGTAAAAGGAATATTGATTACAACGATAATCAGAGAGGAATGATTTCAGAAAGTATTAGTCTTGTTGAAAATGAAATAAAGCTCATTCAAGAGCTTTTAAGAAAAAACATCACATCTTTTAGGCTTAAAAAAAATAAAAAATACAAGATTTATGAGCATTGGGACGAGTCTTTAATAGAATATGAATGCAACTTAAATGAAAAAGATATTAAAATTTTACACAACTTATTGAATAAATATTTTGCAAGAAAAGATATTAAATTAGTAAAGAAAGGGGGGAAATTCTTCTTCTTATCAGAGGAAGAAGGACCATGGCCTAACCCCATCTTACTTTACCTCTTTAAGGTAGATGAGGGTTAAAAGCCCTCCTTTCTCTACATTAAAGAGCTTTACGGAGTTTTTTAATGTAAAGAAAAGACAAGAAAAGAGACTCTCTCTATTTTTAGTGCCAACCACTTTAACTTAACCTATCCCCTTGAATTTCCGCTATCTTTTTAAGGCTTTTATTAATTCTATTTTTCCACCCTTGATAAAAAATTATTTTTTGTGGTTTATCAAAAATCTCCTGCAACAATTCGCTCTCCTGTATAAGTGTAAGCCACTTTAAGATAAAGTTTTTATTTAGTTTGTTAAGCTCGCCAAGTGTGCCTTTACCAATAACCCCATCCTCTTTTATGTAATTGTAATCTCCTATCCTTTGTTTTTCTAGGTTAATTGCCTTTTGTAAATGCAAAGCCCCTTTTCCGCCCGTTCCAAGCAAAACGCTTTGCTCCAAAAGTTTTGCTCCAATCTCAAACGGCAAGTTGTCTCCGTTAAACTTATCCCAATAGTTTTTTTTGTAAAACTCTCTTACTAGTTGTTGCAGTGCATAATTCCCCTCCAACTGCTCATTTAGCTCTCTCTTTGCCTCATCAGTTCCGTCGTATCCTATGTAATTTTTCACGCTATCAATTATATACCACCCCTCCCAAGTAGGATGCCACCTCCTGCTTATTCCTTTATATGTCTCTTTACCTTCGTCTAAGGGATTATCAGCATATCCCCCCTCAGCAAGTTCTAAAACTTCAAACGCTAAATCAAAGCTCATTGTGTCTCCTTTTTTAAGAAGTATATCAAATTTAGAAATTTTCTAAAATTTCTCTCTATTTTGTCTAAAATCCCTTGACAAATGTAAAAGAATGTTATACAATTACATCAAGAAAAACAAAAAAAACAAGAAAAACAAGAAAAAGGAGCAAAGATGAATAAACAAGAGCTTATAAAAGAATTCAAAGAAATAGGATATGAAGAGTTCTTCAATAAATTTGAAGACCTCCTTATAGGAGGTGATTGTTTCGGTGAAGGAGATGGCGCTGTTTGCGTTAATATTATAAAAGCCGATGATGGAGTATTATACATTGCAAGTGGGTTTGAATGGGAGGATATTACCGACAACACAAATGAGGTTGAGGAGTGGTTTGAAAACTCAATCAACTGGGACGCAGATGAAGAAGAAATAGAAAAAATAAAAAAAGAGAAAGAAAATTTAATTGAATTTTTAAGTAAATTTTAACCCCCTCTCCCTTTTTTCTTTACATTAAAGAGCTTTTAGAGCTTTTTAATGTAAAGAAAAAATCAAAAAAAAGGAGCAAAAGGAGAGTAAATGACAAATAAAGAATATCATAATTCAAAAGCCCTCGGGGCTTCTTTGTTAAAAGAAGTCCTGAGGAATGCTAAGAAGTTTAAGCAAATTTGGGACGGGGAGTTAAAGATTGAGGGCAAAAGCCTAGATATAGGCTCAGCCCTCCATAAAATTGTATTGGAGCCTGAAAGTTTTAGCGATGAATTTGTAGTTGCCCCGCAAGTAAATAAACGCACAAAAGCGGGGCGTGAAGAGTGGGAAAAATTCCTTGCTGATAATGAGGGGAAAGTTGTATTATCCCCTGATGATATGCAGTTGGTGGAGAGTATGAGGGATAAAATCCTTGCACTCCCAAAATTCAAAGAGTGGTTGAGTGCGGGTGTAGCTGAAAGGTCATTTTTTGGAGAAATTGACGGAGTGGAAGTTAAGTGCAGACCCGACCTTTTAGTTAAGACTAAGGCTGGGTATGTTGTAATAGATTTAAAAACAATGGGGTCAGAAGCGACCCCTGATGATTTTGCAAAAGCCTCTGCAAATCATTTGTATCCGTTGCAAGAGGCGGTTTATCGTGAAGTTTTAAATCAGAACGGCATACAGGTTGCCGACTTTATTTTTGCGGGAGTGTCTAAGCTGGATTATTCGGGGGCTGGATACTTCCGCCATACACCCGAGTGGGTTAATTGGGGTGAAGAGTTGTTGCAAAAAGCCCTCTTCAAATTCAAATGGTGCTTAAAGCACGACACTTGGGAAGAGGGACAATTTGATTTTGTGGAGGGCGGTTTTAAGAAAATTAATGATGTAACATTGCCAAATTGGGCGATGTATATGTATCTTTAAAAAAATAAAAAAATGAGAGCAAGAGAGGCTTATGATGTTATAAAAGAATTATATCTAAAATCAAAAGAGGAGGTGTAAGATGTTGAAAATTAAAATGAATAAATTTTTAAAAGAGTTAGGGGTTAAATTTATAGAAGAGAGAGAAGAGTTTATTATAACTGCTCCTAAAATAGATAATGTGAGAAGTGTTATTGATTATAATAGCTTCCCTGATGTTAAATATGATTATAATACAGGAGAGCTTTATGTTGAAGTAAATAATTTTGATGAGTTTGATGAGGTTTTAATTGAAATTAAAAATTTTGTAGATAATGAAAGACAAAAAATTAAAAAAGTAAACAAAAAATTAGAGGAGGCAAAAGATGAGTAGAAGCAATAATATCTCAAAACTAACCTCAGCTCTCGCCAAAGCTCAGGCAGAGTTGAGAGATGCAAATAAGTCAAAAGAGGGGTATGGATATAAATACGCCCCTCTTGATGAAGTGCTGAAAATCGTGAGAGGAGTGCTTGCTAAGCACGGAATAAGCTTCATCCAAACATCAAATTTTTTCAAAGAGGGTGTTTTAGAGGTCACTACCACTCTCTTTTATGAGGATGAATTTATAGAAAGCAAAGTTGCCGCCCCCTACAACCAGCTCAGGGGGATGAATGATTATCAAAGCATAGGGAGTGGATTAACTTATTTAAGGCGTTACGGCCTCTCGCTCGCAGTAGGTATTGCGAGCGATGAGGACAATGACGCTCACGGACAGAAAAGTATTGCAAAAAAAGAAAAAGAAGAGATATTATCTCTTCTCCAAGCCACAAAATCGGATGTTAAGAAGTTTTTAAAGTGGCTTGGAGTTGGGAGCGTAGATGAGTTAAACGAAGAAGCCTATTATAAAGCAAAAGATGTCTTACTAAAAAAATTAGAAAAAATCAAAAAAGAGGAGGAGCTACTAAACAGTTCCCCTCAAAAAACAGAGGAGGTGGGGGAATGACTGAGGGATTAAGAGACATCAAGGAAATGTGCTATATCACATCTCCCCTCAACCTTGACAAAAAAAGGTTTGAGGTTGAGGTGGAGATTGATGATAAATGGCTTGAAGATGAATTATGGGAGTTGTTTTTGAGTGGATACAAAGCAGATGAGGTTGAGAAAATAGAATATAATTTAGGATTTAACAATCCGTTAATAATATCCCCACCAAAAGAGCTTATAGACAGGGTGTGGGGTAGATTTTTAAGAGAAATAAAACTAGCGGGCAATAAAAGCCCGCTGACTTTAAAATATTGGCTTAGAGCAGAAGAAGCAAAAAGAAAACAAAGGAGGGCAAAATGCAGTTAAAAGATTATCTTAAACAAAAAGGGGTCACGCAAGCAAGCGTGGCTCGCTACTTAGGAATTAAAAGACAAACTTTAAATTATTATCTTAAAACAAACAAGCTCCCCACGCAGTATTTAAAACCGCTGGCGGAGTTTTTAGGAATTAAGGTAGAGGAGCTTTTGGAGCTTTTAAAATAGCTCCCTACCTGTAAGGTCTCTACGGAGGCTTTATAGGTGGAGAGCGGTTTGGAGATGGGGTGAAAAATAATTAAATTAAGGAGAAAAAATGGAAACAATTAAAAAAATTTATTTAGAGGCTTTTAAAAAAGTGGCGGATAAAGAAGCTACTTTGGATTTTTTCAAAGGCGGCTTCGTGAATGATTATTTTACAAGCCACGATTATAATAGCGACTTCGCAGGTGAAGAAAAATTACAAAATAATTATAAATTATTCTCTTGCATTGTATTGAAAAACGATGAAGAGGCAATTAATTTGTTTTACGCTTCCTTCATTGATCCTTTTGTAAAAAGAAATCATAGTATATTTGAAATAGGATATTACTTCTACCAAAATAAATTCCTACCTAAATCAATAATTGAAAAAATCAATTCTCTCCTCTTACAAAAATTAAGAGGAGAGTTTGAAAGATTTCAAATTGAGGTTGTAAAAGATATTCTAGAAAATAAAGGGTATTTAAATTATGTAGTAGTAAAAGAAAAGATTAGGCTTAAAGAAGAGAGAAGAAAGCTTTTTGAAAAAAATATTCATTTTAAAGAGCTTGATTATCAAAATTATAGCAGGGATATAACCGCCCCTATTTTCAGGGGCGAAAAGTGCCTTTATGTATTAGGCGATTATAACGCTGTACTAATAAATCATAAAATCACAAAATTAAAAATAATCTATGCTCTATCTAGTAGAGCAGGGTTCTTTAAGAAAAATGGCGAGTTATATTATTATGCAGGACATTCTCAAGAAGAAAAAATAGGGGAGTGTCTCTATTACGATGTAAATCGTAATGGAGACGCTATAATCCTCTACAAAAAGGAGGGGTAAAATGGTTAAAGAAACTTCCATCCTTGCATACGCTGAAAACATTGCAAGCGGCAGAAACTCTTCGCAACGCTTGCAAATATTAGAATTCATAAAGGCTAACCAGCCTTGCAGTAGAGGGGATATTATGCGTGGGCTGGGATTGCCTATTAACTCAGTTAGCGGGAGGGTGAATGAACTTTTGAAAATGGGGTTTATAGAGATTGCTTTTAAAGCCCTAGACAAAGTAACGGGACGCAAAGTAGAGTTTTTGCAAATAAAAGAAAATCTATAACCCTCCTCTTTTTGCCTCTTATTGTTTACAAAAAGTAACAGACACTTTTTAAGCATAAAAGAAAAAACAAGAAAAAGGAGAATTCTAAAAAGGAGAAAAAGGGAACAATAAAATTATAATAAATTTCCCTTTAAAAAGCAAGTTTTTTTGATAAAATTATATAAAAAAGGATAGATATGAGAGAATGGAGATTTCTAACATTAAGGCTAAGAACAGAAACATATGAAAAATTCAAAGAGCTCATAGACAAAGAAGATAAGTCTATGAGCAAAGTAATTAGAAAGTGGATTGAAGAATATATTAAGGAAAAAGAGGAGGAGCAGAAATGAAATATACATATCTTATAAACGCAAGGGCTATTGTAGATTTTAACAATAGCCTTAATAGTAAAGAAAAAATAACAATAAAAGATGCAATGGTTGCAGAATATTTAAGAGACTTTATAGCGAGTGGCAAGATGAAAAAAATAGAAACAGAAAGGGGGACGTTTTATTGGATAAGCTATAAAAAAATAATAGAGGATAACCCCTTATTAGAATTAAAATCAAAGGGAAGTATATCAAAAATAATAAAGAAATTAGTGAATTTTGGATTATTGGATAAGTGGATAGACAAAGAAGATGGCAACAAGCTTTACTTTAAATTTACGGAGCTATATCATAAAAGTTTCGTAGAATTTACACCTATTCAAAATAATGAACGGGGGTATTCAACACAGGAAACACCCTATTCAACACAGGAAACGAATTATATTAATAAAGATTATATTAATAAAAATAATATTAATAAGCGTAAATATCAAAATGCGATAATATCAGAAACTGATATTAACGGAAATAAATACGATGCTTTAAATAATAAAGATAACAATAAAAAAGAATTAAATAAAAAAATAAATAATAAAAAAGAAAATATCAATAATTCAAAAATTGCAAAAAACATTTCTAAGGGAGAAGAAGAAAGTAAACAAACAAAAGAAACTTCTAAGGCAAAAGAAAATCTACAAAACCTCATTTTTTTTATTAAGTCTTTCTTAAAAGAAAAGAATATTATCCTCTCTCCAAAACAAAATTTCTCCTTAGAGAATGTTATCATTTCTCTTAGCAAGTCTTATCCCTTAGAAGAAATAAAAGAAGTTTTAGAATTTGCAAAGGAACATAGCTTTTATTATAAGTTTTTAGCAAATCCAAAAGCGTTAGAGAATAACTTTAACTCTATAAGATTAGAATATTTACAACAAAAAGAAAAAGAGGAAGAGAACACTTTCTTTTTCGGATTAGGAGGTTAAGATGTTTAAGAGTTTAAATTACCTTAGGAGAGCTATTTTAAGCACTCTCATTTATCATTTTGATTTTGAGGGTGCTGAGGTAGCTGATAAGAAAATAAATCTATTAGAGGAGCTTTTAGAGGGCAAGAAACACCTATTCACAAAGCAACAAACAGAAATTATAAGAGAAGCCCTTAAAGAGATAAAAGAAGCAAGGGGGGAGGGATGTTATGATTGCTGGATTTTAAGCGATTTGTTTATACAAGAGGCAAAGGGGAGCTTTTATGAAGAGGAGCTTTTAGAAATCTTGGCAACCACCCCCCTTGATAGCTTAGAGAGTGTGGAGTATTATCTTAGGAAGTTAGAGCAAAAAGTTGCGTTACAAAAAATTACATTAATTTAAGGAGAAGACTATGTTAGAGCAAAAAGTTAAAACGTTAAAAGAAAAATTAAAAAGAGTGGAGAGTGAAATTGAAAAACTCTCCTTGGAGATAGATTTATACAGGTTGTTATTAGAAAAAGCACAAGCAGAGGAGAATGTAGAAGAGATTTTAAAGTATAAGAAATTATACTTAAAAGCCCAGCTTGATTATATAGAGAAAGTAGAGGCTGGGGATAGTGTTAAATTCCTTACCCTTAAAAACTTCCTCAAAAAAGAGATAAAAGAAGCCGAGAGAGTGCAAAGCGGCATTATGGCAATAGATAAGCACATGGGAGGCATTCCCGTTGGAGTAATGATACAATTTGCAGCGGCAAGTTATGCAGGTAAAACTACTACAATGATGAGGATAGCTTTAAATATTGCAAGAAAAGAAAAAGTAGCTCACTTTAATTATGAAATGAGTGAGCTTATATTGCATAGGCTTTACTCTAAAATGGCTATTAATGTAACAGAGCAGCAATTAAACAACCTCATTATCCCTGAGGATATAAGTGCGGATTTAGAAGACTTAGTTAGAACTATAAAAATCCTTGCTTACAAAGAAGGGGTTAGGTTTTTTATTATAGATAGTAGAATGAAGATAACCGCTCCTGCTGCAAACAATAAAGAACTTGCAAGTAAAATCTCTAAAACTCTATCCGAGCTAGTGATTAAGTTAGGGGTAACTATTATTCTTATTAACCAGCTTAGTGAGGAAGCTATTAAAGAAAACAGGATTATATTAAAGGAAAGCGGGGACCAGAAATATGATGCTGACATCGTATTAGGCTTAGGCTTCGTGTATGAAGCAGATGAGAAAGGCAAGCCAAAAAGAGATGAAATGGGTAGGCTTATTCCCCGCAAAGATGTAAGGCTCCTAGTATGTGATAAAGATAGACTTGGGGAGCCTTGGATAGATAAAATCTACCTAGATGAAATCTTTCCTCCACAAGCGCAACAAACAGAAGCGGAGGTGGTTTTGGAAAATTTTGAGGAAAGTCTCCCTTTTTAAGGATACTTTAAGAGTAATTTTATATAATCTTACTATAAATAAAAGAAGGATAGGAGAAAATATGGAGATTAAAAAACTTGGAGAAATAAAAGTGGTGGAGATAAGAGGTGTTGGAGAAAACATCTCTGATGAAACTAAAAGGATTTTTCTTAGCAGAAGTGGATTAAGAATAATTGAAGAATATGAAAAGGCGCAAGAAAAAGATCCCGAAAATGCGCCGAGTTGGGATGAAACTATTAACAAACTTGAACTTTATTATAACAAAAGAAATTTACCCATCTTAACTGCTAAAAAAGATAAAACAAAAATAACAATAAACAAAGAAGTGAGAAGTTCGTACAGAGGGACTTCTCACATTGAAGAGACTTCCGAGGGGGTGAAAATTGTTTCGGCAACAGGTGCTGGAAGACTTGGAGAACATACAGAACTGGTTGCCACCATTCCAGAAGGTGGTTATGTTATTGTTTATAGTGGTGGAAGATACCACAAGGGCTGGACCTGCTTTAAGAATGTAGCAGGAGAGCTTAAAGAGTATGAATTTTATAACAAAGGGAAATATGTAGATAAGCCCGATTACGAAGAAGCGAAAATGGCTTTCGGGCTTATTGATTGTGATTGTGAGGATTAAAATGTTCAATAAAGTAATCTTAATAGGCAACCTTACCCGTGATGTAGAGTTAAGATATACTCCAAGCGGAGTAGCTGCTGGGAATTTTCCCCTTGCAGTAAATAGAGTTTATAAAGATAATGTAACTGGTGAGAATAAGCAAGAAGTTTTGTTTATTGATGTAAAAGTCTTTGGTAGAAGTGCTGAGGTTGCACACCAGTATTTAAACAAAGGTAGAAGAGTTTTAGTTGAGGGAAGGCTTGTTTTAGACCAGTGGGTGGATAGTTTTGGTCAAAAAAGAAGTAAACACTCAGTTATTGCTGAGAGGGTGCAATTTATGGATAGTAAAAGTGAAGCTCAAAACCAGCAAAAACCACAACAAAACAATCAAAATCAAGCTCCATCAAATGATACTGATGAAGATAAAATACCATTTTAAAGGATAGACAATGGTTTTATTTAAAAAGGACGGGTACAAAATAATACCAGCTGGTTATAAGGAGTATTTGGTAATATGGGAAGAGAGTGTGCTTAGATGTAAAATAAAGCCTACTTTTCGGGCGGCTTTAAATTTCATTAAAGGGAGGCGAAAATGGAAAAGATAGTCCTCCCAAAATTCCTGAATAATCCTTATTTAAAATTTGAAGAGTTTGTTATTTTACAAAAAGTAACAGGCGCTAAAATTATACAAGAAGTTAAGGAGATATTAATCAAGCATGGCATCTATATTACTGAAAATAAAGTATACGAAGAAATCGGGGAGGTGCCAAAATGGATAGATAGGTTTTATCTTAATGGAAGAAGATTTTTTAGAAAAACGCAAGTAGAGGAGTATGTAGAAAAATTAGCCTTGCGACCTATTATAAAGCAAAAGATGTTAAGAGAAATTAAGACAAAATTAAAAGAAAGGGGTATTTATGTATAAGTATCAGCTAAAAGAAAAAGCCCTACTTTTAGGGGCGTATAGCTTTTTATTAGAAGCAAAAAAGTATATGCAAGAAGTGTCGCTCAAAGAAAAGACGGCACTTGATATGGAGTTTGAGAGGCTTTTTAAAAAGCTTAGCAATATAAAAGAGAGTATAACAACTAAAAAAGTGGAAAAATTCTTTTTTAAAAGAATTCCGCAGGATAAAGCTATAAAAGGGGTGGATATTGTTACAATTGCATTAACGCTTATGTATCTGCATAAGCATTTTGTAGAGAAAAAGGATTTTACCTTTACGGAAAGTGTAGAGGAAATTTTGGAAGCTTTAAGAGAGCAGAGTCAAGATGATAAAGAAATGTTTAACAATTCCCTTTTGTTTGCGGTAGATTTATTTAAAAGTATCTACCCAGACAAAGCAGGACTTCTAGAATTTAGGAAAATCTTAGGCAAAGAGCCGTTTAATTTATTAATTAACAATTAAGTAAAGGAGCGAAAATGATATTTACAGAATTTAGAGGAAAAGTAATCACTTGGGCGAAAGAGAGGAGAATAATTCCAAACTCCTCTCTTGAAGCTCAAAACCTTAAACTTGCGGAAGAGTTTGGGGAACTTGCTGATGGGCTTAGAAAAGGGAATATGGAAAAAATTAAAGATAGCGTAGGGGATGTTGCAGTTGTTGTTACGATTATGGCTGGATTAATGGGAGCAGAGATAGACAATCTACCAGATACACAAAGCAGTTATTATGCCAATAAAGAAAACTTGCAATACTCTTTTATGTGGTTGCAAGCGGATATAGGAGAGATTGCTAAATATATAATAAGAGATAAAAACGAAAACTTATTTTATTCCCTTGCAAATGTAATAAGTGATTTGCAAGCTTTTTGCAAATGGCAGGGAATAGAATTTATGGATTGTTGCGAGCTTGCTTGGGATGAGATAAAAGATAGAAAAGGCTATCTTAACGAGCAGGGAATTTTCATTAAGGAGGAAGACTATGCAAACTAAACAGCAGGTAAGACTTTTGCATATAAGCCCATTGTGGCTTATTGCAAATGGTATTAGATACAGCCACGCAACTTGGGATAAAAGTGATAGCGTGGCGATTGATAATATTAATAAAGAGATTGGAGAAAAGGATTTTGAGCTTATTAAGAGAGTAGGTTTTAATTTAAAGCATGAAAGCGTGCTTGAAATGAGCCAAATTGTGTTTGATGTTAGAATGAGCCAAAAAGCTTTGTTAGAAGAGAGCAGGCACAGAATAGGAGTTTCACAGGTTGTAACCTCATCTAGATATGCACTCAAAAAAATTGAAATTGAGATGGAGCTAACCGGGGATGAGGAAATTGATAAAGATTTAGAACTTATTAAACAAATTGTAATCAAGCGGCTAAAACAGGGCAAATCGCTTGATAAAGTATCTAAACTCTTACCGCAAGCTTTTATCTACACCCTCCAAATTCAATTTAATCTTAGAAGTTTATTACACTTTTTAAGATTAAGATTAGACAAAGCGGCGCATAGAGATATAAGGATAATAGCTTTAAAAATGGTAGAGGCTTTACCTGGGGAATGGGTAGAGCTTATTTTGGAGGATAAAGAGGTAGAGAGGAAATTAAGAGAAACGGAGAAGTGGTTTTATGAAGGGTAGTATGTATTATTACGGGATAGATGCAAAAAGCTTTAAAGATTTAAAATACACAGACGCCCTAAAAGTAAAAATTAAAGCAGGGAGAGAGCTTTTAAATAAGCTTAGCACGGAGCTTTACTTAAAGCGTGCAACGGATAAAGAGAAGTGGAGCGAGACTGCTAAGCGACTTAATGATGTTGTTAAGGCAATAAAATTTAATGAGAAACTTTTAAAGGAGTGTGAATGAGGAGGCAAGAGATAGGTAGAATGAATGAGGAAAGGGTGTTTAATTTCCTTAGGCAAAAGAAGAAGTGGTGCATATCATTAAAAGAAATAGCTGAGGAAATAGGTATTAATCATAATTCTCTTAGAGGGGTTTTAGAGAGACTAAGAGATAAAAAATATATCAATTTCGGGACGAATATTCATTGTTGTGGGAACTTGAAAAAAACATGCATAAAAGTTATACGAAAGAAATACAATGGCTAACTATCTAAAAGCCCCCTTAATTCCCCCAAGTGTAAATTCTTATTGGCGAAGTGCATACAAGGGAGGGCGGATAATACACTATATAAGCAAAGCCGGGAGAGAATTTAAAAATGCGCTTGCTTTACTTGCAAAGGTTAATAAGTTTAAAGTCTTGGAGGGGGATGTTGTTTTGGAATATACCCTTTATTGCAAAAAGCAGGGGAGAAAAGATTTGGATAATACCCTTAAAGCAATACAGGACGCTTTGGAGGGGATAGCATACAAAAACGATAAACAGATTGTGGAAATAAGAGCTAAGAAAGTTAGAAACGCTGGCTGGGATGGGATAGAGATAAGAGTTTCTTCCCTTTAATCTTCTTTTAAGGTTATAGAATTTGGGATAGAAGAGTTTTTCACAATCAAAAAAAGACTTGAAAAAGTTAAAAATACATTAGAGTATAATATGCTTGTATATGCAGTTAGACCAAAATAAAAAGGATAAAAATGAC
>Ga0256838_1000224_pt1 | contig 39795 bp, 42 predicted proteins | sample 4571419metaG_FD_185978 | JGI IMG/M metagenome (GOLD analysis project Ga0256838, IMG submission 185978) | Hydrothermal vent microbial communities from Guaymas Basin, Mexico - 4571-419 | ecosystem: Environmental > Aquatic > Marine > Hydrothermal vents | place: Mexico: Guaymas Basin | collected... | reverse complement strand
ACATCGGCACCAAGACGGCGGGAGATACGGGCAACATCCATCGCCACATCTCCACCACCAATAACCAGTACTTTTTTACCAACCTCTACCTTCTCACCGTTGTGGAACTTGGTAATAAAGTCTACACCTACCTGTACATAGGGCAAATCTTCACCGGGAATGTTCATCTTTCTTGATTTCCATGCACCGGTGGCTATTACAACGCTGTCAAACTGGGAGCGAATTTCATCAAATGATATGTCTTTTCCTACCTCAACACCGGTCTTTACATGTATGCCATAAAGGAGAGAGGTGGCTATATCTTTGTCAAGCACCTCACGGGGTAGCCTATATTCAGGAATGCCATAACGAAGCATACCACCAAGTTTGGGCATCTTCTCAAATATTGTTACCTCATAGCCTTTTAGTCTAAGATAATAAGCAGCAGACAAACCACCAGGACCTCCACCTATGACCGCAACCTTCTTACCATTAAAGGGAGGAATTTGAGGCATCCATGGACCATCTTCAAGGTCTCTATCTGCTGCAAACTTCTTTGCCTGTCTAATAGAAACGGCACCTTCAAGTTCCCCTCTGTGACATTTCTGCTCACAAAAAGCGGGACACACCCTACCAAGAACAGCAGGCAATATATAAGACTTTTTCATTACGGCAACGGCCTCATGGTATTTACCTTCTTTTATAAGCCTAAGGTATGTAGGAATATCGGAGTGGGCGGGACATGCATCAATACACGGACCTATACAATCACCACAGTGATGGGTCATATTCATTTCCATAATCTGACGGCGATACTCTAAGATATCAGGGGTATCTATGAAAACCTCCATACCCTCTTGAACTTCAGTGGTACAAGCAGTAACAATCATAGACTGTGGTCCTGTGCCATTTTTATTCAGCCATCTATCACCAATCTTAACTTTTACACCACACATGCGACACACACCAACAGGAGAAAGCCCTTTTTCATGGCACAGATGTGGAATATAAAACCCATTCTCAATGGCAGTGTCAAGAACATTGGCACCTTTTTTGGCCTTTACAGGTATTCCATTAATCTTTATATTTACATACTCCACCGCACTCACTCCTTTCCAAAGGCATCAATCTTAATAATGGCATCAAATGGGCATACAGCCATACATGTGCCACATTTCACACAGGCTTCAGGGTCAATAACATGCAATTTACCCGGCTCACCAGAAATAGCACCAACAGGACAGTTTTTGGCACAAATGGTACATCCCTTACATGCCTCAGGCACAATGTAATATTCAATCAGTGGCAAGCACGCCTTTGCAGGACACTTTTTTTCTTCAATGTGGGCTATATACTCATCTTTAAAGTATCTCAGCGTAGAAAGAACTGGTCCCGGAGCCGTCTGTCCCAGACCACACAGTGAGGTATTTTTTACCGTCACAGCCATCTTTTCCAATTTTTCCAGATCCTCCATAGTTCCTTTGCCCTGTGTGATACGGTCAAGAATATCATACATCTCTACAAGTCCATCTCGGCATGGTGTACACTGGCCACAAGACTCATTCTTTGTAAATTCAATGAAAAACTTTGCAACATCAACCATACAAGAAGTCTCATCAAGGGCAATAACACCACCAGAACCCATAATAGCACCAAGAGAACCGAGACTCTCATAATCTATGGGAGCATCAAAGTGCTCTGTGGGCACACAACCACCAGAAGGACCACCAAGCTGAACGGCCTTCAATGTATGGCCTTCCGGTGCACCTCTACCTATATCTTCAAGTAACACTTTTATTGGCGTACCAAGTGATACTTCGGCAAGACCACTGACATTTAGCGAACCGGCAAGGGCAAACACTTTGGTACCGGGACTTCTATCCGTACCAAACTGTCTAAACCAATCCGCCCCTTTTTCCATTATGAGGGCAACATTCATGAGGGTTTCAACATTGTTAATAATTGTAGGCTTACCAAAAAGCCCTTTCTGGGCTGGGAATGGTGGTCTTGGTCTTGGTCTTCCTGCTTTACCTTCAATAGAGGCGATAAGGGCCGTCTCCTCACCGCACACAAAGGCACCGGCACCTTTAAATACCTCTATATCAAAGGAAAAATCTGTACCTAAGATATTCTCTCCCAAAAGACCTTTCTCTTTGGCAACTTTGATGGCATGTTCAAGAAGATGTGCTGCAAGGGGATACTCTGCCCTTGTGTATATATACCCCTTAGAAGCACCTATGGCATATCCAGCAATGGTCAAACCTTCTATAAGAGCAAATGGGGCTCCTTCCATCTCTGCCCTATTCATATATGCACCGGGGTCTCCCTCATCACCATTGGCAATAACATATTTGGGCTCACCTTGTGCCTGTCTGGCAAATTTCCACTTCAGCCCTGTAGGAAATCCTGCACCACCACGCCCCCTTAGTCCACTATCATAAACTTCCTGTATCACATCATCGGGAGACATCTTCAGGGCACGGGCAAGTCCGAAATAGCCTCCAGTGGCTATATACTCTTCAACACTTGTTGGGTCTATAAGACCTACTCTTTCCAGCACAACACTTTCCTGATATTTGAAAAATGGAATTTCCCACATGTGGTGAATAATCTCTCCCGTTAGAGGGTCTTTATAATGATGTCCTTCTACATATGGATTTTCGCTGAGAGCGGCATCTATTATCTGCTTGGCTGTTTCCTCATCTTTTACTTTAGTGTACAAAACACCACCGGGATACATGGCCACAAGGGGACCTTCAGAACACATACGCATACAACCAACATTAACAACTTCTATCTTATCCTCAAGCCCCTCTTTTTCTATTATCTCTTTAAAAAGCTGATATGTAGGTTTTTCACCACCAATACTAAGACATGATGTACCACCACATGTCAGAATATATTTCTTACCCGGCTCCAGTGTTCTCTTTTTCCTTATCTCTATGCGTTCTCTATACTCGCCTCTTATCTTTTCTAAAGTCTCAAATGTATACCTCACCGCTTACACCCCCACACCCTGAGACTGTATCTGCTCTTTAATCTTCTTCACAACCTCACGAGCCTTCTGAGGTGTGAGATATCCAAATATTTCTTCCTTACCATTCCTCACAACAACCATGTTGGGTCCGGTACTACAACAACCGATACAACCTACAGATTCCAGAGTAAACTTACCATCGGGGGTTGTTCCCTCCCCCTGAAGTCCCAACTCATCCATAAGTTCGTTCATAATAATGCCACTTCCCATAACATGACATGCCGTTCCACGGCACACCCTAATGATGACATCACCCTTTGGCTCAAGTGAGAAGAAGTGATAAAAAGTAGCTGTACTGTATACAACAGCAGGTGAAATTTTTAAAGCCTCTGCAAGATACTCCATGGCCTCACGGGGCAGATAGCCGTAAGTCTCCTGAATCTCCTCTAGAACAGGTAAAATAACTTCTGTAGTTTTACCTTTTCTCTCTATATGCTTCTTTACTATTTCCTCATAAGTTAACTTGTCTGGCAAGATACTCACCTCCTAAGGTTCTTGTCTACGACTATGGTAGCAAAAGTTCAAAATGTAGGAAACACCTTAATTTAATTCATATACCTTAACTTTAGAAGTCAATATTTTGTGCTACAATATATCTGCATCTTGCGTGTAGCTCTTGTTCGTGGTAAAATAGCCTTTGACTTGTATAGACATCAGGAGGTGGATAAGATGGCAGCCAGATGCGATATATGTGGAAAAGGCACTATCACAGGCCATAATGTGTCTCACTCCAATAGGAGAACAAAGAGAGTTTTTAAGGCAAACCTGAGAAAGGTCAGAATCATTGAGAATGGTAAGAAGAAGACCATTAAGGTCTGTATGAAGTGCTACAAGAGACTGCTTAAAGAGGGCAAAGTTGTATTTGCCTAATGTATCTCATTTCTTTCTTTAAGTTCCGCCGGCGGAAGAAAATAAGGGGCACCCGATGGTGCCCCTTTACTTTTAGTACTCAATGCCTTCTCGTGCTGGCACACCGGCATGAAAATAATGCTTAACCTCACACATCTCTGTCACAAGGTCGGCCATTTCTTTTACCTCATCCGGAGCATATCTACCTGTTAAAATAAGCTCTGTATCTTCGGGTTTAGCCTTTATAAGGCTCTTGACATCGTCTATACTTAGCAAACCAAACTTCACGGCAACATTGATTTCATCTACTACAACAATATCAAAGTGCTCTTTTTCCATCATATCCAAGACAAACTGCAACCCCTTCTTGGCCTCCTCTATGCTCTTTTCATCGGGATTATTAGGATCTACAAAGTAGTCTGTGCCAAATTTCTTGTGCACTATAGGAAAACCTGCCTTCTGAAGTGCATCAAATGTCTTCTCCTCTCCATATGTATAGGCAGGTCCTTTCATAAGGCTAACAAACAGAACTTTCTTGCCATGTCCTAATGCCCTTGTGGTAAGACCTATGGCAGCAGTCGTTTTTCCCTTACCGTTGCCCGTATATACCTGCACCTTTCCTGTAATTTTCTTTTCACCCATGCACAGATCCCCCCTTAGATATAAAATAGTAAGGTTATTATATAGCCGAATACATAATGGGAGGGATTTGATATGCATCTGACAATATGGCAAGCAATTATACTGGGTATTGTTCAAGGTATAGGCGAATTTCTACCCATCTCTTCCTCAGCACATCTTATCATTATCAGAGACCTACTGGGTATTCCAGATCCTGGTCTTGCATATGATGTATTTTTACACGGTGCTACACTGCTGGCTACGCTGGTAGTATTAGGATATGCCCTATATGTAGACATAAAAAAACATCCCAAGATATTGTGGCTCATTCTCATAGGTATTATCCCAGCCGGCATAATTGGTGTAGCATTTAAAGATACCATAGAAAATCTTATTAGGGGAAACCTTCTTATTATCGCTCTGTCACTAATCATATGGTCTATTCTCATGCTCATAGCCGATGAAAGATGGCAAAATAAAAAGATGGAAGAACTTTCCCCATTGGGGGCATTTGTTGTGGGTATCTTCCAAGCATTTGCCCTTATACCCGGTACATCCCGTTCAGGCTCTACCATTGTTGGTGCCTCTCTGTTAGGGCTATCCCGTGATGAGGCCTTTCGCTTTTCGTTTTATCTATCCATCCCTACAGTAGGTGGGGCATTTTTACTTGCCCTAAAAGATTTAGCATCCTCCGGTGAGGCTATTACATCGGCATTCTGGATCGGGGCCAGTGTGTCATTTGTTGTAGGAGTTATCTCACTCATACTACTAAGAAATATCATTAAAAAGTTCGGCCTAAGGCCATTTGCCATATACAGGAGCGCCTTGGGTATTTTCCTTATCGTTTACTACTTTGTAAAAATGCACTAAAAAAGAAAGGGGCCATAAGGCCCCTTTATCTATATTGTCTGTAAGAACTCTCTTATGCCATCTATATACTGGTAGCCTGTCATATCAAGTGAAATAGGTGTAATAGAAACATACCCATGTTTTACAGCCCATATGTCGGTATCCTCTGCATCTTCATATACAGGTCTACCATCAAGCCAGTAATACACCCTCCCCCTGGGATCAACCCTCTTGACAACCCAGTCTTCAAAAGCCTTACTTCCCATACGAGCCAGTTTATAACCTTTTATATCGTCAATGGAAGAAGCTGGAACATTTATATTTAGCACAAATTCTGTAGATAGGATATCTTTCATTCCTTTGTCAAGCAAGTTTATGAGAATTTTGGCCGCCGTATCAACAAACTGCCCTTCCCATGAATCAACAGATATAGCTATAGATGGCACACCGTGAAGTATACCCTCTATAGCAGCCGCTACAGTTCCAGAGTAGATAATATCGTGCCCCACATTGGCACCATGATTAATACCTGAGATCAGTATATCGGCATCTTTAACAATGTCCCCAAGTCCTATCAGTACACAATCTGATGGAGAACCATTGACAACAGCATATCCTTTGCAACCGCAGGGCATTTTTACCTCCCTTAGAGGTAAAATCATATCCAAAGTAATAGCATGACTTGATGCACTTTTGGGTCTGTCAGGAGCCACAACTACAACATCATAGCCTTTATCTATTAATGACTGCGTTAAGGTATTAATACCTTCTGCCCATATACCATCGTCGTTTGTCACCATTATCTTCATATACATCGCCTCCTACTTGGCCATTATACACGAAAGACATTGTCTTTATAAACAATAACAGTAAAATAGTCATATCAAACTACTTAAAGTAGTAGACGAAATCGGATAATATTTGTATAATGATATTAAGCAGGGAGTTTATAACATTTCTGGTTAAAGGAGTATAAATAAAAGGAGGGAGTAAAAATGAGTGCAAAGACAAAGATTCTACTTGTAGAAGATGATGACGCTATCTTGGAGCAGCTAAGAAGGGTACTTACCGATGAAGGTTATGAAGTGGTATCTGCCATGAATGGTAATGAGGCCATTGAGAAATTTAAGGCAGATAGACCTGACTTGATACTTCTTGATCTCTATCTTCCACTGAAGGATGGTATGGATGTTCTCCGTGAGATTAGAAGAGAATCTGATGTACCTATCATTATCATCACAGCAAGAGATGCCGACATTGACAAGGTGAAGGGACTGGAGATTGGTGCTGATGACTATATCACCAAGCCATTTTCTCTTATTGAGCTACTTGCCCGTATGAAGGCAGTGCTGAGAAGAGCACATCATGGTTATCGCTTCAACATGTCAAATATCAGCCAGCTTAGGGCACCAGGTCTTATTCTTGACCTTAAGACACATCAGGTTATCGTGGAAAGAGATGGTAGAGAAGAGGTTAGACATCTGCCACGCAAGCAGTTTGAGCTTCTTAAGATTCTCATGCTCAAGGCCCCCGAGGTACTTGAAAGAGAGTGGCTGCTTAAAGAGATTTGGGGCAACTTCATGAGCAATGCCCGTACACTTGATGTACACATTCACTGGCTAAGAAACAAGATTGAAGAAGACCCCAATAATCCAGAGTATATCCTCACTGTTAGAAAAGTCGGTTATCGCTTCGGAAAACCTGTTGAGAAGATTAGATAACAGCTATGCCATGGTGGAAAAAGGCGGGAGATAACATCTCCCGCCCATTTTCAGCAAATGAAGAGGCTCGCTCGGAGATAAGACAAGTATTAGGAGAGACATCTATTATTGATGTTGTTGAACATTTACCATTTGGTGTGTTTCTTTTAGATGAAGAACTCAATATTGTATACAAAAACCCCAAATTTACAGAAATCTTAGAAGAAGATTTTCCCGTTCCCGCTCCACTCCACGACATCATTCCTGACTATGAAGTGCTGAAAACAGCAGAGAAGATTCTTAGCAAAGAAAAATTTGCCACAGCCAGTGTTTCCCTTATAAAAAAGGAACTTTTGGGAGTAAAAAAGGCCCAGATATTCCTCCTTAGAGTTGACCATGGTATTGTGGGACATGTTAGCAATGCAGCCGAAGCAGCAAAGAGTGAAGAGGTAGAAGTATTTCAGCGTATCATTCATGAGCTGCGTACTCCTCTTACTGCTATGAGTCTCATAGTTGAACATCTTGAGGACTACGCAGAAACGCCCGATATGCTTGACACAATCCAGAAGCTGAAGTGGGAAATAGACAGGCTATATCATCTTGTAGAAGACTTTATATCACTTATTAGACTTGATAGGGGCATATCCCCTATGAAAACAGGTAAAGTAGATATTGCCCAGCTCATCAAAGACAGCCTCTGGCAATATGGCTTTATCGTTAGAGATAAAAACATTCAGATTGTATACGACCTCAAAGAACCGATACCACCTGTACTGGGAAGTAAGAGTTTACTGAAAAGTCTTATACTAAACCTCATAGACAATAGTGTGAAGTATTCACCAGAAGGTGAGAAAATTATTGTAAGGGCTTATACTGACGATAGTGGGTATGTCGTACTTGAGGTTGAAAATCACGGTGAAAACATGTCTGAGGACATGAAAAAGCAAATATTTGATAAGTATGTCACCCGTGGCAAAGGCAAAGAAAAAGGCGGTTTGGGTCTTGGCATGATGATTGTAAAAGAAGTTGTCAGATGGCACAATGGCAAAATAGATATATTACAGGCTCAACCTCAAGGTGTCATTTTCCAGATTAAACTACCACCTGCGGAGGAGAAGCGGTGAAGTGGAAAAATCCACTTGAAAGACATGTCATTATGAACATATCACTTCTCCAAAAACAACTTGATAAGACTATTGTATTTCTTGATATGAGTGGACAAGATGAAAATGTTATGGAAATAGATCATATAGAAGATCTTATAGATGATGAACTGGCAGACATATACAAGCTTAGCATCAAACACCTTGCCCTTACATGTAACGAAACAGAAATATTGGCTATTTTGACATTGTTGGAATTAGCATTAAAAATTGAAGAGAGCAGTGACCTGATACTATCTAATATCCGTATGCTCAGGGAACTACCCAGTATACCAGGATACACTGCATCTGTCATGAAACAGATGCTTGAGATTCTCAAAGAAACATATGGCGATCTGATACCACTTTCTGCTCCGTTCAAACTCAAACCAGAGCAGAGAGATATGGTTATAGATATCCAATATCGCCAGATTACCGAGGTTCTTGAAGAAGAAGATATATCCAGTAGTTCAATGATTATGCTGGGACGAATATCAAGGCATATAGAACTACTGGGAGATACTGCAAAAGAAACAATAAAACTAAAGCAGACATACCTTGATGCCCTTAAAGAGATACATACTACTTAAATACTTCTCCAGCCTCAAGATACCATAAGAGTAGATCCAAATGGTCCATAGGTATGCTTATACTCTGCGAAAGTTCTCTCATAAATCCTTCTATCTCAAGGTAGCGTTTCCTTGTCAAAGAATTAGGCACCTTCGGAATAGCACCAACTCTCACAAGATTTTTCAGTATATGCCTATCCAGTATCGCTATATCTTTACCAAACCCAATATTACGCAGAAAATGGCTTGCCTCTTTGTATCCCATGCCCTTCACATGCTTCACCAGATATTCTCTGGCAGACATCACATCGTCTGGAAGACCAATATCCACAAGAAACTGTCTAAAGCCACCAGGATAGTTCCAATACTGCTCACGAGACCTGACAATATAACCAGCTTTGTTATTTTTAAAACGCACTCCAACAAGACAGCTCTTTATTTCCTCTTCTTCTCCGTGTAGTAGGAAATCTTTATTCCTTAAACACTCTACTGCTCGCCAGCACACCTTGGCTTTACTCTGAGGGGTAAGATGACAAAAAATAAACTCCGCAAATAGCCTTTCATCATCTGCATGTCTCCAAATATCGGAAAATTCATTAAGTCGTGTCTCAATAATATCCTTTATCTCCGAATATTTTTCTCTCCACATATCTATAACATCTTTACGATACACATCTATCCACCTCTTTACAAAAAATGGGGAGGGTTACCCCTCCCCTCCCATTTATTCTACATCCAATAAAAGATTTACATTGCCCTATCTTCTTTGTATTTCTCGTAAGCCCGTCTCAGCCGCTTAATACCCTCCTTGATATCCTCAGCTGTTGGCAGTGAGAAGTTCAGTCTCAGTGTGTTGCGTTTGCCAAGCTCAGGATATGGATAGAATGCAGAACCATAGACATAAACAACACCGGCATCAACAGAGTACCTAAACATTTCGTATGTATCTACCCACTCAGGCAACTCCATCCAAATAAAGAACCCACCTTTAGGCATAGACCACTTGACACCTTCTACATCGCCAAAATGCTCTTGCAAGGCATCAAGCATAACCCTCATTTTTACACCGTAACTTTCTCTAAGAGTCTCAAGGTGCTCTTCAAAGAAACCAAGATTCATATATTCCAGGGTTGCATACTGAACAAATGCAGATGTACAGAGATCGGCAGCCTGCTTAGCAACAACCATTTTTCTTATAATTTCTGGGTGACCAACGGCAAAGCCTAGTCTGAATCCGGGAATAAGCGTCTTAGAATATGTAGAAAGGTAAACAACAGTAGAACCATCGTCAAAAGACTTAATTGTTGGAGGTCGCTCGCCTTCATATACAAGATAGCCATAAGGATCATCTTCTATGACGAGCACATTATATTCTTTGGCAAGCTCTACAATCCTTCTTCTTCTCTCTACACTCATCATATAACCTGCCGGGTTTTGGAATGTTGGAATAGTGTAGATGGCCTTGACGGGATCACCCTTGGCACGATGCTTTTTCAGCTTTTGCTCAAGAATATCCATATCCATGCCGTTGTCATCCATAGGAATTCCTACAAAGCGAGCTTGCATGGAGCGAAACGCTACGAGACCACCAACATATGTGGGTTCCTCTACAATAATGATATCTCCGGGATCAACGAGAACCTGGGCAAGTAAGCTCAATGCCTGCTGAGAAGCACTAACAACCATAATAGCCTCTTCATCACAGTGATGACACCCTTCTTTTTCCCTCATAAACCAGCGAAGATACTCAAGAAATTCTGGTACGCCCTGCGTAGGAGAATATTGCATCATTTTTGGACCATACTTATCTATGGCAGAGTTAACCGCCTGTTTGATCTTATCTATCGGAAACAGTCCCGGCTCTGGATATCCACCGGCAAGTGAAATAATTCCATTGACACCAGTGTATTTAAAAATCTCTCTTATGGCTGATGGATTTAAAGACTTCGCCCTACTACTAAGAATCTTCTCTGCATCAAGAAAACCCGCCATACACATATCCCTCCCATAAAATTATATTTGGGGAATCCCCTTATTTATTATACCCTACATTGCATATGTAGAAGTTTATGCAAAGAATAATCTGTGGTATTTATTCATCAAATATTCAAAGAGTAGAATAAGTTCACGCCAGGAAGATACAGCAAAGTCACAAGGGGCCATTCTATTGTATGGCATATCCCAGCGAACGACAGGAAACCCCATGCGGTGAGTTTCTTCAAGATTGTGAGGACTGTCATCAACAAACATTAATATACGCCCAGCCTTCATAAAAAGTTTTCTAAGTACTCTCTCCTTACCACCTTTTTCAAAGGGGGCATTAATAAATGGAAAATCACCCAGTCCATACATGGCAAGATTCTTCTTTGCAGCATCTTCTATATATAGGGTACGCTTGGTAAGAAACAGTATCTGAGCACCATGTTCCTGCATATATAGTATGCCATCTTTCGCACCGTCTCTTAGTGGAATCATGGCTTTTGCCACTTTTCTAAATATATGAACTGCTTCTTGATATGGCACAGTGCCATCTTTTACCCATGGTGCATAGGCTATACTCCACCGCCTGGCATGACTAAGTTCATAATTTCTACCATATGTAGCATTGACATATCTAACAATAGCATTCATGGTATCAAACACAACATCATCAAGATCAAGAACAACAATAGGTTTTCTTTCTATAACAACGGTATCCAAAACAACTTCTATATCATGCCATTTCATATATCATCTCCCCAAATCTGATGGATGTAAGACACTCTTCTTAAAAAGATTTATAGCCTCATCTTTAGCATATAGGGTCATTGCCCATACATGGGGAAGTACTCCAGCACCATTAAGCATCTCACCCTTAGGACCAACAATTTCATATGAAGTTAAAACAAGCATACTACCATCACTAAGCTCATATACACTAGATGCTACACCTTTGCCATATGTCGTCTGCCCTACCAAGATAGCCCTCCCATAAGATTTCATAGCCATGGCAAAAACTTCTGCAGATGATGTCGTCCCCTCGTCAATAAGCACATATACAGGTCTATCCCCTGAAAGCATCCACTGACTAACAGGAGCATATACAGGTGTTTCTTCGCCATCATTATCTATCAGGGTGAATACCTTCTTACCCCCAAGGAAAAATCCCAGCAGAGAGCGTGCAGCATCTAAATCTCCACCAAAGTTGCCCCTTAGGTCTATAATGTACGCATCGGCCTCTCCACGATGGGTAAAGAATATTTTCTTCAAAGCCTCATCCATTTTCTCTGTAACATCGGCATCCATAGATTTTATGCGTATATATGCAACGCTCTTTCCGTCTATAGACATGAGTTCATATGAAAAGTCACTTGTAGAAATATGCGATGTTTCCACATTGAATGTCATAGGGGTACCATTACGGATAATATCCAATTTTACTTCTCTGCTACTGGTAGAAGACAACATCATTTTGACATCGTCGTATGGCATATCTCTTACATACACATCATCAATAGCCTTAACAACATCACCTGGCATAAGCCCCACATAGTATGCAGGAGAACCTTCTATGACATCTAAAATGATATATTTTCCAGACGAGCGAGTGAGCTCAATACCAACCCTCTGGACATTGCCACTCAACAAAACCTTTCTCTTAGATACCTCGTCAGGGGTGAAAAAACGGGTATATTTATCATGCAAAGAGGCTATGGCACCTTTAATAGCACTATAAGTTAGAGATTGGAGGGAAACTTCGTTTTTATACAGATATTTACCAGTTATTAATTTCAAAACATCGCCGTATACCCCCACACTATCTACCTGGGCTCGTAAATCGGCTATCTCTTCCTCTTTTGCATCAAGTTCAGTCAACATAGAGATAAAATCGGGAACATACATCGTGGCATATCTATCCGTAGCATTCCAAGTAATGGTAGCACCAATAAGATTGGATACTGTACGAATAGGCACATACAAGCGGTCATTGACAATAATAGGTCTTGACGCAGTGGGTACTGTCTCACCATTGAGTTTTACAACACCACTATCTGGATAAAACTCAATAATATTAACATTCCATGCCCCTACACGATTTATGCTCATAAGGGCCAATAAAATAAGTAGTATACCCATTACTACAAACAATTTTCTTTTCATAAACCTATCCCCCGTAAAGATACAATATACGACAATATGGCGTCAAGGGCATCTATATCTGTTATCTCACCTGTTTTAATACCTTTATCAAGCTCATAGAGCTTGTTCAACAAAGATATTGCTCCCTCTACACCTATGGTATCGTATATACCCAGCAATTTACCAATATAGTAGGGATTCTTTGAGGTCATAGAGGCTATCTCTTTTACAGAATAGCCTTTGTGCTTTAGCTGACCTACCTCAAGTACTCCCCTAATAAATGTGGCAATTGTAGCCAATATCTGGGCAGGAGGTGTACCAGACAATAAAATTGCCTGTTTCATTTCACCGGCAACACCGGCATCTCCACTCCACAGTGCATCCCAAAACACAAATACATTACCCTCTGCTTGCAGGGCAAAATATCTTGATATGATATCTTCTGTAATGACATTTTCTTCTATGAGATCCAGTTTATCCAGCTCTGTCACAATAAGACTAAGTTTCCCACCAGATAAGGAGACAAGCATCTCAAGGGCTGTACCCGTAATGTCTTTTCCCCTTTTCTTAATAGCAGCTTTAATAAATGCCTTTAGCGAACGCCCTTTCAGTGGAACACATGATACATCAACCCTATCCTCTATGGTCTTAATTGTAAAACCAGAGCGTGATGATGTATCTATTGAGACAACATAATACAGATCTTCATCGTCTATAAAAAATCTCTCCCATGAGGCAAGCACTTTCTTATTTTTCGGCGTTTGCCAATATTTAATGATATACAGCTTACCAGAGGAAAACATGCCTCCGCCACCGGTGTTTTCAGGAGCAGAAGAAATCTCATCGGCATATATAATTTCTACATCTATACCATGTTTCTCTGCCCAATTCTTCATAGATTTAATGACAATATCATGAAAATATACTTCTGCCCCTTTAAGAACATATAGATGATGAACTTTGCCTTTTTTGATATCACTGACAGCATCAAGGGCTGTGTATGTCTGCGTTTTTTTTCTCGCCATATTAATCACCCAGTGCCATATCTATCATATGCTTAATATCAGATGAAATAATAGGAGAACCTGCAATAATATTGCCTGTATCCCATATATCGCTACCGGCAAATGTATACACACTGCCACCAGCCTCTTTTACAAGGAGAATCCCAGCTGCAATATCCCATGAAGACAAACCAAATTCAAAAAATCCATCAAATATACCGGCTGCACTGTAGGCAAGGTCTATGGCTGCGGCCCCCATGCGACGCAAATCGCCTATATAGGGGTATAGCGTGGTAAATACACGAGTATAGCTATCAAACAGATACTTTTTTCTGAAAGGGAAACCTGTGGCAATAATACTTCCCTCAAGTTTGGTACGACCGGATACCTTTATAGGTCTACCGTTCATATAAGCACCTTTGCCAATCTCTGCATAAAATAATTCCTCTCTTTCTGGAAAATAAATCACACCAAGTTTAGGAATATTCCTCTCCATAAGGGCAATAGATATAGCATAAATGGGAACACCTCTAATAAAATTGGCTGTGCCATCTATTGGGTCGACAAGCCAATACTCTTGGGAATTACCACTCTCTCCCGTTTCCTCACCATGCCAACCTATACCTTTGGCACTTAAAAGAATTTCTCTTATAGTTTGCTCTACAGCCATATCGGCCTCAGAAACAAAATCATCAGGACTTTTCTGACGATACTCCAGAGGCCTCCTGAAGTAATTTTTGGCTATTTTCCCTCCCTGCAAGGCTGCATTTATCGCTAAACTTAGCAAGTTCATCCCATAAATCACCTCTGTTTTTATGATAAACAAAATAACCAACCTCGGCCCCTACAAGGATAATGTACCCCATCAGATAAAACCAAAACAGAAGGAACATGACATCGGCTATAAGCCTGTACATTTGGAAAAATTTACCTACAGTGATATAGGAAAGAAATATCCATTCTAAAATAACTGTTCCTATAGTGGCAACAGTTGAAGAAATCATCGCATACTTTACACCGACCTTCTTTGCAGGAGTCATATAGTAGATCACACTATATACCGCAAACATAAGGAGCCATCTGTCCATACCGGAAAACATCCAAACAATAAAAGAATTACTACTAACACCAAGCATTTGTTCAAAGAGCTGAAATACACGAGATACATACAACAGAACAGGTTGAAATACAGCAAACAGCAGAAAAACAAACACAACAACAGTTCCCCACAAACGCCCTTTGAAAATTCCTTTTGAAGGAAACCCCCATACTGAATTAATCATCATTTCTATAATATAAAACAAAGAGGTTCCTGCCCATGCAAGAGGAATGATTCCCAAAAATCCCCATAATCTAATAGACATGGCTTCCTGTACAATTCTTTCCAGCAAATCCCCCGAGATTGGTACCAATTTAGGAATACCATTCATAACTATCGCCTTCAATGAATCAGCTCCCCACAATGAGAAAAACCATAAAAATACCAATAACAACGGAATCAACGAGAAAAAGGTAAAATAAGCAATAGCTGCAGCCGATATACCCAACCTATCATTACTTATTTTTGATAAAATCAAACAGCTTCTGTAATACCACTTTTTCTTTGTGCTATCTATATTAAACAAACGCATCTCTGTATCGCCACATGAGATAAGCGTAATAAATTGATACAAAGAATAGCAAAACTCCGGCTATAACCATTGACAACACCAAGATTTTACTAATAATGTTCTGATAAGACAAAACTTGCTGTATCACAGGGGTGTAAATCACATTTCGCAATGTCATGGCACCGGCAAAGAGCCCCATAGGAACCATTAAAGCTAACAAAAACCAACCTGACTTTGAGCGTCTTTTCAATGCTCCTCTGCCTGCAAAGAAGGGAAGAACAAAGATCATAGCTGTGATAAATGAGATCTTATCAAAAAGACCAGATGCAGGAAGTCCCAAAAAGAAAGTAATGCCAAATATCGTTGTCCATGTATACAGGGTATCAAGCTCTTTTTTCTTTGCTGAAAAATCGTAAAGTGCCCCTTCAAGATATGTGAGAAATGACATCGCTATCTTGTACACAACATCACTGGGATTCTTATTCAGCATTTTCTCCAAATTTTTTACTGATTTTTCTCCCATCACTTCTGTTAGTATTTCTAATATCTTTTCTGGAGAATCTGTTTCAAGAATAGGGTAAAGTTTATTCTCCCAATAATTTATCACACCTTTATACACCTCATTTAGTCTATCATCAAATTTTTTCACAAACTCTGAACTCTCATACTTCTTCTTGACAACTTCCCACTTTTTCAACAGTTTCTCTTTCTGCTTGTCTGTTAGTAACGGAGAGGTTTCAACTTTGACTTTATATTCAGCCAGAATATCCAAAAGTTTCCCCTTTTTCACATTTACAGACACATATGTCACCTCCTAAAAGAAAAAGCCGTGGGTATAACCCACGGCTTTATTCTACCAGATAACAGTTCACTTATTTACCAGATGCATCAATTGCTGTCAGCGTTGGCACTGTAGCATCAACAAACCAGAATATAAAAGCCCATGCCAAAGACATGAAAGCAGCAGATGACTTAGACATACCCAGTGCCATCATAGTCATATACCAGCCAAGGCCACCGACAACAAATGCAGACAGCAATTTAACCCAGATATTTTTGGCAACCCAACCATACACAATACCACCTAAAAATAGTATTAATCCTATCCATGCCATAATGGGTCACCCCCTTATCTACGAATGAGGACCTTGCCCTGGGCAATTTCCTCACCATAGGATCTCTTGATAGACTTGTAGCTGACAATGAAACCAACTATCAACACTACAATAATCACAATACGGGCTGTAAGAACCCAAGGACCAAGCTTAGGATCAACTTTCAAATACTTCACCAATGTATCTGGATTGAATGAGAAGTATCCACCTTTAGCGTAGTCAATAGTGGAGAACAGTAGAATAACAGCGATGTAGATAGGTGTAATCCATCTCATAAAGATGTCAAAGTACCACTTAGGCACCTTGACATAAGCCCCTCTGTTCATCTCTTCCCATGCACCCTTACCCCACATGGTAGCCGTAACAAGAACTTCTATGAGACCAAGTACAACAAGGAAGTAGGAACCTACCCAGTTGTCAAGCTCTGTTAGATATGCAAGATCAGCAGTTTTTGTAAGAATAGGCTCAAGGGCAATAGGAAGACCAATAATGAAGAATGTTAGAGCTGCAATGTATGCACCAATCTTTCTGTTTATACCGGCATCCTCTTCAAGCATGGCTGCCAAGTAGTTAAACATGGCTATAGCAGAGGTAAAGCCGGCAATAAACAGCAGGAAGAACCACATAGCTCCCCAAATCTGACCACCTGGAAGATCTCTAAATACATTAGGAAGAGAAATAAAAGATAGGCCTACACCAGCCCCTACACCCTTAGGACCAAGATATGCATAGGCTATAGGAATAGCAATTGAGCCACCGAGAATAACCTCTGCAAACTCATTGAGAGATACGGTTGCAAGACCAGACAATACAATGTCATCATCGGGCTTCAGATAAGATGCATAATTTTGAATAATACCCATACCAACAGACAGTGTGAAGAATATCTGACCTGCAGCAGCAAGAGAAGATTTCCATGTTAGATCAGACCATCTGGGTTCCCACAAATAGTCAAGTCCTTTGATGGCAGACCATTCTGGCTTGACAGGAGCACCTAAAGTAATAGCCCTGATCGCCAATAAAATACCAAACACATAAAGAATAGGCATCATAACAGATGCCCACTTCTCAATACCACCTTGGACACCACCAGAAACGGTGTATGCCATGAGAATAAGAGCAATACCCCAAAAGATAAACACATACCATGGATTCTGAATGTAATTAACAAAGAACTGCCCAGTATCAATAGTTTTATCCATATAGGCACCTGTAAGAGATAGATAAGAATAACCAAGTGTCCAACCAATAATCTGAGAATAATACGATGTCAGAAGAGCCATAACGGAAAATGCAAACATACCACCAAGAGCACCAATAATAGCTGCAGCTGATGGACTAACTGCTTCTCTTGCATGGAGATACAACATTGGTGCAACAGTACCATGTCCGTACTTACCACCAGTACGGCCTTGGGTCCACTCAACAAGCATCAGTGGGATACCCAAGAGGAATAGGGCAAAGAAGTAAGGAATCATAAAACTACCGCCACCATTAGAAGCGGCCTGGTACGGGAAACGCCAGAAGTTACCAAGACCTACAGCATTACCGGCCATGGCAAGAATAAGACCAATCTTCGTTCCCCAAGTGTCACGAGTTTCTGCCATATACTTCACCCCCTCAAAAAAATTTTCATGCTAAGGCGTAGGACTACGTCTTATTAATATTATATAGCAAATAGCATATTTATTCAACCAAATATGCAAAAGTTGAATTTTACATGCATTACAACGCCAGTCAATATCTTAAATATCTCTCTTTTAACAATCCCTCTTTAGACACTCTTTACCTTTGTATACATCTTGTCTATATACTCCTTGAACATACGAACAGTATTAAACTGGGGCGCCAATGTCAAGAACGAATGCTCTACCATCTCCCACCAGAATTGCTTGTGTTTTCTATATATGAGATATGCCTGCTCCATGAGCGTAATCAGTGCTTCGGCATCTCTGTCATCACCAGTACCTTCCCATCCCCATCCGTTCATACCATCGTATCCTTCTATCCACCAACCATCAAGAATAGATATATTGAGACCGGCATTGTAAATAATCTTCTGACCAGATGTACCACTGGCCTCCTTAGGAGGAATAGGATTATTGAGCCACAAATCCACACCACCAACAAGATAGCTGGCAACATCCATGTTGTAGTTTGGAACATAGACAACCTTATCCTGCCAACCATAGCGTTCAATTGTAGCATGTAAGTTTTCTATAATCTCATGTCCCTTAGCATCTGCTGGATGCGCCTTACCAGAGTAAATGATACGCAATCCCTGATCAAGAAGTTTACCCAGCCTATCGGGATCTCTGGCTATGAGATCTGCTCTCTTGTACGGGGCTACTCTTCTGGCAAACCCAACTATGAGGTCATCTTCGTTCCACCTTACCCCCATACGTCTGAGGTAAAGAAGTAATCTCTTTTTCTGGAGAGATTTTGCCAGCTTTATGTGATTCTTACGGAGAATAACCGATTTCCAAAAATCAATATCATCAACTTCTGTCTCCCAACCTTCACCACCTACATCACTCACAATTTCACGCATCTGGTCTCCAGCCCATGTAGGCACATGGACACCATTGGTAATGTGAAATATAGGTACATCATCGGCACGGGGTACATCAAAGATATGTTTCCACATGTTTCTGGACACCTCACCGTGCTTCTTACTAACAGCATTGGTAAGTCCAGATAGTCTTATGGCTATCACAGTCATGCTAAGTCCACCTTCGGTCTGAGCACTGGCAAGGTCAAGCACCCTTTCCCAAGGCTGACCCGATTCTTCCCACCATTTTCTCAGATACCTCTCGGCAAGGGAAACATCAAAGACCTCATTGCCGGCAGGAACAGGGGTATGAGTAGTAAAAACAAGATGTTTTCTAACACGCTTAACGGCCTCATCCCATTCTATACCTGCCATAAGAAATTCCCTCAGTAAGGCAAGTCCGGAGAAGGCAGAATGTCCTTCATTGAGGTGCCATACATCATAGCCAGGATATACCTCTCTAAGAAACTGAGCGCCTCCTATACCCAACAAAATTTCCTGTCTAATACGCTCCGCCCTATCAGCCGTATAGAGTTTATAGGTTGTTGTCTTCCACTCAGGTGTATTCTCATGAAGCTCACTATCAATAAGATACAGTGGTACCCTACCTACCATGGCACGCCATACAATATAATGTACAGTCTCATCACCAAGAGTAAACTCACCTTTGTAGACTTCTGTCATGCCAAAGTCTCTCGGATGATAATAAGGATACTCTTCCCTCTGCTTACCATCTTCTATTATCTGGGTAAAGTAGCCATTGTGATAGAAAAGCCCCAAGCCAATAAGCGGATAGTGTAAATCGCTGGCTGTTTTCAAAATATCACCTGCAAGCACGCCAAGCCCTCCTGCATAGATAGGCCAATCAGGGTGTGCCCCAAACTCAACACTGAGATACGCAACACGTGGCTGTTTCATACATCCCCACCTCCAAGTAGTTATCATTACAATTTTGTTATACAGCAAATAATAGGGATATAGAACAAAGGAAAGCCACTAAAACATATTTATGCCAACAAAGTTTGCATAAATTACTGAGGCTTGCATACCTTAAGAGGTAGATAATACGATGTAGACCCTTTGGGAGGATTCAAAACAACATCCACCTGCCCCATAACCTGATGGAAGTCTATATCAAGGCCGGAGGACATAAATGAATGTATAAAATCAAATGATACACTACTACAATGAAAATCTTCTATAGGAGACAATACTACATACAGCACTCCCCAATCTGCATACCACATATCTGTATTAACAAGATAATTGCCCCACCAAATGGATTGTCTTCTAATATAACGCTCATAAAACTTTGTATAGTAAGCTGTAGCAGGAAGACCTGTTGAGGGAACAGGCTGGTCAAAGTATCCTTTTGGTACCGTACTTGTCCCCATAACATATTTCATATGCACATAGCCTGTTGCCCTATCCACAGCAAAGAACGAATCCCACCATCTAAAGCCCATGAAATCCGGACTATCATCCATATCGGGAATACCAGAATATTTGAATATGGCTATAAGATGGAGTTTATCGTCAACCCACTTTCCAAACACTGCAAGATGTAGTGTGGTCTTGCCAGCATACACTTTTGTATAAGTATCATAACCAGCATCTTTAAATATCAATCCTGCGAAATCCAAGCTATGTATCTGTCCATACTGGACAGGCTGACCTCCATGCATCTTTCCCCACCGTGTAAGAATCTTCATAAACTCGTCATAAGAAACATCATAACCTTTCATGGAAGAGATAACATCGTATAGATCACTAAACCCATCAAAATCATCGGCTTCTTTTACTTGACCTCTTAAAGGAGGATTCAAAACAATACTCTCTACACGGGTACGATAATATATCAAAACGGCAGCGGCGCCTACAATCAGCACCGCCACCAGTAAAAATTTCCACTTGCTTCCGTGTGATACCTTAGTATTCAAACAAACTACCTCCTACAAACTCTCTGAGAAGTGATGTACGTGGCACAAATGTTGTAGACAGTGGCTCAAAGTGTCTGATAAACTTGAGCAGTCTCTCTGCCTCGGCATATTCAGGATACAGCTTAGGTACTGCCTGAAGCAGCGGTTCCACCAGAGGTCTTAAAACACTAAGCTCATATGGTAGAGCAGAGTTAAAGAATACATCGGCCTCTTCCTGATATGGGAAGATATATCTGTCTTCTCCCCTTCTCACCAGTGGCCACTGTCTGAGGGTATCTATAACACCATATCCTCTAAACAGACTATCTCTGACCATACGGCGAATAAGACGAGCATCAGTTGTTGGTATACGGTTATGGTCATCTATATTGAGCTGTGTCAGGGCACTGACATATATCTTAAACTTTGTATATCCGGGTACCTGGGCTGTAGTAATAGGATTAAGGGCATGAATTCCCTCAACAACAATAACGCTGTTCTTGTCAAGTTTCACAAATTTACCTGAAGGTTCTCTCACACCTCTAACGAAGTTGTATCTGGGCAGTTCAATCTCCTCACCTTTCAGTAGTGCCATTAATTGCTGATTGAAGAACTCTACATCCATGGCCTCAATGCTATCAAAATCTGGCCTACCCTCTTCATCCCTGGGTGTCTTATCTCTGGGCACAAAGTAGTCATCGGTGGATATAACAATAGGATTGATACCATTGACCCTGAGCTGTATACCCAGTCTCTTGGAGAATGTTGTCTTACCCGAAGATGAAGGCCCGGCAATAAGCACCAGTCTAACATCGTTTATATTTTCAGCTATCTTATCGGCAATTTCGGCTATCTTCTTCTCTTGAAGTGCCTCAGCCACCATAATAAGCTCTTTGGCCTTACCGGAAACAATCATCTTATTGAGGGCACCAACATCAGACAGTCCCATGAGTGAAAGCCAATTTCTATGTTCTTGAAAGGCCTTGTAGAGCATAACAACCTCTTCAAATTTAGCAGGTTTGCGGTAGTTTTTCGTCTCAGGGAGAACAAGCACAAATCCCGGTGGATATATGATTAGGTCAAAGGCGTTGAGGTAGCTGGTATCGGGAACAAGGGGCAGAAAGACATAATCGTAGTAATCTGTGCCTTCAGCCTTATATAAAGTAACCGTTTTCGTATACATCGTCTCAAAGAGTCTAACCTTATCCTCTCTATTCTCCTTCTTAAAGAGCTCTATGGCCTCTTTCCTATCCATTTCTACAAACTCAAACTTAATCCCCTTCTTGACATATTCCCACATCTTTTCTTTTATCCGTTCCAGTTCATTATAGGTAATTTCCCTATCACGAAGTCTGCCATAAAGCCCCTGATTATAAGAGTGTTCCACAAGAACATTTTCATTACTCAAGACATCACGGGCAGCAAGGGTTAGCAGAAACACATAACTTCTTTCAATAATGCGACGACCGGTAACCGTATGTGCATCTATAAAATCAAGCTTAACATCTCTTATCAATTTATAGTGTAGGTCTACAAGATGACCATCTACCCTTGCTGCAACAACATTATCCAGGGAACCATACTTCTCCTCAATAAGGTCTTTCACCTGTGGAAGCAAGTCCAAAATCTTTGTGCCTTCTGGCACTTCTATACGCATACCCTTCTCTACTGTCACGAATACCTTTCCATCCATCACTGCTTCACCTCCTAAAACTGCTATAAAGTTTCTTTATAAGCGTATAGATATTCTACCACCACATAGTGTAGGTAAAAAACAGATATAATTAGAAAAAAGGCACGGAGGTGTGGCATATGCAGAAATACAGAGTTGCGGACTTAGGAAAGTATGTCGGGCAAGAAGTAGAACTCAAAGGTTGGCTTTACAACAAGAGAGATATTGGCAAGGTAAGATTTATCCTTGTCAGAGATGGTAGCGGTATTGTCCAGGGTGTTATGGTGAAAAATAATCTGCCTGAAGAGGTATGGAATAAGTTTGACAATCTCACACTAGAGACATCACTTATAGTTAGGGGCAAGGTTAGAGAGGAAAAGAGAGCCCCTGGAGGGTATGAACTTGATGTTACAGACATTGAAATCTTTCAGATAGCCGATGGTTACCCCATTACAAAGAAATCTCACGGTGTAGAATTTCTTATGGACCACAGGCATCTATGGCTACGCTCCAAGAAACAATGGGCCATTATGCGTATTAGGGACGAGATACAGAGCGCTATCATGGACTTCCTCAGGGAGCAGGGATTTGTGAGAATTGATGCTCCTATTCTTACATCATCTGCAGCAGAGGGAACAACTACACTGTTTGAGGTAGACTATCACGGCGATAAGGCATATCTGTCTCAAAGTGGTCAGCTATACATGGAAGCTGCAGCCATGGCACACGGCAAAGTATATTGCTTTGGACCTGCTTTCAGAGCAGAAAAATCCAAGACAAGAAGACACCTACTTGAATTCTGGATGGTAGAGCCTGAAATGGCATGGGTAACATTTGAGGAAAACCTTGAGATACAGGAACACATGGTTTCATACATTGTTGAAAGGGTGCTGAAAAACCGCAGAAACGAGCTTGAAATCCTTGAAAGACCTATAGAAGCACTGGAAAAGGTCAAACCACCATTCCCACGCATTACATACGATGAGGCAATAGAAATGCTCAAGAAGTCTGGCGACCCAGAGCTTGAAAAGATAGAGTGGGGAGAAGACTTTGGTGCCCCTCATGAGACATATATCTCTAACCAGTTTGACAAACCTGTTTTTGTCACGCACTTTCCCACCAAGATGAAAGCCTTTTACATGCAACCTGACCCGAATAGGCCTGAGGTAGTACTTGCAGCAGACCTCCTTGCACCAGAAGGCTATGGTGAAATTATAGGTGGCAGTGAGCGTATATATGACTATGAGCTTCTAAAACAGCGTATCAAGGAGTGGGGATTGCCTGAAGAAGACTATCAGTGGTACCTTGACCTGAGAAAGTATGGAACAGTACCCCATTCTGGATTTGGGCTGGGTCTTGAAAGAACGGTGGCATGGATAGCCAAACTACCACATATTAGAGAGACCATTCCATTCCCAAGAATGCTTCACAGGATGGTGCCATAAAGTGAAGATAGGAGTATTGGGAACGGGCAGCTTGGGCACAGCCCTCGCTGCCCACTTCTACAAACTGGGATACGATGTTGTGTGGTGGGGAAGAAACGCCGAGCTTGTAGAACATATCAACACACACCATCGCAACCCCAAGCACATGAGTGAGTTTTTACTCCCACATGATCTAAAGGCCACAAATGACATGTCATTACTTTCTCAGGTGCCATATATCATCTCCGCTGTGCCAACACCATACTTAAGAAGCGTTTGGAACAAGTTAAAAGAACACATAGTAAACCCCACCGTTATCAACACCTCAAAGGGTATTGAAGTAGACACGGGCATGTTTGCCCATGAGATATTTAGAGAAATCTTTCCATCAGGAACATTTATGGCACTATCAGGTCCCTCGTTTGCCAGAGAAATACTCAAGGGATTCCCCACAGCCGTTGTACTTGTCGGACCACAGAAACATACAAGCCAGCTAATAAAAGAATGGTCTACCCCAGCCTTGAGAGTATATAGCGCAGAAGATTTGGTTGGTGTAGAACTGGCTGGTGCATATAAAAATGTCCTTGCCATTGCCAGCGGTGCTGTCTCGGGATTGGGATTGGGAGAAAATACAAGAGCTGCACTAATAACGCGTGGAATAGCAGAACTGACAAGACTCGGCATAGCATTGGGAGCTCAGATGAAAACCTTTATGGGACTGGCCGGCGTAGGAGATATTATTCTAACTTGCTCATCTAAAGAATCACGAAACTACTCGCTGGGTTGGAACATAGGCAGAGGTCTTAGTGTAGATGATGCCTTGTCAAGACTTAAAGGATATCCAGAGGGATACAAGACATCTCTAGCCATGAAGCATTTGTCACACGAACTGGGTGTAGAAACCCCCATTGTTGATGCCGTAGCATCTGTTTTACATGAAGGGAAGTCCATACGCCGCGTGCTTGCCGACCTATTGTCCCGCCCACCAAAGAGGGAATTCTGGGGAATTGAAGAAAACTAAGGCTTGCAATATATAACCATAGGTGGGGTATATCCATCTGCAGACAGATAGTATATGAGATGGGCATACTCGTTATCGCAATCTTTTATACCCTGTATATCACCTACACAATCTGTAAAGGCATAAGATTTCCCATTCAAGGGACAAACAGGCGGATGGTCAAATGCCAAAGGATTGGCCTCATCTCCCCAGCCTGTTAAACCAAGTGCCACATTCCACTCCCACAGATTGGATCCACCACAAAAGGTCGGTGTAGTAACAAAATACGGATAAGGTCTTTTACCCTCCATCTCCCTTATAAGTGCATACTCCTCGGCCTTCATGAGAATATTGTGGATATTTTCAAGATGAGACTTTGTCTTAGCAGAATAGATAGCCCTCTCGTATCGTGGCAAAGCCACAGCAAGGAGCACACCCAATATAACAATGACAACAAGAAGCTGTATAAGGGTAAAACCACTATCATCTAAAGGACTTTGCAATATTTTCTGCTGATACAAACGCCTCTTTAACATCCCCAGCCCCCATAATGGCACTCCCCATAACAATAAGGTCTGCCCCCTTCTCAAGGACACTTTCAAGGTTGTGATGTTTTACCCCACCATCAACCTCAATAAGGTAGTTATACTCTGGCTCCCTTCTAATCTCAGACAGCACTCTAACCTTATCAAGGGCATAGGGTATAAGTTTCTGACCGCCGAAGCCGGGGTTCACCGTCATAACAAGTATGACATCAACAAAGGGCATTACCATCTGAATATGGGATATAGGAGTAGCAGGGTTAAGGGATACACCGGCCAATAGGCCTTTGCTTTGAATGTAATTGATTGTCCTGTCAAGATGATGCTCGGTCTCCACATGAACGGTAATAATATCCGCACCGGCATCGGCAAAGACATCTATATACTGTGAAGGATGCTCTATCATCAAGTGAACAGAATAGATAATATCGGGAAAGTTATTTTTTAAAGACCTTAGTATCTGAGGTCCTATAGCAAGATTGGGAACAAAATGACCGTCCATAACATCTATATGAAGCATCTTAAGACCACTATCTACCATAGACCTAATATCGTCTCCTAACTTCACAAAATCTGCAGAAAGAATAGAAGGCTCTATAACAGGTGTCAGTGTTCTTATCTCCTCTTTTTTCTGCGACGCCATTTTCTTTCTTCCTCCTTTTCCTTTACGGCCTCAAGAATCCTAAGATAGCTTTTATATCTATGAAAGGCAATCTCCCCCTTCTCTACAGCATCTCTAACAGCACATCCCGGCTCATCAACATGTAGACAACCGGGATAAGCACATAGATGCTCTCTCTCTGCAATCTCTGGAAAACCACTGGACACCTCTTTAACCTCTATATCGTCTGGTACTTCAAGTAGAGAAAAGCCGGGAGTATCTACAACATATGTTTTTTCGCCAACTTTTATAAGCTTGCTATAGGTTGTTGTATGTCTTCCTCTACCAATCTTCTCTGATACTGCACCAACAGAGAGATTCAGTCCATACATAGTGTTGATAAGTGAGCTTTTACCCACACCGGACATACCGGCAAAGACAATGGTACCTCTATCAAGAAGGGCCTTGAGCTCTTCTATACCCTCTCGCTCTTCAGCCGATGTCCATATTATAGGATAGCCCAAATCTTCGTATGTCTTCATAACCTCCCTGGCATGCTGAAGTTCATCATTAGAAAGGAGGTCAACCTTATTAATGACAATATATGGCTTTATATGCTCGTGTATGACATTCATAAGAAACAGGTCAAGATAAAAGAGATAACCCTCAGGCTGTTTGAAGGTGTGAACATATATGGCCTTAGAAACATTGGCCACAGTAGGTCTTCTCAAGATATTTTTACGGGGCACAATCTTCTCTACGGCGTATTCCCTATCTTTGATAACCTCAGACACCCATGCATAATCACCAGGATAAATACCTGTATCTCTCAGCACCCTCTTCCTCACATGGGCATATTTTTCCTCTCCATCTATTTCAACCCAAGCATTATACCTATCAATCTTCACTACTCTGGACAGTCTTCTGATAGTCACCAGTCCACACCTCCAAATCTACTGTTTCACCTTCCCACCTGTAAATACCTGATCTGGGAAACTGGGCCTTTACTGTTTCTATTTTTATTCCCTCAACATACTTATATGTAATCTTACCAACCTTTAAACCTTCATCGGTAATCTTTTTTTCTGCCACCGGCAGAGGTAAACCAACAACATATGGCACCCTTGCCTGCTTGGGTATAGACACAGTAAGCACTACACCTTCACCAATAGCCAATTTTGAACCAGGTTTCGGAGAAATAGACTTGACAACAAAGTTGCCACCATCGGGCACCTCAATAACATCTTTAACTCTAAGACCCGCTTCCCGTATCTTCTTAATTGCCGTTGCGGCATCAGATCCCAATACTGCAGGCACTGTAGCCGTATTCAGTCCTGTGCTAACAATAAGCGTTACCTTCTCCCCACTACCCATAAGCGTACCTGGCACAGGTATTTGGGCTACCACATAACCTACACTGATATCAGCCTGAACAGGCTTTATCTCAAATGATAAATCATTTTCCCATAGCTTAGCAATAGCATCAGAGATGTACATATCGGAAACATCTGGAGCCCTACGCCCTACAGATACCCTTTCTCTACCTGTTAGCCAGTGATACATGCCAAGCCCAACAATCCCCCAAAGTAATGTAGCCAGCAGCAAAACATGTACAAGATATCTTAATACCTTCCTCATAGATTTCGCCTCCTAAGCATGCCACAGGCCGCATCTACATCTTTACCAACAGACTTTCTCACCGTAACAATAAAGCCCTTATCTTTAAGATAGTTCTGAAAAGCCAGTATCTTTTCTTCAGGTGGCTTACGAAAACCGGCAAATGTATCGTTGTAGGGTATAAGGTTAATACGCTTCACCCTGCCCCTTAAAAGCCTTGCCAGTGCCTCCGCATGCTCCAGAGAATCGTTTATACCATCAAGCATGACATATTCAGCTGTTAGCCTAACACCTCTATCTTTGGCATATCTGTGTGCCATATCAAGCACCTTATCTATAGGATTGGCATCTTCTATGGGAACCAACGATTGTCTCAAGTCATGAATTGGTGCATGCACAGATACGGCTAAATGAACCTTGAGATCGCTATCAAGAAGCCTTTCCATTCCATCAAGAATACCGACTGTAGAAAGTGTTATTCTACGGGGAGACATAGCAAATGCCTTCCTATCGGTAAACACCTTAATGGCCTTATATACATTGTCAAAGTTCAGAAGGGGTTCTCCCATTCCCATGAAAACGATACGATCTACTTCTTTTTTCATGTGTTCAAATACCCATATCTGACCTATGATCTCTCCCGCCGTCAGGTTCCGTGAAAAACCACTAAGTCCTGTTTGGCAAAATTTACATCCCACAGGACAACCAACCTGCACAGAAATACAAGCAGTGTGCCATGTATCATCTTTCCCCTCAAAGTTCATATATACAGCCTCTATAAGCTCATCATCTATCTTTGACCGAAGGAGATACTTTATACTATCCGTCCCTTCAGAGGCCTCTACAATTTCATATGGCGACAAGTAAAAGTGTTTATTGAGATACTCCCTAAGTGTTTTAGGAATATTGGCCATCTCATCAAAAGAGCCAACAAATTTACCATACATCCAATTCCAAATCTGTTTAGCCCTATAGCCCTGAAAACCGGCCTTCTGCAAAATAGCCCTTAGCTCGTCAAGGCTATAATCCATTATCAGTTTCCTATTCACCTTTACGTCTCCCTCCCACAACGCCAATAACATCAAGAGGTGTCCGGAGTACAAGAAACAGGGAAAACGGATAAAATCTCAGTGCATGAAGATAATCCTGTATCTCCTCGGGAACATCTGCATAATGTGTATACATAATCAGTGCCCGTATATAACCATCAGTATCCCAGTAGCCAATTAATAACAGAAGCACAACAATGAGAAACATATCCCATGCTAGTAGTGGCTTACCACCAACCCACCACAAGACAGGCAACAGCATAAACAACCATTTGGCAATAACCTCAAACCACCTACGAACAGGTACAAACCACTCACCAGATAAAGACTGCAAAACCCTACCAACTATAAACATAAAACTCACATGCTTCCCTAAACTTACATCACCCCAAAACACCCCATGGGTAACAAGAACTCTTCCTCTACTTGCGTAATAAAACAAGGTCGGCATTTTCCTCTTTACAACAAATGTAACAAACGGAGACATTTCAGTTTTTATAACAAGAGAGGGAGGAACAGGCAAAACACCTTTGGCGCTAATAGCCCCTATATGCCAACCATACCACACAATATTCCACAACAGATATAGACCCGTTATCAGCAATAATGTGCTATAAAAATCTAATACCAAATGTCACCAACCTCCGGCTTATACCCCCTAATAAAATCTGCCACAGACATGACTTTTTTGCCCTCTGGTTTTAGTTCAAGGGGCACATAAACACCATCGCCTGTCTGTATACCAAATTTATCTTTATCAATCCACACAACGCTACCGGCTTCTTCGCTGGCCCTTTCACTCTGACACTCACCATATAGTATTTTTACCCTCTTCCCTCTAAAGATACCATATGCCCCGGGTACATCGGCAAGCGAACGAACAAGTCTATCTACTGCATCACAAGACTTATGAAAATCTATATGAAACATAGCCTTATCAAACATTGGGGCATATGTATAATCATCTCCTTGAGGTATAGGCTCTATCTTTCCATTTTTATAAAGGCTCAAAAACTCATCCCACACATGGGGCACCTTATAAGCAAGTATCTCTTCCAGCTGCGTGGCCTTTTCCCTTCCTGTAAGAGAATACTCCACCTGATACAATATATCTCCGGCATCTATCTCCTTGGCTACTTTGTGAAAGGTAATACCTGTCTTTGTATCACCGCTGTAAATAGTCCATTGGATAGGAGCCGGTCCCCTCCAACGGGGAAGAAGTGATGGATGAATATTAACCATAAAGGGCGCATCATCACCATAAAAATACGATGGTATGTATATGCCATAGTCTATGACAAGGGCCATATCAACACCATGTGAAAGATACTCTTCAAATAGCCTTCTATTAAGCTTATCTGCCTTAACAACGGGAATATCATCGCCGACAATCTCAGCTACAGGAGTAGGTCTTAGTTTCATACCCCTACCTTTAGGCTTATCTGTCTTGGTAAATACTAAGACCAGCTCACCTTTCTCCTTTAAATACTTTATAATAGGCACAGCAAATTCACCGGTGGCAAAAACGGCAATTTTCACCGCAAAACCCCCTTATCTTCAAGAAGTTTCACCACCGTAGCATATTTAAATGCGAAGGGCTTAACATCAACAAGAGACCAATCTGTTATTTTATCTATAAATAGCACGCCATCAAGGTGATCCATTTCATGCTGAACAACGCGTGCATCAAAACCTTCAAAACGCTCTTTTTTCCTCTTGCCTGTTACATCTTGATACTCAACAACAACCCACTTATAACGCTCTACAGGGCCATATACGCCTGGCACACTGAGGCACCCCTCTTCACCAATCTCTACATCTTTAGAATGAGACACAATCTTAGGATTTATTACTACACCACTTTTACCCCCAACATCGTATACAAATAGGGATTTAGATATACCTATTTGAGGTGCAGCCAATCCTACACCACCGGTTTCCCCACCCTCATACATGGCCTTAAACATACGGGCAACAAGGCGTCTCAGATCTTCATCAAAACGAACAACATTCTCTGCCTTCTTCCTTAAGACAGGATTGCCAAGTACTACTATTTCCATTGATATCACCCCACCAGTAATTTAATTGAGAGGAAACCAAGAGTAAAACCTAAAGTGCCACCGGCAAACACTTGAGCCCAAGTATGAACACCTTTATACACACGGGACCAACCTATGATTACTGTCAAAAAGAGGAATATAATACCGGCTATATGGCTGTAATGGAAGACAAACGAGGAAAAAAGGGCCATAGAAAAACCATGAAATGATATCTTCCATTTGAAATTTATTATTCCACATATAAAAACACCAAGCATGACAGACATGACTACTGCATGTAGCATAGAGTATTCAGGAAGCTTTTTGGGCATTATTCCCCATAAAATGATATAACCCACAAACGATGCAAGATATGGAAGATATCTATCTTCTCGCTCTATAATATCCAAATTGGGAAGATTTTTCCGAATTTTTACCCACAAAGCTGATACAAGAAGCATAGAACCAACTATCAACACAGTCCACAGTAAAAATAACACAACATCTTTGGCCGGATATCTTTCCATATAAGCAACAAAGAAATACAACATGGTAATCACAATAGGTGGATTACCAATATCAGATAATACCCTCGCCAGTTTACTTTTTATACTTTCTTTCAATACCATTTCTTTCACCATAGCCTTAAAGATTATACTATTATAGTACACAAAAAGGGAGGGTATATTGTGGCAAGCCAGAAAGGTAAAGGTTCTATAAAAACTCGTTTCCTCATGCTAGCCATACTTATTATCATTGCCAACTCCGTCCTTGGCATTTATGTCATTAAAACGCAAGTAGAGAATATATTGCTTAGTGAAAGAAGTAAAACATTAGAAGGCATAGCTGGGCTTATTACTGTAAAATTAGAAGAAATATATAGCAACCAAATACTCAAACTGGGAACAAGCGACATATATACCATGCCAACCCAACAACAAGAATTATTTTTTGATGAGATAAGAAGCGAAACAGAACCTTACCTAAAAACCATTAATGAAACCTTCCCTTCAGTAGGGATTACCATTTCCAGTAAAAACGGTATTCCCATTATAGAACTTAAACCGGCTACAGGTGCAGGAAATCCCGATTTTACATTCACCATAGTAAAAGACATAGAAATAGACGGTATACCTGTATTTAAGGTTGTCGTTTGGGAAGACAAAAGCAGTATTCGCATGTATACATCTGAGATATCATCTAAACTTATCAACGCCATTGGCGTGCTTCTTGTCTTATCAATTATGCTTACCTTAGCACTTGTATCACAGATGACCAGAGATATTGAAAAACTTGTCTCAGAAATAGAAGAAATAGCACAAAGTCCCAAGCATAAGATAGATACAACCTTACCCAAAGAGCTGGCTACTATTGCCGAAACAGTCAATGATATATCCGAAAGGCTTTGGAAAAATACAGAACTTCTGCAAGACATCATAGAGGCCAGCCCTATGGCCCTTATACTCCTTGACAAAGAAGGTCACATAAGATATAAACACCAGATGTCAGAACATGTATTTGGGGGACTTTTTCCCATATCGGAATGGCTTGAAATTATCATGCCAGAGATCCAAGATTATATAAGGTATAAAGAATATCATATTCTCAATCGCATAAGGCTGGGCGACAGAATTGTCAATATTCATGTCATACCCGTAAGAGAGGGGACATTGCTTGCCCTTGAAGATATCACAGACATCTCAAAGATGGAGGAGCAAATGCGCCAGAAAGAAAGACTCGCAGCACTGGGTACATTATCTGCCGGTATAGCTCATGAGATAAGAAATCCTCTCACAGCTATTAAGGGATTTGCACAGATGATAGCCAAAAGGCCGACATCGGAGAAAAACGCTAAATACATAAAATTCATAATAGAAGAGGTCTCCAAGCTGGAAAACCTCGTAAAAGAAATATTGGACTTTGCCAAGGAAAAGAAACCTTCTAAATCCCATATAAGATTGAAGGACATTTTGCAAAACATCAAGACTATCGTTAGTGATATAAACATACATGTAGAAAACGACATAGAAATATGTGCAGATGAAAACCTCATAAGCAGCGTCTTTCTTAATATTATCAAAAATGCCAGAGAGGCAGGTGCTACAGAGGTGATTATCAAGGCAGAAAAAAGAGAAGTAGACACAGAGATAAAAATCATCAACAATGGACCTCCCATTCCTGAGGATATATTACCTCATATATTTGAACCATTTAGCACCAGAAAATCTAAGGGCACAGGGCTGGGACTTGCTATAGTGCATAACATTATAACCAGCCATGGAGGAACCATTAAGGCCTATAACGATATCAACGGTGTTGTTTTCGCTATAACTCTACCCGAAGACTGTAAAGGTGATAAAACATGAAGAAATTAGGATATATTCTTGCATTTATTCTATCTATGCTTATTGCCTTAGCAGGAGGCATCATGTGGTACCACCATTACCCTGAAACAACACTGTGCAATATCATAACCCCTTCTATGGGCAGCCGTGATCTTCCAATGATATACCCTACAAAAAACGGTGTTTTGGGCTCTTTATCTATGAGTTTTCATTATACCAACACTACTCCATCCGGTGCTCTATGTACAAAAATAGAACCTTTCACACCTACAACAAAACTTATCGGTGATGTGCTTAGCGGAGCCCCATCATATATTCATGGTCTCATATGTCCTCATTCTGCATATAATTACAGTGCATTTGCCCACCTTGTCAGCGGACCATATACCGAAAAAAGGGCATACACAAATAGAAAAAACACTCTATTATATAAACTCATTGGCAAAAGTGATGAGGGTAAACTATACATTACAGAAAATCAACCAGCAGATATAAACATATATATAACAAAGAATAGCATATGTATAAACGGCGCTATCAAAACCCATCCCAAGAAACTTATGGCTACGGTGTCAGCTCTTGTCGGCATACCATACCCTATATGGGGAGAAGAAGCCGACTGGAATATCTTATCGGACTATTATCCCGATGATGAACTAATATTAATGAAGATTAGATACCTTGAACTTCTTACATACAAAGTAGAATATCTTTCACTCATGGACGGTAACCCCACAGACTATAGGCGAATGTATATTCTACCTTATCTTTATCACCTTGAAGGGCTTAACCAAGAAGCAGCCAGTATCACTCAGTCCAACATAATAACCCTCAAAGAGCAAAACGCCAAACTTATATCACAATATGCATCGCATATGAGAAAAAAACGTATTGTTTCGCTTTTTATTGGTCTACTCCTTGCCATCGTCATTGTCTTAGGATATTTCTGGGAATCTGTAGTTGGCATCGCAGCGGGACTTACCATTATAGCTATCTCTCCCAGTATGCAGATAACTTATCTCACCCTTACATTATTTATTTTGTATATCGTCATAACCCTATTCTGCATATGGGCTATCAAAAAGAATGTGGCCATAACGCTAAGCGTTATGGCCATCACCCTATTTAGCCCTACAATACTTGTTATGACTTGGCTAGGAGTTATTCCCCTTCTCAAAGAGCCCTCTCCCTTTATGGCTCACCTCATGAAACTTACTATTCCATCAGCTACTATAACGGCACTTACTGCCCTGTTTGCATTCCTTACCTACGAAATCATATCGCTTATTAAATCTCAACAGACTGACCGGGAGCAACAACCTGAGCATTGATACCCAGTCTCTTGGCCTCTTTAACAAACTCTTCAGGCTCGGCCTCTATAACAGGAAAGGTATTATAGTGCATAGGAATAGCCAATTTGGGTTTGATAAATGATGCTGCCTTTGCTGCGTCTTTTACATCCATGGTGTAATTACCACCAATAGGTAGTAGTGCCACATCAATTAGCTCATCGGCTAAAAGTTTCATATCCATTGTCAGTCCTGTATCTCCTGCATGATATATGGCCCTATCATCCATAAACACAATAACACCAACAGGATTACCACCATATATAACATCCTTTCCATCTATAATGGCACTACCGTGGAGAGCTGGAGTTAGCTTAAATCCTATCCCATCAGAGAATATATATTTTCCTCCAATATGCATGCTATGAACATTCTGTATGCCTTTTGAAGATAGATACAAGCTAATCTCATAATTGGATATAACTGTTGCCCCACTGTGGCGGGCTATATCATAGGTATCTCCCAAATGGTCACTATGTCCGTGGGTTACTACAATGTAATCAACATCATACAAATCTTCTACACCAATCTGCGCCTGAGGGTTCCCTGTAATAAAAGGGTCAATAACTACTTTTTTGCTTCCTTCAACAAGCCAGGCAGAATGTCCTAAAAATGTCAGCCTCATATATATCCCCCCTTCCTTTATCTGTTTTAATTATAACCTGTATGTTAAAATTGTAGAGAGAGGAGATAAGAGGAGTGTGAAAAACTGTGGAAAAATTGCTAATAAAGAACCTACAAAGATATGTTGAGCACATAGGTGGCCCTGGTATATGGAGCGACATACGGGCAGAATATGGAAAAGAGGATGTAGATACTCCTGAGGATATGATTAAGTTGCTGCGACTCTCGGCTTCTACTCTCAACCGTGAATATCAGTTTTTCCTGTTTACATTCGGCAAATGGTTTATCACCATTGGCGAACCGATTATGTTTAAGCAATACACTAGTTCATATCCCAAGTTTTGCAAGTTCATGGAAAGCGAAGAAGCGGTGAAGTTCGTTGAGGACAATGTACCATGGCATGAAAACACCATAGAAATACGCAAAAATAGCGACACTCACTTTACAGTCTATTACCACTCCAAACTAAGACTATTTTCTCTCATAAAAGGCATGTATGCAGGCATGGCTGAACTCATGGGAATATCTGTGCTTGTTAGGCACAGGGCCAAAGGTGCAGAGTTAACACTGATTGATATTCTTGTTGGGTAAGAGGAGAATAATATATGAATAAAGAAGTTTTCCCCGTAGAAAATGGTGAAATAAAAGTTGTGTATGGCGATATCACCAAGATAAAAGCAGATGCTATTGTCAATGCAGCCAATAAATATCTTTCCCATGGTGGTGGAGTTGCTCTTGCCATTGCACGGGCTGCCGCAGGAAACCCAGATATATATACAAGAATATCCCAAGAAGAATGTTTAAAGCAGATAGGCAGAAACTACATTAATCATGGTGAGGTTGTCATTACTCCGGCTATGAACTTAGAAAAGGTCGGTATCAAATATGTTATACATACTGTAGGACCTATATGCCGTGGCAAATGGGACGATGATAAAGCAGATAAGCTCTACAAAGCCTATATAGGAGCCATGAAAAAAGCTGAGGAAATGGAACTAAAAAGCATAGCATTTCCACTCATCAGTGCAGGCATATACGGTTGTCCCAAGGAAAAATCCCTTGAGATATTCAAGAAAGCCGCAAAGGATTTTCTCAAAAACGCCAAGTATGTCAAAGAGGTCATCATGGTGCTAAGGGGCTGATGATATGCCCAAGGAGCCTTTATGTATTGTTGGCACTGGAAAAGTTGCCCAGGCACTGATTAAAAATCTTAAAGCGTATTATCTGCTACATATCACTTCTCCATCAGAGGATAGAGCCCAAGAGTTGGCTGAGAAATATGGAATAAACCATATACCCTACGGCAATCCCCTACCCCATGGCAGGGTAATTATCGTAAGGAAAGACGCAGATATAGAAAAAACCTCAGAAGAAATCTCGCAGTTTGCCCCATTCACCAGTCACATACATATGAGTGGTATGCTATCTTCAGATGTGCTAAGCAGTGAAAAACGGTGTAGCATGCACCCTATTATGAGCATAACACCAGATACTTCATTCCAAGGAGTGCTATTTGCCGTTGAGGGACATATAGACATATGCACCGATATTATAGATGCACTTGGGGGCAAATATTTTCAGATAGACACGGAGAAAAAAGCCATTTATCATACGGCACTGGTATTTATATCAAACTTTACAGCACTCAATACCCTTATGGGGCTTGCCCTACTGCGAGAAGTGGGCACATTACCACCAGAAATTGTAGACAGTGTTAGAAACCTATCATACACAAGCATTGACAATGTGCTAAAGTATGGCAAAGACGGGCTAACAGGTCCTGCAGCACGGGGAGATCATGAAACCATTGAAATAGAGGCCTCTTTACTTGATGGCTTTCTAAGAGAACTATACATCCTTCAAAGTGATGTAATATATAAACTGCATAGCGGTGGAGGCGATAATAGTGAAAAAGATGACAGTTCCAAGATTTAAAAAGCTCAAAGGCAAACGCAAACTGGTAATGGTAACCGTATACGACTATACATTTGCCAAGCTTATAGAGGCATGTCAGTGTATAGATGCCGTGCTTGTTGGCGATTCACTGGGTAATGTTATACAGGGACTTGACACTACACTACCTGTAGAGGTAGAGCATATTGCCTACCATACAAGGGCCGTGAGTAGAGCACTGGAGACACCGCTTATTGTGTCAGATATGCCATTTATGTCATACTACAATAAAGATACAGCTGCCCAAACCGCCGAAGTGCTCATGAAATCGGGAGCACACGCTGTAAAACTGGAAGGTGGAATAGAAAAGGCAGATATAGTGAGATTTCTCACACAGCAGGGTATACCTGTTATGGGCCATATTGGTATGACACCACAATCTGTGAATATGCTCGGTGGTTATAAGATACAGGGCAAAAAGCCAGAACTTGCAGAATACCTTATAAAGTCCGCAAAGGCACTTGAAGAGGCTGGTGCATTCTCCATCGTTATAGAGACAACCAAAAAAGAGGTAGCAAAGGCCATAACAGAGACCATTTCTATACCCACCATAGGTATAGGAGCAGGTAAAGACACAGATGGGCAAGTACTCGTTCTCTATGATATGCTGGGTATGGATCCAGACATCAACTTCACATTCCTGAAAAAATATGCCAACTTGGCAGATACTATAACAAATGCTCTGCAAACATACTCTAAAGAGGTGAAGGAAGAGATATTCCCAGATGATGAGCATTCATTCTGAGGGAGGGGGATATATGGAGATTATAAAGAGCATAGAAAAACTAAGAAAGGTGCTATGGGAACATAGAAAAGCCGGCAAATCCATAGGCTTTGTTCCCACAATGGGGTATCTTCATGAGGGACATCTTAACCTTGTTAGACAGGCAAGAAAAGACAACGATATCGTTGTTGTTAGCATTTTTGTCAACCCAACCCAGTTTGGAGAAGGAGAAGACTTTGAATCTTACCCCAGAGATCTTGTAAGAGATGCCAGCCTATGTGAAAAGGAAGGCGTAGATTACATCTTTGCCCCAGATACCCATGAGATGTACCCCGATGGTGCCCCACTGGTGTATGTTGATGTGCTGAAGCTATCTGACCACCTATGTGGCAGATTCAGACCTGGGCACTTTAGAGGGGTGCTTACTGTTGTTGCCAAACTCTTCAACATCGTTATGCCAGACAGGGCATACTTTGGCAAGAAAGACATACAGCAGCTAAGAATTATTATGCAGATGGTAAAAGACCTCAACTTTCCCATAGACATTGTCCCTGTGGAGACAACCAGAGAACCCGATGGGCTGGCTATGTCCTCACGCAACACATATCTATCACCAGAGGAAAGGACTGTAGCACCACGCATCTATGAAGCACTAAAAGAAGGTTTTCAGATGATAAAAGACGGCGAAAGAGATGCCACCAAAGTTGTAGAACATGTCCTTGAAAAACTGGGGGCTATTCCCGGAGCAAGGCCTCAGTATGTGCAGATTGTATCGTGGGACGACATGCAACCTGTGAAAGAGCTGAAAGATGGTATATATGTCTTGGCAACGGCGGTATTTTTAGGTCCAGCAAGGCTCATTGACAATATCAGATTCAAAATAGAAGGCGGTGATGTAGATGTATATTAAAGTGCTCGCAGGTAAAATTCACAGGGCGCGTATAACCGATAAACATATATCTTATATGGGCTCTATTACCATAGACCCTGACCTTTATGAGGCAGCAGGACTTCATCCATGGCAAGAGGTGCTTGTTGTCAATGAAAACAACGGAGCCAGACTGTATACATACATCATTCCCGGCAAGAGAGGCAGTGGAGAAATCATACTCAACGGACCCTCTGCAAGGCTGGGAGAAGTAGGAGATATTGTTGTTATTATGGCATTTGCCTATATCACCCCCGGTGAGGATGTCCCCCCACCAAAGGCCGTATTTGTTGATGAAAATAATAAGCTCAAAGAGGTTATGGAGTATAAGATGCCTGAAGAGTAAAAGGCACTACCATTAAAACAACATAAGGGGAGCAAAGACTTGCTCCCCTTATTATATTAGTGGACATATATCTTAGTTAAAGTAGACAATCGTTACCCCATTGCCACCTTCATCGGAATTGGCAGCACGGAAAGATTTCACAAAGGGGTAGCTACGGAGCCTTCTACGGATGGCACTCTTTAATGCCCCAGACCCCACCCCATGCACAATATATACAAACGAATAACCCGAAGCATGGGCCTTTGACAAATAACTATCAAGCATTTCAAGGGCATCTTCTACCCTCTGGCCATGAAGGTCAAGTTTCATAGGCACAGCAGACATTGTTGCCTCCACATGAACATTTTTCTTAAGCACCTCAGGATTGACATCTACAACCCTGATTTCAGAAACAGGTACTGTAATAGTCATAGTCTTAAGGAGTACCTCGGCTTTTTTACCTTTGATAGTAATAACAACACCAAGCTGGCCGCCCATAGCCTCAACAAGCACATTGTCCCCGGGCTCGGGCTCCTTAT